>Ga0181520_10009233_pt1 | contig 13676 bp, 19 predicted proteins | sample PEATcosm2014_Bin_29_FD_132451 | JGI IMG/M metagenome (GOLD analysis project Ga0181520, IMG submission 132451) | Peatland microbial communities from MTU Mesocosm Facility, Houghton, MI, USA - PEATcosm2014_Bin02_30_metaG | ecosystem: Environmental > Terrestrial > Soil > Wetlands > Peat | place... | reverse complement strand
GATGACGCTCGCAATGCTTGGGGTCATAACCTCGGCCGCTTTGGCCGTGGCTTTGCTCCCGCCGAAGCCGAAATGGTTCAAGAGCTGGCACTATCTTCTGTATGTACTGCAATGGATACTGATGCCAGTAACCCTGATCGTCTTCGGAGCCATTCCGGGGCTGGAGGCTCAGACCAGGCTTATGCTTGGCGGCAAGTTCCGTTTGGGATTCTGGGTCACGCCAAAATCCAGGTTCAATAAAACAGCCGAACCTCTGGTCAAGCAGGAAGCCTGATTATTCCAGATGCATCAAGGCGTTTAGTCTATTCACCTTGTCCTTTAGGGCCGGATATTTTTCCAGGGAGGGATCTTCTGCCAGATATTTTTCGGCAGCGGACCTGGCGTTCCTGACCAGGGCGGGGTTCTGAAGTCCGCGCATCGCTATGTCCGGCATGCCAGACTGTTCGTTGCCCAGGAATTCTCCCGGTCCGCGTATCTCCAAATCCTTTTCCGCCAACTCAAAACCGTTTTTAGCGGTGAGTATGGATTCCAATCTTTTCTTGATGGTTTCAGAATGAGATTCCGTGAACAGGAAACAGAAGGACTGATGCTCGCCGCGTCCCACCCGTCCGCGCAGCTGGTACAGTTGTGCCAGCCCGAAGCGGTCGGCATCCTCGATCATCATTATCGTCGCGTTCGGCACATCGACTCCGACCTCGACCACCGAGGTGGAGACTATCAGGTCTATCTCTCCTTTGGAGAAACCTTCCATGACGGCGGTCTTCTCCGCGGTCTTGAGTTTGCCGTGGATCATTCCCACCCTGAGGTCGGGGAATATCTTATTCTTCAGTTTGTCGTATTCGTCTTTGACCGCCTTAACTTCGTCCCAGTTGTTAGCAAGCTTCACGGCGCCATCCTCGTTGCTGATTTCGGAGTCTATCCTCGGACATATCACGAAACCCTGCCTGCCTTTCCTGACCTGGCCGCGGATGAAGGCATACGCCTTGTTGCGGTTCTCCGGGGCCACGATTTTAGACACGATGCTCTTTCGTCCGCTCGGCAGTTCGCCGATGATGGACAGATCGAGGTCGCCGAAGACGGTCATCATCAGGGTGCGGGGGATAGGCGTTGCGCTCATCGATAAGAAGTGCGGCATCGCCTTGTCTTTATTCTCTTTGACCAGCATGGCGCGTTGTTTCACTCCAAAGCGGTGCTGCTCGTCGACGATGACCAGGCCCAGGTCTTTGAAGACGATTCCTTTATCTATAAGTGCGTGCGTGCCGATGAGGATGGCTATCTTTCCCGATGCGGCGTCGTTTATGAACTGCGTCTTCTTGAGCTCGGTCTCCAGCCCTTCGCCGTAGTAGGCGCGAGTCTCCTTGGACAGGATTAGCCCGAGTCCGAGCTTGAACTCGGGGAAGAACTTCTTGATGGTCGCGTAATGCTGCCGGGCAAGTATTTCGGTCGGGGCCATGAAAGCGACCTGGAGCCCTTCGTCTGCGGCGAGATGCGCGGCTATCCCGGCGATTATCGTCTTGCCGGAACCGACGTCGCCCTGGAGCAGTCTGTTCATCGGGGAGCCGTTCGACATATCCTTCAATATTTCGATGAGGGAATCGTTCTGCGAAGCGGTAAGCTTGAAGGGAAGCATATTGATTATTTTCATGAGCAATTTGGCGTCGGGTTTGATCGGATGCGCCTTCTCCTTGGCCAGAGCCATCTTTTCGCTTATAACCCTCAGTTGCAGCAGGAACAGTTCTTCGAAGGCGAACCGCTGTCTGGCGTCTTTGGCCTGTTCCAGCGACAAAGGGAAGTGGATCGCGTGCAGCGCATCGTTCAGCTCCGGGAAGCCTTCTTTCTCCGATATCTCTTCAGGCATGAAATCGTCGAGCGGTTCCAGGTCGTCAAGGATGGGCTGGATTAGATAACGGAGCCCGCGCGAGGTGAGGCCCCTCGTCTCTGGGTATATCGGCACCAGTCTTGCGGTGTGCTTGGTGTCAGCCCTTATTATCTCCGGCTCGGTCTCACCGTAATCGATGACGCTCTCATCTTCTCGTCCCATGACTTCATAGGCAGGGCTGGATAGATACAGCTCCTGTTTGCGCATCGCCGCCTTGCCGGAGAAGTTGGCTATCACTCCGGGCTTGAGCGTGTTCTTTATATATGTCTGGTTAAACCATACGGCCGCTATGGACCCGGAGCCATCGGTAAGCAGAGCCTCGACAACGAACATTCTTCTCTTCCAGGTCCGTTTTACATTTATTTCCTTGACTGTGGCCTGGATGGTCTTGGTATCTCCCGGCTTAAGGTCGGCAATCTTTATCACTTCGCTCCAATCTTCGTATCTGGAAGGGAAGTGGTAAAGAAGGTCGCGGACCGTTACCAATTTAAGCTTCTTAAGCTTGGTCAGTATCCCCGGACCTATTCCTTTGATACCCTCAAGCGGGTCGTCGAATCTGGTCATCATCTATGATTATATACTCTATATTAATCACGGCATTTCTTGTCTCGGTCTGTGCGGCGTGCTAAAACTGTTATAGAAGCTCCCGTGGTGAAATGGATATCACAACTGGCTTCGAACCAGTTAGTGGGGGTTCGATTCCCTCCGGGAGCACAATCCGGTTCAATCCGATGCCCAGCGATAAAATAAATTACTCTAAGATATATAAGGACGCCGCAAAGAAAGGAGGCTGGGCAAAATCCATACGCGGAAAAGACGCCGATGCGAAGTGGGGAGACGTCTACATCAACCTGAGGAAAAGATTAAAAGGAAGCGAGGAAGTCCTTGATATAGGCACGGCCGAAGGCAAAAGATTTTTGAGGATCGCCGACGTGATCGGCAAGGGTGTTGGCATAGATATCGAACCGACGATGATCAGGTTGGCGAAGCGAAATGGCAAACCTTTTAAGAATATTTCCTTTAAGGTTATGAGCGCGGCTAAGTTGGCCTTTCCGGCTCGTAAGTTCGACATAGTAATATGTCGTCACGCTCCGTTGAATTTCAGAGAGCTTTTCCGCGTGACTAAGCCCGGGGGCATTGTCGTCACGCAGCAAGTCCATGAAACGGACAAGTTGAATCTCAAGACGGCTTTCGGCAGGGGGCAGGGCTATAAGGTGGACGGCAAGAAGATGCTGATCGAGAAATACGCGGCGCAGGCCCAAAAAGCCGGATTCAGAATTGTAAAAAGAAACGTGTCGAATATCACGTACTACTTCCCAAATAAGGCCAGATTAATAAGATTCCTGGAAATTACCCCGACGATACCTGATTTCGGCAGCAAAAAAGATTTCAATATCCTGGACGGATTTATCGCCAGGAACAGGACCAACAAAGGCATAAAGACCAACACAGCCAGGTTCCTGCTCGAGCTAAAAAAGCCGTAGACTCTTGATGTAAGACCGTTTTTCCCATTATAGTAAGGTCTGTATAGTAAGCCCCTATAGCTCAGCTGGTAGAGCAGCTCCCTCTTAAGGAGACGGTCCGAGGTTCGATCCCTCGTGGGGGCACCCAAATAAACAATATGAGCGCACTCGTGAAAAAATCGACGATCAATAAGAAGCTTATTGTATTCGATCTGGACGGCACGCTTACCGAAACCAAGTCCAACCTTAAGTCGGACATGTCTTGGGTTCTCGGGCAGCTCCTAAAAGAGAAGAAGGTCGCCGTGATCGGTGGCGGCACCTACAAGCAGTTCCGCAAGCAGTTCATCTCCGAACTGGATTGTTCGCCCAAGCTGTTCAAAAACCTGTTTCTTTTCCCGACGACCGCCACGGCCTTCTATCAATATGACCGCGGGTGGAAGAAGGTCTATTCGTACGAGCTTTCCAAAGAGGAGAGGCAGGAGGTCAAAGATGCGTTCCACGATGTTTTCAAGGAGATACATTACGTCCCTCCAGCCAAGACCTACGGCCGGGTGATCGAGGACAGGAAAAGCCAGGTGACTTTCTCAGCCCTCGGCCAGGATGTGGTTGCGATGCTGGGCGAGAAGGGGGTCCGCCTTAAGGAGGAGTGGACCAAGAAGAACACTCCGATAAAGCTGAAGATAGCCAAACTGGTCCAGAAGCGCCTGCCCGAACTCGAGGTGCATGCGGCCGGTTTCACTTCGATCGACGTGACCCGTAAGGGAATCGACAAGGCCTACGGAGTGCGCCAGATCGAGAAGCACCTGCACATCCCCATCAAGAACATGATCTTCATAGGTGACGCCCTGTTCCCGGGAGGGAACGACTATGCCGCGAGGCGAACGGGCGTGGAATGCATCGCTGTCAGGGGACCGGTGGACACCAAGAAGGTCATCCAGGATATCCTCAGTCAATGAGCGATTTCGGCCCACGGGTGCTGTCGGTAGTGAGGCGCATACCCCGCGGTTCGGTGCTGACTTACGGACAAGTGGCCAGGAAGGCCGGACGTCCAATGGCGTATCGGGCGGTAGGCAATATCCTGAACAAGAACCATGACCCCAAGATACCCTGTCACCGCGTTGTCCGTTCGGACGGAACGGCCGGCGGATACAACCGTGGCGGAAGGCTCAAGCGTGAGATTCTAATCCGGGAAGGAGTTAAACTTAAATAGATATGAAATTAGTCATACCGCAGGAAATAATCAATATATCGGCTCGGCTTGTCTCGGCCGGCCACGTCAGTTATCTTGTCGGCGGTTCGCTGCGCGACCTGTTGATGGATAGGGCACCAAAGGATTGGGACTTGGCGACCAATGCCAAGCCGGAAGATGTGCAGAAGCTTTTTCCGGAGAGCGTATATGAGAATGAATTCGGGACCGTCGGCATAAAGACCGGTTCGGCGGAGCCGACGCTGGTAATAGTAGAGGTCACGACCTTCAGGAAAGAGGAGCAGTACTCTGATTTCCGTCACCCCGACAACGTCGAGTTCGCAAAGACAATCGAAGAAGATCTTGCGCGCAGGGACTTTACCGTGAACGCTATGGCGCTCGATCCTAAAGGGGACGTCATAGATCCATTTGGCGGTGCGGCCGACCTGAAAGATAAACTTATCCGTGCGGTTGGCGATCCGAACATCCGTTTTCATGAAGACGCGTTGCGTCTGTTGAGGGCCGTCAGATTCGCATCGGAATTGGATTTCTCCATAGAGAAGAAAACCGCCGAAGCTATAACCAGCAACAGCTCCTTGTTGGCAAAGATAGCTTCCGAGAGGGTCCGCGACGAGCTGGTAAAATTAATCATGAGTCCGGCAGGCGGAGCGCGGAAAGGGATAGAAATGCTGGAACGGTTCGGATTGTTGCAGTATATCCTGCCCGAACTTCGCGAGGGCATAGATGTCGGGCAGAACAAGCACCACGTTTACACGGTGTGGGAGCACAATCTGCGCGCTTTGGATTATTCCGCGAGAGAAGGTTATTCGTTTGAGGTCAGGCTTGCTTCCTTGCTGCACGATGTCGGCAAACCGCGGGTCAAACAAGGAGATGGAGCCGACTCGACCTTCTACGCGCATGAGATAGTCGGGGCGAAAATGACGGTCGAGATGCTTAACCGCCTGCATTTTTCGAAGAAGACTATCGACCATATATCCCACCTGGTGCGCAACCACCTCTTCTACTATAACGTCGGCGAGGTGACCGCCGCAGGCGTCCGCAGGTTCTTGAATCGGGTCGGTCCGGAGAATATCGACGACCTGATGAAGGTCCGCGAGGCGGACCGCATCGGATCTGGAGTGCCCAAAGCCGTGCCATACAAATTGCGCCACCTTAAGTTCATGATCGAGAAGGTGAAGTCGGACCCTGTATCGCCGAAGATGCTGGCTATAGACGGCGGCGACATCATGGATATACTGGGTGTTCCGCCCGGACCGCGCATCGGCTGGATAATTAGCGTTCTGTTGGAAGAGGTTCTGGACGAACCGGCCAATAATTCGCGGGACAAGCTCGAAGCGCGCGTGCGGGAACTGTCCCAGCTGACCGACGACAACCTGGCCAAGCTTTCCGTGTCGGCCCGCGAGCGCAAGGAGGAGTTCGAGTCCGGGGTTGAAGACGAGATGAAAAAGAAGTATTACGTAAAGTAATACTCAACGATTCGGGCGGTTGTTGAGAAAAACCGGCCTTACCTATAAGCTAGTGTAATGGACGGGCTGTAGTGTAATGGCAGCACGAGTCCTTCGGGAGGATTTAGTCCGAGTTCGAGTCTCGGCAGCCCGACAAATAGTGTCCTCCCGGGCCCGTAGTTCAGTGGTAAAATGCCGCATTCGCATTGCGGAGGCAGGGGTTCGATTCCCCTCGGGTCCACATTTCGGCGTTCTTTAAAAAGTCGCAATAAATAAACTAATCTGCTCGTAGATTCTTTCTAGAGATGGGATCTTTCGACGCCATCAATTTATGGATGATAAAACCCCGCAGTTCATCAGAGACATTCTGGAAATTTTGGGGAAGGCTAAGTACAGATACAAGTTCGAGTTAAGTACGGGCTATCCGCTCAGTACATACAAAAACAATACGGAGCTGGCCACGGCGTTCATGTTTTACAAGGCAAGAGCCGGGTTCGATTACGGACTGATGTACCCCAAGCATCCTAAGTATGGGGAACGCCAGTGCGAGATCGATTTCTCTTTGCACAGGGCAAGAGTTTTCAATCTTCCTCCTTGGTATGGGGATATAATCGACTGGCCGCCTGAAAAGCCCGTCATGTACGTCGAGAACAAAAGAAACATCCGCCATAAATATGAACCTAAGCCAAAAGAGGTCGTAGAGGGGATGATGGAGAGAAGGCGATGGGCCGGGTCGGGCCATGCGTTGTTACAGAGGGAGTTTCTGTTAAGTAAGGGCTATGAGACCCTTCCTCTCGGAGACACCGAGCTTGAGTGGCTCTATTACCATGGTCTTTTTGCAGATAGATAGTTATTAATCAAAACAGCCGGTCGTTACGACGGCTGTTTTTGGTGCCCGACTTTGACAACCATGTTGTTTTGAGTTTTAGTTTGTTTAAAGGTCCTAGCCATAAAGGCAAATCCCAAACTAATCGAAAGTGAGGGATATGCCATAAAGGCAGATCTTCTCGCTTCTTTAAAATAAATATGAAAATAAGCACCGTTCTTAAGTGGGCGCTTGTTGCAATAATCGTGCTCGCAGCGCTTGTGATAACCGCGGGATCGATCCTTTATCCGCCCAAGGCATATTTCCTTTCCGGAAATACGTGGGTGATGAATAACGGCTTCTTCCTCGGACCCGGATTAGGCAGCTGCCATGACAATTTCGGCAATTCAATCACCGCTCCGGGGATTTGGACTGACCATCAGATCAATCTTCCGGGAGCTACCGCCGTAAGATGCGTCGGTCCCTACGGATCGATCATTATTGCCAATAAGTGACGTCCATGAATAGGTTCTTGTGAAAAGCCCGTCCCTCGTAGACGGGCTTTTGCTACCTGACTTGATTTGACATAACGGCAATTTAATTGTTAAATGTGCTCAAAGTCGACCATATATAAACGAATCGGAATGTCCGATCCGCTTATGTGGATCGAATGTTCTATAACAATCAAATGAGGTCATTCCTATACGTGCTCATCGGTCTGATTTGCGCCGTTTTCTTCTTCTGGTTGCTGCTTGGTCCGGGATACGTGGCGTGCGCAGTGCATACCAGCCTAATGTTGGCCGGCCCGATATTTCAGTGCATAGTCCTGCTTCGTCTCGGGGCGCTGACCGTAATCCTTGCCATGCTCTTCGTCTTCGTGGGCGCGATGTCGCTGTCTAAGGTGAATATGAATATGTCAGTATGGTTCTCCATAATTCTGGCCGTGTTCGCCTTCTGGTATCTGCTGTTCCACGGACTGTTGCTGATGGCAATCTGCGTCGTATTGGCCGCGCTTCTGTTTCTATATCTTCTATATGAAGATTAAGGGGCCCGACGCGAATCCATGCGGTTCGCCGTGACCTGCAAGTATTTAAAACAACCCTAGAAAAGGGTTGTTTTATTATCTTTGGAGTCGTTTGACACGTTTCGTTTTTTGTGGGAAAACCTAGTCATATCGTCGCTCGTTAAAATATCTTGTTTTGGGACGCGACGGCTTTGATTGGTCAAATAAACTAATAAAGGTCGAGTTTTAACCTAACTCTGGTCTGTCCCAAACAAATATGGGATGGATCTATTTTTATGAAGACGTTCTTCAAGTGGGTCGGGCTCGTGCTTTATGGTAGCTGGGTCATGGTGGCGACGTTCGTGGTCATAGTACTGGCCATCGTGCTTGCCGGCATGATTATCTTCTGGATATTCCCGTTCAGCCACATACTGGGCACAATCGCGATCTTGGTCGCCATCTTCATCTTTTTCGGCGGAACCCGCGTGGCGGTGATGAATGACGCAGCTGATTCCCTGGGCATGGATATTGTGGATGTGTATCTGTGGGGAGAGTTGATGCTCATCTTTCCCTTTACTCTGCCTGTATATATGGCGTTCAGAGATGTCGTGTGGCCGCAGTTAGCCGCCAAAAAACTGGAGCGCCAGGAGCAGTTGAGGGAGTGGAGAGAAAGGCAGTCTCGACCGGATAATGAAGACGATCACGTCAGGGGACTGTGATCGTCTGATGATCCATTCCGAAATAGCCCGTTTTAGCGGGCTATTTTGTTTTCTTGGATATTCGGTTACTAAAGAAGCCAACTTAGTATTGTTACAAGTTGGCTTCTGTCGTGCGGTTCCCCGCTATAGCATCTCAAGGATCCAATCCCTGAAGTGCTCTGGATCCGAATTCAGGAATTTCCTCCCGAACACGATTTCGATGTATCTGCGGTCCCTGCGAGAGAGACTTAAGGATTCATCAGCGCTATTTGAGAGTAGGACATAGATCATATGGATGAGGACGCGTCTTTTATATGCATCCTTTTTAGGGAGATCGTCGATAGCGTCGAGGGCTATCTTCGTCCCGACCCACATGGCTCCACGGCCAAGAACATAGCGGTTAGGCTCCAGCGCTACTAAACCGGCGTTGTATAGCATCAGACCGTCTTCGAAAGAGAATCGGATCGATTTACTGATATTCATCAGAAATTCCTCGATCGCGATCTGCTCTATGATCGGTAAGGCGTTTTCGTATACGCTTCCCCAGGCAGATATGATCTGCCTCATATCATGAGAGTCTCCATCTCTAAGGCCAACGACGACATCGATGTCGACAGGCAAGCTAATGTTATACAGCGAAGAGTTCGCGTTTTTAAACATTGATTTTTAACGAGCAGACACCTATTTCAGGTATCTGCTCAAGGTTCGACCTTTTGCAGATACCTGAAGTATCTTGTTTTAAGATATACAATAATAAGATATATGTGTCAAATTATGTATGCTATTTCACACCTGTAGAAAAAAAGTCTTTCATAACAAATCCCGCTGCAAAGAGCGGGATTTGTTATTTATGAATCATTTAGGGTTGATATCCTATGGATCGGTGATTATTTTTGCCTCTCCTTTGGTTGGCGATATTCGAGACGGCTGGCTAATCTCTGTGGTTCCCAAAACGCCGCTGTTTTCTTATTTTGGGCGGTTTTCTTCTGTATGAATCGGCTGGGCGTACGATAGGCGGGCTTGCCCTTCCGATTGCCGGCTTTTGCATAATCTTTCATGGGTTTATTTAACCTGATTTTTATTTGATTTTATCTTACCCTCTCCGAGATGCTTAAAGAATTCGACCTGGCGCAAGCGCCTTTCGGCTTCTTCCTTGGTCCGATAGCGGCCGAAAACCCTTCCGGTCGTTTCGGACATCACCACGTATTTCCCTTGGACCCTTTTGATCATAGGGGACGCTGCAACTTTATCTTGAGGGGCTGTCGGCCGGGCCCGCTCCCTTTTTATCCTGGCGGCCGTTGTGCTTGCCGTCTTTGCACGAACACTCTTCCAAGGGCTTGCCGTGCTTTGGGCAGTCCGTCGCTTGGCAGACGCCGGGCTTGTCCGATACGCCCATGCAACCCCCGGTACAAATATAATGTTTCATTATATTAATTATATCATTGCTCATAGCTGTGAATGGCCCCGATTGGCAATGTTATAATATTAGTAACATGAAAAAAACAATAATAATCTGGATCGTAATTGCGGTCGTAATCTTGGTTGGGGCGTGGTACGTATATTCGAATATCTCCGGCGCGAATAAAAATCAGGCGACTAACGTACCAAGCCAGCAGAATACATATAGCAATGCTACTGCGACCCCGCCGCAGAAGAGCACCTTGGTTGCGACTCCACTGCTAGTCGCCACCTCCAGCCCTACTCTAGGTTCATACCTTGCCGCATTGAACGGATATACGGTGTATACGTATAGCAAAGATGCCTCGGGGGTATCCAACTGCAATGGACAATGCGCTGTGATCTGGTCGCCTTATATATTGCCTAATGGGGTGAGTCTTATCGCCGCAGCGGGCGTAAACGGGAAACTTGGGGAGATAACTCGCACAGACAGTAGCACCCAACTTACATATAACGGCAAGCCACTTTACTTCTTCGACAAAGATCTTAAAGCGGGCGACACGAACGGCCAAGGCGTTGGTGGTGTATGGTATGTCGTTAAGCTATAGCCCAAATGACAAAAAATAGAATCTCCGCTGGCACTGTGCATAAATTGCCAGCGGATCTGCGAAAAGCCCTTGTTTCCGACTCGGCCGCACTGGCAAAATGGGAGGACATTACGCCGCTAGCGCGCAACGAATGGATATGCTGGACTATCTCCGTCAAAAAACCTGAAACCAGAAGAGAGCATGTCGAAAGGGTGCGCACTGAGCTAAAAGAAGGAATGCGTCGGCCTTGTTGTTGGGCCGGCTGCATTCATCGTTAAGCCAGAGGGTATACAAGCTGCCCCTTTCTCACTTTTAGAAACGGCGTCAGCCGGTGTTTGGAGGCATTAGCACGGCTCATAACATCTTTAACAAGCCACCCTTTCTTAGTAAGCGCGTCGGCGATGAGAGAGCGATGGCATCTCCATGGCACCGCTTCAGCGCACATAATCGCCGTAGGTCTAAGGCGTGCGTTTTTCATAAGCATTTCCAATCCCTTATTGAATTCCGGGCTGGCCATATAATCTGCGAATCCTCTGAATGATGTATTTTGCCAGCCGAGATTTATTGATTTTTTCTTTGCGTGGCGCAAGCCGCCGAGCCTTTTGAAGTTTTTGTATTTTATATGTACCGATTGTAGGGACTTCTTGAGTTTATCGGAATTAAATTGTGGATTGTGGCGTGATTTTGGTATCGATCGGACGTCGGCGATTTCTTTAATGTGATGCGTCTGCAGTAGCCCAATAAACTCATTAATTGGATGGGTGGAATGCCCAATAGTAAAGATGATCGGTTTCTTCATTCTATTATGAGTATATAGCCGCTCCGGCAAATGGACGATATCGGACGAGTTTGGCGGAAGTAAGCTTAGTCGTGATAGTATTAGTCTAATGAACAAAACAGTTGAACGTGCAATGGTGACGACCGGCTTTGAGCTGGACAATTACCGCATCGTCAAAAATTTGGGTGTCGCACGGGGGATTATTGTGCGTTCGCGGAACATCTTCGGCACGATAGGCGCAGGTCTACAGACGCTCGTCGGCGGCAACATCACGCTATATACCAATCTTTGCGAGAAGACGCGCGAGCACGCGTTTGATCTAATGCTCGTACACGCGGGAGAGATGGGCGCTAACGCCGTCATCGGCGCACGTTACGACGCAACGGAAATTATGCGTGGCGTCACGGAAGTTTTGGCATATGGGACCGCTGTCGTTGTGGAGCCTAAATAACCTAAGCTCGATAACCGCTACGAATGCTAAACGAGGTTAGATCCTTAAAGAGTGTTAAGTAAAGATATGAAAAATCCCAAGGCAAAATTGTGGTTTATGACCATTGTGTCGTTGGTCGTAATTGCACTCGTACTGTTCTTTTCGGCAGGAACCGCTAGGTATTGGCAGGCGTGGCTATATCTTGCAGTAACCGTCGCGACAAGCATTCCTCTTATTTTGTTTTACATTAAAAATCCGGCGTTAATTGAGAGCAGGACAAAACTTGGCCCGGCGGCAGAGAAGCGAACAGAGCAGAAAATAATAATATCGTTAACTAGCCTCCCGCTTATTGCCGCATTCATCGTTCCTGCGCTTGATTACCGCTTTGGCTGGTCGCACGTGCCCTCGTGGATTTCTATTGTGGGCGAGCTCATAATCATAATTTCCATGTGGGCGGTCATACGAGTCCTCAAGGAAAACTCTTTTGCTTCTGCAACTGTTGAAGTTGTCAGCGATCAAAAAGTTATTTCCACCGGGCCTTACGCTATTGTGCGCAATCCGATGTATACATGTGCGGTACTCTATACCGTCGGCATGTCTTTGGCGCTCGGCTCCTATTGGGGGCTCATTCCCTCGATTCTCGTAGCACTCGGTTTTGTCTGGCGGTTGTTTGATGAAGAGAGATTCCTTGCGATAAATCTACCCGGCTATAAGGAATATTGTGCCAAAGTTCGTTGGCATCTGATGCCCGGAATTTTTTAAGTTTCATAGTTTCTCCGAATGCTGAATGAAGCCAGAACCCATTTGGCTGGACAGTAATAGAATAGTTGTTACCTAGTGCCATTAGGTATACCTTGAGGTAGATATGAGTTCGGCAAAGGTCATTAAAAATTTAATCTATCTACTAAAAATATGTACGGCTACGTCATAATCGCAAGTTGGTTGATTCTCATAACGGTATGGGTGGTAGGTGCCTTTACCGCCAAGCCCGACGCCTCAAGCCGCTCAAAGAACCTTCCTCCGCTCTTGTTAATCTTTTTGTTGGGGCTTTTGATTTTTGCTCTCACTCGAAATCTACAAGGCGATGCGTTCGTCCTCGAACAAGCGTTCTTCAGTTTTGGTCTCACGGTCAGTTGGGTTGGCGCGTTGCTAACCGTTCTTGGTGTCGCGTTTGCGATCTGGGGACGATACGACCTGGGACGCGACTGGGGCATCCATCCTAAAGAAGATCACAAGCTCGTAACGAGCGGCGCGTACGCATACGTCCGCCATCCGATCTATGCAGGCGCGATACTCGCGCTTTTCGGCAGTGCATTGACGGGAAGCATGGTGGCCGTCGTGATGTTCATCATAAGCATCATTTTTTGTATGCGGCGTGTAGGCAAAGAGGAGCGTGCGATGACCAATCTTTTCCCCGACCAGTATCCGGCCTATCGAGCGCGTACAAAGAAGTTCATGCCGTTCGTGTGGTAACAAAACAGCTCAGAAAACTGGGCTGTTTTTATTTTCGGTTTCTTGCCCTTGCCCCAACCCTCCCGTTGCGCGGGCAAAGAGGCGATTGAGCTCCCTGTAAGAGCGCAGATTTTGGGGATGGAGTAGAATAAATGTATGGAATGGTATCTCTACATAGCAAGTTTCTTTGCGGGAATCTTTTTAGCCAATGCCGTCCCGCATTTCGTACAGGGCATTTCTGGAAATAAATTCCCATCGCCCTTTGCTAAACCGTCTGGTAGAGGTCTTTCGTCTCCGATCGTGAATGTGATTTGGGCTTTATTTAACACGTTGACCGGTTATCTACTTTTTTTTTCGAGTAGGACAAGTGAACTCCACCAACCTGCCATCCCTTGCCGTTTTCTTCCTCGGCGTCGCCGCGATTAGTATCTTTTCGAGCGTCAACTTCCAGAAAAAAGATAGGGAATAAATATCGCCTTATTTGTGTAGCAAAAACAAAGCTCCTAATTAGTACAATCCCTTTCCCAGTAT
>Ga0181520_10009232_pt1 | contig 13676 bp, 2 predicted proteins | sample PEATcosm2014_Bin_29_FD_132451 | JGI IMG/M metagenome (GOLD analysis project Ga0181520, IMG submission 132451) | Peatland microbial communities from MTU Mesocosm Facility, Houghton, MI, USA - PEATcosm2014_Bin02_30_metaG | ecosystem: Environmental > Terrestrial > Soil > Wetlands > Peat | place... | reverse complement strand
TGACGCCACCAGCGGCGAAGTCACCAATGTGCTGATCACCTGTCCCGGCGTGAACTACACGGCCACGCCGACGTTCGTGCTGAGCGGCGGCGGCGCGACCACCCCGGCAACGATCACTGGCCAGGCGCCCACGGCGAACACCAGCGGCGGCTTCACCAAAACCGGGAGCGGCACGGTGACGCTGGCCGGTCTCAGCACGTACACCGGCAACACGACGGTCAATGGCGGCACGCTCCAGCTTGGCGACCCCATTCTGCACATGTCCTTTGACAATGTCAGCGGCACCACGTCCGGCAACACGGTTTACAATGCCGGCATCGGCGGCGCGACGTACAACGGCACGCTCACCGGCAACGCCACCATCGTCCCTGGCGGCCGCTTTGGCAACTGCCTGAGCATCCCCTCGGGGGCGGCCAATGCCGCCTATGTGCTGGTCTCCAGTCCGGTGCAAATGACCGGGGCGGCGAGTTGGACGATCGGGATGTGGGTGCAAACGACGACGCCGGGCGGGGTCTATGCGTATCAAGGCTCCGGCAGTTGGGCCAGCGGCAACATGACCTTCTATTTGAACGAAGGTTCCGACGCCGGGTATGGTGTCTATGCCGGCGGCGTCGGTTGGGGGCAGGGTTGGGAAGAAGGGAGTACCCCGGTGAATGACGGCAAATGGCATTTCCTGGTCATGACCTGCAACGGCACCACCAAGACAATGTATGTGGACGGCCAGGTGGATTCCATCAAGGAGAGCTGGGCGGCGGCCACGGGCGTGGGCACCCAATTCTGGATCGGTGGCTCGGCGGACACCGGCGACGAAGACGTCGGGTTGGGCGGATTGATTGATGAGGTTTATGTTTACAACCGGGCGTTGAGCCAGGCCGAGATCCAGGCATTGTATAATGTCAACGGCTCGCCAGTGCTGCCCGCGACCACCACGGTGAACGTCGCCTCCGGGACGCTGGATGTCGGCGGCCAGGCGCAAACCATCGCCTCGCTGACCGGGTCGGGCAATGTGTTACTGGACGACATGATTGGCACACCGGGCACGCTGACCCTGAACAACGCCGGCAGTGAGGCGGTGGGCAATGTCATCTCCGACACCTCGGGCGCGGGCGCGCTGATCAAAACTGGCGTGGGCACTGTCACCCTTTCCGCCGCAAACACTTACGGCGGCAGCACCACCGTCAGCAACGGAACCTTGTTGGTGGATGGTTCGATCTCCGGGCCGGCGCTGGTGGCGTCCGGCGGGATCCTGGGCGGCAGCGGCTCTTTGAACGGCGCCGTGACGGTGAACGGCAATTTGTCACCGGGTGACCAGACGGTGCCGGGCACGCTCACCATCAATAACAATCTGACCAATGCCGCCGGCGGCATCGTCAGCTTCACGCTGGCCGGCTTGACGACGGCGGATGGCGGGGTGAACGATCAGATCACCATGAACGGCAGCGTGCTGATCATCAACAATAACGCCATCCACATCGCCGCACCCAGTGCCGGGCAGAATTTGGACACCGGTGGTGATTATGTCCTGATTACCGGGTACGGCGGCATCTCGGGGGCCTTCCAATCGGTCCCGGTGTGGGATGTCCGGCCGCTCAATTATCAGAACTACACGGTGCAGACGATCAACGGTCAGATCGTGCTTCACTACTCGCTGGCGATTGCGCCCACGGCCACGATGACGGTCAATCCGTCCACGGTGACCCGCAACCAAAACTCGCTCCTCACCGTCACGGTGACCCCGGGCAGCAATCCGATCAGCACGGTCACGGTGGATGCCACCTCCATTGGCGGGTCGTCCACCCTGCCGCTGGTGCAGGAGGGCGCCACCCATCTGTACACCAACACCATCGCGGTTCCCGCCGGTTATGGCCCGGGAAATTACACCTTCACGGCCACGGTCACCGATGCGGTGGGTCTGCAAACCACCGCCGGCGCCACCCTGGCGGTGACGGTGGCCAATGACATCTGGACGGGCGCCGGAACCGACAGCTTCTGGGACACCAATCCCAATTGGTCGAACAGCGCGGCCCCCGGATATGCCGGGGACAGCTTGGTGTTTGCCGGCACGGTGAAACTGAGTCCGGACATGGATCAGAATTACAGCGTGACCAGCTTGACGTTCAATAACACGGCCGGCAGTTTCGCCGTCGGTTCGTTGGAGGGCGACACCCTCACCGTGACCGGCGGCGTGCTGGTCAACAACTCGGTCCATGCGCAAACGCTGAATGTGCCGGTCTTATTCACCAACACGGCGGCGGTGGTCAATGCGGCCGCCGGCAACCTGACGCTGGCCAAGCCGGTGGACAACGGGGGCAACGTGCTGACCGTGATTGATGGCGGATATGACACCACCTTCATCAACACCGTCTCCGGCCTCGGCGGCGTGGCCATGTCCGGAACCGGCGTGCTGACCCTGGACGGCGACAACACCTTTACCGGGTCCGTCACCGTCAATTCCGGCACGATGAACCTGGATGGCAACAACAGCTCCACGGCTGCCAACGTCAATGCCGGCACCCTGACGCTGGGCACCGGTGGCTACATCAGTTGTTCAGCTCTGGAAACAATCGGTGAGACCAGCACCAACGCGGTGCTGGACATTGCGGGCGGCGAATTCGACGCCAGCGACAATCCGGCCGCAGTTTATGATTCGAGCCTGATCGTGGCCGGTGCCGCCGGTGAATTCGGGGATCTCCAGTTGAGCAGCGGCACGCTCCAGGTGACCAAGCAACTGGCGCTGGGCAACGGGGTGGGCGGCTTTGGAGCCTACAATCAGAGCGGCGGTTCGGCGACCGTGGGCGGGTTCCTCGTCGTCGGTTTCGCCGGGGACGAGTCGGTGTTCAATCAAAGCGGCGGCACGTTCAGCCTTTCGACCGCGCCGGAGACGATCGGCGCCGGTGCCGTCACTTCCGTCGGGCTCATGAATCTGAGCGGCACGGCCGCGTTTAATGCCAACGGTGCCGCCGGCAACGGGGTGTGGGTGGGTGAATTCTCCACCGCCACCTTGAATGTGTCCGGCAGCGCCGTGCTGACCGTTGCCAACGACGGGTTGATTATCGGCCGGGGCAACGGTGCGAACCAAAGCCCGAACGCCATGGTCAATTTGCTGGGCGGCACGATCATTGCCGGTTATGTGGACATGGTCGCAACGGCCGGGACGAGCCTGCTCAACTTCAACGGCGGCACTTTGCAGGCGAATGATGCCACCAACTTATTCATCAACAAGCTGTCCGCCGCCTATGTCTATGGGGGCGGGGCAAACATTGACGACGGGGGCTTCGCCATCACCGTTCCTCAACCGCTCCTGGCGCCGACGGGTTACGGGGTCAGCTCCATTGCGGTGAACAACGGCGGTTCCGGCTACCTGGACACGCCCATGGTCACCATCACCGGCGGTCTGGGCAGTGGCGCGGCGGCGGTGGCGCAAATCAATCCCGTGACCGGAAAGGTCACCAACATCCTGGTCACCAACCCTGGCAACGGCTATGCCAGTAGCGATGTCCTCACCGTCACCCTCGTTGGCGGCGGCGGCAGCGGGGCGGTTGCCAGTACGCCGGTGCTGGCGCTCAACACCAGCGGCGGCCTGACCAAATTGGACACGGGCACGTTGACGCTGACCGGCGGGAGCACCTACACCGGCAACACCGTGATTGCGGCCGGAACCCTGGCGCTGGGGGCCGGCGGGTCCATCGGTAATTCCGCGAACATCAACGTGACCAGTGGCGCGACCTTTGATGTCTCCGCCATCAACTACACGCTCGGCGCGTCCCAAACGCTCGAGGGCAACGGCGCCGTGAACGGCACGGTGACCAACAGCGGCACGGTGGCGCCGGGAGTCACCGGTGTCATCGGTGCGCTGACGTTCAACAACAACCTCACCCTGAGTTCCGGCGGCGTGGTCTCCGTCAAAGTGAACCAGACGGCCGGCACCAGCGACCTGATCACCGTCACGGGCGCGGCGAATTATGGCGGCGCGCTCGTGGTCAACAATCTGGCCGGCACCTTGGTGCTGGGCGACCACTTCACCGTGTTCAGCGCCGGGAGCCACACCGGGAACTTCACCAGCGTCCTGGGTTCCCCCGGGGCGGGGCTGGCCTACAGCTTCAATCCGGCCACCGGCGTGGTGAGCGTGACGGCCGTGCCGCCGCAACCGCACATCACCAGCGTCTATTTCTCCGGCACGAATCTGGTTCTCAGCGGGACCAACGGTCTGGCGGGTGAACAGTACTATGTGCTGACCACCACCAACCTGACCCTGCCGCTGAACAAATGGACGCTGCTGCCGGGCGGCACCTTTACCGGCTCCAGCTTCAACATCACCAACGCCGTCAATGTCAACGCACCGCGAAATTTCTATATGATCCAGGTGCCCTGACCGGAGACGCGGATCGCCGGCTTAAAGACAAGACCTGTTAAATGAGTCGTTGGTTGGCAAAGCGGCGATCCGTTCGCCGCTTTGCCCATTTTAAAAGGCTGAAAGCCGCCCCTCTTGGGGGGCGGCAAACCGGGCCAAACGTCGGTTTGGCCCGGACATCACCATAATTGATTGAAATCAATTCTGAAAATCGTCATCTGCTGCGCCTTGATTTCCGGGGTTTGGCCCCGGATTGTCTCCGCGCAAACCCTGGCCCATCGTTACAGCGCCTTCAGCGAACCCAACGGCAGCACCACCATCACTGACGCGGTGGCCTTTGCGAATGGCGCCCTGCAAGGGGCCGCCACGCTGACCGGCGGCCAGATCGTGTTGAACGGAGCCAGTGGAAGTTATGTCACCCTGCCGGCCGGACTCCTCACCGGCTATTCGGCGGTCACCCTGGAGGCCTGGGCCGATTATGGCGCCCTCCCCGCCAACTGTTACTTGTTCTCCCTGGGAAACACGGACAGCGGCGGGTCCGGGGAGAATTACCTTTTCTGCGCGCCCCAAGCCGCGCGCATCAGCATCAGCAACGGGGATCCCGGCTATGATTATGAACAAAATGCCGCCTGCGGCGGCTGGTCCGGCCGGACCGACCTGCATGTCGTGGCCGTATTCAACCCGCCGGCGGGCTATCTGGCCGTTTACACCAACGGCGTTCTGGCCGGCGTCAACAATGCGGAAACGGAGGCGCTGAACTCGGTGTCCGACGTTTACAATTATCTCGGCCGGTCCCTTTACACCGCCGATCCTTACGCCCCCCTCAAAGTGGATGAGTTCCGCATTTGGAAAGGCGCGCTGAACGGACTGCAGGCGGCCGCCGACTACCTGGCCGGCCCCACCATCACCAATGCGAGTCCGCCAACGGTGACCAACCTGCAATTGACGGTGGCCGCGCAGATGGTCCAGGGCGCCACCCAGACCGCCGCCGTGACCGCCCGGGCGTCCACGATTTCCTACGCGGTGGACATCACACGGATTTGCAGTTATTCCTCCGGCAACACGAACATCCTGACCGTGGCCACCAACGGTGTTATCACCGCCGTCGGCCCGGGCACGAACGTCATCATCGCGCAATATCAGAGCGTGTCCGCCACGCAAACGATTGTGGTCACGCCGCAGTTGGCGGTGCTGACGCACCGGTACAGCGCCTTCAGCGAACCCAACGGCAGCACCACCCTCACCGATGTGGTCGCCGCCGCCAACGGCACGCTCAAAGGCGGGGCCACGCTGACGGGCGGCCAGGTGGTGTTGAATGGCACCACCAATTACGTCAATCTGCCGGGGGGGCTGATCAACGGATATTCGGCGGTGACGATGGAGGCCTGGGCCGATTATGGCACGCTCCCGGCCTACTGTTATTTGTTCGCCCTGGGGAACACGGACGGCAGCAGCGGCTACGGGGAGGATTACATCTTCTGCGCCCCACAGGCCGCGCGCATCACCATCAGCAATACGGACCCCGGTTTTGATAATGAACAAAACGCCGCCTGCGGCGGCTGGTCCGGCCAGACCAACCTGCATGTCGTGGCCGTCTTTAATCCGCCGGCGGGCTCTCTGGCCATTTATACCAATGGCGTGCTGGCGGGGGTGAACAATGAGGAAACGGAGCCGTTGAGCTCGGTGTCCGACGTTTACAGTTATCTGGGCCGGTCGCTGTACGCCGCCGACCCCTACGCCCCCATCAAAGTGGATGAGTTCCGCATCTGGAACAGTGCGCTGAGTCCGCAGCAAATTGCGCTGGATGCCGCCGCCGGCCCGGCCCAGATCATCACCAACGCGGGCGCGCTGGTCTCGGTAAGGCTGGCGGTCACCAACCTCATGGCCGCCGGCGCCGCGCAATTGGCGCTGGTCACGGGCACTTTCGCGAATGTCACCAACGTGAACCTGTGGACTTATGGTTCGCCGTCAGTCTATACCGATAATACGAATGTGCTCGGCGTGACCCCGGCCGGCCTGGTCACCGCGCTCACCCCCGGGGCCGCGGCCAATGTGATCGCCGCCTATGGCGGTCTGACGGTCACGCAAAACGTCGCGGTGGCCGCCTTTCCCACCAATCAATTTACCTTCGGCACGTTTGGGGATGGTTTTTGGACCGTGGTGAACCAGGGGAATGGCAACAATCTGGTGGCCGGCCCCGGCGGCGCCAGCCAGGCGGTGGCCACCAACACGGCGGCCCAGCAGCAGTTTGAACTGCTATACAACCTGAACAACGCCACCTTCCGGCTGCGCCAGGAATCCAGTTGGTTGTGCCTGGGTTCCTTGAACGGCGCCAAATCGCCCGGCAGCGCCGTGGCCACCGTGTCCGGCTACACCGCGCAGCCTTCGCAGCAATGGCATATCGTGAATGCCGGCGGCGGTTATTACCGGATTTTCAACGCGGCCACCAATCTGGTGCTGCAAACCGACAACGGTTATCCGGCCAAGGTCACCCTGCAACCGCCGTCCGCCAGCGCCTTTCAACTCTGGCAATTTGCTTATCAAACCCATTTCCCCAAAAAGGGGACCGCGGGATATGAGGGGGCGCCCTATCAGTCCGAACTGCAAACGTACTGGGCGTACAACTACGATGACAACACCGGCGCCTCCGAGCCGGCCTATTTTGATTATGTGCCGATGGTCTATGATGCCACCTACTGGGAGCCATTGAGCGACGCCCAGTCACGAGATGCCGGCTGGCTGGCCGGCGCGGCGCCCGCCTGTCTGTTGTGCGCCAATGAGCCGGACAACACCAGCCAGGCGAACTTGAGCGTCAGTGACGTGATCGGCATGTGGCCGACGCTGGAGGCCCTGAACGTGCCGCTGGTCGGCCCCGGAACCCAAAACACCGAAGACACCTGGGAAAACAGCTTCTACAGCCTCATTGCCGCCAACGGCTACCGCGTGGATTACGCCGCCGCGCATGAGTATGTCCCCCCGAACGCCGGCTCGCTCATCAGCGACCTGCAGAGCGTCTATAACACCTACGGCCATCCCGTGTGGCTGACCGAGTTTTCGCCCGTGGACTGGAGCGACTGCCAGTGCTGGTCGGAGAACGACGACTACAATTTTCTGGCCGAGTTCATGTGGCAGGCGGAAAGTCTGAACTGGTTGGCGCGTTACGCGGTTTTCCCCTTCAGCAACTCCAATGCGGACGAACCCTGGGTGGATAATGGTTATCGGGGCAATATCTTTCTGGCCGATGGCGCCACGCTGTCCCCCTACGGCGAACTGTACGCGACCTGGGACGGCGATGAGACGCTGCACCCCGAGATCCCCTACCTCATCCACAATCTGGGCACCAGTTTCCGCCTGGCGGACACCAACACCCTGGGCGCCCCGCAGGCGGCCACCATTTACACCCGCAACGCCGCCACCGAATGGGCGCTGCTGGCCGCCGCCGATGGCAATTATTACATCATCTCATTGAACGATTACCGCCGGCTGAGCGACACCAACGGCGTGCTGGGGCTGGCCCCGATGGGAACAACCGGGACCAATGTCGAATGGGCCTTCACCGGACCCAACAGCAGCGGCTACTATTACATCAGCAATCCGGCGCAAGGCCACAACCTCTCCGGCTCCGGGACCGCCCCGGCCATCACCTTCAGCCTGGTGGGTTCCGCGACGGAAACCTCCGCCACCGAATGGCGTTTGGTCAAGCCCTACCAGCCGGTCACGGTCAACACGAACATTCCGCCGGCGCCCGTCATTTTGGCCGTCACGCCCGGAAGCGGGAACATCAGCCTGATTTGGACGGAGGGCGGCGCGCCTTATTTCAATGTTTATCGCAGCGGCGTCACCGGCGGGCCTTACCGCCGGATCGCCTTTGGACAGACCTATAACGGGTACACCGACACGGCCGTGACCAACGGCATCCCCTGTTATTATGTCATCACGGCGATGAATGTGTTTGGCGTGGAATCCGCCGATTCATCCGAAGTCGCGGCCACGCCGTTGGCCGCCAACGCCACCAACCTCACGTTCAACGTCCCGGCCGTCAACACCGTGCAATTGTCCTGGCCGGCGGACCATGTGGGCTGGATTTTGCAGGCGCAAACCAACGCCTTGAACATCGGTCTGAGCACCAACTGGCAGATGGTGACCGGGTCTGCCGTCACCAACCTGGTGTTCATGCGGGTGGACCCGCAGAACGGCGCGGTGTTCTTCCGGTTGGCGCATCCTTGAACGCATGCTCAGATCATTGTGAAACTCTCCTTTAAAAGTCTGAACCTCGCCGGCCTGTGCCTCGCCCTGCTCCTCCTGGGGGCGGCGCCGGGGCGCGCTCAAACGGGTGCGGCGGCCACGGTGACGGTCCAGGTGAACCAGCCCGGCGCGGTGGTCAGCTCCAATCTGTTCGGGATTTTCTTCGAGGAGATCAATTTTGCCGGCGAGGGGGGGATCTACGCGGAAATGGTGCGCAACCGTTCGTTCCAAAATTCGGCCAACCCGGATTATTGGACCCTGTTGACCAGCGGCACGGCCACCGGCACGATGACGGTGGACTTTTCGCAGCCGCTCAATACCAACAAACCGTGTTCGCTGAACCTGACGATGCAATCGGGGCAGGGCGGCCTGGGCGCGGCCAACTCCGGCTTCTGGGGCATGTCGCTGCAGGCCGGCGCGGTTTATAACCTGAGTTTTTATGCGATGGCCGGCGGCGGGTACGCCGGACCGGTGGTGGCGCAATTGCAGGATGCGACCGGCGGCACGGTGTATGCGCAGGCCACGTTCAGCGGGCTGACGGCCAACTGGCGGAGTTTCACCGCCCCGCTGGTGTCCGGCGGCACGGCCACCAACGCGCGGATTGTCCTGAGCATCACCAACGCGGGGACGGTGTGGCTGGATGAGGTTTCCCTGTTTCCGCAGGCGACGTTTAACAACCGGACCAACGGCCTGCGGGCGGATCTGGGGAATATGCTGGCGGCCTTGCATCCGTCGTTCATGCGCTATCCCGGCGGGAATTTCATCGAGGGCAGCGTGCTCACCAATGCCGTCCGCTGGAAAAACACCATCGGCGACCCGGCGCTGCGACCGGGGCACGAGGATCCCTGGGGTTACTGGTCCACCGACGGCTTTGGGTTGCTGGAATACCTGGAATTTTGCGAAGACCTGGGCATGACGCCGCTCTACGGCATCAATTGCGGCCTGGCGCTGGGCTGGAACGGCGCCACCAACAACACCGTGCCGGGCGGCCAACTGGGTCCGTGGGTGCAGGATGCGCTGGACCTGATTCAATACGCCAACGGCGCCACGAACACGACGTGGGGGGCGGTGCGGGCGGCCAACGGCCATCCGGCGCCGTTCAATCTGCAATACCTGGAAATCGGCAACGAAAACAGCGGCGTCTATTATAACACCAATTACGGGCTGTTTTACGACGCCATCAAATCGAATTACCCGGCGATGCACCTCATTGCCAATGACCAGGGGAGCCTGCCCACCAGCGCGCCGGTGGACATTCAGGACGAGCATTACTATTTAAGCGCCGCCACGTTCGAGTCGTACGCGACGAAATATGACAGTTACAGCCGCGGCGGGCCGGACGTCTTTGTGGGCGAGTATGCCGTCACCTCCGGCACCGGCACGTACGGCAGCCTTGGCGCCGCGCTGGGGGAGGCGGCGTTCATGACCGGCCTGGAACGCAATTCGGACCTGGTGCTGCTGGCCTCTTACGCGCCGCTGTTCGCCAACGTGAATGACCTGCAGTGGAGCCCCAACCTGATCAACTACGACAGCGCGCGGGAGGTGTTTGGCACCCCCTCTTATTACGTCCAGGAAATGTTCGGGCAAAACCGGGGCGACGCGGTGCTGCCCGTCACGGCGGCCGTCTCCACCAACGCCCTCCTAGTGCATGGCGCGATCGGAGTGGGTTCGTGGAACACCTCCGTCCAATACACCAACATTATGGTGAGCAGCAACGGTGTGGTGCTGTATCAAAGCGATTTTGTGGATCAAGGCACGAACGGCTGGAGCGTTTATAACGGCAACTGGAGCGTTACGAACGGGACGTACGAACAAAACGGGATCACGACCGGTTGTTATACCACCACCGGCAACACCAACTGGGCGAATTACACCATCACCCTCAGCGCCCTGAAAACCGGCGGTGATGAGGGCTTTCTCATCCTGTTCAACGTGCTGGATGACAACGACTGGACGTGGTGGAACATCGGCGGCTGGAGCGACACGCTGGATGGGATTGAACAAACGGTGGGCGGGGCCAAAACCACCTACGCGCAGGTATCCCAGTACATTGCGGCGAACACCTGGTATAATATCCGCATTGTCCTCACCGGGCCGCGCATCCAGTGCTATCTCGGCACCAATTCGGTTCCGGCCACCAATCTGGTGCAGGACGTGACCCTGCCGGTGGCGAGCGGGTTGTATGTTTCATCCACTTACGCCACCGCCGCCGGCCAGGTCATCATCAAGGCGGTCAATCCCACCAGCGCGTCCCTGCCCACGGCCTTCAACCTGGCCGGGGTCAACGCCATTGCGACGAACGCCACAGTCATTCAACTGGCTTCCGGCAGTCAGGCGGATGCCAATTCCCTGGCCGCGCCCGAGCATGTCTTCCCGGTGACCAATGTCATCACCGGCGCGGGCACGAATTTCACGCTGACGCTCCCGGCCAACTCGCTGTCCATTCTCCGGCTCACTGCGAGCGGGATCAACACTTACACCAATCTGCGGCTGCAGTTCACGTCGCCCATTGACATCAATCAGGCCGTCCCCGCCACTGTGATGGGGGAATGGTCCGGCAACTGGAGCAACCTCACCACTAATTCCAATTACGCCATCAGCTACGCCTCGGCGAACACGAACATCGCCGTGGTGGACCGGTACGGCAACGTGGCGGGTGCGAACCCGGGGACGACGACCATCACCGCCACCTACGCGAGCCTGGGGTTGACGGCCACCCAGACCGTGCAGGTGGTTTATGTGCCGTCGGTGCTGGTCCATCGTTACAGTTTCAACGACGCGCCCGGCAGCACCACGGTGACGGACTCCGTGGGCGGCGTGACGTGGAACGGCACGTTGCCGAATGGCGGCACCCTGGCCGGCGGGCAGGTTTCGCTGTTGGCGGCCAGCGATCAATATGTCCAACTGCCGGCGGGGATTCTCAGCAACTACACCGCCGTCACCATTGAGGCCTGGGCCAGTTTCGGAACGCTGCCCAACGCCTGTTTCTTCTTTGGTTTCGGGAACATCAGCGGCAGCAGCGGCGAACAGTACATTTTCTGCCAGCCGGAGAACGGACGCATGGCCATCACCCCGTCCAACTACTCCGGCGAACAAAACACGATCCCGAATCCCTCCGGCAGTTGGAGCGGCCAGACCAATTTGCATGTGACCGCAGTCTTTGATCCGCCGCTGGGTTACCTCGCGCTGTACACCAACGGGGTTCAGGCGGCCATCAACAATGCCGTGACCGTGACGTTCAGTTCGGTGGACGACCTGTACAGTTTCATCGGCCGGTCGCTGTACAGCGGCGACGCCTATTTCAACTTCAGCCTGGACGAATTCCGCATTTACAACGGCGCGCTGGGTACGGATGATATCGCCGCCACGCAGGTGCTGGGCCCCAACGAATTGTTGAGCACCAATGTCCCCGCGATCAGTGCCGCCGTCGCCGGCGGCAACCTCACCTTGTCGTGGCCGGTGGCCTCGGCGGGCTGCATTGTTTTGACCACCACCAATCTGGCCGGCGGGGCCTGGACGGAGGCGCCCGTGGCCCCGCAAATCGTCGGGCGGCAGTGGGTGGTTGTCCTGCCGGTGTCGGGCGGCCGGCAGTTTTTCCAATTACAAAAGGCGCCCTAGCCAACGTTGCATTTATATGTCCATGAACCAACCTGAAACAGTACGATGCGGCCTGGCCGCTTTCATCGCGGCGGGGTGTCTGCTGGTGCAAACCACCTTCGCCCAGGCAACCATCACCGTGGCGGCGGATCAGCCGGGCCAGGCGGTCTCGCCGCGGTTATGGGGCATCTTTTTTGAGGACATCAATTTGTCCGCCGACGGCGGGTTGTATCCCGAACTGGTGCGCAACCGGTCCTTCGAGGATTCCGACCGGCCGGAATATTGGACGTTCATCACCCCGCCCGGTGGCGGGGGCAAGGCGGCCATTGACAGCCGCCAGCCCCTGAATCCGGCCAACCCCCACAGTCTGCGCATCCAGGCCAACGGGACCTTCACCCTGGAAAACGCCGGCTATTGGGGCATGAACATCATCAAGGGCGGCGTTTACCGGTTGACCCTGGCGGCGCGCACGGACGCCGGGTTTGACACGCCGCTGGAGGTGACCCTTCTGACCCCCACGGGCAAGGCACTGGCGGCCGGCAGCATCCGGGGACTTTCCAACCAATGGGCTTATCACACCCTGGAGCTGACGGCGGCGGAAAGCGATCCCAAAGCCCGGCTGCAACTGTCTTCCGATGGCACCGGGGATCTGTATCTGGACATGGTTTCCCTAATGCCGGAAACCACCTGGCGGGGGCACGGTTTGCGGACCGATCTGGGCGAATCGCTGGCCGCGCTGCAGCCGGCGTTTCTGCGGTTCCCGGGCGGCAACTGGATCGAAGGTAATGATCAGGCGCATATGTATCGTTGGAAGACGACCCTCGGCCCGGTTGACGCCCGCCAGCCGCTGTGGAACACCTGGGGTTACAACACCACGCAGGGGCTGGGGTATTACGAGTATCTGCAATTATGCGAAGACCTGGGGGCGGAACCGCTGTTCGCCGTGAATTGCGGCATGTCGCTGCACGACAGTGTGCCGCTGGCGCGGATGGATCAGTGGGTGCAGGACGCCCTGGACGCCATTGAATATGCCAACGGCCCCACCAACACCCGCTGGGGGGCCGAGCGCGCCCGGGCCGGGCATCCGGCGCCCTTCCATCTCCGCTATATGGAGATTGGCAATGAGAACGGCGGTCCCGAGTACGCCGAACGCTGGGCGTTGCTGGCCAACGCGATCCGCGCCCAGGCCCCGGAAATGCAACTGATCATGACCACCGATCTGCGGGGCCGGCCCTATCCGTCAACCCCCAAACCGGACTTCGTTGACGAACACTATTATGAATCGCCGGAATCGTTTATGAACCGGGCGGATCAGTACGATCATTACGACCGCCACGGGCCGAAGATCTTTGTGGGGGAATACGCGGTCACGCAGAATGCCGGCCAGGGCAATCTGCGCGCGGCGGTGGGCGAGGCGGCGTTCATGACCGGCCTGGAACGCAACGCGGACATCGTGGCCATGGCCAGCTACGCGCCGTTGTTT
>Ga0181520_10009231_pt1 | contig 13677 bp, 13 predicted proteins | sample PEATcosm2014_Bin_29_FD_132451 | JGI IMG/M metagenome (GOLD analysis project Ga0181520, IMG submission 132451) | Peatland microbial communities from MTU Mesocosm Facility, Houghton, MI, USA - PEATcosm2014_Bin02_30_metaG | ecosystem: Environmental > Terrestrial > Soil > Wetlands > Peat | place... | reverse complement strand
TCATGGACCAGCAGGAGGAATTCATCTTCAATTATGCGACCGATCGCTACATACTCCTGCCCGCGGACACGAAGGTCGGATACGTGGAGGACGGCTACGCGAAGATCGCCAAGGGCAAGGACGTGGCCATGTACGTGTACGTCGAGGGCTCCGCGGGCGATGTCATCGGCGTCGTGGACATCAGGGAGATTCTCATGGCCGACGAAGCCGCCGTGCTCAAGGACATCATGACGGAGAGCGTCGTGAGCCTGAAGCCGGACGATAGCCTGAAGGACGCCTATGAGCTCTTCCAACGCTACGGTTTCCGGGCCGTACCCATCCTCGACGAGGCCAAGAAATGCCTGGGCGCCATCGTTTACAAGGATGTAATGGGGCTCAAGCATCGCTTCGTCGCCTGATGCCGGCCGGGACCGGGCTAGGCTTCCGGCAGCTCCCTCGCTACCGCGCTCGACACGGTCAGGGTGATCGTGCGCAGGAAGGACTCGAGCTCCTCGCTCCATGAGGCATTGTGGGCCGCGCGCAGGCCGATAACGCCCAGACAGCCGCGCGGGCCCTCCATCGGGACGAAGTGCCATTCCGATTCGGGATAGAGCTCCGTAAACCTCCCCGCGCCCTTCAAGCCTTCGAAGGACGCTCGCGCGGCGTCCCTCGCATTGGAATCGAGGGGCTCCCACCCGCTCTCGGCCTGGTGCCTCAAGCTTCCCTGGTCATCTCGGAGTATCGCGATAGCCTCGACGCTGAAGGCGTCTTTGATGGCCTCGATGCTTTTGTCGAGGATGATTCCCATGGTTTTCGCCCCGGCCAGGACCGAAGCGAGGGCGCTCAGGCGGGACAGGCGGTTTTCGCGCGCCGCGAGGAGACGCTCGCTGGCCCTGAGCCTCCCCGTCATCCAGCCCGAGCAGAGGGCGACGAGGAAATAGAGGACGAGCATGAGGACGTCCTCGGTCCTCGATATGAACATGGTGTAGCGCGGCGGTATGAAGAGGAAATCCCAGGCGACGGCCGAAAGCAGGGCCGCGAGGAAGACGGGCCATCGATCGAGGAAGAGGGCCGAGATGCTGATCGCTGCCAGATAGGTAATGGCGGCCGCCCAGTAGCCCGCGTAGGCCGCGAGGGCGAGGTTGAGGCCCGTCACCGCGGCGATGACGACGATGGCCGCGGCGAACTGCCCGGCCGATTCCTCGAAATAGCCGGCGAGCCTCCTCGAGCCTTTCGCCCGGCCGTCGCTTCGAGGGCTAGCTACGGCGACTACGGAAAAATCGCGGCTATTCAAGCGCAGGCGCTCGACCACGCCTTTTCCGAAGATCCTCTTGCGGCCCATGCCCGCGACGATCGCCGAGGCGCCGTGGCCGCCGGCGTACTTGAGAAGCCCGGCCGCCGCATCGATGTCGGGCGCGCTCGCGATGGCCGCCCCGAGCCCTCGCGCGAGTCGCTGGGCTTCGGCGAGGCGCTCGCCTTCCTCCGCCGATGCGGCAACCCCGGTATCGATGGTCACGCACTCGAGGGCCGCTCCGGATTCGCGGGCGAGAGCGTAGCCCGCGCGAACGAGGCCGCCTCCCGAGGCGTCGTAGCCTAGGGCCACTATTACCGGCCCTGGCAAACTAGATTTCTCGGCCATATCATCCTCCAGTGCCGGCGCCGGTGAAGATCGGATCGGTCCCCAAGAGCGCGTCAAACGATACGACGTTCACGCGAGGCGGTCCCGGAAGGCTCGTCGCGTCGGCTAGGCGCGCTCCCGTAGCTCGGCGCGCGGGGCCGATCGAGAATCGGCGCGCGCGGGGCCGAGCTTGGAAGCTCCCGACCCCATATAAGCATAATCGCTCGCCTGGGGCCTCGCATGGAAGAATCGCGGAGATTCGAGCTTTTGCGCAAGGTGCTTCGATCCCTTGACGGCCCCTTTCATGACTAAAAGGCTGCCGTAGGCTTTGCTCGGGAAGGAAGCTTGTCGATTTCGGTATCTCGGCGGGTAATTCCATACTTCCTCGTTCGCCTCATACTCAATCGTAATGGGCCGCCGATCGGGACATAATAAGAGCGGCGTTCAAAGGCCGGCCTTCGCGGTTAAGGCCGCGTTAAAACCCCGCGCTCCGGCGGGGATAAGGGCGCTCCGGCCTGGACGCCGGACTCCGGGGAACGTACATTGTCTTCATTATGGACGTTGAGGAACGGCCCGATCCCGACGAGCTCCTCGCCCGCATACGCGAGACCGAAGGCTCGCTCTCGCGGGCCGAGCTCAAGATATTCTTCGGCATGTCGGCGGGCGTCGGAAAGACCTACGCGATGCTGCAGGAAGCGCGGGCGGCGAAGGCCCAGAGTGTCGATATCGTCCTGGGGATAATCGAGACGCACGGCCGGCACGAGACCGAGACCCTCGTGTCGGGCCTGGAACTGATCCCCCGCCGGTCGGTGGATTACAGGGGCGTCCTCCTCGAGGAGCTCGACCTGGACGCCCTCATCGCCCGCCGCCCCGCGATAGCGGTCGTCGACGAGCTCGCCCACGCCAACGCCCCCGGCTCGCGCCACGTGAAGCGCTGGCAGGACGTGATCGAGCTGCTGGATCGGGGTATCTCGGTCTGGACGGCCATCAACGTCCAGCACATGGAGAGCTACGCCGACGTGGTCGAGGACCTGACCGGCGCCCGCGTCCGCGAGCGGGTTCCCGATACCGTGTTCGACCGCGCCGACGAGGTCCGCCTCATCGACGTCGCCCCCGAGGACCTGATACGCAGGCTCGAGGAAGGCAGCATCTATACCGGCGAGTCCTCGCGCGCGGCGATCGAGAATTTCTTCAAGCCGAGGAACCTCGGCGCCCTGCGCGAGATCGCGCTCCGCTTCGCGGCCCGCACTGCGAGCCATCGCCTGAGCGCCTATGCACGCGCCGAGAGCGGATCGTCCTCCCAGGCGAGCCTGGGCGAGCGGATCCTCGTCGCGGTCGGGCCGGCCCCGGGCTCGGCCTATCTTGCGCGATGGGCCAGGCGGACGGCCTATGCCCTCAGGGCCGATTGGACGGCCGTCCACGTCGATACGGGCGCTCCCCTGAGCGAGGCCGAAAAGGGGCGACTCGAGGCCAACCTCTCCCTGGCCCGCAAGCTGGGCGCGGAGGTCCTCGTGGTGCCGGGCGCCGACGTGGCCGAAGCCGTAATCGAGACGGCGCGCGCGAAGGGCGCGTCGATGATCGTGGTGGGCCGTTCCGGGATGTCGCGCCTCGGCTTCGGCTACAGGCGCGCCACCGTCACGGATCGGATAATGCGGGACGCGGCCCCGATCGACATAGCACTCGTCCAGGACTCCGGCACCGCGCCCGCGGAGCGCCCCCTCGCGCGCTTCAAGAGGGTATTCGACGCGCCTAAGCGCCAGTATGCCCTCCTCGCCGTCGCCTTCGCCGCCCTCACCCTCCTCGGCGAGCTCTTCGTGCCGGCCTTGGGATACCGCAGCGTCGCCCTGCTTTACCTCGCGGCCGTCCTCGGCCTCTCCTTCGTCGCCCGGCCCGGCCCGGTGGCCGTCCTCGCCCTCATCAGCGCCCTCGCCCTCGACTTCTTCTTCATACCGCCGCTCTACACCTTCACGATAAACGCCTTCGAGGACTGGCTCCTCTTCGGCGTCTACTTCCTCGTGGCCTTCGTCACGGGCTCCCTAGTCTCCCGCGTGCATTCGCGCGAGAGGCTCCTGCGGGATCGCGAGAGCGCCGCCTCCTTCCTCTTCGGCGCCGCCCAGCTCCTCTCCGAGTGCTCCTCCGTCGAGGCCGCCGCCGAGGCCGCCGCCCGGCTCGCCGAGGATCAGTTCGATACCGAGGCCGCGGTCTTCGTCGACGACGGGCAGGGCGGCCTCGATCCCGCGCCGAGGGGCAAGGCCGCGTCGCGGATCGACGAGCGCGAGTTCGACATCGCCGCATACTCATTCGCCGATCGGAGCCTTTGCGGAGCGCAGACGGAAACCCTGCCGAGCGCGCGCCTCCGCTACATCCCCGCCTCTACAGGGGAAAAGCCCGCCGGCGTGATAGGCCTCGCCATTCCGAAGGATCGAGTATGGACCCGGGCCGACGACAACCTCGTCCAATCCCTGGGAAGGACCCTGGCCCTCAGCGTCGAGCGCTTCCGCTCCGAGGCGAGAAGCAGGAGGGCCGTGCTCAGGCTCGAATCGGAGCGCCTGGGGGGCATCCTTCTCGATTCGGTATCGCACGAGCTGAGGACGCCCCTTACCACCATTACGGGCAGCTTGAGCGCCCTGAGGGACGATGCCTTGGCCGAGCGGGGCGAGGCCCGGCACGCGATCCTGGCCAACGCCCTCGAGGCATCGGATCGCCTCGACGGCATAGTCGAGGACCTCCTCTCATTGAGCCGCATCGAATCCGGCATGCTCATGCTCTCGAGGGGCCCCGTCGACATCCCCGAGCTCGCTCGCGCCGCGATCCTTCGAGCCGGCCCCGAGCTCGCCGCGAGGCGCGTCGAGGTGGCCGCGGCCGAGGAAGGCAGGACGTCGGCCCCCTCGGTGACCGCGCTCGTCGACGCGAGCCTCGCAGCCCGCCTGGCGGCCAACCTGCTTCGCAACGCGGCCCGCTACTCGCCTCCCGAGCTCCCCCTTTCCTTCGCACTGGAGGCCGGTCCCGACGCCCTAGCCATCCGCGTCCGCGACCGCGGCCCGGGCCTCCCCGAGGACGAGCTCTCGTCGATCTTCGCGAAGTTCAAGCGCGGGCGGGGGGCGAAGGGAAACGGCCTGGGCCTCGGCCTCGCCATCTGCCGCGGCATCGCCGAGGCCCACGGCGGAAGCATTACGGCGCGCAACGCGCCGGACGGCGGCCTCGAGGTCGAGGCAATCCTCCCCTATGAATCGAGAAGGACGGCGGAATGAGGCGGATACTGGTCATCGACGACGAGGCGCAGATACGCCGCCTCCTCGAGATCACCCTGTCCAATCTCGGATGGGAGGTCTTCTCGGCCACCAACGGGCTCGAAGGCCTCGAGGCCGCGCGGGGCGCCAAGCCCGACTTGATCCTCCTCGATCTCAACCTCCCCGACATGTCGGGAACCGATCTCTTGCGGCGTTTGCGCGAGTGGAGCACGATACCGGTCATCGTCGTCTCGGTCCGCGATGCCGAGCGCGACATCGTAGAGCTCCTCAACGCGGGGGCGGACGACTTCGTATCCAAACCCTTCTACACGAACGAGCTCGTCGCGAGGATCGAGGCCGTCCACCGCCGCCGAATGCCCGGACGCGAGCCCGTATTCCGATCCGGAAGGCTGGAGGTCGATGCCGAGAGGCGCGAGGCAAGGGTGGCCGGAGAGCTCATCCGCCTGACGCCGACCGAATACGCCGTGCTCGACATCCTGGTCCGCTACGCGGGCAGGATCGTCACGCGCGAGCGCCTCCTCAAGGAAGTATGGGGTCCCGCCGGCGATGCCGAGGAAGGGAACCTTCGCGTTTACATAAACGCGCTGCGCAGGAAGATCGAGGCCGATCCCGCCGCCCCGGAGCTTATCGTCACGGAGGCTGGCGTGGGCTATAGGCTCGAGGCGCTGCCGGCGCCGGCGGATCACCCTTGACCGATCCGCCGATGGCATCCATGGCGGCGGCGCCTCGCTCCGCGCCCGCCGGGCTTCGGCATGAAGGCCGTGGACTATCGGCTCTACGAGGAGCTGCCGGGCTAGACGCATTGTTGATCAAGTGGACGGGCGAGTAGGCGACGAGGCGGTGGGCTCGCGGCTATCTGTCAGTCCATGTAATCATCGTCATTGTAAAGGTAGCGCAGCTCATTTCCGAGGCCTTCGTCGCCTCCGTCGTCTTCATACTCGGTATCCTCTTTCTCCCATTCGTCTTGAAGCAACATCATGGTCTTGACGAAAATGGCATGGATATCGTCCTTTGATATGCTGGCGGGATCGAAGCCATGGGCTGCCAAGGTCTCGCCGAGCCTGCCCGATATGGACATCTGATGATTGATATATTGGGCGCTCTTTTCAATGATTTCCTCGTAGTTCGTCGTCATGCCCCCCCTCGACAACCGTTCAATATGATATAGGGTATGCTCGTTGATTCAAAAGTTAATATTAGGCTAAATACATATCGGTAACGCGTATCCCGAAAGTTCCCCCCTAATGTTGAAATACTAACGGGTCCATAACGATATTCATGATAGCCTTAGTTAACGATACACCGAAACACCTTGAAGCCGGAGGACGTACCATGTCGAATCTCGATATCGTCGAGCGGCTCACCTTCCTGCAGGATGCGATCGGCATCGGGAAAGGTGAGGTGATCATCGGGCAAATCGTGGTCGACCTGCTGGACTTCGCGGAAGATCAATGCTACGCGGATGACATCGGCGCTTGTTATCTCTTCCCGGAATTTGAGGAAGATAAATCGGCGCATCGCGAGCTGAGGGAAAAGATGGAATTTTTTTATTATTGCTTTCAGGCCAAGATGGAAATCGATCCCTCCGAAGTGCGCCATTATCTCGAGGAATGGATTGCAGGCTACAAAAAAACTGCGGAATATGCTTCATCCTGGAGCGGCGATGGCGCAATCCCCTTGAAGTAGCGGCGGATACGCCAATCCGCCACGGCGAAGCCGCCGCTACTCCAGTTACGCCTCCGAAATCATCGGCGGCCTTTGCGCAGGGATCAGGCCGGGGAGGCGAGCGCCGCCAGCTTCAGCTGGAGTCTGGCTTCCTTGGCCTTGAGCTTCTTCTCGGTCCTTACCCGCGCCATCGCGTCGTCCAGGCTCCTGAGCGCCGTCGCCTTGGCGGCGGTCGCCTCGGCCATCTTCGCCTTGAGGCCCGCCAGGTCGCCGGCGGCTTTCTCGGCGCTGGCGAGGACGGCGTTCGCGGTCTTCAGGTTGAGGCCGGCCTGCGCGTTCTTCTCGAGCCATTTCCTCGAGGCTGCGAGCTTGCTCGTAACTGACTTGCTCATACGTGTACCCTCTCTACTTTGTGAAAATAAGCTATCTTTCGCGAACAAAGTCGCGGGAATTCTCAAGGCTATCCCGGAGCGATCCCTATCTTTCCGGTTTTCTCGCATGCTCGTTTCCCCTTCCGGCCTTCAGGGCCCCATTCTTAGCCGAGTCGCCGACCGCCGCGTCGAGGCCCCTGGAGAAGAACTCGTCGAGCGCCTCGTTGATGACGTCGGTGAGCGTAAGGGCGGGCCGGCTGCGATCGGGGCGCTCGTTGTTGGACTTGATATATTCGTTCAACCGCTTCTTGTTGCCCGGGGCGATCTCCACGTTCACCTTCTTCGAGGAGCTTTTGTCCCCCTTCACCTCCTTTTTAGGCATCGTCCGAGCCTCCTTCTCCCGCGAATGGCCGACGCGCGAACCATTCGTCCATCGCGCGATTGACGACATCCCCGATCTTTAGCCGCGGCGTTACCCTGTTCGGATCTCCGTTGTAGCGCTCGAGGTATTCATCCAGTCGTCGGCTGTTCGCCGGGGAGAGCTCGAAGTGCTGCTTCGGGCTTTTTTCCGCTTTTCTCATGCACCCTTCCTGCTTCTAATATATGCCGAACGTGCACTTATTGCAATACTATATGCATCGTTTTAATGCATATTCTCCGAGCATTTGACAGACCGGCGTGGAGTAGCTAGGGTAATGGGAGCGCGGAGGCCAGGGAGAGGATTACGCCCGCTGACATGAGAACCGAGAAGAGATTCGCGCTACCGGACGAGGCCACCCTCGAGAGTCTCGCCGAGCTCGATGTCTTGGGGGAGCTCTCGCTCTCCGCGCCTTTGGCGAGCGGCGCCCGCGATGTATACCTCGATACGACCGACCGGGCCCTCCTGGCTGCCGGCTATTGCTGTCGGCGCCGCGAGTCCGGAGCGGGAATCCTCATCACCGTGAAGACGGTCGCTCGCGCCGACGACGGCACGCGCGGGCACGAGGAAATCGAGCTCGAGATGCCGGCTTATAGACATCCTGTCGAATGGGAGACGGGTCCCGGGCGGGAATTGATACTAGGAATCGCCGGGGACCGCGACCTCCTTCCACTGGTCGAGATGGAGGTGGAGAGGCGGGCGCGCGTCGCGAGCCGGGGAGAGGTCGAGATCGGAATGCTCTCCCTCGATTCTGCGCGCATAGAGTCCGGCGGGCGAGTCCTGCGATTCATGGAGCTGGAGTTCGAGCTTCGGCCCGAGGGAACCGAGCGGGATCTCGACGGCGTCGTCCGGACGCTCTCGGAGGGATGGAATATCCGACCGGAGCAACGCTCCGATTTCGAGCGCGCGCTCGAATTCCTGGGGCTCGCCGAGACGGAGGGGGGACTGCTCGGCGACCGCGGACGAGCGGCTTGCGCCCGGCTGGCCCTCAGACGGGACGCTTACGGGCGCAGGGCCCGCGCGTTGCTCGCTTTCGACGCGGGCGCTACCGCCTCCGAGGCCGGATCGCGGGCCGGGCTATCGGCTCGTCGCGCGGCGTTTTGGCTCGGCGAGTACGGAAGCGCGGGCATGGGCATTTTCCCGCGGCGCATCCGGGCGGACGACGACTCGGACGCCCAGGCGCCGCAGCTAGGCGAGGCGCTCGGCATCGAGATGGGCGAATCCATGACCGATGCGGCGCGAAAGATACTGGTCGCGCAATTCGGGAGGATGCTCGATCGGGAGAAGGGCGCGCTCGCCGGAAAGGACGCCGAGGAGCTGCATGGAATGCGTGTGGCGACGAGGCGGATGCTGGCCGTGATGCAGGTCTTTTCGGACTATCTCGACGGGGACGGGCTCAAGCCCTTCGCCAAGGCGCTCAAGCGGACCTGCAAGGCCCTCGGCTCGGTGCGCGATCTCAATGTGTTCAAATCCAAGACCGAGAGCTATCTCGATTCCCTCGCGCCTTTCCGCAGGCGAGGCATGGAGCCCCTGCTAGCGGCCTGGAAGGAAGAGCACGAGGCGCGGCTGGACGAAATGCGAAACTACCTCGAGGGCCGGGATTACTCGCGCTTCAAGGAAAGATTCCGCGAATTCCTCGAGACGCCGGACGCGAGGACGAGACCGACGGCGAAGGCGAAGGCCGAGCCCGCGGCCTTCCGGATCCGTCACGTCCTTCCGGCTCTCCTTTTCTCCGCCTACGCGCGGCTGCGCGCCTTCGATGAATGCTTCGCCGGGAGCGAAACGCCTCTCCTTCGCTACCATCAGCTCCGGATCGCCGCCAAGCGCCTCCGCTACACCCTCGAATTCTTCATCGAGCCTCTGGGCCCCGCGGCGAGTCCCCTCATCGAGAGGACGAGGCGGCTGCAGGATCATCTCGGAAATCTGCAAGACGCTGTGATCGCGAGCGACATACTCCGTTCCTATCTGCGCTGGGGAGGCTGGAGGAAGGCCCCGCGCGAGGAAGTTCCGCCTGGCGACATCGTCGTGGCGCCGGAAATCGCCGAGTATTTCGCGTTCCGACAGGTTGAGCTGCGGGAATTGCTCGATTCCTTCCCGAAGATATGGGCCGACCTGTCCGGCCCCGATTTCTTCAATCGACTGGCGATCCTCGTGGCGACCCAGGCCTGGGCGTAAGGAGATCACCCTGCGAGAGCGCGGTCGCTGGAAATCGTCAATCCCTTCGCGTAATCGCTTATTTCCGCAGCAGGAGGACTGCGCAAGGGGCGTGGTCGATGATGAAACGGGCTGTATGACCGATGGAAGCCGGGCCGCTCGTCGGCCCAACCTCGGAGTCTTCTCTTGGGAACAGTGTCACGACCTTCGGCTGGATCTGCTGTGCGAGCTCGACGAGCTTTCGCCCTGGCTCTCCCTGGAGCAGGGAAGTCGTATAAGAAAAGCCCGCTTGTAAGGCAGCCTCAGAAGCTTCCGCGAGGATCGTCTCTCCCGATTTCCGCTCAGCCGCTTCGAGCTCTCCGAGAAGAGGCTTCCGAACCCTTGGTCCTTCCGGAGAGGGACCTCGCAGGAAGCCCATCAATTCACGCCTGGGTTCGGTGTCTATCACGTGCGCAAGGAGGAGCTCGTGCCCCGTGCCCAAGATCTCGGCGATCCGCGCGACGAGCTCCGGGCCGCTACGTAATCCGACCGAGCAGAGGATCTTCATTTTCAGCCTCCTTAAACTCCGAGCCAAATCAGAAACGAGCCCGCTACGATGATTATCGGTACCACGATAAGGCCAAGCCTAAAATAGGCCAAGGACGACACCTCGAGGCCTTTCCGTCTCAGGATCAGGGACCACATGATGGTGGACAATGAGCCGACAACCGTGAGGCTGGGCCCGACGTCCGCGCCGAGCATCGATGCGTAGACGAGGCCCGGACCTGCGCCCGCCTTGCCGAGAGACGAGATCATGACGAGGGCCATGGGGACATTGTTGATAAGATTCGCCCCGAGCGCGGTGCCCGTCGCGGATAGGAGGACGGCTGGAAATGAGTGGCTGCCGGCGATTCCGAGTAGCCAATGACCGAAAGCGACGGTAATGCCGGGACCCTCGACTGCTCGGATGATGATGAACATTCCCGTTATAAAGGGGAAAAGCGACCACGATATCCTGCCACGGATATCCCTCCACTGGAAAACGCGAAGGGCTATCGCCCCGATCGAAAGAGCGATCGCGGCCGCGAGGGCCACGAGCGATAGCGGGAGTCGAAAAGCGGAAAATGCGACGTATGCCGCGGCGAGAGCGCCCAGGACGACCAGGGTATAGTTGAAGAAGCGCCGATCGGCTGGCGTGAAGGAGGGAACATCCTCTTGATGGTAATTTCGATGGAGCTCGCGTCGGAAGATGAAAAGAAAGGCTAGGGCATTGAACGCAATGCAGAGGACGCTGGGCACGAGCATGTAACGGAGGAAAGCAGGCAGCGCATTCCCGAAGGCGTCCGAGAACAGGATGTTGATGGGGTTGCTTACGGGCAGGATGAACGAGGCTCCGTTGGCCACGAAGGTGCATGCATACATGAAGGGTAGCACAGGGAGGCGGAGCTGAGTGGCGAGGACATACACTATAGGCGTCAGGATCAAGGCGGTCGCGTCATTCGAGAGAAAGGCAGTCACGATCGCACCTACGCCGAAAATCGCCAGGTAAAGCCTTCGCGTGTTTCCGCGTCCCCAGACGGCCGCCAGATGCGCGATGCCTTCAAAGATCCCGGCTTTTTCGGCAAAGGCAGTCACCGTCATGAGCCCGAAAAAGAAGAGATAGATGTTCCACTCTCCCGCGAGCGCGGCCAGGGCTTCGCGGGGACTGATGAAACCTCCTGCAATCATGAGAACGGCTCCCCCGCAGGCAGCCGCCGCCTCGGGGATTTTGTAGGGCCGGACGAAGACGACGGCCATGGTGAGTACGAATATGCCAATGCCTATTCCGCCATGCAGCATACCTGTCTCCCATTTTACCGGGCCTGGGCCCATCGTCAAGGCGCATGGAACCCTCCTCGAGCCGCTATTCAGTTGCGCGAAAGGAAAAACCTATTAGATGAAGGACGCGAGGGGGGTCCCCCATGAAAGAGATTTTCCGGATCGAAGAGGACGAGGACGGGCATTGGCTGTTCGCGTATCAGGCGGATGCGGATCCTCGGGATGAGCTCTCTAAAGCGGGCGCACGTCTTGCCGAAAACGCCTTGCCCGAGGATCTGGAGTCGGAGGACGCAACCTGGGTCCGAAAATTCTGCGGGGAGGCCTTTACCGTCTACGATACCGAGGATGAATTGAGGCGCGTTCAGGCGCGGCTCATCGGCGAGGGCTGGATACTTCAATCCGCCGTCGCGGCCATCGGAAAATAAAAGCCTCATCCTTCGAAAATTTCCTTATAAAAATCCTCTCCATAGACCGTCGCCAAGGGCTTGCCCTCGACCAGTTTGAAGGTCCGCTCTCCGTCGGGTCGGCGCTCGGCGCGTAGGAATAGCGCGCTTCCCAGGTTCTTCTCGTGCATGCCATGGGCGAACTCGTACTGATGGGTCACGAAAAATACTTTTATCTTCTTTTCTATCAAGGCGTTCACGATCTGCCGGGCGATCTCCGAGCCCTCCCGCTCGTTGGTCGCCGCGAAAGACTCGTTGAACAGGATCATCGCATCAGGCCGCAGCTCGTCGGCTATCCCGCTCATCCGCACGAGCTCCTCGTCGAACTTGCCGCTTTTCATCGCGGCGTCCTCTTCCCGCCGGAAATGGGTGAAGAGGGCCTCGCAGATGTTCGCGGCGAAGCGCTCAGCGACGACGAACATCCCGCTTTGCATCATCACATGGGCCAAGCCGAGGCTTCGAAGGAAGGTCGATTTGCCGCCCTGGTTGGCCCCGGTGATGATTAGCAGGTTCTTATCGTCCGTCTCGTGCATATGCTTCTCCTCGTACGCTTCAGCGGCGGATCGGCCCTCGAATATCGAAGACCTCCGCATAGAGGTCCTTGCCGAAGCTGGTCTCGAGCGGCTCGCCCGCGAGGATCCTGTAGCTGCGCGTCCCGTCCTCGCGCCGCTCGGCTCGGAGGAAGAGGGCGGCCGCCTCCCCCTGCTTGAAGACAGTCGCCGCGAAATCGTAGAGGTGCGTGACGAAAAAGACCTTGACGCGCCGCTCGAGGAGGGCGCCGACGATCCTGCGCGCGATCTCCGAGCCTTCCCTCTCGTTCGTGGACGCGAAGGGCTCGTTGAAAAGGAGCATCGAATTCTCCCGCAGATCGTCCACGATGCTGCTCAGCCGGCGCAGTTCCTCGTCCAGCTTCCCGCTCTCCATCGCCGCGTCCTCCTCCCTGCGGAAATGCGTGAATAGGGACGAGCACAGGTTGGCCCTATAGTTTTCGGCGGGGACGAACATGCCGCACTGCATCATGAGCTGGGCCAGGCCGACGCTCCTCAGGAAGGTCGACTTGCCCCCCTGGTTCGCCCCTGTGACGACGACGAGGCTCCTGCCGTCGGCCTCCAGGTCGTTGCCCACGACCGGCCCGCCCTGCGTCAGCGCGAGACAGATGTCGTAGAGCCCCTTGCCGCTCTGCGCCCGCTCCCCGGGCTTGGCCGCCTGGGGAAGGCAGAGGCCCGCGCCGACGGCCGCGAGCCTTTCGTGGAGGTTTACGCAACCGATATAGAAGGCGAGCTCGAAGCGCATCGAGCTCAAGAAGTCGAGGACATGGTCCCTCGACCTGGCGAGGGAGTCGGCGACGCGATTGATGCCGCGATCCCGGAGTTCCTCCAGGGCTCTCGAGCCGGCCTCGTCGCCGTCGGGAATCCGGAGAACAAGGGAATCCTTCCGCTCCCTCAACCTCTCCGTCATCCCTTTTCGCGTCGATTTCAGCGCTCGATAGTTCCGGCCCTTGCATCCGACTCCCAACTCCGCGCCGACGAGGATTCCGCCGCCGAACTTCAAATCATGGAGATGATCCCTGGCGTATCCGAGGAAGTCGTCGTCGATCCCGACGTTCAAGGTCCGGATCAGCGTGGTAAAGCCGGGCGAGGCGAAGCCGGATGAGCGGGCGTTCAAGATGTCCCTGATGCGGCCGAGGGCGGACAGCAATACATCGAGAGCGCCTATCGCCGTGTGGAGCACGGTGGACGGGGACTGATGCGAAAACCAGAGCGAGGATTTCTTCTCCTCCGCCAAGGTCTCGCCGATCAAGACGTAGAGCTCCCTGACTACGTCCCTGTTCTTAAGACAGTCGCCGAGGACGGCCTGGCGGTAGAGGATCGTCTCCACGTCCGCGGCCCCCGACAGGACGACCGACTCGGCCGCGCCGTAGACGAACTCGTCGGCGGCGGCCATCGCATCGAACAGGATCGGCAAACCGAGGTCGCGCTTC
>Ga0181520_10009230_pt1 | contig 13679 bp, 8 predicted proteins | sample PEATcosm2014_Bin_29_FD_132451 | JGI IMG/M metagenome (GOLD analysis project Ga0181520, IMG submission 132451) | Peatland microbial communities from MTU Mesocosm Facility, Houghton, MI, USA - PEATcosm2014_Bin02_30_metaG | ecosystem: Environmental > Terrestrial > Soil > Wetlands > Peat | place... | reverse complement strand
TCACCGCGGGCTGGTAGGACGTTTCCACTTCGTGGATGCGGTAGACCTCCTCCGTCCACACCAGCTCCCGTTTCGCAAGATCGATTTCCCAGCCGCCGACGTTCCCGATCCTCTCGACTTCCGCGAGCAGACTCTGGCTTCTCCTCAACCCCTCCTCCGCCCGCTTGCGCTGGGTGTGGTCGATGAACGTCGCCAGCAGGTCCTCCTTGTCCAGCGTGACCCCAGAGATCTCCATGATGCGTTCTTCGCCGCTCTTGCAGGTCACCCGATACTCGATGGGGTCGATATCCCGACCTTGCTCCGCGGAACGCTTCACCACCTCACCCCAAGTCTCGGCTGCCCACTCGCGGTACTGGGCGTCGGGATAGGCTCGGAGCCACCATTCGGCGAGGGTGGGGACGTCCTCCTCCGTATAACCCAGAAGCTGCATGTATCGCCGGTTCCTGAAGTCGATCACCCCTTCCCTGTCCACATGGCACATGGGCAAGGGCGCCATCTCGAGAAGTCTCCGGAAGCGGATCTCGCTCCAGCGCAGCGCCGCCTCCGCCCGCTTACGCAGCGAGATGTCTTCCACCACCGAGACGAAATACTCCGGGGCGCCGGAGCCGTCGCGCATCAGGCGGGCCGCGAGGCTGATCCAGATTACCGACCCGTCTTTCCGGATGTAGCGTTTTTCCATCGAGTAGGTGTCGATTTCCCCGCTTAAGACCCGCCGCTTGTAGTCGAGGTCGGCGCTCCGGTCGTCCGCGTGCGTGACGTCCTGGACGGTAAGGGGAAGAAGCTCCTCGCGCGTATAGCCGACGATGTCGCAGAGCTTCTCGTTCACGCGTAGCCAGTGCCCGTCCACGCCGACTTGCGCAATGCCGACCGCGGCCTGCTCGAAGATGGCGCGGAACCGCTCCTCGCTTTCCCGCAGTGAGACTTCCGCCTTCCACCGCCGGGACTCCACACGGTTCAACTCCAGCATCGCCGTCAGGAAAACGAGCCAGCCGGCGGCCGCGCCGATGAGGATGGTCGCCTGCGTTACCTTGGTCGCATGGTCCGATGCCCGCTGGTACTCCAAAACTAATCGGCGTTCGTCGTCTTCCATCTGGCCGAGCCCCGCGATGACGTCATCCATGAGAGCCTGACCGCGGATGATGAAAACGAGCTCTTCGGCGGCGGTTATCGGACCCGCGCGATGAATGTCGTTCGACTTCTGCCACCACTCGAGAGCCGCGGCGGTCAGCGATTCGATCCGCAGGAACTGCCGCTGCCTCCGCGGATTGCCGGCGGTGAGTTGGCGTAACGCGGCCAACTCCTCATTGCAGCGGGCGGCGGCGGCAAGATACGACTTCACGAACTTCTCATCGCCGGCGATGCTGTAGCCTCGCGAGCTGGCCCGCGCCCTGGCCGCTTCGCTGGAAATGCGTGTCGTCACCGCCAATATCTGTTCGGCGCTCACCCTATTGTGGCCGGTTTCCGCAACCCGGTTCACGTTCCGGCTTGAGGTGAGACCGATGAAGACCAACAGCGCCAACCCGCAGGCGAACGCCGTCGTGATCCTTCCGTCCAAGAACCAGACTGCGTCCATCTCCTGCCACGCGGCCAGAACGACCGCCGTACCCAAAAATGCGAACGCTAGCGCGGCCGGGGCGGACATCAGCGTCAAGCCCAACCAGCCGAATGCGGCACTGGCCGTTATGAAGGCGGATAGCAAAGCAACCACACCTAAAGTCGTCACCAGCCAGCCGAGGACCGCCCGAGCGAGGAAGGTCCTCCCGGTTTGCCGCTTGCCGGCCGCGATTTCCAGCGCCGCAGCCAGCAATATGAGACACACCGCAGCCTCCGGCGCCATACGGCCCGGATGCGATGTGCCGATGGCGCCCGCTGCCTCGCGGAACAGCCATTGGTCGATGCCGGGATTCCAACCCGAGACGTATTCCACCAGCGTCAGCAAACCGGCCAGCCCCGCCAGCAAGCCGCAAAACCGGCCGAGGCGGCAACGCAGGAGGGAGAGACGCGGGAACAGAGCAGAGGGCGGAAAGGAAGAGGACAGCACCGCCAACCCCATCAGGACGATGGCGAAGGCGGCGTTGGGTTTCATCGCAACCCAACCCGGCAGGACGCTCTTCAGCGCGGCGATATCGAAGGCCCAGCCGGCGAGGACCAGGATGCCTATGGCCCCCGCCAGGACAGCCAACAGCCGTGCCGCGAGTTTCAGCGGCGCGACCGGGCGGTTCGCGCGTTCGGTGCCCATGCTCCTAACTCCTAATGCACCGGAGCCTTCGCCACGGGCGGCGTGCCGAGCTGCGCCTGAGCGGGCCCCGGGCTACGGGGCCGGGGAAACTAATTCATTATTACATAGATAGAACTCACTATTCGTAATAAACAGGACTGTTTGTCCGATGTGGCGTATTGAAGTGAATGGCAGTCGGATGGGCCGGGCGTACCCGGCCTCATCGGAAAGAGCGCTGTCCTACTATGGAGTGGCCCACGTCGATAAACGCGGCGAGTTGGCTGTCCGCACCACTTCTCGTCGGCCGGGGTCAGAGCCTGCCGCAGGATATTCTGGCGCTGTCGAGTGACCTATCCGGATATCATACGCCCGACCCCGGGGACCGCTTGAGGGGCCCCGGAGACGCCGCCGCCCCCTTCCACTGCACCAGCATGTCTTTCTCGTCGATGATTGGTAAGGCCCCGCCGATCGCCACCGCGAGTTGAGCATATTCACGCTGGAAATCCGCATCGAAGGTGCTGGCGATGAATTCCGGAACCTCCCGCGTCGGCTTGAACGCCACTTGCCGGCCTGCTATCTTCCAAGACCGATCCTGCATCGCCTGGATCATGGGCAGCCTTGCGCTGCCGCCGGTCAGCACCATAAGCGCGTCATCGGCTGCTCCTCGCCAGGTTCCATCCACTGAAGCAAGGAACCGGGACACAGCCTCTTCGATTTCCAGGCCGACGGCTCTGACCCTGTCGTCACGCAGAAACTCCTCAAGTTCGATCGCCACGGCCTGATCGTTGATTAACGTGAGTTCCAGCCTTCCGTTGACAAACATCTGTTCCTTCAGCCGCCGGAGACCGCGCATCCTTAAGTCGGTTTCGACATTGCTGCGCATCGAGCTCGTCACCCCTCCGTGCACTCGAGACAACAGATCGTCCAATAAAACACCATCGATCATGTCGCCGGCCATGCGGACGGCATCGCCACCCGGGGAAATGGGGAACGCCCGTCCGGTTTCGGTGGTGGGGTTCTGTGCCACCCAAAAGAGGGAAAAATCAGTAGTTCCAGCGCCCACATCCAGGACGAGGACCAGGTTTCGCACGGTTTTGTCAGCCCAGACTCTACCGGAACCCGCGGCCAGCGGTTCGAGCAACCCAACCGGGAACGATCGAGTCCATTCGGAACTATCCAGCAGGTGTTTCAGCTCATTGTCGTGGCTCGCCGCAGCACGGGTCATAGCCTTGACCTGGTCAGCCGGAATCCCGTTTTTCCAGCGGCCTCTGAACGTATCGGCCAGCAACTGGGCTCTTACTATGTAACGCGCCAAAGCCGCGGCGGCCCAGGAGCGCTGGCTAGGTTGCCAGGCAGGAATCGTGAACCGGCGTCTGACATTTCGAATGGGCCCACTCGTGAGGTCCGACAACGCAAGGTCGGTCAGATAGCCCAGAAAGAAGGTGATCACATCCTCGTAAGTCAAATCCACGTTGGTTGGGTTTGCCTCGGGTTCCAGCCGTCGCATCGCCAGATTCTGCTGGCTGCCAACCAGCGTCAACTGCTGTTTGAGAGAATCCAACCGGCGTCGGCGGCTGCCCCCGTAGTAGGACCCGATACTCTGGTACAGGGCTTCAGACCCCACGAAGACCAACCCATCATCCGAAATCCAGACAGACGATGTTACGGTATACGCCGAACGATCTATATCATCGTCTCGGCGCCCGATCCCGATGTCGAGCAGTTGTGGATTCCCGTCATCGCCAACGGTGGCCGCACAAGCCTTGGATTTTGCGGTGCCGAAATCCAGGCACAGAATGTGTCTGGGAAGCGCAGGCTCGCCAGTCGAGAGGGCGGTTTCGTCCAAAGTGAACTCGGCAGCCCGCGGCCCCGGCATCAGCGGTGCGGGTTCGGGTTTCTCGACCGGAGAGGGCTCTTCAACCGTATCCAGGCAGGCACGCGGGTCTTCGACCTCCGCGACCGGACCTTCGGGAGGCCGAGGCGGAGAAATAGTCCTGACCTCACCGGGCTCCGGCTCCCCGCCCGACAACTTCAAAATGGATCTAAGCGCCTGCCGCTCCAGGTTCGAAATAACGCCCTCAAACTGAGGGATCTCCCGCCGCGCGTCCACATCGAGACGCGCCAAGAGGCTCTGCAAAAGCGCTTGCGCAATCTTCTCGTCCATGCAGTTCCGCCAACTCAATCCCGCCGTACAGGTCCACGCGTTCCAAGGAGGCGAGCCGCTTCCTTGATTCGAAGATAGTCCTTAAGATTGTTCTCCACAGGCCGAACACACAGTACCAAACATTCTGAGAGTCCGCAAGCATAGCACCGTGTACGTGCACAGCACCGTGTATAAGGAAGCACAGCGTAGGAGGAGACCGTCGCCGTCCTTTTATGGAATTGTGAAACTGCCCGCAGCCGGGGGGCTTTGATTTGCGGTGGCGACTATCTCCGGATACTTGTCGAAACGAATCGAGCCCAAACCGAAGCTGCCGCGAAGCCGTCCTCATGAACCACGCGATCATGAGTCAGGCGTGAAGCGTGCGGAAGTAACCCCGGCAAAGGGCCGGGGAGGCAGCCTGCGGGAGACCCTTTCCGGTGATCCTGTGTGGCCGGTTTGGATATTCATCGACTGTTGGAGTAGGCGATCATCGCTCCGCGTGTCTCATCAAAGAGCTCTTGAACACGGTTCAGCCGAGCTGCGACGAGCGATGCCTCCTTTGTGTCGCACGCAATCTCGAGTTCTTGACAAGCCTCGTCTATCGCGTCAGCTCCCATTTGCCTGGCGCCGCCTTTCACTGTGTGGGCTTGAGCACGGATGTTCGGGAAATCGGGAGCTGCCAACGCTTTGCGCATTTGCTCAATGCGAGCATCAGTGTCTTTGCTAAAAGCATCGATCAGGCTGACTATCAAACCATCATCTTCGCCTGCTGCTTCAAGTAGCACCGCTGGCGGCGACCAGGCTTGCCGGCGTGAGCGACTGCCCTCTGTCGTCATGCTACTGGATGGCCCGGAAGGAATCATCACCCATCCTCCTAATCTCAGAGTTACACTAAAGAACCTTTGATCTTAACTGTCAGACCGGCAACAACGCGCAGCAATATAGACTTCAGTTAACTAACTGCGGCCGCGGACTAGCGCGTACCGGTACAATTTAACTATACTGGGCTAGCCTAGGCTAGTCTAGGCATTACCTGTCATGCCATTGCCAGCATTGCTTAGTCGTCTGTCTTAGCAATACGCTATGGAAGACTTGTTCTGTACCGTTCTGCATAGTCAGAATCGGCGTTTTCCAATGCGGATACGGTAAGTCCGGGGGAATTGTGAACCCGTATGCGCTGCTGCCGAAGACGTTATGTCCCACGCACGATCAGATTGAGCGGCATTTAACATCGAGACGGACAAAACGTCTCCATGCAGCTCTGATCGCCGTCACCCTGCTCTCTGCCAGTTCTTGCATCGGCCACCGCGCCGCCACCCCGATCGAACGCATCGAGAAGATCGCGGCCTTGCCCTTTCGTGTCCGGGACTATCGAGTGCCCGTACACCTGACGGGCTGGGTCACTTTCTCGGACCCAACCACTAACCTGATGTTTATGGAAGACGGCACAGGCGCCGCCCGCGTCGCTCTTCCCTTTATCCACCTCGACCCCAGGCCGGGCAACCGGGTGGAAGTGATCGGCGAAGTGACCGAGGGAGGTTCCGCGCCCACGATTATCGCCAGCGAAGCCAGGCTCCTGAAAGGCACTCACGAACCGCGCGCGGTCCCCATCCAGGTCGCGGACCTCACCGCCGGCCGCGCCGGTTTTCGCTACGTTGCGGTGGAAGGAGTTCTTCGCTCCCGGCACCAGGACCGCGCGGGTAACACCGTCATCCGAATTGGTTCGGGCGCAACGGTATTCGAGGCTGACTTCGCGCCAACTGAGATGCCAGCTCTCGGCGGTAAGATCGGCGCTCACATCCGGTTGCGCGCCGTGGCCAATCTGAGCCGCGATATTTTCGGCCACACGGCCCGTGTTCATGTGTTGATTCCCCAAATTACGGGCGTCGAAGTCCTCGTGCCGGCTCCCCAAGACATTCCCGTTCAGACCAGTCGCGAGGTGGCTGGGTTGCCCCGGAATCTGTTGGCCGAGCGCATGCTTCACCTCCAGGGCACCGTCTCATCCGACGACGTGCGCAAGGATCTGCGATTTGCCGATAGCAGTGGCGCCATCCGCATCCGGCCTGCCCCCGCCGCGGCGTTGCCAATCGGAGAGGTGGTCGACGTGTTCGGCTTTGGCGAACTCGATGGCGGCGAGTTCAAGATTACCGACGCCAGATTGGCGGAGGCGAATCCGCAGTCCCATCCCGCCGATCAGCACCGCATCATCACCTCCGTGGCTGAAGTTCACGCCCTCAGCCCCGAACAGGCAGCCGGTGCTATACCGGTCCACGTTCGGGCCACAGTCACGTACATCAATCCCGAAACCAACACCCTTTTTGTGCAGGACCAGACTGGCCCCACCTATGTCGACGCTACCCGGATGATCCGGCAAGTGAAGGCGAAGGCGGGCGATCTGGTGGATCTGACCGGCATTACTGCGCCAGGCCAGTTCGCGCCGATCATTTCCGCTTCTGGGCTGGAATTCGTCTCCTCCTCGTCCATGCCGCCGCCGGCGCCGGTGGCTTTCGATGATCTGTTCTCCGGAAAGATGGACAGCGCCTGGGTGCAGGCCGAAGGAATCCTGCAAAGCGTTGAAGCCCAGCGCCACACCTTGGAAGACAGCGTTTCGGTGCAGTGGGGAAATCAGCGGTACTTCCTGCTCGTCCACAATCCAAACGCACGCCCCCTGCCGCCACCGGATAGCCGCGTCCGCATCCAGGGTGTTTGCGGGTCGATATTCAATAGCAGGCGGCAGATCGTCGGCATTCAGATCTACGTGCCTTCGCCCGAGTTCGTGCGCCTGCTGGAGCCCGCTCCGGATCCGGCCTCGCTGCGGCCGCACCCGATTGATGAGCTCCTCCGTTTCTCCTTTGCCGATTCGCCGGGACACCGCGGGCGAATTCGGGGCGTGGTCACCATGACCAGCCCATACGGCCCGTCGTACGTCGAAGATAGCGGAGCGGGCATCAAGATCGTGAATCATGCCCGCATCGATCTCCACCCCGGCGATGTGGTTGACGTACTCGGCTTCGGGCACTCGGGCTCCTTCAGCCCGGAAATGCGGGACGCGCAGATCTCGCTCGTCGAACGGGGTCCCGCGCCGTCGCCGCCGTCCATTACCTTGGATGAGGCCCTGGAAGGCACCTACGATTCCAAGTTGGTCAGCATCGATGCCGCTGTCGTGAACCAGCTCAGGGGTCCCAGGCAGAGCGCCGTGATGCTCCAAGTGGGCGGTAAGTCGTTTGACGCCACCCTGGATCACGGAAGCATACCACCGCTCGGCCAGGGCAGTATCGTCCGAGCGACCGGTGTCTGCACCGTTGCAGCCGAGGACAATCTCGCTTATCGCATCCCAAAGTCGTTCAGCCTCGTGCTGCGCAGCCCGGACGATATTGCCGTGGTCCGGGCCGCGCCTTGGTGGACGGCCGGCCACCTGCTGGTCATACTCGGCTCCATGGTGGCTTTGCTGCTCGCCGTTCTGTTCTGGGTGGTCGTGCTGCGGCGTAAGGTCGCCTTGCAGACCGCCGTGATCCGCAAGGAACTGCAGCAGCAAGAACTGCTCAAGCAAGCCGCGGAGCAGGCCAACCGGATCAAGAGCGAGTTTCTGGCCAACATGAGTCATGAGATTCGCACGCCTCTGAACGGCATCCTGGGGTTCGCCGGGCTGATGGCGGAAAGCGAGCTTACCGGCCCCCAGCGGGAATACAACGAAGCCTTGCGCTCGTCGGCCGAGAGCCTGCTTGCAGTCATCAACAATATTCTGGATTTCTCTCGCGTGGAATCGGGCCGGATCGAACTGGAATCGTTGGATTTCTCGATCCGTAAGTGCGTCCGGGCCGCGGTGGCTACTGTCCAGCCGCTCCTCTCCGAAAAGGGTCTCGCAACCTCGGTTCAGATCGACGATGACGTGCCGGACTGGGTCAAGGGCGACCCCCACCGGCTGCGCCAGATCCTGCTTAATCTCGTAGGCAACGCAGTGAAGTTCACCGTGGCTGGCGGCATCGGGATGCGTGTGTCGCTGGCTCCGGAACAGGACGCTGCTGCGGCTGGCGCCGATGGCGCCCCGGCGCCGCGGCAGATCCAGTTTGCGGTTTCCGACACCGGCATTGGCGTCCCCGAGGCACAACGGGAACTGATCTTCCAACCTTTCCGGCAGGCGGACGGGTCCGTCACCCGGCGTTTCGGTGGTTCCGGCCTTGGCTTGGCCATCTCCAGGAACCTCGTCACCTTGATGGGGGGAAGAATGTGGCTGGAAAGCGCCGAGGGCCAGGGCAGCACTCTCTTCTTCACTGCGCCGCTTCCGCCAGGCAAGACACCGGCCGACCACGAGAAACCCGGCGGCGCGGCTGGGGACCCATCGCCTTCGAAGCAGCCGTCGCGCCCGCCCCTCTCCGTTTTGGTCGCGGAAGATAACCTGGTCAATCAGCTCCTCATGCGCACCCTCCTCGAGAAGCGCGGTCATCGCGTGACCGTGGTTGCGAACGGAGCCGCCGCGCTGGCGGCATGGCGCCAGGCTCATTTCGACTGCATTCTGATGGACATTCAGATGCCGGAGATGGACGGATTCGAAGTCACCCGCTGCATCCGGGCCGAGGAGTCGGGAAATGGAGGGCACATCCCGATCATCGCGTTGACTGCCCATGCCATGAAGGGAGATCGCGAAAAGTGCTTGCAGGCCGGCTTGGACTCGTATATCGCCAAGCCGATTCAAACGGCGGCGCTCGACAATGCACTGGCAGACATTCCTGCCTGCATTGAGTTGAGGACCGTCTGAACGTTGGCTTGCAAACCCTGATTCGAAGGTCGAGTCAAATGGATGTCGCTCCAGTGGCGGAATCTCGGCAACAGCTTGGCTGTCCGGGCAAATGCATTCGCAGAGGTGTCAGACCTCCTTGTGTTGATCGTGGCCTCTATGGTCGATATGGCTCGTTCAAAAGTCAGGCGCCTGGGACCTGATCATGCGCATCCTGGTGGCAGAAGATAATTTGGTTTTTCAAATGGTGCTGCAGTCTATGCTGACGCAATGGGGCTACGACGTGGTCGTGGCGAGCGATGGAGAGGAGGCATGGTCCCGCCTGCAGCACGAAGAGGTTCCTTGGCTGGCGATTCTGGATTGGGTGATGCCGGGTTTGGACGGCATCGAGGTGTGCCGCCGCCTCCGCGCCAGCACGCGCCTCCGGTATACCTATGTCCTCATTCTCACTGCCAAGACGGGAAGCGAAGATCTCGTCACTGCCATGGAGGCCGGCGCCGACGATTATGTTACTAAACCGTTCAAGTCTGCCGAACTAAGGGCCCGTCTGCGCGTGGGCTGCCGGATTCTCGAACTACTGGAGAGACTCCAGCTCGGTTGTCCACCTTTGGCCCTTGCCCCTGGGGTTTCGAGGCCATCATGATGTATCCGCCTGAGTGGCTCAGCCGTCCGTTCAGCGCCGCCATTGAGCTGAGGTGAGTGAGTGTCTTTTGGCGCTGAAGACCGCTTGAATGAACGTTGATACGATATGCTCACAGGATCGATAAATGTGCGTCTTCTGTTGGCGAGCGTCATCCTTCTGCTTGCCGTAGGGGTCAGGCTTACCGTCCTGTGGCGCCGCACCGAGGGTCGAAGACGGGCGCTGCTTGCCAGGCTCGATTCGGTGGCGGACGGAATCCTCGCCGCCGATGCCGCGGGAAGGATCGTTGCCTACAGCAAAAGGTTCGCCCAAATGTGGTCCATCCGCGACGCCATTGTGCTTCCGCGCGATGGAGAAAAAGTGCTTGCTCATGTTGTGCCCCAGCTCAAGGATCCGGCCGCCTTCCTCTCGCTCGTAAAACAGGCCGCCTTCCACTCGCTCGTCAAGAAGCTCGATCGAGACGTGAAGGCCCACGACGACGATGAACTCGAACTACGGGACGGCCGTGTGTTCAAGCGACACACTGAGCCGCAGCTAGATCGCGGGAAGATTGTCGGATGGGTATGGGGATTTCAGGACGTCACCGCGAGCCGCAAACTGCGAGTCCTGCTGGAACAGGAACGGCATGGCCTGGACGCCCTGATGAATCAGTTGCCGCACGCCATCTACTTCAAGGATTGCGAAGGGCGCTTCATTCAATGCAACAGGGCGCACGCCGAGGTTCTCGGGCTCAGCGATCCGTCGCAGATCGTTGGCAGGACCGATTTCGACTTTATTCCCGCGGAACGCGCACAACAAGCCTGCGACGATGAGGAGGCCCTCATACACGAGCGCGTAGCGGTGATATCCAAAGAGGAGAAGGGAATCGGGCCCGATGGCCGTGAGACTTGGGTGCTCACCACCAAGCTGCCGTTTCGCGGCGCGGACGGCGTGATTGTCGGTACGTTTGGTCTCTCGCGGGATGTCACTGACAGCAAGCGCATGGAGCGGGAACTTTTTGCCGCGAAGGATATTGCGGACAAGGCAACTCGGGCCAAGAACGAGTTCCTGGCCAACCTGAGCCATGAGATCCGCACGCCAATGACCGGCGTGATCGGGATGACGGGGCTGCTGCTGGATACGGATCTGTCGCAAGAGCAACGTGACTACGCGGAGATGGTGCGCCGGTCGGGCGAGTGCCTGCTGAGCGTGATCGACGACGTTCTAGACTTCGCGAAGATCGGAGCAACGCAGTTAGTGCTCGAATCGTTCGCGTTCGACCTGCGGGTGGTGATCGAAGAAGTCGATGAAATGGTGGCGCTGAGGATCGAAGACCGCAAGCTCGACCTGGTGCTGGAGTACCTGCCGGATGTGCCGCGGCATTTCATCGGAGACGCGGGGCGGATCCGGCAGGTGGTGACGAACCTGGTGGGCAATGCCGTGAAGTTCACGCCGGACGGCCACGTGCTGATTACGGTGAGCTGTGACTCGCAGAACGGGGCGAAGGCACAGATCCGGCTTGCGGTTGAGGATACCGGTCCGGGCATTCCGGCGGAGAAGGTGGGCGGACTGTTCGAGAAGCTCAGCCAAGTGGAGGCCTCGACCACGCAGGAGTCCGGCGGCCCGGGGCTGGGGCTGGCGATTTCCAAACAACTGGTGGACCTGATGGGGGGCGAGATGGGAGTGACCAGCCAGTTAGGCAAGGGCTCCACTTTCTGGTTCACGTTGCCTTTGCAACTGGATGCGCAACCACACGCGGAACCGGCGCTGGCGGCCGACCTGCAGGGCTTGCACGTGCTGATCCTGGACCACAGCGACGTGAACCGGCGCATGCTGCACGAACAGGTCGGTAGTTGGAAAATGCGCAACGGTGGCTTTGCGGGGGCAACGCAAGCGCTCCAGGCGCTGCGCGAAGCAAGGGCGGGGGGAGATCCGTACCAAGTGGTATTGCTCGATTACGAGATGCCCGAGATGGACGGGGCGACGCTGGCGGTGGCGATCAAGGCGGACCCGTTGTTGAGCGATACGCTGGTGATCATGCTCACGTCGGTGGGCCACTGGAGGGAAGTGCGGCACATGCAGGGAGCCAACATCGACGCCTGCCTGGTGAAGCCGGTGCGGCAATCGCAGTTGCAGAACACACTGGCGACGGCGTGGTCGAAGAAGCTGCAGAGTGGGTTTGCGACGCGGACGAAGGCCGTGCAGGAGTTCGCGGCGCTGAAATCGCAGTTGGCGGGCATTTTCGCTGGGGCGCCGGTGCGGGTACTGGTGGCCGAAGACAACGTGGTGAACCAGAAGGTCGCGGTGCGCATGCTTGAGCGGCTGGGCCTTCGTCCGGACGTGGCGGGCAACGGGCGCGAGGCGGTGGAACTGTGTGCGACGCTGCCATACGCCGTGATCTTCATGGATTGCAAGATGCCGGAGATGGACGGCTTCGAGGCAACGGCGGAGATTCGGAAGCGGCAAGGGCCAGATGGTCGGGTGGCGATTATCGCGATGACGGCAGACGTGATGGAGGGCGCCAGGGAGCGCTGCATCACGGCAGGGATGGACGACTACATCGCGAAGCCGGTGCGGTTGGGCGAGATGATCGAAGCTCTGAAGAAGTGGGTGCCGTGGACGCGCCCCTCGTCAAGGGCCCGTCCGGGCCTTGCCGTCCATTCAAGTTGACGACTCTTCGCCGAACCCTCGACCGGCCTTCTGCAAGCGCCTGGCGCGAAGAGGTCTTGCGAACCGCTCAACGGTGAGCGCGTTGGCGCTCTCTCTACGGCTACATCGTGGTGGATCTCGGACGTCTCAACGCGGTCTCTCAACCTGAGTGGAGAACTAAGTGAGCTGGTTGTCGTCACAACGCCCGAGATAACATCCCTGCACGAGGCCGGTTACATCCTGAAAGAGCTTCTCGATCCGGGGATAGCAGGCGGACGGACCCAGTTGTTTCTCAACCGGCTGCTGAAGGGGGGACTGTCTTCCGCCAGTGATTTCGAGCAGGCCTTGGGTCACCCGGTTTGCGCGACGATTGGTGATTGCTCCCGCGAGGTGCACGAGGCTTACGGAAACGGCCAGTTTCTCGATGAGCGGCTGCCGTTGCGTAAGCACGCGGCAGCTCGTTGCCAAACTCCTCGGTGTCGCCGAGGAACTCAAGGCGCCAGTGCGAACCAGGCGTGGACTCTTCCGGTTTTCATGAGTCTGCGGCAACGCGCGTGATCTTCTTCTGAGCCACTTTGGCAGGTCCTCACCTTTTCTCACAGCGTAACATTGGCGCGTCTCGGTTGGCGTATCTACGTCGCCGCCGGCATGAGTCAAGGCTTTGACTGTCGTTAGTAACTATGGTACGCTTAGCCTGGTTGAGGTTTACCTTATCGGTATGCGCCAATCCATCCTGCTCGTCGATGATGACCCGCAGATCCGGGCGCTATGCAGGGCGACTCTGGAGGAAACCGGCTACGTCGTGAGCGAGGCGAGTGACGGCAGGGAAGCGCTAGCGGCAATTAAAGAAACAGCTTTTGATCTGATCGTGCTCGACCTGTGTATGCCCGACAAGGACGGCTTTGAGTTCCTGCAGACTGTTCGCATCGAGGCGCCGAACCTCAAGATCATCGTTATATCCGGATTTATGGTTGGATCGATGCTTCCGGCTGCGAGACTGCACGGTGCGGTTGCAACACTGGCGAAACCCTTCTCTCCCGACTCGCTGCTCTTGGTCGTGGACGAGGTGCTGGGATCCAGAGGTTCGGTCGGGGCGTCCGATTGATTTTGTAGCAGCCCACGATCCGACGATCGGCTTTGCAGGATCGGCGAGATGACCAGCCGCAAAGCATTTCCGGCCATTCTACGACTACGGGACCGTAGCTACAAGAAACCGATTGAGTAAGTGCAGTGGAAGACCCTTAGGGCTTTGCGGACAGCGGCTGCCAGAGCTCAATCTTATTCCCATCCAGGTCATAGATCCAGGCAAAGCGAC
>Ga0181520_10009228_pt1 | contig 13682 bp, 9 predicted proteins | sample PEATcosm2014_Bin_29_FD_132451 | JGI IMG/M metagenome (GOLD analysis project Ga0181520, IMG submission 132451) | Peatland microbial communities from MTU Mesocosm Facility, Houghton, MI, USA - PEATcosm2014_Bin02_30_metaG | ecosystem: Environmental > Terrestrial > Soil > Wetlands > Peat | place... | reverse complement strand
TCGATGGAATCGCCAAGACCGGCAAGCCGGTTGCGGGATTCTCGATCGAAGGCCAGGGCGACATCGCCACCATCGCGCAGGCTTCGGTCAAGGCCAAGGAGTTTGTGCAGTGGGCCACCGAACTCCAGCGCACCGAATGCAAATTCAGCGAACTCTACATTAGCGTCAAGTGCGGCGAGTCCGATACAACGACTGGACTATCCAGCTGCCCCACAGTCGGCAACGTGATTGATAAGCACTGCGCTATCGGCGGCATGGCTTCGTTCGGCGAGACCACCGAGCTCACCGGCGCCGAGCACATCGTCGCCGGCAAGGCTGCGAACGAAAAAGTTCGCAAGGCCTTCATGGCGATGTTCGACGACTACCAGAATCTCGTCCTCAACGAAAAGACCAATGATCTCTCCGAATCGCAGCCCACCAAAGGCAACATCGCGGGCGGGTTGACCACCATCGAAGAGAAGGCCCTGGGCAACGTTGAAAAGCTTGGCAAGAAAACCAAGTTCGTTGGTTGCCTCAAGCCCGCTGAAATGCCCTCGGGCAAGGGATTGTGGTTCATGGATACCTCGAGCGCTGCGGCTGAGGCCGTCACGCTCTGGGCCGCTTCGGGCGCGGCAATCCATCTGTTCCCGACCGGGCAGGGCAACGTGATTGGCAATCCCATCGAGCCAGTTATCAAGCTCTCGGGAAATCCCAAGACCGTCAAGCTGATGAAGGATCACATCGACCTCGACGTCTCGGCGATTCTGCAGGGAGAGATGACACTCGACGAGGCTGGCGATGCGCTGATCGACACCATCGTGCGCACGGCGAATGGCCGCTTCACCGCGGCTGAAGCATTGGGCCATCGCGAATTTGTGATGACCAAGCTCTATCGCAGCGCGTAGCGATTTGGCGACTGACAAAGAAACTGGTGCCCCAGGTCCCGCGTTTGGGACCTGGGATACCACGAAGCTTTCACCGTGAGGCCCTGATGAACCGATATCCAAAAGAGGCGTTAGAAAACCTCGTAGCGCAACTCGCATCCGGAATGGGTGTGCCCGCCTCCGATGCGGCACTCTTCGCGGAAGTACTGGTCGACGCGGATCTGCACGGAGTATCGACTCATGGCGTCTCCCGCCTCAATATATATCTCAAGCGAATCGACAAGGGGCTTATCGATCCGACAGCCAAGTTGACGATCGACCGCGAGTTGGGCAGCGTCATCGCCTTCGACGCAGGAAATGGCCTCGGCCAGGTGCAGGCGCGCAAGGCTCTTGATTTGCTCATCCCCATCGCCCAAAAAAATGGCGTGGCCACCGCGACCATTCGCAACTCACAGCACTTCGGTGCGCTCTCCTGGTATTGCAATTATGCCGCGAGCAAGCAGCTGGTTTTGCTCGCCATGACCAATTGCGAGCCTGCCATGTCGCCCGAAGGCGGATACGAAGCATTCTTCGGCACCAACCCGATCGCCGCATCGTTCCCTACGGGCAAGGGATTTCCGATCAAGATCGACCTGGCCACTGCGGGCATTGCGCGCGGCAACATCATCGCCGCGCAAAAGAAGGGTCAGTCCATTCCGCTCGGATGGGCACTCGATCCCGATGGCAATCCAACCACCGACGCGTCGCAGGCGCTGCTCGGCACCGTGCTCACCATGGCAGGCCACAAAGGCTACGCGCTGGCGCTGATGGTGGAGTTATTCAGCGGCGTTTTGTCTGGATCGGCCATCGGCCCTGAAGTCGGTTCGATGTACAAGAACCTCGATCGCAAGCAGGATGTCGGGCATTTTTTCTGCCTTCTCAACGTGGAGGCGTTCCTCGAATACAGCGAATACCTGCGGCGCATCGACGAAACCATTGACCGCATTAAGGCCACGAAAAAGCGTCCCGGCGTCGACGAAATCCTCGTCCCTGGCGAGCGTTCTGCGCGTAAGGCACGCGTGAATAGCGTCGAGGGAGTTCCCGTTTCAGATGAAACGATCGCGGAAATCGAACAGTGGTGTTCCCGCTTGAATATTGCCTTCAATTTCCATGAGGTGGTTCGCTAAATCATGCTCGATATTCTGATCTCCGAAAACGTTCAAGGGGCGGCTGTTGATGCGCTCCGATCCCGCTTTACCGTTAGCATCGAACCGGAGTTGTGGAAGAGCCCAGATCTGCTCGCGGAAAAGGTGAAGAACTGCCGCGCGCTGATTGTCCGCAACCAAACGCCGGTCACCGCTGCGCTCATCAACGCCGCGCCGGAGCTTCTTGTCATTGGCCGCGCGGGCGTCGGCCTCGACAACGTGGATGCGAAGCGGGCCGAGCAGGCCGGGATCGTCGTTTGTTTCACTCCCGATCAGAACGCCATCAGCGTCGCGGAAATTGCCATTGGCATGATGCTTTCGCTGGCCCGTTTCATTCCTGCCGCGGATGCAGACACGAAGAAGGGCAACTGGAATCGGCAGCGGTATGTTGGCACTGAGATGTACGGCAAGACGATGGGCATCGTCGGCGCGGGGAAAATAGGTTACCTGACCGCGCGGCGCGCCATGGCCTTCGGCATGCGCGTGCTTGCATACGATCCGTTTCTGAGTCGCGATAACATTCTTCTCAGCGAAGTGCAAGCAGAATTGGTCGAGTTGGACGAGCTACTGGCCCGAGCCGACGTAGTCTCCTGCCATCTTCCCGCAACGCCGCAAACGATTGGCCTCTTGAATCGAGATCGATTCATGAAGATGAAACGCGGAGCGCTCTTTATCAATACTTCGCGCGGCAAAGTTGTCTCTGAGCCGGGTCTCATTGAAGCGCTGAAAGCCGGCATCGTCGGCGGCGCGGCGCTTGATGTCAGGGAGAAGGAGCCACCGCTTCCCGGCGAGCTTGAAACCCTGCCCAACGTGATTCTGCTGCCGCATATCGCAGCCTTCACGCGCGAGGCGCAGGACCGCGTCACAGCGGCGATCTGTGAAGACATATCTCGCGTGCTCGACGGAAAGCCGGCGGTGAATGCGGTTCGCAGCGCTCTGCCGCGAAGGTTGGTCGCAAAGTAGCACGGGGTAGCGATTCCGGTCCGCACGCCGATTTCGACAGGCTCGAAAGCCGCAGGCCATTCGCCCTTTCGCGGCCTCAAGCCATCTGCGCAGCCGGCTTCGAGTGCTTGTCCTGCAGTCTATATTGCCTTCCGGCCGCAAATAATCCGATGGTTCCCAGAAGCGGCATCAATCCAACCATCAGGAAAACTGGCGTGTACGAGATCCGATCGACCAGCACGCCCGTCAGCAGCGGAAACAACATTCCGCTTAAACCGCCGGCAATACCCATCAGGCCCGCAGCACGGCCCACCAGGTGATCGGGGAACAGATCGGTGACCGCGGCGAACATGTGCGCGGAGAGAAAGTTATCAGCGGCGATTGCCACGGAAAGCACCGTGAGAAGCATCCCGATTGAGCTCATGAGCGGCACCGCAAAGCTGAAGACACAGACAAGTGCGCTGCCGTACATCAGCGAGCGCCGCGTATTGCGCACTGAGAGTCCCCTGCGCAACAAGACGCCCGCAGCCCAACCACCAGCAATGCCGCCCACATCTCCCATCAGATACGGGATCCAGCCGAGGAATCCGATCTGAGCCATCGACATGTGACGCGCGTTGAAAAGATAGAGCGGCGTCCAGTACCAGTAAAACTGCATCACCGGCCCAATAAAGAACCGGCACAACATGACACCCCACGTCGACGAGTTACCGAGCATCTGCCACAGCGACACCACGGGAAGGGAAGTATCCGTCGCAATCTTCGGCTCGCGCCTGTAGACAAACCACCACAGCGGAATCCAGAGGAAACCGCACACAGTCGGCACCAGAAACGCTGTGCGAAATCCGTAATGCGTCAGCAGATAGACGATGACCGGCGGCGCGAGTGTAGCGCCAATCACGCTGCCGCCGTTGAAGATGCCGATGGCCAGCGTGCGGTCTTTCTTTTCGAAGAGCCGCGTCACGGTCTTCACTCCGCCGGAGTAGGCGCCGCACTCGCCTGTGCCCTTCCAAAATTGCGAGAGGCCGAGCGAAATCCCGCCAGTCGCCAGCGCAAGCGATCCCGTCGCGGCAGACCACCAGGCCACCGCCGCCGACAGACCCAGGCGCGCCCCCAGGCGATCCATCAGGTAGCCCATCGGGAACTCGCCCGACATCATGCCGAAGCCAAGGGCCGAAACGATTCGTCCGTACGCCGCATTCGAAAGGTGGAACACCGTTCGCAGAACAGGAGCCATGACTGAAAGCGCCTGGCGCGCGATGAACATAATGACCGTAAGAACGAACAGCAAGCTCAGGATCAGCCAGGGATGCTGGTTCGCGGGCCCTGTGGCTGTCGTTTTGCTTTCAGCTTGGCCAATCTCGTCAGCTTCGATCAATCATCCTCCAGCCATCGGTCCCAGCATACTCTGCTCCCCGCGCCATGGCCCCGCGCACAGACGCATTCTTCCCGGTTCTCGCTCTGAACCGGAAACGTCGGCAAGAAACAATATCAAGCACCTATGAGACGGTGTCAATCGATTGCGAACGATGATGAGTTGTTCATTTCCGGTCCAAGTTAAAGATGCGGTACATCTCATTTAGGTACATGTATTTATAGGAGCCATCTTTCCGCTGCGAACGCCCGGAATTCTTCCCTGATCCCACCCACTGGAGAAAAAATCGATTGAAATTGATTGACAGCCGTTCTTTCGTCTGCCTATAATTCGGCCCGAATCAGAGACCGTTGTTTCTAGCCAAATTCAGACTGCAAAACCTTCTGGTATTTGGAGCCCGGTGGTATGCAAACGATTCGCGTGCTTTCGTTAGCTGCTCGATTCCAAAGCCGGGGCATTGCAGTATTTCGCGTTTGCAATGATGCATTCTGAGCGGAAAGGCGGCGGTTCTTGACAGATTCCCAGACAAAACATAGAGTGTGTTTACCGGACACGGCGCAAATTTGCTCCAGCGCCTCTACGGAAAATCTTCTGAGTTCAGGATTCAATGAGTCCAAGATTCACCACCGCGATGTGTCCTTGCTGCTGTTCCATCAGCGCAGCGCGGGTGTGTGCTTCGGACTAGACTCACGCAGAGTCTCTGCTTTCCAACGACCCACCCGCTACACGGCGCGGTGGGTTTTCTATTTTTTGCGGGGTTTCACGGCCGAACCAGAAATTCAGAAGCACCGGTGGCGAAGTGGCTAACGCGCGGGTCTGCAAAACCTGTATTCGCGGGTTCGATTCCCGCCCGGTGCTCCAACATCCCAAAGACTTCATTCGGTCGCGTGAAGTTTTGACCGGGCGCTTCACTAGAACGGCAAGAAACCAGTGAGTAGGTTTATGAACTTCAAAACACGCAGAGAGGTTTTGCAAACCGTGGCAGCCCTGGCGGCTTCGGGAAATCTCTCGCTCTTCGGATCGCAGAAATTGTTCGCGCAAGCTGGTCACGTCCCTGCGGGCATCCGTTTAGGCGTGCAGTTAAATGCGTTCCCCATCGACCCCAAACGCTTTCAGACATTCTTAGATACGCTCGAACTCATCAAGCAAACCGGCTATCAGGGTTTTGAAGTTGGCTTTCGCAATGTCAGTGGAGAATTTGACAGTCCGGCGGAGCCGCGCCGCGAGATCGAGCAAACCGGCCTTACATTCTTCGGCATTCATATCTTCATGCCCAGCTTTGAAATGTACGATCCCAGCATCAGAATCGCGGCGCCCTCGACCTACGAACCTGTCGCACGAGGAGGAGCAGCGCTTGGCGCAAAGCATCTCATCCTCAGCGGCGCCCCGGCCGGCGACCCTGACCAGCTCAAACGCAAGATCGACGGCCTGAATGCCGCGGGTCGTTTTGCACAAAGCGCCGGCATCGGCCTTGCCTACCACAACCATTGGTGGGAGTTTCAATCGAAGATTGGCGAGATCGAAGCTCTCTACACGCAAACAGATCCTGGTCTCGTCCATTTCGTGCTCGACGCCGGTCACGCCTATCATGCCGGTGCTGATGTCCCCGCGTTCATTCGCAAGCATTCTCATCGCATCGTCGGCTTCCACATGCGCGACTTCAAAAACGGTGACTACGTCGAGCTTGGCACCGGAGATTTTCCGCTCCATCGAGTCGCCGCAACCATCGAGCAGATCGGCTGGAAGGGATGGGTGGAAAACGAAGAGGAACGTGCAGACCATTCACAGGCCGGCCTGAAGGTGATCGGCCCGGCCTACAAGGCACTCAGGGAGGCTTTTACCTCGTGAACCGCCGTGAATTTCTCTATACCGGGGCGGCGGCTGCCGCTGTTGCAACGCGTAGTGCAGACGCCCGCGCGTACTCCGCGATTGCCGGCGCCAACGATCGCGTTGGCCTCGGCGTCATCGGAGCCGGGCGCCGCGCTTCAGAGGTATGCCGATCTTTTGCGCAGGATCCCAGGGTTGAGTTCCGCGCGCTCGCCGACATTTACGACAAGCAGATCTCCGCGTTCCAGGACCGTTTCAAGGAACACGTCGCCCATGCTGAGGTCTCGGTCGAATACCAGAAGATGCTCGACAGAAAAGATGTGGACGCGGTCTACGTCGCAACTCCCGATCATTTGCACGTGGACATTGCCAAAGACGTGCTGGGCGCCGGCAAGAATATCTATCTCGAGAAGCCGACAATGCACCGCTGGCACGAACGGGAAACGCTGGCTAACGCTGTCGCCGGCAGCAAAGGAATCTTGCAGTGCGGAATGCAGCAGCGCAGCGGCGCGCATTACATGCAGGCGAAGAAGGAGTACTTCGACACCGGCAAGCTCGGCAAGGTCGTCTTTGCTCGCGCCGTATGGCACAACTTCCCCTGGCAACGCCGCGTCATTCCGGACCAGCCCAAGCCCGACGGTCTGCGCTGGGATCTATTCCTTGGAAACGCGCCAAAGGTCCCGTATGAGTTGTCCCGCTATAATTCGTGGCGTTCCTATCACGATTACGGCAACGGACTTCTCGCCGACATTCTTACCCACTGGGCCGACGTAGCGCAGTGGATGCTCAGCGACAACAAACCGGTGAGCGCGGCTGCACTCGGCGGCGATTTCCAGCTCCACGGCGACCTCACCAATCCCGACACTGTCACTGCGGTCGTCCGGTACAAGGATTGGAATTTGAACTTCGAGTCAACGGTACTTTCTGTTCGCAACCCGCGTCCCTCTGTGTTCTTCGAAGGCACCGAGGGCAGCCTCGATATCACGCGCGAGGGATACGTCTTTACTCCCAACAGTGGTGACCCTGTCCAGGTTCCGTCGACACAGAACCTCGAAGGCGCACACACTGGAAACTTTATCGATGCCATTGTGAAAGGCGACAAAATCAACGCCGGCTTGGAAGACGGGCTGGCGGCAAGCGTCCCGGTCATGATGGCTCTGCAGTCGTACTGGTCGAAAAAGATCAGCACGCCCGCGGATCTGGCTTGAAATTTTCGCGGACGGATTTTTTCGTCGCTCGCAACTTTGGCACCCGAGAGTCGATGACACACGGTGCAAACCGGGAATGGACTTCGATCGATGACACATCACGAAAGGCATCGGTCTTCTATGGAAGCGCAATCAACGGTGGCGTCGAACCAGGGCGGGCGATTTGTGGCCATAAATCCGCCGTGCCTGATTCACCTTGACGGCTGGATCGGAATGGGCTCGTGAAGCAATCCATTTTCGATTCTGCCGGCAAGAACGCTGAGGAAGTGACGACACTGACAGCAACCAAATACATCATCGGAAGCCTTCCCCAAGATGCTTCTGAATGAAAGGGAAAAAATGAACAACCTTTTTCGCAAACTACTCTACGTCGGATTCGCAGCTCTTCTGTATCTGGGTGCTGCGCCGCGCTCAACTGCTCAATCCACCGGCACCCTCCGCGGAACGGTGACTGACCAGAGCGGGGCGGCCGTTGCCAACGCATCCGTGGCGGCTACCGAATCGAACACGGGCATCAGCCGTTCGGTTGCCACAAACGAGAGCGGCATCTTTGTCTTTCCCAACTTGCCCATCGGCGTATACGCGCTCAAGATCTCAGCACCGGGATTTGCAACACAAGACCGGCCGGCTCTTGAGTTGTTGACGGGGCAGGTGATCGACCTAAGCGTCTCCTTGTCAGTCGGCAAGCAGAGCACTGAAATTACGGTTACGTCGGACACGCAGCAGATCCAGACCAGCACTTCGACGGTTGCGCAGTCGGTCAGCGAGCAGCAGATGCGCGATCTGCCGCTGAACGGCCGCAATCCGCTGCAATTAACAACGCTGACTGCCGGCACCGTTCTCACCACCACGGGCACTGAGAGCGGCCAGGAAGATAATACCGGCCTATCTGTGAACGGGCTCAGAGCCACTGAAAATACATACACGCTCGATGGCACGATCTATGTTGATCGCTTCTTCGACTCCGTGCCGACCATGCCGAATCCCGACGCATTAAAGGAGTTCACCATTCAGGCGTCGAATTATAGCGCCGATCACGCCGGGTCTGGGGCCTTGGTGCAGCTCTCCACGCGTTCTGGAACCAGCGAATTGCACGGTGAAGCTTGGGAGTATTTCCGCAACACGGTGCTCAATGCCCGCAACTATTTCTGGCACAACACCTATGAACCGCCGTTCAAGCTGAACCAGTTCGGAGGCACCGTTGGCGGGCCGGTCTTCAAGAGCAAGAAGGCGTTTTTCTTCTTCTCGGCTGAAGATCTGCAGCAGCGCTCGGCGCCTACACCCATCACCATTGAGGTACCCACGCCGGCTGAGGTCACTGGCAACTTCTCGGCTCTTGTGGCCCAGGGCATCGCGCTTTACAACCCGGTCACTGGCTGCGGCTATGGCCAAACGGGAACCGCGCCGGCTTGCAGCGGTACGATCACTGACATCATTCCCACTGCCATGGACACGCTCTCTGCCGCAGTGAACAAGCAGTATCTTGCCGCACAAGAAGCATTGTCGATTCCTGCAACCGGGGCAAATCTCGGACTCTACAACACTCTCACCACCAGCACCAACAACAACATCGACAGCACGCAGTACCTCACGCGGCTCGACTACTCTGTCGGCGAGAAAGACAGTCTAAGCGGCCGCTACTTCTACAACCAGGACAATTTCCAGCGGCCGTTCACCGCTCCGCTGGGATTCTATGCGGCAAACCTTTTCCGCAATCAGTCGCTCACCATCAGCGATGCGCATGTCTTCTCGAACACGCTCACGGGCGCTGTCTACGTTGGCGGCTATCGTGGCGCGCGTACGCAGATTCCTGAAGCGCCGGGCTTGAAAACCGATTTTCAGCTTGGTCAGACCGGCGTTCCTTACGGCAGCCCGAATGAAAGCCTTGTGCCGTTCCCCGGCGTTCGCGACAACCTTGGCTACATCAACGTCTTCTCCGGCGGCGCGCTCACGCAGGACTCGACCACGTTCGACGTCACTGCCATGGTCGTCAAGCTGCTGCACACCCATACCCTTACGATGGGCGGCGATTTTGAGCGCACGCGCATCGATGCGGACGACTACTCCTACACACCTGGCGACAACACCTTCAACGGTGCGCGCACCCAGGCGCCGTCCGGGGTCACCCTCCCGACAGGATTTACCAAGAGCGGTAATAACTTTGCCGATTTCTATACCGGCTACGAATCCAGTTTCTATCAGGACAACGGACGCAAGTTCTATCTGCGCGAAGTTCGCCCGTCGCTCTATGTGGAGGACGACTGGAAGGTGAATGCGAAGCTCACGCTTAACCTTGGCCTGCGATGGGATCCATGGATTCCGCCGATCGATGACAATGGAACTCTCGTCGGATTCAATCTGGCCAACCCCAGCTTCCAGTCAACAATCGCTCCCGGCGCACCGAAGGGCCTGATGTTCGTCGGCGATCCGGGAACCACATCGGCGATTTATCACAACAACTTTAAAGATTTCGCTCCGCGCGCAGGTTTCGCATACAACCTGTTTGGCAACGGCAAGACCGTGGTTCGCGGCGCCTACGGCCTCTTTTATGGAATGCCTGAGGGCCTGCTCTATCAGAGGACTGACGCGATGCAGCCAGTGGACCTCTACCTCAACATTCCCAACCCGCCGCAGTGGGACAACATCTACGCCGGCTATCCCGGCGGCGATCCATTCCCTCGCGGTCACATTGCGCCCTCGGCGTTCAAGAGCTACACGTTCCTCACTCCACTCGCCGGCGGAGTGCTGAATCCCGCCTCGAAGGTGGAATACACGCAGGCGTACAACTTCACCGTCGAGCAGGACCTGGGACACGGGTTTGCCTTCAACGTTGGCTACGTTGGCAACCACGCCGAACACGTCATGGCGTCCCGGCAGTTCAATCCTGCACTTTACAACCCCGCCGATAGCCCAGCCGACACCGTCGGCAATGAAAACAATCACAGGCTCTATCCTGGATTGGGCGCGGTCGAACTCGCCGACTCCTGGAACTATGCAATCACCAATGCGCTGGAGATGAATGTCACGCGACGTTCGGCTCACGGCCTCACATTGCTTTCCAACGTTGTGTGGATGAAGACCATCGACAACGGCTCATCGGGAACCGAAGGCCAAACCGGGCCGCCGAATCCCTTCAACCTGCAGAGCGCTCGCGGAGTCGCCGACTTTGACCAGGCGGTGCGCATTACAGGTTCGGCCAACTACCCGCTGCCGCGCTTCCACGTCAACAACGTGCTAGGCTCTATCGCGAACGGATGGCAGGTCAACGCCATCGTTACCTCGCAAGGCGGCCTTCCCTTCGGCATCGTTAGCGGCGTCGACAACTCGCTCTCCGGCGTTGGCAACGACTATGCGGTTTACGTGCCGGGCGTCAGCCCTGCTCGTCCCGCCGGCGCTTCCAAAACGGCAATGTGGTTCAACCCCGCTGCTTTTGCCAAGAATCCGCTGCCCACGGCGAATGGCAACGTCCAGTCCTTCGGCAACGTGCCGCGCAACTCACTGCGCGGGCCGGCGTATGAAGACACCGATATTTCGCTCTTCAAAGATATCGCTTCGGAGCACCGCGTTCACGGCCAGTTCCAGGCGGAAGCCTTCAACGCGTGGAACCACACCAACCTCGCCAACCCCGGAAACTCGGTGAACTCAACCGGGACCTTCGGGCAGGTCACCGCCACCAGCAGCAGCACCGGGTCAGTGAACACTCCCTCTGCTGTCGGCACGCAGCGCGTCTGGCAGTTTGTAGCAAAGATTATTTTCTAAACAATCGCCGGAGCTATGCCGTGGGGTATGGCTCCGGCATTTCTGTCTATACACTAATCGTGCGCAGGCGCCGGAGGCGGTGCAGTCGAGGACGGCACTGGCTTTCCGTCAGCGGTACGCGCTTCCATCAACTCCACTCGCGTTCCGTCCGGATCGTATAAGTTCACTTGCCGCTTGCCATTCTTGCCCACTTGCATCTCGAGCGGCTTGGCATAAGTCAGATATGCCTTGTAGGCCGGCCGCGATTCCAGTTCCGTAATCGCCTTCTGCACGTCGGGAACAACGAGCGACAGGTGATTCTTGCCGCCGAAGGTCGCCGGCAATTTGTCATAAAGCATCAGCTCGATGTAGTCCCTGCCGTCAGGCACGCGCAGATTGATCCAGCTCAGCTCGTTCGGATTGCTGCCGCCGCGCCATGTTTCCGAAAATCCAAGCAAGCCCTCGTAAAACTTGAAAGCCTTGTCCACGTTTCCCACCAGAAAGCCCGCGTGATAAATGCCATCGGCAATCCGCGTGGCGGGCATGAACTTGCCCGCAGCCTGAGCCTCGATCCCATCGGGAAGGCTCTGCACGAACTCGATCAGCGTTCCGTCGGGATCCTTAATTTCGAATGCGTAGTCTCCGGTGCGGGTCTTCCCGCTGCCCGCCTTCACGTCAATCCCCTTCGAACGCAGGTAAGCGCGCATTTGCTCCACGTTGCTCACACTGAAGCACAGATGGCTCATCATGTTGGGCGGTGACGTCGGAGCGTCGGTGAATAATTCCACATGTTGCCGGTCGTTGATCTTGATGAACGCGATGCGAATCTCGTCGGTTCCCGGCCGGTTCAGCGTCGTGTACTCGTCGAACCCGAGCAGGTCGTGCCAGAACCCAATCGTCTTCTTGAGATCCGTGACAAAATACCCCACGTGCGAGATGCCTGTGATCAAAGGCCTGGGCGCCGCATCCTGTGCGTGCAGAATCCCAGGCGCCAGAAGCAGAACACCGGCGGCGACAAAGAAAAACTTAGAAACACTTCGGGTGCGGTGACAACAGTGAAAACGCATTGCGGATTCCCTTCGATTGCAATGGATTCCTTGCAGTTGGTTCTAACTCGCCGTCGATTATACCCGGGGGCCTCTGCACTCGACGATCAATTCCTCAAGACCAGACGACCACGCCCTCAAGCGCTTCATCAATTCGCGCCAGCGATTCTACCGGCAGCGTAATGCCGACCGCGCGTGCGTTGTCTGCAACCTGTTCCGGTCGCGATGCGCCAATAATCGCCGATGCCACTTCCGGCCGCCGCAGAACCCATGCCAACGCCATCTGCGCCATCGTCAAACCGAGCCCGGCCGCAATGTCCTTCAATCGCGCAACTGCCTCGAGCAGAAAATCCGACCGGTAGCGACGGCCTGCCGTTTCCATAAACTGATTCATCTTTTCGCTGGCCGCCCGGCTCCCAGGCGGAGGAGGCGCTCCCGGCGCATACTTCCCGGTCAGCACGCCATGCGCCAGCGGAGAAAACGCCAGGTTGCCGATTCCGTGCCGCGCGCAGGCAGGAAACACATGGGCCTCCGGCTTGCGCCACAGCATCGAGTACTGCGGCTGACTGGAAGAGAAGGGAATCAGCCCACCCTCGCCGGCAATTGCCGCAGCCGCATCGATCTGCTCCGCCGTCCACTCGCTGAATCCGATAGCCCTCACCTTACCCGCATCCATGGCGCGGCCAAGCGCTTCCATCGTCTCTTCCAGCGGAGTCTCTTTGTCGTAACGATGGCACTGGTAGAGATCGACATACTCCATGCCCAGACGTCCGAGCGATCGCTCCAGCTGCTTCTCAATCTGCGATCGAGAAAGACCATGATCCGGCTCGTCGCCTACTGGAAAGAACAACTTCGTCGCAATCAAATACCGGTCGCGTGGATGACTTCTGAGTGCCTGGCCCAACACTCGTTCCGCTTCACCGGCTCCATATTGATTGGCAGTATCGAAGAGAGTGATCCCCTGGTCCAGTGCCGCATCGATGCATCGGATTACTTGCGCGCGCGCAACGCCGCCAGCCACCGTGAGCCATGTGCCGAAGCTTAACTCCGAAACTTCCAGCGGCCCATTCCCGAGCTTTCTATATCGCAAACGTCCTCACCCGCACATCCCTCAGTCTGTCCCGCGCCGTCAAATTCCCTACTCTCTACTTTCTTGTCACCTTGTCCCCTGTTCTTACCCCATCGCCTGCACTGTCCCCTTGCCAACCAGTTCCTCCACGCGATCGACCCAGGCTCGGTCCGCGGAAACGCTCATGCTTTCCGGCTCCAGGATCACCGCATACTCGCCTTTTCTCTCGAGATGCAGCATCACTTTCCCCGGCCCTGGCGCCGCATCCGCCGCGCTTTTTAATCCCGCAAACAATTCCTCGCTCGCGCGATCCATACTGATGCGAATGCGCACCGTGGACGGCAGCTTCACCTGCACTTCTTCGAGCGTTTTTACCTGGCTCAGCGCAATCTTCGGAGCCGCATCCTCCTCGCCCATCAGCGTCCCGCGC
>Ga0181520_10009227_pt1 | contig 13682 bp, 11 predicted proteins | sample PEATcosm2014_Bin_29_FD_132451 | JGI IMG/M metagenome (GOLD analysis project Ga0181520, IMG submission 132451) | Peatland microbial communities from MTU Mesocosm Facility, Houghton, MI, USA - PEATcosm2014_Bin02_30_metaG | ecosystem: Environmental > Terrestrial > Soil > Wetlands > Peat | place... | reverse complement strand
CGACCCCGAGAACGGTCACATTCCCGAGGATACTCATTCGCAGCTTGTTCGGCTGTCGAAGTTACTCGCGCGTGAAGGCCGGCAAAAGAGTGTTAGCAAGTGACCCCGGCGATACTTGTACGGATTTCGGTATCCTTTCGGCAAGCGTGAAAAATCCATGCGGCTGCTTGGCAGCAGGCGGCGACTGCGGCGGCTTGGCCGCGAGCAGGCCGGGGTCGTCGAGGCTCTCGGTCCGGGGCGACGACGAGCTATGTCGCCGAGCGGAACTAGTCCGTCTTCATTTCGGCGGTCGGGGGCGTCAGGCAACCGGATCGTCGCCTCGGAACCTCTTCTCGCGGTCGATCGGGCGATCCGAAAACGTTTCTCGCGCGAGGGAACGGCTTCTCCTTTGGGGCAGATGATAATCTGATCGTGTGGAAACCTTTCCTCGTCCGACAGGCGACCGGATCGGTTAATAATGCCCGTCCGTACTACGAGATTGACGACCGGAAGATTATTAAGTCGATATTCGCCAAATCTCCGAATAGCCCGTGCGTCCCAGGGTCGTCCATATAATTGCGGCGCATTCGGCTACCAGGACGGGCTCGACTGGGTCCACGTCGTTGACGGCAGCGAGTCGAACGTCGTCGGGCTGCCCATGGAACTGCTGGCCGAAATGCTTCGTCCCTATTGCCGATAACCCAGCGCCGCCGGGACTTCCAGCGTACAGCCTTGCCGGGCCAACTCGGTGCGGGGAAAGACTTCCTTGGCCTCGGCCAGGATGCGGGCCGCCTGGCTTTGGGCATAGTGCACGAGCATCAGCCGCCCGACGCCCGCCCTGAGCGCGATCGCCGCGGCATCGCGGGCCGACGTATGCGCCCCGTCGTGCAGCAAGAGCGGCACCCCCTTGGCAAACTCGGCGATCGGCGGATGATAGCTCGTGTCGCCCGTCAGTACCGCGCGCGCCCCGCTGGTTTTCTCCGTAACGCGGTAGACCAGCGCCTGCTCGCGCTGCCTTTGGCTCGATACATGCCTGGCGGCAAGCGTTTCCAGCCGCAAGGCGGAGAGATCGAACGCGTCGCCCGGGGCCAGCGGTACGAGCGTATACGAGGGGGCGATCTCGGGAAAGCGGGAAATCTGCAAGAACGTAAGTGCCGCGTCGACCACCTGCTTCAAGTGCTCGCTCGGACCAATGATGCGGAGCGGCGGCCCCTTGCGCTTGCGGAGACCGATGTAGAACAACAACTGCGGCAGGCCGAGGTAATGGTCGTGGTGGAAATGCGTGAAGATGATGGATTCTAGGCTCAGCGGATCGAACCCATACTGGCGCATGCCAAGCGCGGCGCACCACCCGCTGTCGACCAGGTGTTTGCCGTCGATGAGAAAGCAGGCCGTCTCTCGCCCGACGTCGGGAATGCAACTGCTGTCGCCGATGACGGTGATTTTCATGCCGGCCGTTTCCTGTCCCCAAGCCTGTGTGCCGAGGCTCAGCCCCATGCCAGCTGCCGCCATGGCCGCGTTACGACCGAAATCACGCCGCGTCAATTTGCCGTCATCGATTGGCATGGGTCACCTCGCGGAAGCTCCGGTCATGAGTTCACAGACGACAAAGTCATGCGGCGGCACCTTCACCGCCACGCGGCCGGAATCGACTGGCAGAGGCTCGTTCGTATTCAGGTTCGTCGCACTGCGGATGGCCGCGCCTTTGCTCCGCAGGGACACGATCTCGGAGTGGGTCTGCGCGAGGGCCGGAACCAGGACGCACCAAACCTTGTTCCGGCCCTTTCGCGCCAGGGCAAAGCCGCCGAACTTCGCCGCGTCCAACGAGCCGTTGCACTGATCGGCGTCGATGAAATCTCTGCCCAGGGCGCGAAGCAACCGGGCCTGCCGGTTCACCAGCCCGGCAAACCGGGCATCGAAGCTTTGGCTCAGGTAGATATTGAAGCCGGCACAGCCGAACCCCAACGCGATGCCCGCCTCCAGCCGGATGACTTCAAAGGGAAAAAGCGTATTGGGCCGCCAATAGTCCTTTTCCGGCAGGATCACCCACTCGTTGCAGAGATACGGCGACAGGAGCGATTTGCCGATGGAGCCGCGCATCTTTTCCAGCGTTTCCACGAAGCCTCTGTCGGCTTCGTCGGCACAGGCATAAAAACCCGGGGCAAAGAAGTCCAGTAGGCCAACCTGCTTGGCCACGTCCGCGCCATAGCCGTATCGGTAATGCTCGACCTCGGCGTGCCCTGCGGGCGAGTTCTGGCAACTCCAGCCGCTATACGAGCCCAAGAGCGCGTCGGGGCTGGCTGCGCTCAGGCGCTGGCGGATTGCGCGAAGCACCCTGTTGAGCTGCGAGATTCGGAACTCGACCCAATGGGGCTCGAAGTAACGGCCGCCCATGCGCACGTCGTCCGGCCACTTCACGTCGCGCAGCCCGATTGCCTTCACGAACGCATCGCGGCAGCGATCGCAGTAGCAGATCGAGATGCCCGGCCCCTCCCAGTCGAGATATAATCCCGCGCATCCCAACTTGAGCGGCGCCGCGACACGGTCCAGGCTTTCCTTGGCCCCCGGTTGCTCGGCCAGAAGGTATGTCGGACACCAGTAGCGCGGCTGCGGCCGGCCGTCAATCGTCCGGGCGGAAGCCTTGGGGTATTCGCGCACGGGCTTTTGCAAGGGCTGCTGGCCGCTGTCGAGCACCCGCAGTCCGGCCTGCTTTGCGAGCCTCACCGTCCGCTGATCCGGCTCCGTAACGTGCACTTCGTTGAAACCTATGCCGGCCAGCGTGCGGAAGTAGGCGGCCACCGCCTCGCGGTCGACCTGCTGCGACGCGTGCCACATCTCCCACAGGCCAAGGTGCGCCCACGGCGGCGCGGCCTGTTTGCGGAGAGGCGGCAAGACCGTAACCCGGATGACGCGCGCCGGGCTTTGGCCCTGGCTGGAACTGAACTGTGTGCGGAACTCGTACTCGCCCGGCGCGAGGCCGATCCTGGCGAAAACCTTCACCGGCGCGTAGCACCGCGTCCACATGATCTGGTTGTGCTCTTCCACTGCATACTTCGCCCCCATGACGAACTCAGGGCCGAACTTGAGCGTGTAACGTGTCCACGTCCGGCCGCCGCCCTGGAACGTTTCCCGCGTGACCCGATGGCCTGGCCACCAGGCGGGACGCGTCTCAGCATCGCCGGCGAACCAGGGCGTGTCCATGCAACCGAAATCCACCTCCACTCCGCGCGGCACGTCCAAACGCAGCGCGCAGTCCCGGGTAGGTGTGCCAGCGGGGTTGAGATAAGAAATGGAAGTCGCCCAGGCGGCTCCCTGGCTGACGAACCACTGGCCGTCGTTCCATTGCTGCGGCGCGAAAAAAGCGTCGGCCTTTTCAGGCAGGACCGGCGGCGCGTTCGGATTCCACCGCTCATCGGTCGTGAAGGCGATGGCATCGACCTTGTGCAGGCAACCAGTCTTTTCTTTAGGAACGGCGATGCGGGCCTCGAAACGGGCAGGCAGCCTCACTCTGCCGATCTTCTCCCACCAGTTTCCGTTCTGGTTGTGATTTCCAAAGAGGAACGGCCCCGCGTCGCCGAGATACAGAGCATTGCTGCGGTCGGCCTTGTCGGTGTCCCAACTCCGCGCCCACACGAAGTACTCGCCCGGCTTGATCTCGATCTGCCGTCGCACTTCGCACGGTCGCCTGGCCGCCGTCTGGATCTGCTTGGCCATCGAAGCCCCGGGCGCGTACTCCAGGGTCCAATGGTCTTCGGCGTCCAGCCGAAGCCCTTCGAAGGTCTCGGCCTCGATGATCATGGGGGCCGCATGCCCCGTCGAACTGAGACAAGCGGCACATAAGACGATTGGCAGTGCATTCATAAGCGCACGGTTCGTTTCATGGCCTCGCTTCCAGGACGCGGACCTCGAACGGTTGCAATGTGATGCGATAGTCGGCCGAGATCGCTACGCGTTCGGCCGTCCGCGCCGCGTCGGCTCGCCAGGGGCTCTTGAGCGTGAATTGCGTGGGAGCGCCAGGGGGCAATTCGAAAGCCTCGGCCAACTTGAGCGTGAGGGATTGCGGCCGCCGGCTGGGATTGCGCACGCACAAAATCCCCTTGCGCGAGGACCACGAGGCGTAGCCGTAAGGCTCGCTCTTGCCCGCATCGCCGCCGATCCAATGCGTATCGACCAGCACGTCGGCATTCGCCCGCGACCACCGGGCCGCCTCGGCCAGCGCGTCCCACAGGGCGGGCGTCATCATCTGTGGCGTCATATAAAGTTCCTGGACCTGCGTGCCAGTGCCGAAAAACATGCGGAACTCGTCAACGAGATCCTTGGCATCGCCATTCACCGGTGCGGCCCGGCCACGGCGGGCGTACATGACGCCTCCGCTCATCACGGCGTTGAGCGGACACAGCGGCCCGCGGCGGACGACGGACTGTTGCGTATCCATGTCGCGATAGTTGATCCATTGTTGCCGCAACGAGCCTTCGCCGCAGAAGTCGGCGTCTTCGCCATTGCGCGACACCGAATCGCCGTACCAAAGCCAGAACGGCGAGGGCCAGATGCCCGTGGTGAGAACCAGATACGCGTCGGGACGCATTGCCCGCAGTTCCTGGCACAGCCGCAGCAGCGCGGCGATGTCGGCCAAGTCGTCCGCATTGGATTTGTCGAAGGACAGGTCTGCTCCGATGCCGTCGAGCTTGAAATAATCCACGCCCGATTCGATCATCTGCCGGCACGCATCGCGGAAGCGGGCGTAATACTTGGGGCCGGCCAGGGCAAATCCGTGGCTGTTTGTCTCGAAGCCTTGCAGCCGTCCGTATTTGAGCCGCAGTTCTTTTCTTGGACCGTAGCCGCCGAAGGGCGAGAACCATACGCCCACGGTTGACCGATAGCGGATCGCGGCCTCCCGAAGCGGCAGGAAGCCGCGGGGAAAAGCGGCACTAAATCGCCATAGGGTTTGCGGATCGTCCCAACCCTCGTCGAAAACCAGGGCATCCAGCCGAACGCCTCGCTTTTCGACCAGTTCGCGGCCAAACAGGTCGATCGCCTCTAGGCATTCCGCTTCCGTGAAGTAGCGGTCCTTCCAAGAGATGTCGTACCAGGAGTTGTAGTGCAACAAGGGCCGATAGGGTTGGGCCCGCTCGCGTTCGACGTAATGGAGAAAAGTGCGGCGCATCTGTCCCGCCGGCGCAACGCCGACAACCGATGAACAGCGGAACTTCTCCCCCGTCCGCAATGTGGTGTTCCACGGCAGCGCGCACCGCACGCGGCCCGTGTGGCCTTCGTTATAGGCCAACGGGTTCTCGCAGGCGAAAAAGAAGTTGGCCGCCACGACGGGCGAGCCGCGGACGTTGCCGGCCGTCTGCGCGCCTTCGACCGGCCTGTCGCCCAGCACCACTTCCGCCAACGGCAAGTCGGCGCCGCGGGCCTGCAAGGAAAGCTCCTCGCGGACATAGTTGTCACCGTCGCGGAGCAGCGCCCGCCACCAGGCGTGCACGGCGCCGTCCTCGGTGGCCAGCGTCGCTGAGATGCACTTGCCGGCGCAATGGCTCGATGCCCGCACAGCCTGAGCGTTGACCGGAAGTTCCTCACTTCGCGGCGGAGCGACGAGCTTCATGCCGGACGCCGGGATCGTTCGGCCATTGCTGAGCACGATCACGAAAAGCTCGCTGCCGCCGCCAATCGTACGGCCCGAGAGTTGATCGACGATTGCTCCGGGCCGGAGTCGCCCCTCGGACACGCTCCATTCCCGGCTGAGGACCGCGTTCTTGAGCCGCCACATGGGCGACCTGGCAACAGCCACGGCCGGGCCGGGGTGATTGCCTGGGAACTCCACCGCTTCGAGCACCGACGCCGCGAAAATCGGTGTCAGCAAGGCAACCACCCGGAGAAAGCGCCGCTTCGCCATGGCTTTTATCTTCTGTGTGAGTGGGCGCAAGATGAATCACCCGGGATTTCCCAAATGGGTTCCGCGCGGATACGCTCCGAGCAGCAATCGTTCCTCCATATTACCAAAGCGGCTGGCGACCTTCCACGGGCCGCCGATTGGCCGTCCAAAATCGAATGTCTTGCGGGATTTTGATCCCCAGTCCCCGTCTACAGCGGCGACTCGGGCATAGTTTCTTGTCCTCAGGCCATACCTTCCCCATCGCTTGCGTCAAAACCGCTGTACATGCTTCTGCCCGAAGGGGCTTCTTAACCGGACCGACATTGCGCCAAAGGAATCGCCAATCGTCCAATCCGCTTCAAGATCGCAGCGAACAACGCTCTAGGCACTGCCACCTCCGCCAGTTGGAATCGGATGTACCGTGCATGGCGAATCATCTTCGCGCCAATCTTGATCAGCTTGTCCCGCAGCGTCGTCAGCGTCCAGTGTCTCACACTCGGGGGCAGTCGTCGGCGCTGGCGACGTTACCGGAACGCAGCTTCGCAAACTCGACACTGCCGTCCTGGTTGAGCACAAACAGCGGGTGGTAGCGGTCGCATCCGAAGTGGCCGTTATACGCCGCGCCTTCCTGCTGCCCAATGATGCCCGCGCCCGTCTCTCGAAACGGACGATACGAGAATTATTAAGATTTCCCTTCGGGACCGGTTCCATCCCGACGGGTTTACGTTGGCCCAGACCAGGGTGACAGTCGCATCTTTTCACGCCCGACTTGTCGGGGCTTTTCGGGGATGTTGCCGTTTTTCGTTGATCGCGTTATATTTCCCGTTGGTCTTGCCCCGGTCGTACCGAGCTTGTTCCTTCCCACCAATCCTGGAGACGTTTCGTGCAAGCCCCGAAGTCACCGATTCCTTGCTGCCCGACCAGATGGCTTTACGCCGGCATAACGGTTCTCGGCTTGTTTGGCGACGCCCTGCAAGCCATCGCGGCAGCCCGTGAAGAGGCCGTGATCCTGACACCCGAACCCCCGGCAATGCCGAGAATCAATGGGGCCAGGATCTTCGGCGTGCGGCCCGGGCGTCCGCTTCTTTTCACCATTCCAGCCACCGGACGCCGACCGATGCACTTTAGGGTCGACAATTTGCCCGGGGGATTACGGGTTGATCCGCGAACGGGCCAGATCACTGGTTCCGTGAAGGACCGCGGCGAGTACGCGGTCACGCTACGGGCGGAGAATGCTGTTGGGGAAGCGAAGCGGACGTTCAAGATCGTGTGCGGCGACACGCTGGCGCTGACGCCGCACATGGGCTGGAATGATTGCTACGCCTGGGACGACCATGTCAGTGACAAGATCGTGCACGATGCCGCTGACGCGATGGTCTCCAGCGGCATGATCAACCACGGCTACATGTACGTAAACATCGACGGCTGCTGGCAGGTGAAGCCTGGCGAGAAGGATCCGCTGCTCGACGGCCCCCCGCGCGACAAGCAGGGCAATATCCTGCCGAATAAACGCTTTCCCGACATGAAAGCCCTGACGAACTACATTCATGGCAGAGGTCTGAAGGCCGGCATCTACTCGTCGCCCGGACCGTTGGACTGTGCCGGCTATGAAGGCAGTTACCATCACGAGGAACAGGACGCCCGGCAGTTCGCCGCCTGGGGCTTCGATTTTCTGAAGTACGATTGGTGCACCTACGATCGCGTTGCGCCCCATCCTGACCTGGCCGGTTTGCAGAAACCTTATCGAAAGATGGCGGCGGCGCTCAAGACCCTGGATCGCGACATCGTCTTCAATTTTTGCCAGTACGGCGGGGGGAGCGTCTGGCAGTGGGGGCGCGAGGCAGGCGGTCAGAGTTGGCGGACGGCCGGTGATTTGGGCGCCAGCTACGACCTGAGCAGAATTGCCGAGAACATGTTCCGCGACGGCTTCGGCTTGTACGGCCGCAACGAGCTGCAAAAGTATAGCGGCCCGGGCGCATGGAATGACCCCGATTATCTGCTGCTGGGTTATCTCTGGACTAACCAGAATACAAGGGCCCCGACGTCGTTCTCGCCCGATGAGCAATACGCCCAGGTATCGCTGTGGTGCCTGGTAACGGCGCCCTTGATTCTCGGCGGCGACATTAGCCGGCTCGATCCCTTCACGTTGAGTCTCTTGACCAACGACGAGGTGTTGGAAGTGGACCAGGACCCCTTGGGCAAGGCGGCCCTGCGCGTGACCAAGGTCGGCGACCTCGAAGTTTGGGCCAAAGAGATGGAGGATGGCCGAAAAGCTGTGGGGCTGTTCAATCTCGGCCCGTCCCAGGCAACCGTCACTGCCAAGTGGGCCGATCTTGGGCTCAGCGGCGCGCGCATCGTCCGTGACTTGTGGCGACAAAAGGATCTCGGCAGTTTCGACGGCACGTTTTCCTCCAAAGTCGGCCGGCACGGGGTGGTGCTGGTGAGCATCAGGCCGGCGAGCGACCCGGCGCGGCACGACTAGGCGCTTCTATTGGAGAGTCATCCATCTATGCGGACCTGTGGAAACAGCACCCTCATTCGAGTGGCCGCATGGCCGCTTGTCGGGCTCGGCTTTGGCGGGGGGATCGGTGGTAATGTTAGGATTCCGGGTCGCCTGCGCCTCCTAAGTTGACTACCCGTCCTCGGCAGCAACGCCCTCCCGTTCCCTTCCCCCGCCCCCGAAGCGCAGCCCCCTGCGATTTCACCCCGCCGTCCTGTAGACCGTCCGCCCGCCGACCTTGAGCATCGTCACCTGCCCCGTGGTCACCAGCGCCCGTAGCAAGTCGTCCAGGATTCGGGGAGGGAGCCCGAGGGTCCGGGCGAGCTCGTCCCTCGACACGCCCGCGGCGGACTGCGAGACGAGCGTCGCCAGCTTCTCGGCGGCAACGGCATCCCGGTCGCGGTTCCATAGCCATTCGAGGAAAGGTTGCACGGGATATTTAGGAGGTCGGCGGTCGATTCTGCCTTGCCATCACTCTGACACGGGTGATGGAAACGACGCGCCGCTACCTCTCCGAGAAGGTCGAACATGGCTACACGCTTCTCACCTGGAACGGGGTCGGCTTCGACCTGGATGTTCTCGCCGAGGAGTCGGGGATGCTTGAAACCTGCCGAACTCTGGCGCTCGCCCATGTGGACATGATGTTCCACGTCCTTTGCAAACTGGGATACGGCGTCTCCCTCGACGCCGCCGCCAGGGGCATGGGCGTGGACGGGAAGCCCGAGGGCATGAACGGCAAGCTTGCCCCCGCGCTCTGGGCGGAAGGGAAGCGGGAGGAGGTGCTACAGTACGTCGCGCAGGACGCGAAGACGACGCTGGAACTGGCTCGGGTTTGCGAGGGGTGCGGAGAGCTGAGATGGGTCGCCAGGAGCGGGAGGCTCAGGACGATGCCGCTGCCCCGGGGGTGGCTGGCGGTTGAGGAGGCTCGGTCGCTTCCTCTCCCTGACACGTCGCGGATGGACGAGCCGTGGCCGCGGGAGAGGTTCACGGGGTGGACGGACGGATGAACGCCGTCCGCCGTCCGCCGTCTCGTCGTCAGGAACCGCTTAGGGGATTATTAAGGTCTCCTTCGACACCTCTGGCTTATTAAGCGTTCGTTATTAAGCTCGCAAAGTCGCCGGACGGGACGTCGTTTCACCCAGCGGGTCGCGCTCACGACGGCGGTTGTACCAACCGCGACGTTGACGGCCGGCGAAAGCTTCTACGGGAACTTCTTCACTGGTCGGCTCGTATGGCGGCATAGTCTCCTGTCCCTGAGTAACCGGTTCTACTTTCCGGTCACGACCTGCATCCTCGTGAGCTTGCTCTTGAGCGGTTCGAGGTGGCTGATCCGACGTTTGAGCAAATGACGGGGGGCCGGCTAATCTGTCGCGACCGCGAACACGTCTCGGCCGACTGGCGAGGCAATCATCGGATGTCCTCCTCCACAATGTTCGTCTCATGCGTTCTTCCGGTTACCGGCGACCGTCTTCTGTACCGCGCAACAGCCAGATGGCGAGTTCCATGCCAATTCGGTCCAGCAGATCCTCTTTGCGAAAGGGCATCGAGAAGCAATTGCACGGGGCCACCCCGGTTCGCGCGGAAAGGGTCATGGCGGCGACACCTCGACCAGTTCCAGGGAGTCGTCGACGTCGCGGATGCCGTCGGTCAACCCGACCACAAGCTCGACTTCCTTCCGTTCACTTTGAAACACCGGCCCTCCAGTCAAGTACGCCTTGCCGGCGACGACGCTCACATGGATGCGACCGAGCGCCCATCGCGTGTAGTAGTTTGCGGCTAGGCGATCCGTGATCCTTTTCTCTAATTCGCGATCGCCATACTTGGGCGATGCGTTCAGCTTGAGGTCGTTGATGACCCTTTGCGCCCCGAATGCCCCAGAAGCGAGGTCTGTGGCGTGCGACTTCTCAAAAAGCCTGTTGATCGTTCCGGTCAGAATGACCACTCCGTCGTGGACTCGGATCTGGATATCTTGCCCTGTCAAGAAAAGATCTCGGTCGAACGCAGATCGCAATGATTGCTCAAGGGCGAGATCACCCTGATGCTTTCCGACGATCCGAATGAGGTTCGTAACGCCATGTACGCCAACGACATCGTGGGCGTCCTGCTCGGCGAGGCCGTGCTCTCGGTACGTGGCAACCGAGCCGAGCAGAGTGACGTTCCCCTGATTGGCTCGCACCACGATTGGTGTGGCGGCCATCCGATGGTCCTCTCGCAGTTCACTCAACACGGCACGTTCGAGTTGGGCATCCGGCACGGACGGCGGCAAACTCCTTACTCCCCGGTCTTCCCGCGGCTGGACCGCGATTTCGTTCTTGACGTCTCTGACGTTGGCCACGGCAGAGGCCCGTTCTTCCGCACGCTGTTTTTCGTAAGGGTTCCCGACAATCCCGGAGAGTGTGACGGTGCCGTCCACCACCCGGACTGTCAGGGGCAAGCCCGTAAGATAGACGTCGCGACCTATGGCCGCCTGGACGTCTCGGCGGATGTCGTCGTTGGGCCGCGGCAATTGCTTGTCAACAGTCAGGCCATTGACCACGCGGCGGACCCCTGGCTGTTCCGCAGCCAACAGATCGGCATCCCTCCGTTGGGCATAGGAAGCGACCTCTCCGGTGAGCGTCGCGGTGCCATCGACCACCTTGACCCGCAGATGGCGTGGCCGAAGCATGACGCTGTCTTGGAGCCGGGACTGCAAAGCCCTGGTGATTTCCAAGTCCGTCAAGACGCGGACAATCGGCACGGCCCGCGATTGGTCGACCGGGCCTTTACCGTTCCACACCTTCAGCAAAAGAACTGGCAGAACCTCTATTTCGTTCACAACGCCGCGAACCCCCTGAATTTTCTTGGCTTCGAGGTCGGCATACATCCTCCCCGCCAGACTGCCCACGCGGCCGGTGAGTTTCACAATCCCACCGTCCGTCCGAACATGGATTTGCGACATGTCGATCCTGGGATCCTGATGCAAGGCATCTTGCACCCAGGACGTGATCGTTTGGTCGGAAGACGAAAGAGTAGTCCCCGCCACCGACGTGCGGCCGGCACAGAAACCGAAGCCAGCGACAAAGGCTATGATTACCGTCAAGAATCTCATCGAGAAGGTCCTCCGTCGATTGCAGGCTCACCACGGCGGCACACGTCCTTGTTGGGGGGAAGCAGGACGGCATCCATCGCAGGCTTCACGGCTCTTGTCCCCAGCGCTGCCCGTTCCTTCGTGCGGCGTCCTTCCAGCACATAGACCGTCTCCGTCCGGGCGCCCCTTCCGCCCAACATCTGCTTGTCGCATTGGGCGGTAACGTTCAATTTTGGCATGGTTTGCCGCCAATACTATCCCGGCGAATACTGGGTTCTGTCCTAGCAGAAACTATGCAGCCAAGGGTAGTTCCTCGCCGCTGCACCTCAAGACCAGTCGGCTCACCGGGACTCTTCGGCATGGATCATGAGTTTGACTTATCGTGACTGGGTGGTTGCAACACGCCCTGTTCGGGCGGACTACAACCGCAGGAGTCCACTCCACTTGGCTCCCATAATGGTAGTTGCCGCTGACGATCGAATCGTGCAGTACAGCCGGTGCGATTATGGTAATATTGATGCTCCCTTGTTCAGGGCCTCCGAAGAACCGCTCGACACGGTCTTAACAACCCGGCTGGTAGCAAGGGGTTTTATGAGTCAATGTTCGGGCCCCGAACACGACGAGGAAACGACGCAGTCTGCATCTCATAACCCGGCTGTCCGTCCATGGCGGCAACGGACCTCCCGCCCCCGTCCCCCGCTCCCCGAACCGCAGACCTGCGATTTCATCGCGCCGCCCTGTAAACCGTCCGCCCGCCGACCTTCAGCATCACGACCTGCCCCGTCGCCGTCAGCGCTCGCAGCAGGTCGTCCAGGGTTTCGGGAGGAAGCTGCAGCACGAACATTGCGCGCCGCCGGCCTCCATCTGCGTAATGCCGGGAGTGTCGTCCAGCGACGGATGGCATCGCACGTAGCACCTCCAATCAAGCGGTACGACGAAGTATGCCACAAAGAGATATACCAGACGCACGTTAATAACGGGCATGATCGCACGTGGCCAACGTCGCCGCCGGCTCGACGGCAACACCGGGTGCTGGTCTCTTGGGGTGATTTATGGCTCACATCGTCGCTGCTGTCCACGGAGTCTATTCCGGTTGTGCCGGAAATGCCTGGTTTTGATTCACCGGGCCGGCGGGAAGGTGGATCGGGGTTTCCTCCGGCGGCCTGGTGAAATCGGCCACGTTATACTCGCCTGCTCCTACTTCCACCTTGCGATACTGAGTCACGCTCTCGCCGTTTTGATTGAACGTGGCAGTCACCCAGTACTGATACTCTTGATTCGCCGGCAGGACGGGCGTGGTGAATTTACGGACCTTGCCCGTGCCACGCATCTTTTGCCCGTTCAAGCAAACGACTGCCTTTTTCGTCGGCAAGAACACGTCGATTACACCCCGGGCGCGTGGCGCGTTGGGGTTGAAGTTCTGGAAACCAGTCGGCGCAAACGGGCCTGGGATGTAACCAGCTGGATACGGATTCGCCTGAGTGGGCGAAAAAGCCGGCGGCGCCTGTGGGTTGGAAGCGTTGAAAGATCTGCTGTAATATGGATCCGCGCTATAGGGAGGGTACGACGCGGATGACATCGGCGCGTGGTAGTGATAGTGATAGTGAACGACCGGTGGCGAAGGATTCGCCGGAGAAGCCGCCGCCGCGGGCGTCGAGGAACCCGGCGACTGTGCGAACGCTCGGACAGCGACTACGCACGTTACTACGGCCAACGACAGGGTTAAGATCAATACTCTTCGCATGTTGGAATCTCCTCTTCTGGGTGTGAAACGGACCAACGGGCTACAGCCCGCTGCAATACTAAGTGTATGCTACCTTTCCAGAGGCTAAGGAGGCGAGTGCCCTGGCGTGCCAGGAGTTCGCTCTCGGTCGGCGCATTACTGGCCTTCGTGAGATTTCATCGTTTCGTCGATCTGCCTTTTCACTACCTCCACGTTGAAGGATGCCAGGGCTTGCATCGGCGGAAACTCGATGTCAGTCTCGGCGAGTCATTTGACCTTCTCGTGGACGAGGACAAGCCGCCGTAACTCCCGGGTAGAAAAATCGTTTACGTAACTCCCGCCGAGATCATTCAAGCTTTGACTCCTGTTTCCCGGGCGACATCCTCCAGCGATCCGTGGGCCACGACGAGGTAGCTGGTGTCGTTCCGGTGGGCGTGTGTGAAGCGTTTTGAGCGGCGTGGTATCGTGGACTGTCAACACTTGAACTTGTGGAGGACGGCCCATGGGTACCAAGAAGTCGCGCATTCTTCCCGCACTG
>Ga0181520_10009225_pt1 | contig 13686 bp, 11 predicted proteins | sample PEATcosm2014_Bin_29_FD_132451 | JGI IMG/M metagenome (GOLD analysis project Ga0181520, IMG submission 132451) | Peatland microbial communities from MTU Mesocosm Facility, Houghton, MI, USA - PEATcosm2014_Bin02_30_metaG | ecosystem: Environmental > Terrestrial > Soil > Wetlands > Peat | place... | reverse complement strand
TTGAATATATCTTCCTCTATTTTTTTGATGGCCATGGCCAGAGGATAAGCAGTTGCGGCGGTATCAGCTCCCCCTAGCTTCCTATCGGTGAGCAGTACGCCGGTATCGGCACCAACAGACAGGGCATATCTTAATACTGCATCGGCGAAAGGCGGTCCCATGGAAAGGCCGACTATCTGCCCCGGCATCTCCTGGCGCATGGCTACCGCGAAAGCGATCGCTTGTTTATCAAGTTCGTTGCAGATGTTGTCTAGGAGGCCTCTTTTAAGAATACCCTTATCCCAATCCCATGCATCCTCAGGAATGTTTTTTATATCCGGCACTTGTTTCATCAAGACGATGTAATTCATATTATCACTTTTCGCTTTTTGTTGCCTTGATTGGATGATGGAACCGCAGCTATGAGGTTATTGATCTCTTTCTGAAGGACGTTTTTGAGGTGCGGAGTGGAACCTAATCCAATACAGCTGCAAGCGCAGATAGCTCTATCGGGCTTCTCACTTGTCTCAGGTTTTCCTGGAGGATAAACTGTTTTGTTCACTGATCGGCCCTTCGTCAGTGAAACTGGCTCGTATGTATTTGTACTTAACTGTACATTGTACATTATTGTACGTTGTACGTTATCGGGCCGATAAACACGTTAATGCTATGACCTATCCGATGAGATGGGGTGGCATGGGATGGCCGAGCCTCAAACTAAGGGCGATTTTTCCTTCTATGACATCCTCAGACCTTTGCGATAATCTTCCAGGAAATTGAAATAGACGCTCCAAACTTCCATCATAAGGGGGTTATCCACCTTTGACCGCAAACGTCATTGGTGCAAGGCATGGCTTCTCCCATGGCCAGGGCATTATATCAGCGCATGTTTTCTCTAGGTAGACCCCTCTCTGGCAAACTTAAAATTTAGCGGCAGGTTTTGAGGCTCCTGCCGTCCTTCTGGGATTGTACCTGAAGCCAAGAAGTTAAGTAACTTATGAATACGAAGTTACAACCTTCGTGCAAGATCCACATATCTGTGACGCATCTGGAGCCTTGAAATATAGTGCCTGATTGCCATCAGGACCACTTGAATCTTCTACCTGTTCGTTGGAATGATAGGCAGTGTACCTTGATCGCTGTAAAATTAGCAGTATAAAAAGATATGTATGTCCACCAGGAAATCAAGGACTTAGTATCTAACGTATGCATAGGCCCAGTATACCTACACCTATGACTACGCCGAGCAGCTGGAAGCAGGCCTGTGGCCACGGGAGGTCTCCGTAGATTCGGACCCAAGCTCAGGCAGGATCCTGAAAGGAGACCAAGGCGGCAAAGATCATGTGGCCGCCTAAGATGAAGGGCTTGATCATGGAGACCTGCGGGATTAAGGTGTGGTTTTATTGGGCGAAGGGTTCTGATGAGGCATCGTAGAAGGCCATGCAGTCGGAGACGAACGGTTATCAGGGAGGGCTTAAGGAATTGGGCGGTGATAATTTTGCCGATAGAAGAAGAATGGAAGCTGTACGAAGAAGATATGACCGTAAGTCCAATAGTTAGATCATTTATTGCTGTCTTTGTGAATGGTGAATTGATTATTGCAGATCTGAACAATTGAATTGTGCCCAAGGAAAAGAGGCGGAATCAAAATCAGAAGGCTCAAACAGATTTTAGAGAATACTATGGCCGAAGGGAGAATTTGAGGTAGGGGATGGCTAGAGCGTGAGGCAGAAATTTAAGAGAATAGGGCCTTTCGTACTAGCTTCCTTAAAATTGAGGGCTCCGGCACCCCTGGTAGACCTAATTTGCTCTTTTAACATAAAAAAAGTTTATTTTGTCGATACTATCTTTATCACATCCCCATCCTTCAGCTCGTGCTCCCCTCCAAGCCTCCTCTTGCTCTTGGCATCCACTGCAAAGAGGAACCCCTGCCCGATATCCGAATGGATTCTAAATGCTAAGTCCTTAGTAGTAGACCCGCGCTTCATGAGGTAAGCATCCGGTAGCACACGCCCCTTGTTGTCCATGAACTTGGTTTCATCTTCCACCGGATAGATCACGATGTAATCCAGGAGATCGAAGACAGCTTTATTGATGCACTTCTGAACCCCCGTCCCACCGTACTCCTTCATGATGGCCCTGATCTTCTCCAGCCCTGCCTGCTGAGCCTTGTTGAGCTGGCCCTCCGCGGTGAAATCCTTGTCTCCGGGCAGGTACTTTATGAGGCCAGCCTTATCCGCGGTCCTGAGAGCAATCTCCGCCGCCCCGGACACGGGTATGACCTTCTCGCCGGTCAAGGATATGAGCCTGGATACGAAATCCTTGGGAGCCACATCCACCTTGTTGGCGGCGATGATCATGGGCTTGCTGTAGGCTCTGAGAAGTCCGGCAAACCTCTTTAGGTCCTCTTCCTTCCAGGCTCCGGGATCGGTCTTCATATCGGCGAGGGCCCTTCTGATGTTGGGCTCGCTTACCCCTGCTCCTCCCAGCTGGTCGAAGATGATCTGCTCCGGCTTTCCTCCGAGGGCCTTGTAATTCCTCATGAGCTTCTCCCAGTTCCTTTTGAGGATGCCATAAATCCACATGCTTATCTCGTACTCGAGGAACTTGACATCCCTCACTGGATCATAGTTGCCGATGCCTATGGGATTACCCTCGGCATCGGTGCCACCCGATGCATCCAGGACGTGAATCACCGACTCGGCCACACGTAGGGCGTCCAGGAACTCATTTCCCAGGCCCTTGCCCAGGTGGGCGTCGGGGACGAGGCCGGCCACATCTATGAGCTCTATAGCCACGAACCTCACCCCATCCACGCACCTGCCGCAACCTTCGGTCAGCCCAAGCTCCATGCAGGGGCAGGGAACCCGAACGTGGGAGACGCCGTGGTTGGCATCGATGGTAGTGAAGGGGTAGTTGGCAATCTCCACCTCAGCCATGGTGGCTGCTTTGAAGAATGTGGACTTGCCTGAGTTGGGCTTTCCAGCCAGCCCTACGGAGAGCATATGATCATTACCGCCTTTTCTCTAAACTAGAATTACCGCTTTACTCCAAAGTTCTTGATCTCAGCCGACTTGAGGTTGAACCTCTTTTCCTTGTCCCCGGCCAGCTTCTTAGCAAGGGCTAAACCCTTCTCTGAGATGGCCTTCTCCTCCATGGCGCAGGCGGCCACGGATGAGCTGTAGAGCTTCTCTCCTGCAGGGGTCCTGGTGAGGACGGTAGACCAGCCGCCAGGGGAGCCTACGCTTCCGACGGAAATATCGGCCATCTCCGAGGCGAAGTCGAAGCAGGGACCGCAGCCTACGTAGGTGTATTGATCGGTCTCGGCTATGGGCACCTCATGGGCTTTGCCTGACTTATCTATGACCCTGAACATGCCCTTCTTGATCTCGAACTTCTCCACCTGCGTGGGATCCAGGTTGAACTTACCCTTGACCAGGCCGTTCATGAGGAGATCGTAATCGAAGTTCTCCATACAGAATAATCCTATTAGGAGGGCGATCTTCTCCTGGCCAATCTCGTAGGGCTCATCGGAGAGCTTGAGCTTTCTCAGGGCCTCTATCTGGCAGGGCGTGCCTACAAAGGCGATCTTCTGACATCCCTGATCGAGGGCCTGCTGAACTCCAACAACGCTGTTGGCTATGGTGTACTTGGTTCCTGCGGCGGCGATGACCTCCTCTGGGGTCCTGGCGACCTTGGGCGCTGGGTTCCAGTTGTCATCTCTGCCCGTTACCACGGCACAATCTATCTGGCCGCTCTTCATGGCGTGAACCAGGAGGGCGGTGACCACACCTCCATCCTGGACCTTGCCCTGAACGGGCGATGCCTTTGCAGAGGCCGCCCTGGTGTAGATGCCAAGGGCCTCATCGGAGGCTCTGACTCTTCCAAAGAGCTTCTTCTCCAGGGCCTCCATATCCAGGAAGGTCCTGGGGCAGTAGGCAAAGCACAGGCCGCAGAGGGGATCATACTCATTTAATAAAGGCCTGTTCTCCTTGTGGGTGATCCTGGGGCAGAAGGCCTCGCAGGTCCCGCACCTGCAGCAGATCTCGGGGGTTATGACCTTATGCTCCAGCTCTCCGAATCCATACTCGAGGTAGGTAGGCTCAGTGTATTTCTCCTTGGCAGCCATGGTCTGAATCTCCAAAGTAATACCTTATGGAGGAAGCTCCAGGCTAAAAGCTTTTATGGTTCGGGCCGTCTGGATCTATCATGATTCTGGGACTGGACATCGGAGGGGCCAACACGAAGGCTGGAAGCGCTGATGGTTCCTTCACCAAATCCGTTTACCTGCCTCTGTGGAAGGAAGCTCCTTTGATAGAGGTCCTGCGGGAGATCTCCAGGGAAAAACCTGCCGCGGTAGGGGTGGTCATGACCGGAGAGCTGGCGGACTGCTACAAGAGCAAGCTTGAGGGAATTGAGAGCATTATGGCGGCCGTGAGGGTGGCCTTCACCTGCCCCATAGGCTTCTGGGGTTCCAAGGGCTTCCAACCAGGGAGCCTCATGGAGCTGGCTGCGGCGAATTGGTCTGCCTCTGCATCCCTGATCGCCCAGGATATCGGCGATTGCCTCTTCGTGGATATGGGAAGCACCACTACCGATCTAATTCCCATCAAAGGAAAGGCTCTGGCTGCGGCCAGCGACTACAGGAGGCTGAGAAACGGAGAGCTGGTCTATACAGGCCTTCTAAGAACCTCCCTAGGGGCTCTCATGCCATCGTTTCGCATCGACGGCGCAGACGTTCCAACCTCTCCTGAGCTCTTCGCCATAACCGCCGATGCTTACCTAGCCCTGGGGGAGATCTCGGAGGATCATTACACCTGCGACGCTCCCGACCGCGCAGGAAAGGACCATCTATCGGCCAAGAGGCGCCTGGCAAGGCTGATATGCGCGGACCTTGAGGAGCTGGGAGAGGCCGGTGCCATGGCCCTCGCAGAGCAGGCCAGGGAACGGCAGCTCGATCTCCTGGTTAGGGCCATCTACAGGCAGTCTGAGGTGTACGGCCTGGAGCAGGTGGCAGTGGCGGGCATCGGCGAGAGGGTCATAGCCCGTGCCTGCGATTTTCTGGGGCTCCAATGCATCAGACTCTCGGAGAAGTATGGAAAACGGATATCGGATATCTTTCCTGCCTATGCCGTGGCCAGGCTTCTGGCAGACCAATAGCCTAAGCTTAAAGCTCTTATTTAACGCCCGTTGATTTGAGGCTAGCTGTTCCAAGGCTAGCCTATAATTGGCAGATCAGCCCGGCAGCCCATGGGTGAAGGGTGCTATTATTGTTATTAAGAGCGATGTCAGTATCGTCCAAGCTAGGAGAGCGACCACTGTCCTCGTCCACCTGGCGGCGGCATTGGCTCCCACGATCCTCTCAAAGATGCCCTGAACTAAATCCCTGAAGATGTGGCCTCCATCCAGGGGCACGGCGGGCAGGCAGTTGAAGAGTCCTGCGTAGAGGTCGATCCAGCCGATCCATAGGAGGAGGTTGGCTATCCAGAAGAACTCATCTCTCAGGGGCTTTGCCCATCCCACGGGCTCGAAGAGGTTGGTTATCCAGCCGCTGAAACCTGGAAAGCCTCTGTCAGTGAAGCCCGGAACTCCCACGAAGGGCAATCCTAGGAGGGTTCCTAGCCCCTGCATGCCGCTTACGGGTATGGCCTTGAGGAGATCAAGGAACTGGCTTGCTGGAAACTCCTGGAAAGTTACTCCTCCGACGTACAGGGCATCGGAGGGCGATATCCCTACTCCTATTAGACTCGTGCCGTCGGCCTTTGCCCCCAGCTTCACCTTGAAGGATCCGCTAGTAGTGGCTACCTCTATCTCTTGGCCCGGGTGGGTGGAGTTCATGTGGCCCCTGAAGGCCGCAAAGGTCGGTGTGGGATCGCCATCTATCTGGTAAAGGATAGATCTCGCCTTGACCCCTGCCGCAGAGGCTCCAGAATCGTTGAAGACCGATGCTATGAGCACTCCCTTTACCGGCGTGCCCTTGAGAACTAGGTCCTTTTGGAGGTGGTCATCGTAAATTACCCTCACCGTCGAGGTTCCAGATCCTCTGATCAGGGCCGAGTACAGGCCCACCATATCCGTCACATTTATGCCGGTGATCTCGTTGACCGCCATGGACCTCTGGAAGCCCGCCAGGCCCCCTGATGACCCGTCCTGCACGTCCACGATCATGGGCCTGTCGATGGGAGCTATAGTGCCTATGACCGGCCCGAAGAAAAGGGCCATGGCGATGATAGCAACTATGAAGTTGGATATGACTCCGGCTGCCAGGATCCTCACTCTGGCTCCTCTGCTGGCGATGGCCGGTTTGCTTGGAGTGCCAAAGAGCTCCTCATCATCGGGCTCCACGAAGGCTGCTATGGGTGCCGCCAGGAAGGCCAGCCCCATGGACTTGACCTTGATCCCCTCCACGCGGCTTAGGATGCCGTGGGAGAGCTCGTGGACCACCATGGTGACGAAGATGGCGATCCATCCCCAGACGAAGGGTATGTACTCGTTCAAACCTGGTATGAGGAGGAGGTTTCTGGGGGTGTTGTAGCTGCTGGGCTCTGGGGGCGACCTTATCATGACATAGGTCATGAGGAGTATCAATGCCAGGAACCAGGCCATGGCCAGGATCACCAGGGGGATTCCCGCTGTTGCTAATGCCCTCCAGAAGGTCTTGGGCCCGGCGAGCTTATTCAAGAGATCTATGCCCCTGGTGGTTCTAAGAAAGATCACAGGGCCCCAGGTGGTGATGTTGTGCCTCTTCATGAAGCTGCTGTTCTTTATCAACAGGGCCAAAAGCCAGTACAGGCCGACAACACCGGCTAGTAAGATCCAGTATGCGTCGTTGAGCTGTAGTGTGAACAACCTGCTATCTCCGCTGATAATGTTATGAGCCCAAGGTATTTAAATCGGTGGAGTGGTCGACGGGAACACAGAGTGAAAAATCGTTTATTAGGGACAATTGATTAGTCATTGAGGATCATAAGCCAGGCATTAACATCGAAGAAAAAGAGGAAGCCTATCAGATAGGACCTTGCTCTCCCATCTCTTGCTTAGCCATCTCCTGGTGCTTCTTCTCCAGGAAGCTATAGACGTTGCCGTGGGGGGCGCCGTCCAGGAGCATCTCTATGGCTGCCCTTGCGATCCGTATCTGTTCCGGATATCCCAGGAGAGAAGCGGTCTTGCCGTAGATGGAAAGCTTTACCCCAGTAAGCCTCTCCATGATCTCCCTGGTCCTTCCGTCCTTTCCGATGATCCTTCCCTTCATCCTGGCCATATCGGCCTTGGTTCCCACGGCCTTGGACAGGTCCAGGACATCGAGCATGAGCATATCGTCATCCAGAAGGACCAAGGCTCTCTCCGGAGAAAAGCCCCTGCCAATGGCCTTGACCAGATCGGTGGCCCTCATGGCCTGGATGGGGTCCTGGGCTTCGGCTATGTTTACCGTTCCAGTCTCGCTATCTATTTCCAGCTTGGCCTTAGCCTTCTCTTCTATCAGGGCCTTCATGGAGCCTCCTGGCCCCACAAGGACACCTACTCTCTCTTCAGGAATCCTGATGTGCAATTAATTGCCCTCCTTCTTGATGAGATCTAAGCCTGGACTTGATCTCCTCTTCAGATCCCAGGCCATACCTTTTTCGGAAAAACCTGGCGATATTGACTATATCTCTCTCCAGGAACTTCCTGGCCATGGGGTGGTCCAGGGTTAGGGACTGGCCCATATCTATGATCACCGGCCCTTCCCAGTAGAGCACATTGTACTCACTGAGATCGGCGTGAACCAGCCTTGCCTCATGGTATAATATGGATATATATTCTGAAATCAGATCAAAGGTGCTTTTAGCCTCTCCCTCCTCCAGAACCACATCTTTGAGCTGGGGCGCAGGATGATCCCTCTCGCCTATCAGCTCCATCACCAGGATGTTGTCCCTCATGGCTATGGGGTGGGGAACTCTAACTCCAACCTCTTCTGCCCGGCTGAGGTTTCTGTACTCCTTTTTCACCCAGGCAGTGACTATGGCCCTTTTGGTGCCCCTGACGTGACCAAATCGTGGGTCGCCAGCCAGGTAGTCCTGCATGGCCTGAAAGTTACTGGTGGAGATCCTGTACACCTTTATAGCTACCTCTACATCGCCTTTTATGGCGTAAAAGAGGTTTGCCTCCTTGCCTGTGCTGATAGGCCCTCCCAGGGCATCTATCACGCCTTTGCTGGCAAGGTCGTAGAGGGTCATCAGGGTGCGCCGATCAAAGACGCTTCCTTCGACCTTATCCGCCTCAGAGTCCTTGAGCCTCGTCCTAAGGACATCTACACGCGTATCTAGCTCTTCTTCGCTGCGCTTGCTCATGGAGCGCCTTTAAGGAAGCCCTTGCGCTGAAGATAATCGACCTGAGGCCCTGTGTATCTCCAGACCACATCTGCTTTTTCCGCCTGGAAGTCCCACGGGACTATGATTACTACGTCTCCTTCCCTTATCCAAATCCTTTTCTTGAGCTTCCCTGGGATCCTGGCCATCCGGGTGACCCCATCCAGGCCTCGTACCTTTATCCTATTTGATCCAAGGAGGCTCTCCACATAGCCGAAGATCTCCCTGTCCTGCTTACGCGGGAGGCGAACTCTGGTTATGACCCCTTCCTCACCGCTTTTTTGGAGATTTCTATTTTGCAGTCTACCACCTCTAATGATGAAGAAGAGCCCCAAACAGCCCGGAATAAGCCTTCCGTGGTTTTATGAAGAGCTCTTATTTACCATTTAAACTTCGCGTATGATAGTTAAAGGTTGTGTAGGAAAACAGAGCTAATGGGCCCGACGCGATTCGAACGCGCGATCCCCGCCGTGTGAAGGCGATGTCATAACCAGCTAGACCACAGGCCCGACACAAATTCCCTTCCAAGATCTGTTATTAGTACCTTGCCCTAGTATGGCGTCCTTATTGTGTCCCTATGCCTGGATGGCAGCCTTGAAGGAATGTTTTAAATAGATTTTCGCGAAGCATTGAAGGGAGTCAAAGTATTGAAGAAGTTCCACCCAGGCTATGCCTTATACGAGCGACGGCTCAAGCGTGAGATCTCTAGGGACCGCCCTGTAGAGCACGTGGCCATCATCCTCGACGGCAACAGGAGGTTTGCCAGGAAGATGGGACTGCCCAACGTTCTCGGCCACAGAAAGGGCGCCGATACATTAGAGCGCGTTCTGGACTGGTGCCTGGAACTGAAGATAAAGCACATCACCGTCTACGCCTTCTCTACTGAGAACTTCAACCGTATCGAGGAGGAGAAGAGCTACCTCTTCGATCTCATGAAGAGAAAGCTCTTAGAGCTGGCGGTCTCAGAGAGGATCCACCGCAACTGCGTGAAGGTCAGGGCCATAGGCAGGATAGACCTTCTGCCCAGCGATCTCCAGGAGGCCATAACTAAAGCCGAGACCGCCACCAAAAGCTACGACAACATCAACTTCAACGTGGCCATGGCCTACGGCGGCCAGGGAGAGCTGGCCGATGCGGCCAGGGAGCTGGCGCGACAGATCAAGGCCGGGTTCATACGGGCAAAGGACGTGAACGAGGAGATCATAGGCAGGTACCTTTACCCACACAACGACAACTCGGTGCCCAAGGTGGACCTCATTATCCGCACCGGAGGGGAGCTTCGCACCTCTAACTTCCTGCCCTGGCAGGCCAATGGCAACGAGTGTGCCGCCTACTTTTGCGCACCTTACTGGCCGGAGTTTAGGAAGGTGGATTTCATGAGGGCCGTCAGAACCGCCCAAGGCCGCAGGGTGCCGTGCGATCAACAAGCTTAATTACGAGAAGGGAGCCTATCCAACCTGTTAGTCCCGATGGGGTAGTGGACATCCCGAAGGCCTGCGGTGCCATAATGGTGCAGAGAGCCTTCAACCCGGGTTCGAATCCCGGTCGGGACGTTTTATTACTGACATTGATATCAGCTTAAGATGTGGGAGCTATCTTTTGTTGTTTTAGTTATCTTTGAGCTTACGCTTTGAATCACTGCGTTATCCAAAAGTTGTAAGTCTATTCTTGAATGACTGAGGCCTAAGTCCTTATGGATTTAACGGGAATAGATTAAAGGATTATAGCTATGCTGCAAAAGACTAGGCTGTGGAGGTATCTGCCCTAGGTTTAGCTCGGATAACTTATTTGCATATGCTTTGAGATTTTCCCCTGAAGAGGGGTTATGGGTAGCCCATGTGGCGATTGAGCGCACTCGTAACCACTAAAAGCGTAACCTGAAGTAGTGCTGATTAGATGAAAACGCGTGCTGATTCAGTCCAATCTAAAGAATATGGTAGATGGTAGATAGAACAAGAACAAATAATGCCATCGCAGACGATAACGATCTTTTGGAGAGCCCGCGCGTCTGGGGATCTTCTCCCAAGGGTGTGCTCACGTGCCGCGCGGGCTGTCCTAACCCACCTTCGGTGGGACCCCTTAGTAGCATCCCTGAAATCTCGGTCGATTGGATTATGAAAAAAGATGGGCTCTGCGATAATTAATTTTCGAGGATATTGCTTTAATGCAGGGGCATGTGGGATGTAATGAGATTACTTTTGCATTTTTTATTTTTAAGATAGCCACGATTTATAGCATCATCACCAAATACCTTTTATTATAGAGGAATTGCTATGGAAGAAGTGGTCATGGAGATCAAAAGAGCCATGTTACCGTCTGGCGTCGACGTCAAGCGAGTAATGATGGGCCGGAGATGGTCAGCCATGGCTTTGTACAGGAGACGCTCTCCTTCCTTGTAAAGGTCCTTTTTCCACAGCTGCTCTACGAACTCACCGCCCTTCCGTAGCATTTTGCTGACTATCTCCTCATCCACCTGCCGGATGATGCGGTCGTTTTTTTATAGCCATTCTCATGTTGTGAGTCGCCAGGATGAAGGTCTGGTTTATCACGTGGTTCAATCTTCTGAGCAGCTCGTATACCATCTCAGAGCTCTCGTTATCCAGTTTCCTGGTGGGCTCGCCGCCGATTACAATCGATTGTCTGTTGGCCAGAGCCTCAGCTACAGTCACCATCTGGCTCTGGCCCCCTGAAAGCTCCCTTGGCGTGTGGTCCAACCTGTTCGCAAGACCCACTTCTTTCAAGAGCGCTATGCTCCTCTCCTAAGCGGCGTTTCTGTCCACTCCGGCTATGAGCTGAGGGATCATGATGTTCTCCATGGCAGTGAACTCAGGCAATAGGTGATGGTACTGGAAGGTGGACTATGCCGCTGCCTATGGGGCCGGTGATGGCTAGAAACTCTCCCTCGTCAATGGTCAGGTCTACATCGTTCAAGGCGACCAGATCGACGCCATTTACAAAGACCTTTCTAAGCTTTTTAGCTGTGATTATGCTCAATATATCATCTCCCTGGAGGCTGAAACTAAGTTGAAGCTATGGCCTTCACGGGGTCCATAAGAGGGGCCTTGTAGGCAGGATAAAGTCCAACCGCCACATCCAACGGCAGGGGCAAAGGATACCACATAGGCAAGCGTCTCAGGGGTTAGGACGACGATCACCCTTGTCCTGCTGGCTATGGGGCCATGATCATGGTGTTTGCCGCCCAAAAATTGGATATCACGAAGATGAGGGCATACAGCACGTACATGAAGAGCTTCTGAGTATCCATGAGCTTTAGGATACTGAGGGCTAATCTGGACCCTGCATACTGAAAGAGAACAGATGCTATCCAGGCCATCTGCCGTAGAGCTATGCTAGAACTGTGTTACTAAGCCCCATATGCTAATCTTATCAAAAAAGTAAAGATATATTAATAGATATAATGCTTGTCAAGATAGGAATCCAATTACTCTGTGCCATTAGTCTATGTCCTCAGATGGCCAATGAGCTTAAAATCAAGAAAATGTTTCGCGATTATTCAGGCTCGACAGGGCATATTCACGACGATTAGACCCCTGGTACCGACCTTAGCCAGCCTATCTCTTCTCCACGAAGATAATGTTTTTATATGCCGGTGGGCTCCTTATATTTAAAAAACTGGAGAATTATGGTCCTTGATAACTTAGGCGTGTCCCTGCGCGATGCGCTAAGGAAGATCGCCTCCGCCAACAAGATAGATAAGGTGTTGGTGGACGAGGCAGTCAGGGAGATTCAAAGAGCCCTGCTGCAGGCTGACGTCAACGTCAAGCTAGTCATGACCCTCTCCAACCGGATCAAGGAGAGGGCTTTGAACGAGAAGCCGCCTGCAGGGATGAACCCGAGAGAGCACGTTATCAACATCGTCTACCAGGAGCTTCTAAACCTGGTGGGCCAGGGAACGGACATACCTCTGAAGAAGCAGACCATCATGATGGTGGGCCTACAGGGCTCTGGAAAGACCACCACCACTGCTAAGCTTGCCACCTACTTCCAGAGGAAGGGGCTTCGCTCGGCGGTCATATGCGCCGATACCTTCAGGGCAGGCGCCTACGATCAGCTCAGGGCCCTCTGTGAGAAGCAGGGCGTCTTCTTCTACGGCGAGAAGGGCAACCCAGATGCACCGGTGGTTGCCAGGAACGGCCTTGAGGCCACCAAGAAGTACGACGTTAGAATCGTGGACACCGCAGGAAGGCACGCCCTGGAGGCCAACCTCATCAAAGAGATGGAGGAAATCCATGCGGTGGTCGACGCCGACCACAAGCTCCTGGTCATGGACGCGGCCATAGGTCAGCAGGCTTCAGAGCAGGCCAGGGCCTTCCACGATGCAATCAACATCACAGGGGTTATAATCACCAAGCTGGACGGCACTGCCAAAGGCGGTGGCGCCCTATCGGCAGTGGCTGAGACCAAGACATCAGTGGCCTTCATAGGCGTGGGCGAAACTCCTGCCGACCTGGAGAAGTTCGAAGCAGACAGATTCATCTCCCGCCTCCTGGGCATGGGCGACATAAAGACCCTCATAGAGAGGGCTCAGGAGATCCAGACCGATGAAGCGGTGGATGTGGAGGCCCTCATGAAGGGCCGCTTCACCTTGAAGGACATGTACCAGCAGATGGAGGCCATGAACAAGCTCGGGCCTCTGAAGCAGATCATGCAGATGCTTCCTTTAGGCGGCCTTGGAGTGGAGCTCTCGGACAGCGACTACCAGATGACCAAGGACCGGCTAGATAAGTTCAGGGTCATCATGGACTCCATGACCGAGGATGAACTCAATGATCCAAAGATGATCACGGCCTCTAGGATAAAGCGCATCTCCCTTGGCAGTGGCACATCGCCTGAGAATGTGAGGGAGCTTCTGAAAGCCCACCAGGCCATGCAGAAGGCCATTAAAGGCATGAGGGGCGGCATGGGAAAGATGAATATGAAGCGCCTCATGAAGAAGTTTGGGCCTGGATTGAAGATGTGAGTACTTTTTCTATTTTAGATGAAAAGAACTAAAGAACTCAGCGCTCGGATTTCCCCTTTACGTTTCCAGAAGTCACTGCTCCCTTTGGGCAGGTCTCAGTATATCTCCCTGAGAGGGATTTTTCAAGCTTTATCAGGTTGAGCTGATAGTGGATGCTCTTCGGAGAGTCAATATTCAGATAGAGTCTATCCTGGGTGGAGTTTCCGTTGACTTTTATCGCTTCTGTATCCTTGGTCGCTATAAGGTTGCCAGTACCCTCAATCCCCTTGTCGGTCCCGGCCTGGTGACAGGAACCTTGGTTACCGTCTTCTTCTACATCTTCATCCACAAGGCGGAGTCATCGGTCCTGGGCATACCCAAGCTTCTCCTGGGGAGGGA
>Ga0181520_10009224_pt1 | contig 13687 bp, 8 predicted proteins | sample PEATcosm2014_Bin_29_FD_132451 | JGI IMG/M metagenome (GOLD analysis project Ga0181520, IMG submission 132451) | Peatland microbial communities from MTU Mesocosm Facility, Houghton, MI, USA - PEATcosm2014_Bin02_30_metaG | ecosystem: Environmental > Terrestrial > Soil > Wetlands > Peat | place... | reverse complement strand
GCGATCCTCTCTTTCCCGCACAACCCGACAACGGCCTGCATCGACCTCGCCACCATGACGAGGCTGGTCGAATTCGCCCGCGAGCACGGTGTGCTTCTGGTGCACGACTTCGCCTACTCCGACACCGCCTTCGACGGGTTTTTGCCCCCTTCGATACTCGAGGTCCCAGGGGCCTCCGAAGTTGCCGTCGAGCTGTACACCTTGACCAAGTCGTTCTCGATGGCCGGCTGGCGCGTCGCCTTCCTCGTCGGGAATGCCGAGATCGTGCAGGGCCTCACCAAGCTCAAGAGCTACCTCGATTACGGGACGTTCCAGCCGATCCAGATCGCCGCCATCGTCGCCATGAACGAAGCACCGGATTACCCCAAGCTCGTGAACGAGATCTACCAAGGCCGTCGCGACGCCCTGTGCGACGGGCTCGGACGTGCCGGCTGGCAGGTGGCAAAGCCCAAGGGCACGATGTTCGTTTGGGCGAAGATCCCCGAGCCCTACAGGGAGATGGGGTCGATCGAGTTCGCCAAGTTCCTTGTCGCCGAAGCGGAGGTGGCCGTCTCGCCCGGAGTCGGGTTCGGGCCCGGGGGAGAAGGCTACATCCGCTTCGCCCTCATCGAGAATGAGCAGCGCATCGCCCAAGCGACCCGCAATCTTCGCGGCGTCTTGAAGCTCTAAGCCTTTCCCTCCTCCTGAACACCGCGAGTCGCTCAAATGGACAGCTCCCACGCAGATTCGTTCGTTGCCAGCTGGGTGCAGGCATGGAACGACCATGACCTAGAGCAGATTCTCAGCCACTTCAGCGATGAGGCGGTGTTTCGCTCGCCCGTGGCGGCACAACTGATGGAGGGCAGCGACGGCATCGTGAGAGGCAAGCGGGCACTGCGGGAGTACTGGGGCGAAGGCCTTAGGCGTTTTCCTGATCTCCATTTTGATGTGCTGGGGATCTATAGCGGCGTCGAGTCGCTGGTCATCAACTACAGGAACCAGAACGGAGGGCTCGTCAACGAAGTCCTCATCTTCGAAGGCGGCTGGGTTATAGAAGGCTACGGCACCTACCTCGGCGGCACCGCCGAGGCGCGCTGAGCCCTACGACAAAGACCTGGCGGCTAGGCCGCGCGCCGGAGAGATGTGAGAGGTTCACAGCGCTCAGCCGACGGTCTCCTCCACGAGGGTGGGATTTGCCAGCCAAAGGGCTTCCACAGGAGCCTTGACCTTGGCGTTTTGGAAGAGGAACTCGTCGATCTCGCTGGCTTGCAGGCCTTTGGTGAAGTAAAAGCCTTGCCCGAGCTGGCATCCCAAGGCACGCAGGACCTCGAGTTGCGGCTCGTGTTCGATGCCTTCGGCAAGGGTCTGAAGATGCAGGTTTTTGCCGAGTTGGACGATCGTCTCGGCGAGGGCGCCATCTTCGGCAGAGACGGCCACGTTGTCGACGAACGACTTGTCCAGTTTCAAGATGTCGATGGGGAACCGCCTCAGGTAGCTGAGGGAGGAGTATCCGGTGCCGAAGTCGTCGATGGCGAAGCTGACGCCGAGACCTTTCAGCTCAAGCATCCGCTCGATCACAGACTCCGCTTCTTGGACGAACACGCCCTCGGTGATTTCCAGAACCAGGAAGCGGGGATCGAGTCCGGACTCTCGCAGTGCTGTCAAGACGTCGTCCACCAGTCCCTCGTGTTGGAAGTGCTTGGCAGAGATGTTGACGCTCACCCACATCTCGCGGGCGTGCGGATGGCAGAACTGCCACTCGCGTGTCTGAAAACAAGCCTCTTTGAGCACCACGCGGTCAAGGGGCACGACCAGTCCGGTCTCCTCGGCGAGAACAATGAACTCGTCGGGGAGGAGCAGGCCTAGCTCTGGATGACGCCAACGCACCAGGGCCTCAACGCCCACAACGTGGCCTCCATCGAGACTGACGATTGGCTGGTAGTGCACGACGAATTCCCGGTTGTCCATGGCCCGTTGCAGATCGGCGGTCCTGTCCAGACGACGCACGATGGCTTCTTGCAGGTCGGGCTCGTACACCTCGTAACGACCCTTGCCGTGAGCCTTGGCCGCGTACATGGCCACGTCCGCCGCCTGAATGAGGTCGGTCGGATCCTTGCGGCCCCCTTGGCTGAGGGCGATCCCGATGCTGGCAAGCACCTTGATCTGGTGATCTTCGATGACAATTGGTGCCCGGAGGGCGGTGATGAGGCGTTGGGCGGCCTCACAGGCCTCCTCGGGGCCGGCGGTCTCCTCGAGGAGAATGGCGAACTCGTCGCCGCCAAAACGAGCGGCGGTGTCGCCGGCGCGGAGGGACTCGGAGATGCGCCCGGCGACAGCCACGAGCAGGGCATCACCCGCGGTGTGCCCCAAGCTGTCGTTCACCAGCTTGAAGTCGTCGAGGTCGAGGAACAGTACGGCCAGCGACGTCTTCGACCGCGCCGCGCGCGCCAAAGCATGCTCGAGGCGGTCACGGAACAGGGCACGATTGGCAAGACCGCTCAGCGCGTCGTGGAATGCCTGATGCTTCAGCTCCTCTTCGAGGTTCGTACGTTCGCTCACGTCCCGCAGCGTGAGGACGATGCCTTCGAGGGTAGGTTCGCCCAACAAGTTGGTCGTCGTCACCTCGACGAAACGCCACGAGCCGTCGCAGTGGCGGATGCGCCATTTCGCCGAGATGGACGCCCCAGGGCGAAAGGCAATGCCCGTGTAGCCGGCCAAAGCCGCCTCTACGTCATCAGGGTGGAGAAGAGCGGTGAACCGGGTGCCCTCGAGAGAGCCGTCCGGGTAGCCGAGAATCCTGCTCGCCGAGGGAGTCTGGTACGTGATGGTCGTGTCGGGGCGGGCGATCAGGATCACGTCTGATGCGTTCTGCACGAGGGTCTGAAAGCGAGCCTCGCCACGGCGGGCGTGGAAGGCCTCGTTCATCGTCTCGCGGCCGATTGCCATGGCCGCCTGCGCGGCGAGGATCTCGATTGAGCTTCGCAACTCGACGGGGAACTTGGTGGCGCTCGTGACCACGATCAGTCCCTGCAGCTGGCCCTTGGCGACAAAGGGGCAGACGAGCTGTTCAGAAAGCTCTTGGCCGCGGGAGCGAGGCGGCATGGCGGCGGCATTGCCGACGACGTAGCTGTCCACCTCGCCATCGGCCAGGCTGCGTCGCGCGTCGGCCCAGAGCGCGGTCAAACTCTGCGGCCCCTCTGTCGGCCCGTCGGCTGACTTGGTGACGATCACCGGTTCGCCGTCGCCATCGGTCACGGCGACGGTGACCTTGAACTCGTCTCGGTTCTGGGACACGAGCTCCCGCACGCCCGCGATCGTGGCCCGGTAGATCGCGTCCCGGTCCGAGGCAGCCACGAGGTTCGCGACGGACCTGCGCAGGGCTTGTTCCCGCTCGCCGGCTTGGCCGTGGGCCCGTACCAGGCCGTTCATCCTGCTCATGACGAGAAGGAACATCAAACCCGCTACCACGGCGATGACAGGGGCGTCGACGGTGTCGCCACGGAGCGTCTCGGCGAGCAGGGCCGCGGGAGCAATGAGCGAGACCACTGCCAACAGCCTCGTCCGGGCGCGGCTGAACAGTGGAGGCGCAGCGGGCCTCGGCTCTGACAAAGCCCGCATGGACGGGTGAAGTGCCGCCGCGCCCCAGCAGGCGTAAAAGAGAATCCAGCCAAGATCGACGACGTTGCCGTCGTGCCAGTGCCAGTCCGGATGAAGGTTGGCCAGCCCGTACACCGAGTCGGAGATGAGTGCGCCAAGGGCTCCTATTGCGAGCAACCGTCCTGCGGTGCGGCGAATACCGCCGGCCGTCCAAAGGTGGGCCAACATCGCGACGACAAGCACGTCCCCGAGCGGGTGCGCCGCCGCAGTGAACCTGACCAACAGCCCACCGGGGGCGCGGAAGTTTGGTCCGATGAGGAAGAGCCAGGAGAGCATGGCGACGCCGAGCGTGACGGTGAGGGCATCGAGAAGGCTGGCTCTATCGCCGCCGGGCACCCGGGCTCGAGCAAGAAGCAGCAGCCCGACCGCCAGTACCGGATACATGATGATGTAGATCAAGTCGATGAACGAGGGAAACGGGATGTGCTGTTGGCCCATCACCTGGTGCCAGAACTTGTAGGTGGTGTCGCCGGCGATGAAGAGAAGCACGCCGCCGCCAAGGAACCACCAGGCCGTCTGAGAGCGGGGACGATTGCGCTTGACCCCGTATGCGATCGCCGCCACGGCCGACAACCCGAGCAGCGCCCATGCCGGGACCTGGCCTGGCCACTCCCGCCACGGGAGCCATCCGAATATCAGGGGCTTTTGAGAGGGGACTCCGAAAGGGAAATAGATGACGGCGACGACCGCCTCGAAGGCAAGAAACCAGCGCCAGGCGTGGGGGGACATGCTTGACGTATCGGACGGCCGCGGTCCGGCAGCACTCCACGTCGCATCGTCCCCAAGCAGTGCCACAAGCCCCCTGGACTCGTCGGTTGTCGCGTCTAATTTCGGCACGAGTCCCTGGTCACTTGAGGAATTCGCCTGAGCCGTCCCGCGCTCAACCGGGAAGGGCTCAGGCGGGCCGCTCAGATGGGCGTGAAAGCGGCCGCGGCTGCTTCGGCGATCGTCACGTCTTCCGCCACGGTCCCGCCGCTCGAGCCGACCGCACCGACCAGCGCCCCGTTCGCGTGCAGCGGGACGCCGCCGCCGAAGATGACGATCCTGCCGTTGTGTGTCGTCTGCAGGCCGTAAAGCGGCTCGCCGGGCTGGCACATCTGCGCGAGAACGGCCGTGGAGGTGTCGGTGGCCGCGGCCGCGAACGCCTTGGACAGTGAGACTTCAATTGCCGCCAGGGACGCACCGTCCATGCGGTGCTCGGCTTTCAGGTTGCCACCCTCGTCTACGACCGCGATGGCCGACGGTACACCGATCTCTTTGGCCCGTCTCTCACCGGCAGCCAGCACAACCATCGCTTGATCCAGGCTAATAGCCACTCCTAGCCCCTTCCTTGGTCGCTTGTCGAGCTGAGTCTGTCTATGACCGATGTCTTTACCAAAGGCTGTAGCCGCCGTCGGCGACCAGGGTCTCTCCGGTCACGAAACTCGACGCGTCCGAGGCCAAAAAGACCACGGCATTGGCGATCTCGTCGGGCGAGCCCATCCGCCCCATTGGGGTACCGCCCACCCAGTAGTCGCGGACCATGTCACTGCCGAGGAGGTGCTCGATGAGATCTGTGCGCGTGTAGCCGGGGGCGACGGCGTTCACCCGCACGCCGTAGGGGGCCCACTCGGCGGCGAGTGACTTGGTGAGCATGATCACTCCCGCCTTGGACACGTTGTAAGCCACCTGTGGCTGGGGGCGGTTCACGATGATCCCCGACATCGAGGCGATGCTCACGATCGCACCCGTGCGCGCCTCGATCATCGGCAGGCCGAAGACCTGGCTGCAGAAGAAGACCCCAGACAGGTTTACCCGCAACATCTTGTCCCAGTCCTCGACGCTCATCGTTTCGGCGGCGACGTGCTGGGCGATTCCAGCGTTGTTGACGAGGGTGTCGGTTCGGCCCCAACGTGTCTCGAGAGCCTTTCTCGCGGCGAGGACCTGCTCGTAGGAGGTGACGTCACAGACGTGGGTCGAAACGTCGAGGCGCGGAACCTCGCCGCGCAGCTTTCCGGCTGCGGCTTCAAGAGAGGTCGGGTCGAGATCCAGCAGCGCCACCGCCGCGCCGGCCCTGGCTGCCGCCCGGGCGATCGCATAGCCGATGCCGCGGGCCGCTCCAGTGACCACAACCTTGCGCCCGTCCAACCTGAAGCTGTCGCGGCTCTCGCTCACGATTCCCCTTTCTTGCTGCTGACCGAGTTGTGAATGCGCACTGCACTGACGCGAGCCCTTGGCCTCGCGCGTGCTCGTCGTAGATACAGGCTGCGACCGTGTCTCGCTTCAAGCAGACCACAGGGCACCTTTTGGCAGCCTGTCCATGTCGGAAAATGGGAGCAGACGGCCCCACCAGGAAGGTGACCATTCGCCGGACACGATCGCACAGCGATGCTGGTCGTTCCCTCAGGCGCGAAAAAAAGCGCGCCTGCCTTCTCTGCGGACGCTTGTTCATCTCGAAACTGTTGTGGCTTCACAAGTGCTGATCGAGGCGCAAAGAAGTCCACGCCCGTTCACAGTAGGACCGCCACGTTGGAGGCGATAGCCAGCCGGTGAGGTCTGTCTGCCCACTTGGTTGCGCGCGTGCCCTAACAGGGCACTCCCAGTCCGCCAGGGGTGCTCGCGCTCGAGGTCGGGCTAATTTGAGGCCCCGATCACCGTGACCTTGCCTGGGCGCGGACATGCGAGAGGAACCGGTCGTGTGCTGGGAAGGTTGCCTCTTTGGTCTCGACCGTACGCTCCCACGGCGTTGCCAGTCTTAAGGAGCGGGAAAGGACGCACGACGAGCTGCCGGTGGACCCCTTTAAGAGGCCTTCGCGACCGGAGCCGGTTGTTGCTGTGTGATGCAGTGCACGTTGCCGCCCCCGAGCACGATCTCGCGTCCGGGAACCGTCACGACCTGTCGGTCGGGGAAGACGGCTTCGAGCTTCGCCTTGGCCACGACGTCGTTGGGATCATCGAAGACGGGCATGATGACGCCGCCGTTCACGATCAGGAAGTTGAGGTACGAGGCAGCCGTCTTGTCGCCAGCCCGGCGAGGGATGCTGCCTTCCGCACAGTCGATGCCCGCAACTTCGTCCTCGGTCAGCTCCATTATCCTCGGCATGGGCACAGTCTCGATCTCAAGACGGCGTCCCTTGGCGTCGGTCGCCTCCTTTAGTGCATGCAAGTTGTCCTGGAGGAGGTCGTATCGCCAGTCATCCCTGTCGTCTGTGATGCCGGCCAGCACCACTCCCGGGCGGACGAAGCAGGCGACGTCGTCGACGTGGCCGTTGGTCTCCTCGGGGTCGATTCCGCGGGCCAACCAGACGACCTTGTCGACGTTCAGGTACTCGCCCAGGAAGCCCTCGATCTGTTCGCGCGAGAGCTCTGGGTTGCGTCCAGGTGAGAGGAGGCACTCCTCGGTCGTGATGACCGTGCCCTGGCCGTCGACGTGGATGGATCCGCCCTCCATCACGAGAGGCGCCTGGTAACGGTCGACGCCTTCGATCTCCGCGATCTTCCGAGGCACCATTTGGTCCTTGTCCCAGGGGAAGTACAGGCCGTCGTAAAGCCCTCCCCAGGCGTTGAACTGCCAGTTGACGAGGCGTACATGACCATCGTCGTCGACGACGAAGGTTGGGCCGCAGTCCCGTACCCAGGCATCGTCGCTGGAAAGCTCGACGACGCGCACGGTCGGTGGCAACAGGTTGCGGGCGTTCTCGAACTGGTCGTCGTTCACCCCGACGGTGACCGGCTCGAATTGGGCGATCGCAGAAGCGACCGCCACCCAGGCGCGCTGTGCCGGCTTGGCACCGAGACGCCAGTTGTCGGGGCGTTCTGGCCAGAGCATCCAGGTCCGGGTGTGCGGCTCGAATTCGCCCGGCATGCGGAACCCGTCAGCGCGCGGAGTGCTCGGAATTGTCGTGCTCACTGTCTGCCTCCTGTGACGAGGACTCCTGGAGATGCGAGCCCGTGCCCCTCTTCCGGTCAGGAATCGGTCTCGGTTCTTCTCGGGACACTGTCAGTTGTGGGTTGATTTGTTTGCCCGGCCGGACAAACCGACCGTAGCATGATGGTCGACTGTTTCGTCAAGCCGACTGACGGCAGCCCTGGACGGGAGGATCTTGCGCGAACCTGGCACAACGCCCTCGAAATACGCCTCGACACGGGTGCTCCGTGAACCGTTTGCCCTTGAGGACCCAATGGAGGTGCTACCACCGACGGCCCGCCGGATCCTCGCCGCCGCGAAGCGCCTGCTCGTAAGCGACGGGTTCAAGGCGCTAACCCTCTCAGCCATTGCCTCGGAGGCGGACGAGTCCAAGGCGAGCATCGGTTACCACTTCGGGAACAAAGACGGCCTCGTGGCCGCGCTCGTCGACTCGCTCACCCACGATGCGAACCGCGCCCTTATCCAGGAGTGCAGCTCACAGCCGCCAGGGTCCGCCCGCGTGCGGGCCTTTTTAGAGGGAGAGCAGCGCATCGTCGCCGACGTCTCGTCCTTCCAGGCGTTTTTCGAGGTCCTGCCGTACGCGATGCGCGACCCATCGCTGCGCGGCCGCGTGGCCGCTTTGTATGACGGCTACCGGGAGACAGTGCGGCGGTGCCTCAGCGACACCGACCCGGTGGCCGTCGCCGAGCTACGGCCGTTGTGCGTTCTCATGATCGCCATGGTCGACGGACTGGTGATCCAGTACTGCCTCGACCCGACGGGAGTAGACATGCCGAGCGCTTTGGCGCTGTGCGAGCGACTCGTGAAGGCGTTGTTCGCCTGAGCGAGGGCTGACTCCGCTCGCGGCGGGCGCCTCGGCTCGGCTCAGGTGTCAGTCAGGCTCGACAGCGCCAAGGACGAAGCGTCGACCGCCTGCAGGGTGAAACTGGCCGTGAGCGGCCCCTGGCTGACCTCGAGATCGCCTCCGGTCGTGAGGTAGCCGAGGACAGGCAGCGCGCCCGGGGCCTGACCTGAGGCGACAGCGATCTCGCCGACACCGCTCGCCTCTTTGACCCAAGTAGCCGGCGTCAAGCTCTCGGCGGCGAAGAAGTCGTCTCCTGAAAGGTAACCGAGGAGCGGCTTTGCCGAGGACCCGGCGACCGCCAGGGAAATGGCCGACACTGCCGTTGCCTCCTCGGTCCAGTGCTGTCCTAGGAGCTGTCTCGCGTAGAACGTGCCGTTGTCGGACACGTAGCCAACCAGTGCGCTCGCCGCGGTGCTTGCCTCCGCGAGAGCGATGGAGCGCACGCCCCCGGGTTGAACCACGGTCCAGTCGTCGCTGGCCAGGCCCGACTTCACGAAAAAGGCGTTCGTCCCGCTCTCGAGGTAGCCGAGCAGGGGGAGAGCTGTGCCAGATCCGCCGGCGACGGCTATCGACGCGACCTTGGTGGCCTCGAGGCTGAACGAGCCGCCGAGCGAGCCTTGTTCGGCGTAGAAGTCGCCCGAGGTGCTCAAGTAGGCAAGAACCGGAGCGCCCGAGCCCGTAATGGCCACAGCCATCGATGCCGCGTGGGTGGCGGCGAGGGTCCAGCTTGTGGACGCGGCTCGCTTCACGAAGAAGTTCCCGTCCTGGTCGATGTAGCCGTAGATGGCGCCGCCGTCGGTTCCCATCGCTCCCGTGCCGCCGGCCACGTCTATAGCCCCCGCGCCGGTCGAGACGAGCTCATAGGAGTTGCCCGGTGCGGCAATGCGCGCCTCGAAACGGGCGTTGCTCGTATAGCCGACCAATGGCCGCTGGAAGGTCCAAGCGGGGTTGTGGAGCCAGCCGCTCACCCCATCGCCGACGTCCCAGTCACTGACGGGATAGGTTGCCCACCCGTCGTTGCCGGTTCCCCCGTTCTGCTGGATGACGGTGATCGTCCCGTTGCCCTGCGCGTCCACGGCGTTGGCAGTCGCGACGGACGTATGACCGTAGCTGTTCTGTTGGCTGCGGGCTATCGAGATAACGTCGCCGGGCTGCGGGACGGCCCCGATCGTGTCGTTGTCGACGGTGATGAGTTGCGGGCCGTTCGGGTTGTACTTGGCTTTGTAGTCAGCCAAGTCGTAGTCGCGCACCACCGCCCAGCCGTCGGCAGGGTAGGGGTTCACACCCCAGGCGAGGTACATCCAGCGCATGGACAGCTCGACGCACTCCCATTCGAGCTCGCCCCATGCCCCGGGGAAGAAGTCCACCGGGTGGTCGCTACCGCCCTGGGTCGGACCGGGGCCACAGGCCACCAGGCCATGCCAGGAGGCACCGAGAGGATGAGAGCCCGGGTAGTTGGTCGGGTCACAGGTTCCGCCCTTCCACCAGCTCGGCGCGGCAACGTCTCGGCTGATGGAGCTCTGAGCGGTTGTCGCCCTTTGCAGCGCTGGCGCAGGTCCGCTCGCGGCGCTGAGTTTGCCGGAGCTCAAAGGACCTAGAACTGCGAGCGGAATGAGCAGAGCCGCTGAGGTGGCGGCAAGAGGCGGGAACCAACCGGCCCAGTTTCTTGTCGCGTGCATGCGCCCTGCGGCCATCGTTCCCTCGCTCCCGCATGGTCATCAGGTGAAATGAGTGGTTCGCTAACCATCGGCACCGACGCCGGCGACATTGAGGATGAGGTGAGGCTCTGTCCGCCCGGATGCGCCAACACTGGTGGGCATCGGGCGCGGGATCTACACCTCGGCGTCCGAGGACTTCTCCCAGCGTCTCGAGCGTTCGAGGGCCGCCCTCCAAGCTGCGTGGTCCGCGTCCGCCCGGGCGCGTCTCGGGGACGCCTCGAAGACTTCGACGCCGGCATCTAAGGCCATCAGCTCCTCGGGCGAGCTCCACAGGCCTTCGGCGATGCCGGCGAGCATGGCGGCGCCCAGTGCGGTGACCTCGGTTGTCCTGGGCCGGGCTATGGGCACGCCACACTGGTCCGCTTGGATCTGCATGAGCAGGTCCATCGCCGCCGCTCCGCCATCGGCACGCAGCTGGTTCGGGGACTGACCGGCGGCCTGGCTCATCGCCTCGAGGACGTCGCGACACTGGTAGGCCATGGCCTCAACGGCCGCCCGCGCAAGGTGGGCTCGCCCGGTTCCCCGCGTTATGCCGATGATCGTGCCTCGCGCCTGGGGATCCCACCAGGGGCTCCCGAGTCCCGCGAAGGCCGGGACTAGGTAGACGCCTGCGTTATCGAGGATCTCGGCGGCCAGGGGTCCCGTTTGTGCTGCCTCCTCGATCACTCCTAGGCCGTCTCGCAACCACTGGACCGTGGCTCCCGAAGAGAAGATGGCGCCTTCAAGCGCATAATTGAAGCTGTCCTGGCCCGGCGAGTGCTCCCCGAGGTCCCAGGCGACCGTCGTAAGCAGCCCTTCGCTCGGCGTCGGCAGCTGTGAGCCGAGGTTCATGAGTATGAAGCTCCCGGTGCCGAAGGTGACCTTGGTGTCACCGGGCGAATAGCAGCGGTGGCCGAAAAGCGCTGCCTGCTGGTCGCCGGCCATGCCGCTCACGGGCACACCGCGCAGCGCCCCGTCGGTAACACCGGCCGCCACGGTGCCATACCGGCAGGCCGAGGGCAGGACGTGCCCGAGTGCTTGCAAGGGCACTTTCAGCACGTCGCACAACTCGGGCGACCAGGCCCGGCGCTCGATGTCGTAACAAAGCGTCCGACTGGCATTGGAGGGGTCGGTGACGTGGACGCCCCCTCGGGTTCCTCCCGTCAGGTTCCAACAGATCCAGTCGTCAACCGTCCCGAGAGCGAGCGAGCTCGTGATCTCGACCCCTCCGTGTTCGAGCATCCAGGACCATTTCGTGCCTGAGAAGTAAGGGTCGAGGACGAGCCCGGTGCGTTCTCGTACGAGCGGGAGGTGGCCAGCATCGGCGAGCTCGACGCATCGCCGCGCGGTTCGGCGGTCCTGCCAGACGATGGCGCGATGAGAGGGTCGGCCAGTGGAGCGGTCCCATGCGACCGCTGTCTCGCGCTGGTTCGCAATACCTATTGCGACCGTATTGAGGGAGCGCTCGGCCAGCAGCGAGCTCAGCTCGAAGAGAGTTGCCTCGACGAGGTTCCAGATCTCGGTGGCGTCGTGCTCCACCAGCCCCGGGGCGGGGAAGTACTGGGTCAGTTCGCGATGACACGTGGCCACCACCTGGCAGTTCTCGTCGAAGGCGAGCGCCCGCACTCCCGAAGTGCCGGCATCGACGGCAACGACCACTGCCACAGGGGCACGGTAGCCTCCTGGCGCAGCGATCTGCACCAAGGCCGGTTGCGGTTGCAAGCAGACGGGAACCTTCGCGAGCGGCCCGTGAGCAGGGAGGACGCCGCCTGCCGACCATTGACACGGCAGTAACTACGGTGTTGTAATTATCACCTATCTGGTAGCCGGATTGGTCGGCACCACAAGATATTGTGGTAGGAGCAAGGTCCGGCGCGTGCCGCCAGGCGATTGCACGGGGCGGCACTTTCCGCCAAGGAGGGAACCATTCAGATGGCTGTTGCAGGAGAGCGCCTCGGTATCGGCATCAACAGGCACTTCACCACGGAGACCCGACACCCCTATGAGGAGGTCGTTTGGGAAAGGCGCGAGTCGCGAATCACCGATTACCGCACCGGTGCCGTTGCTTTCGAGCAGCTGGGCGTGGAGGTGCCTTCGACCTGGAGCCTCAATGCGACCAACATCCTTGCCCAGAAGTACTTCCGGGGCACAGTGGGCAAGCCTGGCCGGGAGTTCTCGCTCCGCCAGGTGGTGGACCGGGTCGTCGACACGATCACCGCCTGGGGCTTGAAGGACGGCTATTTCGTCGACGCCGCCGAGGCGGCCACCTTCAGCGACGAGCTCAAGCACCTCATCGTCCAGCAGAAGGCGGCGTTTAACTCTCCGGTTTGGTTCAATATCGGCGTCGCGGGCGTGCCTCAGCAGGCAGCCGCCTGTTTCATCCTCGGCGTCGAGGACTCGATGGCCTCGATTCTCAACTGGTACGTCGAGGAAGGGACGATATTCAAAGGTGGCTCGGGAGCGGGGGTCAACCTGTCGAACATCCGGTCTTCTCGCGAGCACCTAAACGGCGGGGGGACTGCATCGGGGCCTGTGAGCTTCATGCGGGGAGCAGACGCCTCCGCCGGGACTATCAAGTCAGGGGGCAAAACTCGCCGGGCAGCGAAGATGGTGATTCTTGACGCCGATCATCCTGACATCAAAGAGTTCATCTGGTGCAAGGCTCGTGAAGAGCGCAAGGCGCGTGTGTTGGCCCAAGCCGGCTTCGACATGGACCTCGACGGGCGGGACAGCCAGTCGGTCCAGTACCAGAACGCCAACAACTCGGTCCGGGTGACCGACGAGTTCATGCAGGCCGTGCTCGACGACGGCGACTGGGACCTTGTTGGGCGCACTTCAGCCGAAGCCATCGAGACTGTAAAGGCGCGCGACCTGTTCCACCAGATCGCCGAAGCGGCTTGGGAGTGCGCCGATCCCGGGATGCAGTTCGACACGACCATCAACAAATGGCACACGGCGCCCAACACGGGCCGGATCTCGGGGAGCAACCCGTGCTCGGAGTACGTCCACCTCGACAACAGCAGCTGCAACCTCGCCCGCTTGAACCTGATGAGGTTCCTGAACGATGACGACACCTTCGATGTCGAGGGCTTCCAGGCCGCGGTGGCGGTGGTGTTCACCGCCCAGGAGATCCTCATCGGCAATGCCGATTACCCGACCGAGAAGATCGCAGACACCACGCGGCGCTTCCGGGAGCTCGGACTCGGTTACGCCAACTTGGGTGCCCTTCTCATGGCCCTCGGTGTGCCCTATGACTCGGACGAGGGTCGCGCCCTGACGGCGTCGATCACGGCGCTTATGACAGGAGCTGCCTATGTGACCTCCGCTCGCACGGCCGCGCGGATGGGTCCTTTCGCAGGGTTCCACGAGAACGCGGGGCCGATGCTCGACGTGCTGCGTATGCACCGCCTCGAGGTCGCCAAGATCGACGAGGAGAAGGTCCCGACCGAGCTGCTCGGGGCGGCGCAAGAGGCCTGGGACACCGCGGTCGAGCTGGCCGAGGTGCACGGGGTGCGTAACTCCCAGGCAACGGTCCTGGCGCCGACAGGCACGATCTCGTTCTTGATGGACTGTGACACGACAGGGATCGAGCCCGATCTCGGG
>Ga0181520_10009220_pt1 | contig 13698 bp, 9 predicted proteins | sample PEATcosm2014_Bin_29_FD_132451 | JGI IMG/M metagenome (GOLD analysis project Ga0181520, IMG submission 132451) | Peatland microbial communities from MTU Mesocosm Facility, Houghton, MI, USA - PEATcosm2014_Bin02_30_metaG | ecosystem: Environmental > Terrestrial > Soil > Wetlands > Peat | place... | reverse complement strand
ATGACGTGAATGTTCTGCTCGACGAGGATGTCGCCGGAAAGGACGCGATCCCAGAGCCAGTTGCGGAGTCGGAATTCGTCGGGCGACCAGTTGGCGCCCGTGTGGCTAACGGCGTTGGGGGCGTTGTAGTGTGCGGCGATGCAGACGATCTTGCCGACGTCTCCGGCGTGGATGCGGCGCACGACTTCGGCGATCGGCGGGGCACTGCGCACCTGAAAACCGACGTCGAGGCTGAGGCGGCCTTCGGCGCGCTTGCCGATTTCGAGGGCCTGCTTCGCCTGCGCGACATCGACACCCAGGGGCTTCTCGCAATAGGCGTGCTTGCCGGCCGCGACTACGGCTTCGAGATGCTGGACGTGGAACCAGGGTGGCGTGGAGATCTGAATGGAGTCGACGGCTGACGAGGCGGCGAGTTCCTCGAATGCATGGGGACCGCGGAACAACAGGGCGGAGTCGATGGCCGGAACGCCGAGGGAGGCGTTCAACTCGTCGAAGTGCGCTTTGCCGGCGGCCAGTTGATCGGGGAAAAGGTCGGCGAGGGCGACAATGCGCGCGGGGGTGTTCTTCGCGAAAGACGTGGCGACGGTGGTGCCGCGGCTGCCGCAACCAAGGAGGCCGATGCGGACGGCGGAGTTGGCTTCGTAGCTGAATGCGGTGCGTGAGGAGAGGAGCATGATTCCCGATGCTGCGGTTCGGCCGATGAAGTCTCTTCTGTCCATTGTCGTCTCTTGCTGGTGTTGTCGTTCAGGCCTGCTGGGCCAAAACCTTCGCGATGATTTTTTCGAGGTAGATTTTCTCGGCTCGCACATCGGCAATCTGCTGGGGGCCTGAGGTCTCCCGCTCGATGGTGACCGCGCCGGTATAGCCGAGGCGATGAAGTTTGCTGAAAACCTTCTCGAAGTCGACAAGGCCGGTCCCGATGAGGACTTCTTCGCCAAGCTTCATCGGATCGGTGGGCCACTTGCCGTCTTTGGCGTGAATGCTGCGCACGTGTGGCCCGACGATGTCGACGGCGTCGACGGGATTGGCCTTGCCGTAGAGGATGAGGTTGGCGGTGTCAAGGCCGACGGCGAGGTTGGGCTGGTCGACGTCTTTCAGCGCTCGAGACATCGTCGTGGGCGTCTCCTGACCGGTCTCCATGAGGAAGTGCTGTCCGTTGGCGGCGCAATGTTGGGCGACTTCGCGAATGGCGAGGACGGTTTCGTCATAGAGAGGGTTGGCCGGGTCTTCGGGGATGAATCCGCAGTGGGTCTGCACGCACGGGATGTTGAGCAGGACTGCAAAGTCGGAGGTTTGTTTGAGGGCGTCGATGCGCGCGGCGCGGGTGGCGCGCGGCACGAGGCCGATGGTCGAGGGGCCATGCAGAAAATCCCAGATGAGTGGATCGGGGCGCACGACTTCGGCTGCGGTGGGGACGAGGTTGTATTTCTCGAGCAGGCCGGTGAGTTCCTGCGCGAGAGGCTTCGAGAATTTTCCAAGATAGCCATCGAGCGAGAAAAAGCAGTTCGACATGCCGAGATCGTGAACGCGCGAAATGGCCGCCTCAGCACCGTTAGCGGGCTGGATGATGAGGCCGACAGCCATCGGCGGGAGGCTCGGCTGCGCAGGCGTCGCAGCGGTGTTTGATTTGGCCAGCGCTGCCGCGCTCATGATGCCTGCGCTCACCGCACCGGCGAGGAATTGTCTTCTTTGCATCGCGATCCTTTCGCGTCATTTATACGCCCAAACCGGCAGGCAACACGGAACAGGCAATAGGGAAAAGAAAGACAAAAGCGGGTCGCCCCACTTCCCCTTCGCTCTGCTGAGGGTCGAAACCGGGCTACAACGCGGAAAGCTTCGCTTCGATGTCGTTCAGTGCGGCTTCGAGAGCTTTGCGGCGGATGGGGCTCGAGGTGCGCTCGTCGAGGATGCGTTCGCGCTGCAGCTCGAGTGCGTGGCGTTCGAGAGTGCGTGTGGCCTTGGCGGCGTCGGCCGCATCCTGGGTGAGTTTGGCGTGGGGTGAATGCTCTGAAGAACGTTGCTCGACTTGTTCTTCGACCGATTTGCTTTCCCATCCTCTGGCCATGCTTGTATGGTACGCGCAATGCAGATGAGGGTTGCGCTCCTCAAGTAACACTGCATCCTGCGCATGCGCCTGGGCATCATTCGGTGCATGAAAGTGTGGCGCATTCCTTCTTTTGGAATTGACAAACTGGAGCTGGCGACGGTGCCCGATCCAAAGCCGCGGCGTGGCGAGGTGCTGGTGCGGGTGCACGCTGTGTCGTGGAATTATCGCGACCTGCTGGTGACGACAGGGAAGTACAACCCGAAGATGAAGCTGCCGCGGATTCCGTGCTCGGACGGCGCGGGCGAAGTGGTCGCGGTGGGAGAAGGCGTGTCGCGCGTGCAGGCGGGCGATCGCGTGGCCGGAATTTTTATGCAGAACTGGATCGATGGCGAGGCCGATGCCGCAAAGATACGCGGCGCGCTGGGGGGCGACATAGACGGACTGCTCGCGCAATTTGTAGTGCTGCGCGAAGAGGGCGTAGTGCGTTTTCCAGAACATTTGTCCTGTGAAGAGGCGGCGACGCTGCCGTGTGCGGGGGTAACAGCCTGGAATGCGATCCACAACGTGGGGCGCGTGACGACTGGAGACACTGTAGTCATCCAGGGAACGGGCGGAGTGTCCATTTTCGCGCTCCAATTCGCGAAAATGGCGGGTGCGCGGGTACTCGGCACGTCAAGCAGCGATGAAAAACTGGAGCGCGCGAAGAAGCTGGGTCTCGATGCGGGCGTGAATTATGTCGAGCAACCTGCATGGGATCAATGGGTAATGCAGCAGACGGACGGACGCGGGGCCGATCTCATCGTGGAAGTGGGGGGAACGGGAACGTTGGGGCGATCGCTGCGAGCCGTGCGCATCGGCGGGACAGTAGCGCAGATCGGAGTGCTGAGCGAGTCGCATGAACAGCTCGAGATCCCGTTACTGTTGCACAGACAGGTACACCTAAAAGGAATTTATGTTGGATCGCGAACGCACTTTGAGAAGATGAACCGAGCCATCATTGAGCAGAAATTTAAACCCGTGATGGATGAGGTGCTTAGCTTCAGCAACGCACCGGCGGCGCTGCACCGCATGAAAGCAGGGGCTCACTTTGCGAAGCTGGTTACTTCGGTGACGCACTGAAAATGTTTGTTGCACAGGCGACATTTTGCCTCAAGATGCATCTGAAGAAGTGCCAACCTGCAAGCAATAGAAAGGAGCTGAGGAAATGAACTTCCTGATGAGCTGCCTGCAAGGCGTTCTCAATTTCTTCTCAGAGATTTTGTTTGGGTGCACGCATGCGAGGGTGACGCGTCCGTTTACGCTGGGCGAAGAGACGTACGAGGTTTGCCTCGATTGCGGGAAGCAGATTTATTACTCCGCGCAGGAAATGCGGCCATTGACGCCGTGGGAAATCCGGCGGATGAAGGCAGCGCGGACAGGCGGAGTAAAAGTAATACCGATAACCGGGCCGCAACTGGTTCCGGCACGCGGGAACAAAAACGTCGCGGCCTGAAAATCTCAACTTGTATTGCTTTCAAAAAGGAGCGCTGTCGCGCTCCTTTTGACTTTTGGGGGAGAGCGGCCGGTAGCGGACGGGAGCTAAGATAGACGCTGGTTTTTCCGGGTTATTGGCCGTCCACCGCTATGTGCCGAGTTTTGACAAGTCGAATGCTTCTGGCGTTGCTGGCGCTGGCTGTGGCCGGGTGCGGCAGCGACAACTTTGCGGCGCGGCCAGGAGACGGTAGTTTTTCTCTGAGCGCGGCGACGTTGTCGGCAGTGACGAATGGGCAGATTGCGCTGAGGGCGACCCTGCCCTCGGGCAATGCGGCGCCCGTGACCTGGCGGATTGCATCGGGAACGAATGCGGCGTCGCTGGGCCAAGGACATGTTGACGCGGCCGGAATCTACACCGCACCGGGATCGCTCTCGGCGGACAGCATCGCGGTGCGTGTGGAGGCAACGCTCCGGAGCGATGCGCGCAGCACAGCCTCGCTGACGATCGAGGTGCGCCCCGGGTTTGTGCAGCCGCTGCTGCCGCAAAACGTGGCGCTGACCCCGGGGGCAACGGCGGAAGTGACGGCGCAGATCGCGGAAGTGAATGCGGGCAATGTGAAGTGGTCGCTGGCAAGCTCGCCGGCAGCGGAGCCGAGCGCGGCGAACGGAGCGCTGGGTTGGCTGAGCACGCCGGAGTGTCAGCGAAGCTCGGATCGTTACACGACGTGCACCTTGACATACACGGCACCGAGCGTCATACCGCAACACGATGTATATGTGGTTGCGGCGATCGATGGTGCGTCGGCGAAGGCGGGGGGAGTAGCTTCGTCTTTGCATCTGCTGCTGAATAGCCGTGGGATTGTGAGCAATCCGGTGGCGAACCAGGCGATGCAGACGGGCCAGGTGGTGCTGGGCGCCTCAGGCGGTAACGACGGCGACTATGACACGTACGAGGGGCGCAACGGCGGTTCCTACGTGGCGGATTGCTGCGGCGGCACACTGGGCGCGCTGGTGGAAGATGAGCAGAAGAATCAGTACATCCTGAGCAACAACCATGTGCTCGCGGAGAGCGATCAGGGACAGCTGGGGGACACGATCGATCAGCCGGGACTGATCGATGGAGCATGCACGCCGCTGAGCCGGCCGGGATCGACGCTGCATCCGGTGGGGACCCTCGAGTATTATGTGCCGCTGGCTTCGCGAGAGACGAATGTGGATGCGGCGCTGGCGCTGGCTTCGCCCGGGGCTGTGGATTCGTCGGGAAGCATATTGGGTCTGGGGACGCCTGGGAAAGATGCGGTCCTGAGCGCGGCTCCGCCCATGGCGGGCCGCGGTGAGACGGTGACAGCTGCGAACCTGGGCATGGATGTGGCGAAGAGCGGGCGGACCACGGGACTGACCTGCTCCAATATCGATGCGGTCGCACTGACGGTGAAGGTGGACTACTACAAGGATTGCGCCGAGACGCAGCCGTACTACACGAAGACATACGAAAATCAGCTTGGGATTGCCGGGACGCACTTCACCGACAGCGGCGATTCGGGCGCGCTGGTTCTGGACACGAGCAACTCCGAGGCGGTGGGGCTCTACTTTGCCGGCGGGACCGATGGCGACGGCAATGGGCTGAGCGTGGTCAATCCGATCGGGGATGTCCTGACGGAGCTGAGCACGGAGGCAGGGAGCAAGCTGAACCTGGTGGGGACGGACACGGCACATCCGATCGCATGTCTGCGCTACGATCCGGCGGCGCCCGCCGAGCTGCCCTACGTCGGGCCCCAGGCGCTGGACCGGGCGCAGACAATTGCAGAGGGCGCGGCGGAGTCGCTTCGCGGAAATGGGGTTCTGGGGACAGCGGCGGGGCGCAGCCTGGACTCGCCCGGCGATCCGGCGGTTGTGGTCTACGTCGATCGTGCGGCTGTGTCTGTGCCGCACACGATCGATGAATTGCGCACGCAGGTGATTGTGACGGATGCAGGGTCGGTGGCGCGAGGCGCAGCCCCGGCGATGCCGTCGCTGGAGCCGGGCATTCATTTGTCGAGTGAGGCGCTGGCTGGAGCGGCAGCGGTTGTGCGGAGCGTGGCGCCGCGGCTGATGGCCGATCCGGCGGTCTTCGGCGTGGGCGTAACCCAGAGCCGGGATAATCCCGCGGAGGCCGCTCTGGTGGTTCTGGTGGATATCGGGCGGAATCCCCAATGGATGCCGGCGACGATGGGAGGGCTGCGCGTGGAGACGATGCGCCTGCATCGATTTCACACGACGCTGTCGAAGTATGCGACCTCGCATGAGGGCTCGGGGTGTTTTAAGCCAGGCAACGGGCAGTAACAGCGACAGCCGGAGCAGGATGAGGCCGCTCCGGGGAAAGCTTTAGTCAGATCGGCGCCGTCCATCGGCACAAAATATATGCGATCGACGAGGGGCGTACAATCTACCCGACAAGTAACGCACGCCTGAACACTGGCCGATAAGCCATCTGTGCCTCAGACCCGGATGGCGATTGGCTGACGGAAGAGGGCACTGCATTTTGAGAGTCCACACTCTGGTTGCGGCCGGGAAGTGCGGAGGGCGGTACGCACGGAAGGATGGCGAGGCGCGCCTTCGCAGATCGAGGGTGGACTGTTGCCATTCGATCATGCTCCCTGTGGTGGCGGCACTGCTGATCGTTTTTTCCTGCGCCTTCCCGGCCTGCGGACTTTCGCAGGCGACGGCCAAACCCGTTCAGCCAACTGCGGGCAAGTTGCCGACCCTGACTACGGCGGCGGCCGTCCACGACCTCACTCTGGACGACGCGAAGCGGCAATATCCGGTGCACCTGCGGGGAGTCTGCGTGGTTTGTTTTACCGGCTGGCACGGGTTCTTCCTGAATGACGGGGTGTCGGGAATTTATGTCGAAACCAGGGATCATATACCCCTGACGAAGGCAGTTCAACCTGGGACGTGGCTCGAGGTGGACGGGGTCACGGGTCCGGGCGAGTTCGCTCCGATTGTGGACCGGAGTACTTTGCGGATTCTTGGAGAAAAGCCTTTACCCAATCCCCGCATGGTGAGCCTCGACCGGCTTTCCACCGGCGTAGAGGATGGACAATGGATCGAGTTCGAAGGGACGGTGCGGTCGGCCGCGTTCCGCGATTCGATGCTGGACCTGATGATCGCAGCCGGACGATTGCAGGTGGAAGTGATGACGCAGCCGGGCGAGAGGCAATTCGGCTGGTTGATCGACGCGCGGGTGCGGGTCCGCGGGACTGCGGGTCCGATCCTGAACCAGCGCGGACAACTGATCGGGACCACTGTGTATGCGCCCAGCTTGAAGGACATTGACATTCTGCAGCCCGCGCCACCCGATCCATTTTCCGTTCCTGTCGAACCGGTGAGAAGGGTGTTCGACTACACCCCGAATACCGGATCCGATCACCTGGTTCGAATACGGGGCGTCGTAGTGGCGCGCTGGGGCCAGACCGTCTACATCAACGACGGCGTCCAGGGAGCGAGTCTGCTGGGGCGGGAGACCAACACGCTCCAGCCTGGGGACCTTGTGGATGCGGTGGGATATCCGGCGCTGGGCGACTCGACGCACACGATTGAGGACGCGATTTTTAACCAGCTGGGGACAGCGCCCTTGCCGGAGGCGAAACCGATCAGTGTGAAACAGGCGCTGAGCGGTGACTTCGAAGGCGACGTGGTGCAAATGGAAGGGACCCTGATCGAGCAAAAGCGGGCGATGGATCAGACGACATTGCTTGTTTCCTCGGGAAGCGAAATATTTTCGGCGGTTTTCCCCGTCGATTCGAGCGACGAGTCTCTGTCGGTGGCACAGGACGGGAGCCGGATTCGGCTGACGGGCATCTGCGTGATCACCGACACCCAGGCATCGCGGCATTTTCGGCTGCCCAAGGCGTTCGAGGTGCTGCTGCGCGCGCCGTCCGATGTGATGGTGATCCAAAGCCCTTCCTGGTGGACGCCCAATCACGCGTTGGTGGTGGTCGCTTTGACCCTGGCCGGAATGGTCCTGGTGTTTGTATGGGTGGTGGCGTTGAGAAGGCGCGTGGCACAGCAGACCCGGCTGCTGCGCGACAGCGAAGAACGATTCCGGCACATGGCGCTCCACGACAGCCTCACCGGACTGGCGACGCGGCTGCTGTTCAAAGATCGCCTGGGAGTGGCATTGGACAGCAATCGGCGGCATCGCACCGGGCTGGCGGTGCTGATGGTGGATGTCGACCACTTTAAGGCAATCAACGATACCTACGGTCACCAGACCGGGGACAATGTGCTGCGGGTAACGGCGGAACGGCTGTTGCGGGCGGTCCGGCGCGAGGACACTGTGGCCAGACTGGGAGGGGACGAGTTCGTGGTATTGCTGCCCGACCTGAATGACTCACGAGCGGCGGCCAGGATCGCGGAAGTGCTGGTGGGAACGCTCGCCGTCCCGGTCACGGCGGGGGATCACGAGGTGCCGGTATCGGTCAGTATCGGAGTGTGCATCGTGGCCGACGAGGATATGGATGCGGACATCCTGATAAGGAACGCGGACACGGCTCTTTACCAGGCCAAGGCCGGAGGACGGAACCGCTTCGCAGTGTACAAGCCGGAGATGCCGCCGCCTGTCGATCCATCGCCAGGACCCAAAGGAACGCCGGGTTATAAGAGGGCGTGGGGCAGCAGCTAAGCCCGCGTAGCCGCGGTCTGCGAGCCATAGGATAACTTCTGAGGCGCACTCTGCAGCGCCGCACCGGGTGCAGCGGCTGAAAAGGACCACGGAGCGTGTGATTCGCGAAGTCAGTCGTGGTTCCCACGAACTGTGGGACAGATTTCAGATAAAATGGATGACAGAAAGGAGGATCGATGGCCGCAAGGGCTCGAGGAAATCGAACGAAGCTCTCAACCACGGTAGCTCCGGAGAATTATCGCTACCTTGAAGCGCTGGTCGAGGCGGGCCGGGCCCAAAACCTCGCGGAGGCCGTCGATCTGACAATCCGACGTTCACGCAAGGCAGAGAACCGGCAGAGGCTGGCAGCCGCAACCGCAGCCTATTTTGAAAGCCTCTCGCCCGAGGCGCTGGAAGAAGAGCGCTCGCTCGGTATTGCGCTCTCTAAAGCCACTGCCGGGATCGACATTGACCGCGGGTAGCGTTCTCAAATCCAAACGGGGCGAAATCTGGAGCGCCGATTTGGGAGATGGCAGGAAGCACGCAGCTGTGATTGTGTCGCTGGATTCAAGGAATCTCAGTGATCGGGCGGACACGGTTTTGGTCGTTCCGTTTGGCAGCTACGGAGTCGAAGGTCCCACCGTTCTGCGGATGGAGCCCGGAGAGACGGGATTGCCAGAACCATCTTTTCTCAAGGCACACTTCATTCAGCTTCTCGCAAAGAACAAGCTAATCGATCGGCTGCCGAGGGCTCTGTCGAACGCGCGCATGCGGGAACTGGTGGCGATGATTCGACGTGCGGTCGATCCGGACGCACCACTTCCCCCTGAACGGCAGGGCGCTTCGCGCGACTAGAGTTGTTCTGTATCGAAAATCAGCTCTGCAGCGCGGCAACCGCTTCCGGAGACGCCTTTTCGCTGCGAAACTCTCCCTCCCACTTTGCCACCACCGCGGACGCCAGACAATTCCCGACAACGTTGACGACGGTGCGGCCCATGTCCATGAGAGCGTCTACGCCGAGGATGACGAGGATGGGCTCGACGGGCAACGAAAAAATCGACGCCGTTGCGAGCAGCACGACCAGGACAGAGCGAGCGACTCCAGCCACTCCTTTACTCGTCAGCATGAGCACGCCGAGCATCGCAAGCTGCCGGCCGAGGCTCATGTGGATGCCCGCGGCCTGGGCGGTGAAGATGGCGGCGATCGAGAGATAGAGCGCCGATCCCGCCATGTTGAAGGTGTAGCCGGTGGGGATGACGAAAGCGACGATCTTGCGGGGCACGCCGAAAGCCTCCATCTCCTCGATGGCTCGAGGAAGAGCAGCTTCGCTGGTGCTGGTGGCGAAAGCGATGGTTGCCGGCTCGGCGACGGCACGCAGAAATTCGCGGAGAGGCAGCCGAGCGAGCAGAAGCGCGGGCAGCATGGCGACGAGCGCGAAGACGGCGATCGCAACATAAAGGGTGAGCGCCAGCTTGCCGAGATTGAGCATGACGCCGAGCCCGGATTGCGCGATGGTGAAGGCGAGAGCGGCCGCGACTCCGATGGGCGCGTAGAGCATCACGAGGTTGGTGAAGGCGAACATCGCTTCCGTGAGCGACTCGCAGAGGCGCAGCATGGGCGCGCGCTTTGCCTCGCTGACGCGGCCCAGGGCTAGTCCGAAAAAGATGGCGAAGACGGCTACCTGGAGAATCTGGTTGTCGGCGACCGCGCTGGCGATGTTTTCGGGGAAGACGTGCAGGAGGAATTGCTGCCAGGAGATGGTGGTCTGCGGGAGGGAGCTTGCCGTGGCGGAGTGGGCTGCGCTGAGGTTGAGACCAACACCGGCGCGGGAGATGTCAATGGCGGCAAGCCCGATGACGAGGGCGATGGTGGTGAGGACTTCAAAGTAGACGAGGGACTTGAGGCCGAGGCGCCCAACGGTTTTGGCTTCGGCATGGCTGGCGATGCCGGTAACGAGGGTTCCGAAGATCAGCGGCGCGACGATGACGCGGATGAGCCGCAGAAATATCTCGCTGAAGACGCGGCCGCCCATGGCGGCGTGCGGGGCGTCGACGCCAAGTTCAATGCCGGCCAGCATAGCGGCGAAAATCCAGCCGGTGAGGGAGCGGCGGCGAGACGCGGCGAACGCCAGGAGAGCGAGGGCGATGACCCGGAGCGATATGGCGACGGGTCGGGTCGCCGGCCAGATATGCTGGGCGACGGCCGCGGCGGCGTAGAACGCCAGGCCGGCAATGACGCTTCTTTTCATCAGGGAACAGGGTACAGGGTGCAGAATATGGCGAAAAGCGTTTAGCGAAGAACGATTGGCAAAAAAACGGTTACCGGGAGATTAGCTGTCCGCTGTTTTATCCTTCTGGCATGCGTGGTCGTCTTATGTATGCTGCAGTGTTTTTCTGTTTACTGAGCTTCAACTTCGCGTTCTCTTTGGCGCAGACCCTTGATCCGCTGGCGCCCAAAGCATCGCCGAGCCAGGCTGGCAACCCGCTCACTGATCCCGGCCTGACGCCGGAGGTCGAGTTTCTGTATCAATTGGAGGCCAAATTTGCCGCCGATACGGCGAAGGGCGGAGGCCGAGCGTTCGGCTCGTGGTTTGCCTCGGATGCGGTGACCCTCGGCAATGGCAAGCCTCCCGTGGTGGGGCACGATGCCATTGCTGCTGCCGCGACCTGGTCGCCGGACGTCTATCAACTGACGTGGACGCCGGAAGGGGCTCGGATGGGGCCCGCCGGGGACATGGGTTTTACGTGGGGCCATTATGAGGGCGTCTCCCGGGACGCGCAGGGAAACCAGGTGAAGACGTCCGGCCGGTACATGACGGTGTGGAGAAAGCAGGCCGACAGTACCTGGAAGGTGGAACTGGACGCCAGCAACGAAGGGCCGTCAGAGGACTGCTGCCGGGTGAAGTGAGACAGAAATGACCTGGGCCTGATGCAAAACAGGGCACTTGTGTTACCTTAGTGCATCAGGGATGGGCGGTTATCTGTTACTACCGGAAAGTACCGTAAGCTACACGTATCACAGGACTTGTCATCACCCAAACGGGGCAGGGCGGGTCCTAATATACTTTGCAACAATGCTCGTGGACCCCCACACGGGGCTCTTCGGCGAAATGGTCCAGGGTCTCACCTTACGGGCGGGCAAAATTGGCCTGGATGGAGACTTGGGACTCGCCGGAGTCTGTGGAGAGGCATGAGCTACCTGGCGAACAGCGCGCAGTGGAGCGAGGCCGAGAGGCTGAAATCCCTGCAGGAATACGACATTCTCGACACGCCGGCGGACCCGGCGTTCGACGAGATTGTCCGTGTCGCTGCTCAGGTCACCGGAGCGCCTTACGCGTATCTCGGTTTCATCGATGCAAACCGGTTGTGGTTCAAGTCGCGGTTCGGGTTCCAGGGGACTGAGATTCCGCGCCTGGCGACGGCTTGCCAGTACACCATCCTTGAACCGGAGCCTCTGCTGATCGGCGATGCAGCAATGGAGCCGCGGTTTCCGGTCAGGGGCATCCCTCTGACAAAGACGGTTCACTGCCGGTCCTATCTGGCCGCGCCGCTGGTGGGACCGGAGGGTGGAATCGGCACGCTGGCGGTAGTTTCACCTAAGCCGAATCAGTTTACGGAGCAGCATGCTTCGATTCTCGGCGTTCTGGCACGGCAGGTCATGACGCGGCTCGAGTATTCGATTCACTCGAAGGGGCAGGATCATTCGCTGAGGAGCCGGCAGCGCATCGAGCGGGCGCTGACGGTGGAGCGGAACTTTGTGTCGGCAGTGCTCGATACGATGAGCGCGCTGGTGCTGGTGGTCGACACGGCGGGCCGCATTGTGCGATTCAATCGGGCCTGCGAAGAGATATCGGGATATACGTTCGCCGAACTGGCGGGGCGCTCGTTTCCGCAGGAGCTGTTTCTCCCCGAAGAGAAAGGGCAGGCCTTTGAACTGCTGGACCAGGCGGGCGCCGACAGGCGGCGACAGCCGACGGAGATGCACTGGCTTTCGCGTGACGGGCGGCGGCGGCGAATTGCGTGGACCGCGACGACCCTGACCGATGGTCTGGGCGACATCAACTTCATCATCATGACCGGGGTCGACGTCACGGATCAAAGAGAGGCGACCGCGGCTTTGCATGCCAGCGAGGCCCGGTACCGGCAACTGGTGGAAAGCTCGCTGGGCATGGTCTGCACCCACGATCTGAACGGGAAGATTCTCTCGATCAATACCAACGCCGCGGAGAGCCTCGGATACCGCTCCGACGAAATGGTGGGAACGCGGCTGATCGACTACGTGCCGGAGGACCAGAAGGGAGTCTTCGAACATTATCTGCGGAGTATCGCAATCTCGGGCGAAGAGCAGGGCATGCTGAGTCTGCGCCGCCGCGACGGCGAGGTTCGTTTTATCGCGTGGCGCAACCGGCTTCTCGATTTGCCGGATACGCCGCCTTTCGTGCTGGGACACGGCATCGACGTCACCGAGAAGACGGACGCGGAGAACCGGCTGCACGCGGTGATGCGGCAGCGGGAATCGATCCTCGAGTCGGTCGGCGATGGCATTTACGGCGTCGACATGGAGGGGCGGATCATTTTCGTGAACGAAGTGGGCGCCCGGATGATGGGTTATACGCAGGACGAGATGGAGGGCAAAGACCTTCTGGCGTTGCTGGGTCACGCCCGGGCCGATGGTTCGGTGTATCGGATCGAAGACAGTCCCATCTATGCGGCGCACCGGTCGAGCGGCCCGATTCGCGCGCGCGATGAGGTTTTCCGGCATAAGGACGGGCATCCGATTCCGGTGGAATATGTGGCGTGTCCCATGCTCTCGAACGGGCGCGTGACAGGAGTAGTGGTCGCGTTTCAGGATGTGACGGAGCGGCGCCGTCTGGATCGGATGAAGGACGAATTCATATCCACGGTGAGCCACGAGCTGCGAACGCCGTTGACGGCGCTGCGCGCGGCTCTGGGATTGATCGCCGGTGGCGCGCTGGAAAGGCGCCCGGAGAAGCGTGCGCAGATGATGGATGTCGCGATCGGGAACTGCGACCGGCTGGTGCGTCTGGTGAACGACATTCTGGATTTCGAGCGGATGGGCGCGGGCAGACTGCCGATGCGCTTCCAGGAGATCGAAGCCCGGGATCTGCTGCGGCGGGCAACCGATTTGCAGCACCCCAGCGCGCAGAAGGCGGGAATCAATTTCCGGATCGAATCAGGAGCGCTGACTCTGTGGATCGACGAGGATCGAATACTGCAGACGCTGGGCAACCTGCTCACCAACGCGATTAAGTTTTCGCCGGCGGGCAGCGAGATCGTTCTGCGGGCACGCGCTCAGAGCGCCACCGAAGCGCTTATTTCAGTGGAGGATCAGGGACGTGGGATTCCTCCCGAGAAGCTCGAGATCATCTTCGAGCGGTTTCAGCAGGTGGATGCGTCGGACTCGCGCGAAAGCGGGGGAACGGGCCTGGGGCTGGCCATTTGCCGCAATATCGTGCGCCAGCATGGGGGCCGCATCTGGGCGGAGAGCGTGGTTGGAAAGGGGAGCACGTTTTACT
>Ga0181520_10009219_pt1 | contig 13699 bp, 5 predicted proteins | sample PEATcosm2014_Bin_29_FD_132451 | JGI IMG/M metagenome (GOLD analysis project Ga0181520, IMG submission 132451) | Peatland microbial communities from MTU Mesocosm Facility, Houghton, MI, USA - PEATcosm2014_Bin02_30_metaG | ecosystem: Environmental > Terrestrial > Soil > Wetlands > Peat | place... | reverse complement strand
CAGCGCCAACGCCAGCAATCCGAAAAAGCTCGCCAGGCGCGCAATCACCCGCTCTTGCGTCAAGAGGCTTTCGATGCTCTCTGTCTGGGTGCGCACGTGGGTGATGGGAATATTGCTATCCAGGCGCATCATCAGGTTGCGCACCACGGGTACCAATAGCGAGGGATCGAGGGCAGTGCGCACCTCGAAAGCAGCTCCCCCTCCCGTGAGGGGAATGAACACGGCAGGATGAACTTCCCGCCGCATATCGCTGTACTTCGCGTCGCCCACGATCCCAACAATTTCCCAGCGCTTCACCTTGGGCTTGCCGACAGCGGAATCCCCGCTGGTGTTTTCGCCATCACCCTGCATCATCATTTTGCCTAGGGGGTTCTGGTTGGTGAAATACCGGTGGACCAACGCCGCGTTGACCATAATGGGAATGGGCGGGCTCGCGGCCGTGGATGATTTCGGCGCCGCTGAGACCCCGGCAGGACCGGCCGTCTGGGCTTCCCCCACCGCGCTCGCCTGTTTGGCCTGGTCAAAATCCGCCGCCGTAAGCGCCCGGCCCTCGAGCACCGGAATGCGCAGCGTCTGCAAGAATCCCGGCCCGGTGCCGAGCATGTCCACTTCTTCCGTGATCTTTTGCGGCTGCCCCTCGATGTGGACGTCCTCGGTCCAAAGGCTGCCGCTCAGCAGCGCGTCGGAAGAGTAGCTGGCCGAGATGACGCCGGGGAGCGCGGAAACCCGGTCCTGCACGTTTTGGTAAAGGCTCTGGATCTGCGCATCCGTGTACTTCTGGAGCGTGGGGTTGATGTTGAAAAGCAGCACATTGCGCGTATCGAAACCGGGGTTGATGTTGTGGAGATTCTGGAGCGTTCGCACCATCAGCCCGGCGCCGACCAGAACAATCATCGAAAGGCTCACCTGCACGACCACCAGCGCCCGGTCAAGCCGCCAACGCCGGCCCGCGTTCTTTCCCCCACTGATCAACGTGGTAGAGTTCTCTTTCAGCGCCGGCGTCAAGCTGAAGCGCGTGCTGCGATACGCCGGAGCCAGGCCGAAAAGTACGCCCGTGAACAGCGCAATGGAAATGGTAAATGCCAGCATGCGCCAGTCTGCCACGACCGGAAAGGGGAAGGGATTATCCGTGCTGCCCAGCACCGCGGAGGAAGTCATGATGCGCACTCCCCAGGTGGCGAACAGCACGCCCAGCACGCCCCCCGCCACGGAGAGCGTCACGCTTTCCGTAAGCAGTTGGCGCACGATCGTCCACCGCCCCGCCCCCAGGGCCAAACGCACGGCCATTTCTTTTTGCCGCGCCGACGCGCGCGCCAGCAGCAGGCCCGCGACGTTCGCGCAGGCAATCAGCAGCACCAATCCCACCGCGCACATCAGCACGTAGAGCGGCTGGGAGAAGGAGATTCGCTCACCCGACAGGGCATCCTGTGCGGGAACCAGCGCAATTCGGGGGTCGTCGGCTTCTTTGGAGGCGGGCTTTGCGCCGTGCAGCATCTGGTTGCGAAAAATCAGCGTGGCCGCCGCTTGCGCCTGACCGCGCGAAACGCCTGCCTTGAGCCGCGCCAGAACCACGAGCCACCAGATGTTCGCGGCGTGAAGATCCCGCTCATTCCCCCAGGGAATATTCAGCCGCGGCAGCATGGAGAGCGTGAGAAAGAGGTCCTGGGTCTTTCCCGGAGTCAGCCGGGTGAAGCTTGGTTCAGCGACGCCCACGATGGTGAACGACACGTTGTTCAGCAGAATGGTGCGGCCCACGGCGGCGGAATCCCCCGCGAAGGCGGTCTGCCAGTACGGGTAGCTAAGAACAGCGACCGGCGCAGCCGAGGGCAAATCGTCCTGCGGTCCCAGCGCGCGTCCCGCCGCGGTTTTCACGCGCAGCGTCGCGAAGTAATCCCCGGAAACCAGCGCCCCTTTGGCCATGCGCGCCAGCCCGTTGCCGCTCAGCACAAGCTGCGCCGGCCCCGCGAACGCGGTCACCCCCGCAAACACGTCCTTCTGCTCGCGTACCTGCTCATAGAACGGATAAGGCAGGGAGCATCCGGAAGGGTTCTTCTCGTCCGTCCGCCAATCGCAATCGCCGAATGAGCTGGTGCCGTTGCGGTCCGGCTGCTTGTGCGCCATCCACCGCATCACCACCAGTTGGGAGGGATCCTGCACGGGAATGGCTCGAAGCATCACCGCATCAATCAGGCTGAAGATGGCGGTATTGGCCCCAATGCCCAGCGCCAACGTCAGCACCGCCACCACCGTGAAGCCCCGATTCCGCCCCAGAACGCGCAGGCCATACTTTAGGTCTTGAATCAACGTGCTCATTCGTGTCCTCGAGAGTTGAGCTATCAGCAATCAGATTTCAGCTATCAGCGGTCATGTCGTAGCGCGGGCGTCCCGCCGGCTGTGGCGTGGGCATCCTGCCCGCGCCCGCCGACGGGAGCGGGACGCTCCCGTGACAGCGGGCCGGACGCCCGCGCTACATCAAAACCCGCCGCGACATCAACCACCACCGCCGCTGGCTGAACGCTGATTGCTGAACGCTGACAGCTTCCTTATTCATACCTCAGCGCCACCATGGGATCGACCTTGGTCGCCCGCCGGGCGGGGATGTAACATGCCGCCATGGCCACGGCTGCCAGGAGCGCCGGCGCCGCAACGAACGTTAAGGGATCAATCGGTCTGACGCCATAAAGCAATGAGGAGAGCGCGCGTGTGCCCGCTATCGCGCCGCCGAGACCCAGCGCCAATCCGATGCCCGTCAGCACTGCGCCGTAGCCGAGCACGTCTCGCATCACTTGGCCCGGTGTTGCGCCCAGCGCCATGCGGATGCCGATTTGGCGCGTACGCTGCGCCACCACGTACGAGAGAACCCCATAGATTCCAACGGATGAGAGCAACAGAGCGATCGCGGCGAAGACCGCCAGCAGGAAAGTGTCAAAGTGCGACTCTTCGAGTGTGCCGGAAATCTTCTGCCGTTCGGTCGAGAGTTGGTAAATCGGCACGCCGGGGGCAATCGATGCCACGGCAGTCCTCAACTCGCTTGCCGGAAACCTGCCATCGCGCGTGCGAACCACCAAATCCATCGTGCGCCCGATCCAATCCCACGCGCTCGGCGGCATCTGCTGGATGGGAAGGTAGAACTCCGGACGTACCTGGCGATCGAGACCCCAGGCGCGAACGTCGCCCACCACTCCGACCACTTCATGCCACACGGGATCCATGCGCCCTTTGGGGCCGGCCTCGCAGCACGCGAAGCGCTTGCCGATGGGGTTGTCATTGGGCCAAGCCGCGCGCGCCAGCGTTTCGTTGACGATCGTCACCAGGGTCTTATCGCGGGTATCCTGGGCAGTGAATTCGCGCCCAGCCTTCAGAGGTATGCGTGCGGTCGAGAGATAACCAGTAGAGACGAGTTGAAATTCCGCGTTGATGAGGTTGGACGGATCGAGTGCCCTACCTTCGGGAAGCAGTCCGTTGCTGCTGCCGCCGCCCGCCAGGGGAGCGCGAGAGACTACTGCGGCCGACTGCACGCCGGGCAATGCTTCCCCCGCCGTGATCATACGCTCGAACGCCTGCCGCGCTGCCGCCGGATCGCGGTAGCCAACGCCGGGAAGTCCGACTCGTCCGACGATAAGGTTCGAGGTGTCGAAGCCGGGATCGAGATGCGACACGAGCAGAGCGCTGCGAATCAGCAATCCCGCTCCGGCCATCAACATGACAGCCAGCGCAACCTCCCCGGCAACAAGGACGCTGCGAATGCGATCACGACTGCCACTGGAACTCGAGCCTCTTTCCTGGAAGGCTTCGTTCAGCCGGGCAGACGCCGCACGCAGCGCGGGAGCGAGGCCGAACAGAAGGCTGGAGAACAGAGTAACGGCACACGCAAAGCCCAACGTCGTCCCGTCCACGCTCGCGAGATCGAGCCGCGGAATCCGGGCAGGTCCACTTGCGACGATCCAGGAGACTCCCCAAAACGCCAATAAAATGCCGACCAATCCCCCGGCGATTCCCAGCACCACGCTTTCCGCCAAGAGCTGCCTGATAATGCGCTGGGGCGAAGCGCCCAACGCCGCCCGCACCGCCATCTCCTTCTGCCGCGTTCGCGCGCGCGCCAATTGCCAGTTGGCGATGTTGGCGCACGCGATCAGCAGTACGAAGCCGACAGCGCCGAGCAGCATGGGGAGTGTCGACCTCTCATCGCCGAGCAGGGCCGTGGTCAGTGGCATCAGGCGCAAGCCGCGGTCTTTGTCATGGAGCGGATATTGCTGTTGCAGCCTCCGCGCGATCACATCGAGCTCCGACTGCGCCTGCGCGAGCGTTAACCCGGGCTTAATCCGGCCCATGACGTTCAAATAATGATCGTCGTGGTCGGCAAGCTGCGCGGCCGTAAAGGCAGCGGGAATCCAGACGTCGTCATTTTCCAGCAGCGGGTCAAAGGTCTTTGGCATCACGCCCACTACGTTGTAGGGCATGCCGTTGATTTGTATCGACTGGCCCAAGATCGCAGGATCGGCATGGAGCCGCGCCCGCCACAGCCGCTCGCTGATCACCACCACTTGCCCGCGGCCCGGCGCGTCCTCGTCGGCGGTAAAGACGCGCCCGGCGATCGGTTGAACTCCCAGCGTGGCGAAGCAGTCTGCTGTGGCCAGTGCGCCTTGCACGCGTTCGGGGGCTTCCGCGGTAGCCAGGTTGAAACTCGCGTTATTACAGGCACAAAGCTTGGTAAACGAAGTGCCTTGGCGGCGTAAATCGGCGAAGTTTCCGACCGAAAGATTGGGGAAGATACCTTGCCACTTTTCCTGGATGTACACCACACGCGAGGGGTCCTGCATGGCGAGCGGCTTCAACAGAACAGCATAGACCACGCTGAAGATGGCAGTATTTGCCCCGATCCCAATTGCCAAGGTGAGGACCGCCACCACCGCGAAGCCGGGATTTTTCGCCAGCATGCGGAAGCCGTACTTCACGTCTTGAAGCAAGGTGTTCATTCGTATCCTCGGGCTGAGCTGTCAGCTATCAGCTATCAGCTTTCAGCCGTCAGTCAGCGCTCTCAAGGCCGTTTGGTCTTTAGCTGAAAGCTGAGAGCTGATCGCTGAAAGCTTCCTTACTCATACCTCAGCGCCACCATGGGATCGACCTTCGTGGCCCGGCGTGCGGGGATGAGGCAGGCGGCGACGGCGACGGCGGCGAGAATCACGCCGACTAGGGCCAGAGTCCAGGGGTCGTGCGGGCTCACCCCAAACAACAGGCTGGCGAGTAACCGTGTCAGGCCGAGTGCTCCCATAACCCCAATTCCCATTCCAATCACCGTCAACGTCATCCCGTCCCTAAAGATCAGACCGAGTTGAGCCCAGCGGCTTGCGCCGAGGGCCGCTCTCAGTCCGATTTCATGGGTGCGCTGGGCCACGGAGTAGGAGATGACCCCGTAGATTCCCGTGGCGGCGAGGAGTAGTGCAAGCCCCGCAAAAGCGCCCAGCAACACGGTCCGCAGTCGATTCTCACCCAGCGACTCAGACTTGATCCGTTCCAATGTCTTGATATCATCAAATGCCTGGTTCCTGTTGATCTGCCAGATGGCCGATTGGATGGACTTCACTAGCCGCGTGGGGTCCATGGCTCCGCGGACCACCAGCGCCGTGCCCGGACTCGGGCTTTGCTGGTACGAGACGTACAACCCCGCGCTGGATTCATCGAGCCTGTGTATCTTTTCGTCTGCCACAACGCCCACCACCTGCCACGGTATTTCCGGACCCACGGCGGGCTGGCCGGGAATGAGTTGGTCGATCAAAATGCGCTGGCCGAGGGGGTCCTGACCCTGGAAGTTTTGCTTCGCCATGGTTTCGTTAATGACTGCAACGGGTAAAGTGGCTGCGGTGTCCGCCTCCGCCAGCCAGCGCCCCCTGATCAGTCGCAGCCCAACGGCAGAAAGATAGGAGGGGCTTGCGGTTTTGAAACCGCAGTCGGGCCGGTTTGACGGGTCCACGAAGGGCCGCCCCTCGATCTGAAAATGCATTCCAATCGGCCAGCCTTCCAAGGGAAGAGAGTTGGCGACGGCGGCGCTGCGGACCCCGGGAACGGCTTGGATTTTCTCGATCACCTGTTGCTGATAGCTGACGATGCGCGGTCCGTCAGGATACTGCTGGGATGGCAGGGGCAGCACCATGGTGATCACGTTCGTCGAATCAAAGCCCGGATTGACCTGCTGAAGTTGATAAAAGCTGCGAAGTAACAGTCCGGCCCCCGACAGCAGAACAAAAGCCAGGGCAATCTCCGCCACCACCAGGGTGTTGCGAATCTGTTTGCGCCCGGACCCGGAGGTCGCCGCTCGGCCGCCTTCTTTGAGAGAGCCCACCAGGTCCGTCCTGACGCCGTGGACCGCCGGAGCGATTCCAAACAGGATGCCAGTAGCGACGGCAATTGCCGCCGCAAATACAAGCACGCGCGCGTCGAGCCGCACGTCGGCTTCGGCGGGCAGGAGGAAGCGGGGAATCCAACGATTCATGGCCAACAAGAGCTGCCAGCCGATCAAAACGCCGGCGCTCCCTCCCAAGCCTGCAAGCAAAACGCTTTCGGTGAGAAACTGCCGGACCAATCGTGTGCGGCTTCCGCCCATCGCCGCCCGTATCGCTACTTCACGTTCACGGCCGGCGCCCCGAACGAGCAACAAATTTGCCAGATTCACGCAGCCAATCAGCAGCACTGCGCCGACCGCGGCGAGAAGCACCAAAAGAGTCTTCCGCAGATCATTGTCGACCAACGTGTCCGCGTAGGGGGTAACGGTTGCACCCCATCCCTTGTTCGATTTCGGATAGCCATGGGCGATCCGCACGGCGATAGCGTTCATCTGCTGACGGGCCTGCTCCAGGTTTACGCCCGGTTTCAAGCGAGCGAATGAAACCAGCCAGTGATAGTCCCGCGTCAGGTCTGTGGGCTGGAAGGCGAGCGGCGCCCACAGATCCGGCCATGACCGGTCGAATAATCCCGGCGGCATCACTCCGATCACGGTGTAGGATTCGCCGTTAAGCGCGATGTTGCGGCCAATGATCCCTGGATCGGACCCAAAACGGTTCTCCCAGATCCGGTGGCTCAGAACGGCTTCGTGTTGCTTGCCGGGTTGGTCTTCGGCGGGCGCGAAGGTGCGGCCTAACAGGGGTTCCGCCCCGAAAATGTTGAAATAAGGCGCGGACACAAGCCCAACCCGCAGCATGACCGGTTGATCAGCCCCGGTCAGCGTCATAGTGGCCCCCCCCTGCGCCGCCATCGCATCGAATACCGAATTCTGATTCTTCCAATCGAGAAAGTTCAGGCTTGAGACCACATTGCGCCCGCCATCCGGCGGCTTTTCCCAGACCATCACCATCCGCTCGGGGTGGGAAAACGGCAGGGGCTTCAAGAGGACCGCATCCACGAAGCTGAAGATCGCTGTGTTGGCCCCAATGCCGAGCGCCAGCGTGAGAACCGCCACGGCCGTGAAGCCGGGATTTTTCGCCAGCATGCGCAGGCCGTACTTTAGGTCTTGGAGCAGAGTGGTCATTCGTATCCTCGGCTGAGCTGTCAGCGATCAGCTTTCAGCTATCAGCTTTCAGCCAGTGCGCACCAGGCGGTTTCGTCTTTCGCTGAAAGCTGAGAGCTGATCGCTGATAGCTTTCCTACTCGTGCCTCAGGGCGTCCATGGGATCGATCTTCGTTGCCCGCCTTGCGGGGATGTAGCAGGCAAAAAGAGACACCAGGCAAAGTAGCAGCGCTACCGCGACATAGGTCAGCTTGTCAGTCGCGGTGACACCGAAGAGGACGCTCCTGAGGTAACGTGTCAGCGCCACGGAGGCCGCGACGCCTAGGGCCAAGCCGGCGAGAGTCATCAACAGGCCCTGCCCTAGCACCAACCGGAGAACATTGCCTCGCTGAGCTCCCATCGCCACCCGAATGGCAATCTCGTGCGTGCGCTGGCGCGTCGTGTAAGCGATCACACCGTAGATGCCCACAGCCGCGAGGACCAACGAAAGCAGTCCAAAGGCTCCCGCAAAGGTTCCCGCCATTCGCTCGAAGATGCTGCCCAAGCGCATGCTTGACCTGACGGTCGTCACGTCGAACACAGGCAAATCGGCATTAAGTTCCTGGACGCTCCGTTCAACCGCGGGGGCATAAGCCACCGGATCGCCCGACACGCGGGCATGAACGATCACCTGACCTCGGTAGGCTTGGTAGAGGGATAGGTAAACGACGGGCTCGGGAGCATAGACCAGGCGCCGATACTTGGCGTTGCGAGCCACTCCTACGACATTGAACCCCACTCCGCCATTGTTGAACCTTTTGCCGATGCACTCGGAACCCGGCCAGTAGCGGTCACAGAAATCCTGATTGACGATGGCAACCAATTGCGATTTCTCGCCGTCCTGGTCGGTGAACTCGCGCCCGGCGACGAGCGGAGTCCGCATCGTCCGAAAGTAGTTTGGGCTCACGATGGCACGGCTGATTTCCATCGATTCGTGCGGTTGGGGCACATAACCTTCGGGGTAAACGGTGTCGCTGTGGATGGTGAAGCTGAGCGGAGAAAAATCCGCCAAGGCCACGGACTCGATGCCGGGCAGTGTCCCGAGCTTGGTGAGGAGCTGCCGGTCGAAGGCCAAGCCTTGAGCCTGCGAATAGCCCCCTGGCCCGCCAAGATCGTATGTGGACAGCAGCACGTGGTTGGGATCAAAACCCGGATCCAACTGTTGAGCGTTGCGCAAACTGCGAATGAAAAGACCGGCGCAGATCAGCAGGAGCAGCGATAGGGAAAGTTGCGCCACCACCAATGAGTTCGAAAGCCGCGACCTGTGGACGCCGCCGGAGATCGTGCCCGCCTCTTCCTTCAGCACGGAGATGGGCGCAAGGCTGGAAGCTCGAAGGGCCGGAAAAATTCCGAAGATCAGAGCGGAAAAAATCGCGATGGCCATCGTTACCAAGAGAACGGTCCCGTTAACATGGCCATTCATCGTCAGGGGAAGACTCGAGGGAGGAACGAAGGCGGCAAACGTTCCGGCCGTCCACGTGGTGAACGCCACAGCAAGTCCGCCACCGGCCAGAGCCAATAGCAGAGTTTCCACCAGAAGCTGACGGACCAGCCGCCCGCGGCTGGCGCCCATGGACAAGCGCAGCGCGACTTCGCGGCGCCGTCCCACGGATCGAACCAACAGCAAGTTGGCAACGTTGGCACAGGCCAGCAAAAGCAACGCCCCCGCCAATGCCAGCAACAGGGGCAGCGTTTTGTACAAATAAACGTTGACGCCAAAGGGCGAGCGCCAGAGCGGGTCCAGCGAAATCTGGCTGGGGCCGCGATCGACATTACGAGAAGCCGCGACAATCCGTTGCATCACAACATTGAGTTCCCCTTCGGCTTCCCGCCGATTGACGCCGGGCTTGAGCTTTCCGAGCACATTGAGCCAGAAGGCGCCGCGCTCCTCGGGGCGGTTCGGGCCCCAAACGAATGAGTCCATCCCTAGCGGAATCCATACGTCGGTGCGCAAGCCCGTCTTGCAGCCCTGAAAATCCGGCGGGGCCACTCCAACGACCGTGAACAAGTACCGGTCAATCTGAATGGGCTTGCCGATGATGGATCGGTCGGAGCCGAAGCGGGAACGCCATAGGCCTTCGCTGATCACCACCACCGGCCCACCTCCGCGCGGCTGTTCTTCCGCAGGCAGGAACCCTCGACCAAGCATGGGGTGTACGCCCAGCACTTCGAAGTAATTGGCCGTGGTCAGCGCCCCATAAATACGCTCGGCCCTGTCGGTGCCGGTGAGGGACATGAAATCGTCGTGGTAAGCCAGAATGCCGGAGAAGCTCTGCGTATGATTGCGGAGATCAAGGTAGTCAAGATAAGAGAAAGGTGGACTCGGGTGTTCTGTCCTTTCTCCCCTCATGATCGTGATCAGATCGCTGGTGTGGGAGACTCCAGGGATGGGGTTGAGCAGGGTCGAGTTGATCCAACTGAAAATGGTGCTGTTGGCCCCTATGCCGAGCGCCAGAGTGACGACGGCAACGGCAGTGAAGCCAAGGTTTTTGGCGAGCATGCGCAAACCGAATCGAATGTCTTGCAGAATTGTCGTCATTTCGCACTTCCCTCAACACCTAAGACGAGTAGGGTTGCGTCGTCGTTCAACTTGTCGGCGGTAAAGTCCCGAAGGGCCGCCATGACCTTTTCCTTGATGACCCCGGGGCGATGCTGCCGATGAGCTGTGACCAGCGCGATCAAGCGCTCCTCCTGAAACTCTTCTCCTTGAGCGTCGGTGGCCTCGGAGATCCCGTCGGTAAACAAAATGAGGCGGTCGCCCGCAGCAAGCTCGACCACCCCCTCGCGACAATCCCAATTGGGGACCAAAGCCAGAACTGGCCCACCCTCTCGAAGCCGCTGGTGCGAACCGTCGGAGTGAACCAGGATGGGAGGATTATGCCCGGCGTTCACGTAGGTCAAGCGTCGAGTCGGCGCGTCAAGAAGGCCATAAAAGAAGGTGATAAAGCGATTTTCGCCGACCTGAGGCAAGTCGGCATGGTTCACACGGGCGCAAAGATCTGCAGGCTGGACGTGCGGACCAGCGATGCCCCGCACCATGGCCTGCAGGTTCGACATTAAGAGCGCGGCGGGGACACCTTTTCCGGTGACATCCCCAATGCACAATGCCAGCGACTGGTCGTTAAACTTCAGCACATCAAAATAGTCGCCTCCCACGCTTCGCGCCGGCTGCCAAGCCGCGTCGATTTCGTACCCGGAGAGTTGTGGAATATCGGCGGGAACCAGGCGCTGCTGGACGAGCTGAGCTTCTTGGATCTCCTCCTCATGTTGACGGAGTTCTTGCATCGCGTGCTCGGCGCGCAGATTGTCTTCCGCCTGCTTTTCCCGCATTCGCCGGAAGGATTGGCCTATCTCAATCTGTTTGCGCAGTGTCTTGAGCAAGCGGGCGTTGTCCCAGGGCTTTTGCACGAAGTCGCCAACGCCATGCTGCATGGCTTCGACGGCCACATCAACGCTGCCCCAACCCGTCATGACCACGATCGGCAAGTCACGGCGGGATTCAAGACGGGCAAGAAGATCCAATCCCTCCCGACCGGAGGTCGTATCGCGAGCATAGTTCAGGTCCATCAGGAGCAGGTCGAATTGATTGCCACCGATCGCCTCGAGGATGGCCGCCGGCGAATTCGCCTTTTGCACCTGGTAACCGTTGTTTCGAAGCAGAAGGTCCAAAGCTTCGAGCATGTCCGGCTGGTCGTCGGCAATCAGGACCCGAGCCGGAGCCGCGCCTGTCGTATTCGCAAGCTCTTCCGCCAGGGGGTTCATACTCACCTCACTCCAGCCGAATCCGGTTGAACGCATCCCATTGCGACATGTCGGACAGGATGACCTTATCGCCGGGCTCCAAGCCATTCAGAATCTCGACGGAATTTACGGAAGCGCGTCCCAGCTTCACCTGGATGCGGCTGGCCCCCTTGCCGTCTTCGTCAAGCTTGAAGATGCCCACCGTGCTGTTGGGCTGGCCAAAAGCGGGGCGCCCGACGTAGATGACGTCGGCGAGGTTTTCAATTTCGATGGTGCCTTCAACGCTCAGGTCGGGGCGAGCGCCTTTGGGAAGCGCGGCATCGAGTTTCACATCCACGGTCACGCTGCCCTCCACCACCGAGGGGTCAACCCGCATCACGTGGCCGGGAATGATGCCGTTGCGAGTGTCGATCGACGCCTTCTGGCCGATCAGCACATCCTTGGCCTGCGTTTCCGGGATTTTCAATTGCGCTTTCAAGTGCTCGGGCTGAACCACCTTGGCGAGAGGAGTTCCGGCGGCCACGCGCTGGCCGACTTCCACGTCGAGTTCCTGCAAAACCCCGTCCGCGCCTGCTCGCACATTCAGGGCTTCCAGTTGGCTTTTCTTTAGCTGCCAAAGGGCGCGCATTTGTTCCACCTTCGCCTGTTGCTCTTCCAACTGGGCTTTGGCGGAGGCGGCGGTTACCGCCAGGCGCTCCTTTTCAATCTGGCTTTTCGTCGCCAGCGACTCCTCCGTCGCATGCGAGACGTTGGCGTTCAGCTCGGAACCCAAACCGCGCTTGGCCAGTTCCGAGTCGCGATTGGCATTAAGCTGGGCCACGGTATAGTCCGATTGCACGGTGGCCGCCGCAGCCTTCTGGTCGAGCAGGGTGCTGTCCAGTGTGGCCTTGGTGGTATTTAATTGCGCCTCGGCGGCTTTCAGTTGCCATTCGGCGTCAAGCGTTGCCTGTTCCTGCTCAGGATTGGTCAAGTCCATTAAGACGGTGTTGGCCGTAACCGATGAGCCGGGAAGAAGAAGTCTTCGCACCACGCGGCCATCCACGGGTGCAGATACAACGAGAATCTCTTCCGGGACCAAACTGCCGAGTCCTCGAACTTCTAACAGCATGGGGCCGCGCTTCACCGTGTCGGGCCACAGCGTAGCTTTGTCAACGCTGGGAGCGGCGGGCTTGAGGCGCGAGACGCCATACGTTACCGAGGCAATGGCAAGAAGTCCTACTGCGATATATATGATCCGGCGCGTGCGTCGCTGCCGGATTAAGTCTTCACGTCGAATGTCCATGATTAAGTCTCCGCGGTGGATTATGCACGGTGGGGACCACTCTTCGATTTCCCCTAATCGTATGATATCAAGACTGTTAAAAAGTGGGCCGAGGCACGCCTCGTAAGGCGGGTGTTCGATTCTGGGATTCGGCTTGGCGAATTCGAACAAAGCCATAGGTATCGGGCGATCGGGTCATCGAGTCATTGAAAATTGAAATTCCAAACCCGGAGTCCGAGCATTAGACTCCGACTCTCCTCACGATCCGACTTTTTGTTCACCTGATCGCCTGATCACCCGATCACCCGATCCCAAATTGACTGTTCGATTCCGGCCATTCCAATCCCATGAGCGAACGGATTGGCGGCACGACGGGATATGCCAACATAGTCGGAACTCATTGATTGAAGGCGAGATAGTTCGCAATTTGCGGTATGGCATTGAGCGTGCGTCTGAAGCCTCGGATTTAGGGGCTCGGAGCAAGGGACTCGGAAATCCCGAGTCCAGTTCAGCGGAGGTAGTGCCCGGCGCTCGGAACCCGAAAACCCCCTGGAGGAGTAGGCATGAATATAAGAACGCCATTTTGGCGGTTTCTAGGAACGGTTACTTTGCTGACACTTTGGCTCCCCTGTCTGGCGATGGGCCAAGCAGCCGGAGGGGCGTCGACGGGTAAGGATGTGACGCAAATCGACTTTTCGAACAACCAACACAGCTTTATTGATTTTTATTCCCCATACTTCCCCCGCTACGTCCCCGCTCCTAACTTGAACAACTCGCGGCGTCTCGATAACCTCATTGTTGGCGACAAACTGATGCTGGGCCTTGAAGACGCCATTGCCTTGGCGTTGGAAAACAATCTGGACATCGCCGTCGCCCGCTACGAGATGCCGATTGCCCAAACCGACCTTCTCCGCGCCAAAGGAGGCGGCGCCACGCGCGGGGTGACGGGAGCGAACCAAACCACAACCTTGTTTTCCGGCAGTCTCGGTGGAGCAGCAGCCAGTAACAGTGGTGGCGGAGGTGGCGGCGCGGGAGGCACCCTGGGAGGCGAGAATATCAGCCAACTTGGCGGGGGAAGTTTTGATCCCAGTGTGTACGCCTTCTACGGCGGAACCAATGCCACCACTCCCCTGAATTACATCATTGTCAGCGGCGTG
>Ga0181520_10009218_pt1 | contig 13699 bp, 11 predicted proteins | sample PEATcosm2014_Bin_29_FD_132451 | JGI IMG/M metagenome (GOLD analysis project Ga0181520, IMG submission 132451) | Peatland microbial communities from MTU Mesocosm Facility, Houghton, MI, USA - PEATcosm2014_Bin02_30_metaG | ecosystem: Environmental > Terrestrial > Soil > Wetlands > Peat | place... | reverse complement strand
GAGGGCCTTCATTTCTTCGTAGCTGGCAATACCAACCTTCAGTGTGCTCATTTGTGTCCCCCTCCCTGTTTCAGCACTGCGTCGACCTCGGTCCAAGAGTCCGCGAGCAGCGTTGCGGCGTCGGTGTAGTCGTAGGGCCTCACAACCCTGATGCGATGGCGATGGTCCTGAGGATCGCCGCGCTTCTGCTTCCCAACCGGATGGGCGTTGTCGAAACCGACCAACCGTCCGCCGTTTTGACCATGAAGCGTCAGCGAGTAGTCCAGACCGTGAGGCTTCTCTGGAGTGACCGGGACGCGTGTCACTACGAAGCGAACCCAACGGCCGCCCTCCGGGTCAACAACGAACGTGAGGCCATCCAGATCGAGCAAGGCGTCGAGGGCAGGGTCGTGCTTCTGCATTGCGATTGCTAGGTTATCATAAAGAGATAACCATTGCAACGATTCCTCCGACCATACCTAACCCCCGATTTGATGCGTCTTTCGACTAGCGCTAAACTTAAGGCAGGAGGAGACCGCCATGACATAGGTACGCAACCGCGACCTGGAGTATGTCATGAGCCGTTCCTTCCGCCGCCCTTATGCGGCGATCACTGGCACAGCGAGCGCGAAGAGCGACAAGCAGCTGGCCCACCGCGGCGTCCGCCGCAAGCAGAACCTCACTATCAAGACGTGTCTCGATTTTGAGGACCTCCATCTTCCGCATGCCCTTGAATGCCCCTGGAACGATATCTGGTGCTGGGGCCGCGATGGCGCACAGCGCTACCTCGGTTCAATGCGCGAAGCAGAAGACGATTCCAGCCTGAAGTACTACCTGAAGATGTTGCGCAAGTAGGCAGCTGGCTGACGCCCAGAAGCAACGAAGGCCGCCATCTGTATCAACGGCGGGCGGCCCTCATGGTTGCTTTCGGTCAACGATTACGCCTGAGGCGACGGATTCGATCCGCCCCGCGCGCCGCCACGATGCTCGTGCTCGTGCATGGCTTCGAACTTCTGCTTCTGCGCGTCGGTCAGGACAGCTTCGATCTTGCCCCGCGTAGCGTCCTGAATCGCCTTCATTTTTGTGTGGCGATCTGCCTCGGCCAGTGACTGGTCCGCAAAGATCTGCTGCCGCTGAAGATCGCGCGCCGTCAGAATGGGTTTGATTTGCGTCTGCTGATCGGTGGTCAGGTCCAGCGCCTCGGTCAGGTGCTTGAGCTGTCCCTCGGCATCCATACGGCCCCGGCCATGATCTCCCTGGCCCGGTTGTGCACCATTTGCCTGTGAAAGTGCAGCGCTCGCAGCTATGCCCAAAGTAAGCATGCCGCCCAACAACACGACTCCAATTTTCCTGTTCATCGATTCTCCTCGCTCGTCCTCTGAAAGCGCCGTCCTGTAAGTGCAGACTGACCGCTTCAGCCACTTAGACGGGAGACCATTCGTCGCGATGACAGAATCAACTAATTTATTAATTCTTCTTTCAGGCACACTTGAGGCTGGCGGGACTGGGGCGGCACTAAAGCGCGCGGCTGGGTAGCCCTTCTGCGCTAAATGCCAGGGGACGATTCCTTTTGTTACTGTTGACCCATGCCCGAACTCGTAAACCCGACGGAAGCTGACCCGGCCAACCCTGAATCGCTCGACATGGAATCCCTCGCCGCAGACGTAGTCGCGCTGGCGATGAAGGCCGGAGCGAGCGACGCCGAGGCTGTCGTACGCGAAGGCGACGAGTTCAGCGTGAACGTGCGCATGGGCCAGGTGGAGACGCTGAAAGAGTCAGGATCGAGGGCGCTGGGGCTGCGAGTCTTTCGCGGCAACCGATCTGGATCTGCTTCTACGAGCGACTTTACGCCGGAGGGCATTCGTCAACTTGTGGAAGGAGCCGTAGCGCTGGCCGGGGTCACGGAAGAAGATCCCTTTGCAGGCCTGGCGGAGACCGCGGCGTTTGGCTCTGCCAGCGGGGACCTGCACCTGAGCTATGACGATGTCTACTCGCTGAGCGGGCCGGAGCGGATTGAGTGGGCGCGGCGGGCCGAGGCAGCCGCATTGGCCGCCGACAAGCGCATCACGAATTCCGACGGCGGCAGCTTTGACGCGGCGACGGGCCGAAAGGTTCTGGCCAATTCGCGGGGATTCGTTGGGGGCTATCGGACCAGCTACGCGGGCGTTTCAGCCGCTCCGCTGGCGACGGACGAAGACGGGAAGATGCAGCGCGATGGATGGTGGTCGTCGGCGCGAAGCTTTGCGCACCTCGACACGCCAGAAGCGGTTGGGAAAGAAGCGGCGCGGCGGGCTCTGCGGCGGCTGGGCGCGCGGCGCGTGAAGACGCAGCAGGCGCCGATCGTCTTTGCGCCGGAGGTAGCCCGGTCGCTGATTGGATCAATTTTCGAGGCTGCTTCAGGCGACTCGATCTGGCGGCATGCATCGTTTCTGGCGGGCAAGTTGGGCGAGCCGATTGCGAGCTCTTCGCTGACACTGATCGACGACAACCTGATGCTGCTGCCGACGGGCGCTGGAGGATTCGGGACCTCGCCGTTTGATGGCGAAGGGCTGCCATCGCGGCGGACTGTCGTGGTGAAGGATGGCGTGCTCGAGAGCTACCTGCTGAATACCTACAGCGCGCGGAAGCTGGGTATGAAGTCGACGCACAACGCTTCGCGGGGTTTGGCGGGGACGCCAGGCATCGGCTGCGGAAACCTCTTCCTCGAGCCGGGAAAGCAAACGCCTGAGGAGATCATCGCCGAAGTTAGCGCCGGGCTCTACGTGGCCAGCCTAATGGGCTTTGGGGTGAATGTGGTGACGGGCGACTACTCGCGTGGCGCGACCGGGCTGTGGATTGAGAAAGGCGAGTTGACCCACGCAGTGGAAGAGGTGACGATCGCCGGCAACCTGGCTGAAATGCTGAAGCACGTGACCGCGATCGGCAACGACCTGGTGTTTCGCGGGTCTGTCGCGAGCCCTACGCTTCGGATCGACGGCATGACCATCGCTGGAGCCTGAGAGCGGTTGCAGGGTAGGTCTAGCCCGTTTGCCTTTTTTAAGGTCGCCGCTTCTTGAGGTCGCGTCGACTCGATGACAATGCCTACTAGGTGCAGCAGCCCTGGAACCGCTTTGAACGGAGACGCGCCGTGCCCAACCTGCCGCACACTCTCCCGTTTGATCCCGCAGATGCAAAGGCTGCGCTCGGCCAGCTTCCCACCTCCGCGGCCGTTTTTGCTCTCTACGGCGCAGACGCGCATGCGGAGCCCTACATCGGCCGGACGCCGAACCTGCGCGGACGGCTGGAGCGGCTGCTGCAGCCCTCCGCGAAGCATCCGCGAAGGCTGCAACTGGCAGGCCGGGTGCGGCGAATTGCGTGGCGGCTCACGGGGTCGGATTTCGAGTCGCTGCTGGCGCAGTTCGCGCTGCTGGAAGAGATTTACGGCGAGAAAGCGCTGCAGCGGATGCACCTGGGAGCGCCGGCGTTTGTGCGCTTTTTGGGCAGCAATCGCTATCCGCGCATCACGGTGACCAACCGGCCCAGCCAGCGCGAAGCCGATTGGTCCTATGGGCCGTTCCCTTCCCGCGCCGCCGCGGAGCGCTATGCCGACGAGGCGCTGAAGCTGTTTTTGCTGCGCAGGTGCGTGGAGGAGCTGGATCCGAATCCGGCTCATCCGGGGTGCGTCTACTCCGAGATGAAGATGTGCCTTGCGCCCTGTTACCAGGGCTGCACCGACGAGCGGTACGGCGAGGAGTCGGCGGGGGTGGAGCGGTTCTTGGCCACGCGCGGCGAGAGCCGGCTGGTAACGCTGCGGACGCAACGGGATGAGGCTTCGACAAATCTTGAATTCGAAACTGCGGCGGCAATCCACACTCAGGTCCAGCGCGTTGAGGCGGTGCGCGGGCTGGCCGCGGAGCTGGTGCGTCCGCTGAGTCAGTTGCGGGCGTTGATTCTGCAGGCGTCCCAAGAGCCCGACGAGGTCGCGGTGTTTGCCTTTGAGGGCGGCAGGCTGCGCGGACCTGTGGGCTTCTCGACCCTGGGGATGCGGATTCAGAATGAGCAGTCAGGTTCGAGCTCGCTTCACGCGCAACCGTTGGCGATTGAGCCGGTGCCGGAAAAACAGGGTTCAGGGTCGAGGGTTCAGGGTTCAGACCGTCACGGTGAAGCCCAAGACGTGCACGGGCGAGAGAGCTCCGCTCAGGACGAGGGAATAGGGAACAGGGAGCAGGGAGTAGAGAGCGCTGAGAGCTTGCCGGTTGAGGCGCAAGCCGTCGCCCACAAATCCTCTGCGGAAGCGCGGCAGAAACTCGCTTGGGGAGTCTTGGAGACGCGGCTTGAAGAGGTTCTTGACAAGCTCGCGGAGAACGCGGCACCGCCCTCGGCGACGGAGCGGCAAGGTCACCTGGCACTGCTGAAGCGCTGGTACTACCGGCCGGAGGTGCGGCGGACGGGCGAAGTCTTCTTTTCCGGCGAGGACGGCTCGTGGCCCGCGCGGATCATCCTGCGCGGGATCGGGCGCGTGGCGGCAAAATCGCTGGCCTCATCGCTGGCGACAACTCTGGCGTTTGGGCCCGAACAGGCGCAGAATTCTCAGTAGCAAGCCATGACACGACAGAACCGGATACGCGCAATCCTGGCCGAGGAACGCTGCACGCAGGGCCCGGGGCGGGCCTTTGATGCGGCGGTGATGGTGCTGGAGGAGCCGCGCCTTGGCCGACAGCTGATCGAGTGCCTGTGGGACGAAGATGGGGGCGTGGCCGCGCGGGCGGCGGACGCACTGGAGACGGTGGCGGGCGAGCACCCACGGATGTCTCAGCCGTGGAAGGAGGCGCTGCTGGGCCTGCTGGTGGAGTCACGGGCCATCAAGCTGCGCTGGCACCTGACGCTGATCGTGACGCAGCTGAAGCTGACGCGGCCGGAGTGCCGGCGCGTGGCCGATGTGCTCGCGGGCTGGCTCGACGACCGAAGCTCGATTGTGAAGACCTGCGCGATGCAGGGGCTGGCCGAGCTAACACTTCAGGACAAGTCGATGAAAGACGAGGTGCTTGAGTTGCTCCGAGAGCTGACGCGGTCCGGGACGCCAGCCATGCGCGCGCGCGGGCGTCACTTGGTCAAGGCGATGGAACTGGGCTGCGACCTGACGTGGAAGCGCATCCGAATAGAGGCCAGGCAGGCTGCCCGGATGGTGCGCTGAGCGGACAGAGGTTGCCAAGGCAGTGCTGGTCGAGCATTTGCCTTCGGTCTTCGAGCGAATTCAGTCCATCTGGCCGGCCGAGTGGCTTTGAGAATCGTAGCCTTGGACGGCGCGCGCGGGAGTCGCCTAGAATTGGGTGGGTTTTTCTGGGCTTGAGTCTTGGGCCGTATGGAAAACGCTTACACCAAAATGACGAAGGTGAGGCATCGGCACATGAGCGGAAAGGTCTTAAGGATGCGCGAGATTGCCGTGGCGGCATTGGCAATTCTGCTCGGCGGCGCGGTGTGCGCCCAGAGTGGTCCGTTTGTCTTCGAGCGCGATGGGCGGGTCATCTCGCTGGTGCCCTACGCCCCGAACATCCTGCGGGTGACCATAAGCCGCGACAGAGCCGCGGCAATGGGCGGCCCGGGGTATGGGATTGTTGCCGAGCCCAGCGCAGAGGGCTGGACACGCGAAAAAGATGGCGCCGGGAACGACGTGTATCGCTCGGCGCGGGTGGTGGTGCGCCTGGCGCCGGGCAGCCAGCAGCAAAAGATGCCGCTGGATGCGTTGAACATCCAGTTGCGCGAGATCTACTTTGGGGCCGGAAACGGGGGCCCGGGGCCGCGCGAGGATGGGATCGAGGTGACGACGCCGGCCGGCAAGTCGCTGGTCGATATGCGCTCGTGGTCAATGTATCGAACCGGAACCGAGCCGGCTGGCGCTGCGCAGACTGGCGCGAATGGGCCGGGCGCAGAGATTCCGACTTACAAGGTTAGCTCCGTCTTCGGTTCCGGCGCAGACGAGCATTACTACGGGCTGGGACAGCAACAGCAGGGATGGATGGACCTGCGCGATCACCAGATCAAATGCTGGCACGACTACGGAGCACCGGGGGGCGAGGCGGTCTGCGTGCCGTTCATGGTGTCGAGCCGGGGCTATGGCCTGCTGTGGGACAACCCCTCGAAGACGACGATCGACCTGGGATTCAACGGGCGCAATGTGTGGTCGTCGGAGATCGGTGACCGGGTCTCGTACTTTGTGATCGCGGGAGAGACCAGCGACGAGATTTACGCGGGATACCGCCTGCTGACCGGTGTGACCCACATGCTGCCGCGGGGAGTCTATGGGTACATCCAAAGCAAGGCGATCTATCCGACGCAGGAGCAGGCGCTGGACATCGCCAAGGGCTATCGCGACAGGAAACTGCCTCTCGACGGGCTAGTTGTGGATTTTCTGAATATGACGAAACAGGGCGAGATGGATCTCGACCCCACGCGCTGGCCAGATCCGGCGGCGATGAACAAGCAGTTGCATGAGATGGGGATCAAGACCGTGCTGAGCGTGTGGCCGCACTATGCCCCGGGGACGCAGTTCTACGACATGCTGAAAGACAAGGGCTGGTTCATCTCAACGCGCGACGGGAACCCGGACATGGGCTGGGGCCACACAGTGATCGGCCCGAATCTGGATACCACGAACCCTGAGGCGGGCCGGTGGTTCTGGGAGAAGATTCGCGACCGCTATGTGAAGCCGGATGGATTCGATTACATTTGGCTCGATGAAACAGAGCCGGACTATGAGCCGCTGCACGACATGTTTTTTGTCGGGTCGGGGTTGCGCTTCTACAACGTCTATCCGCTGTTTCACACCGCCTCTGTGTATGAAGGGTTCCGGCGCGATTTTGGCGACAGCCGCAGGGTGATGATTCTGGCGCGCGCGGCCTATACGGGGGCGCAGCGCAACGGCACGGTGTTCTGGTCGAGCGACATCTTCGCCACCTGGGACATGCTCAAGCGGTCGATCCCGGCGGGACTGAACTTTGCTGCAACGGGATTGCCCTATTGGGACACTGACATTGCAGGCTTCTTCGCGCCGTCGCTCCCAGCGGACTATCACGCAGCGCATAAGCCGCTGATCGATGGATCCGATGCATTGGACAACATCGCCAACTACGAGGACTATCCCGAGCTGTTTGTGCGGTGGTTTGAGTGGGGCGCATTTCAGCCGGTGATGCGCGCGCACGGCGAGAGGAAACACAACGAGGTCTGGGCGTACGGCAAGCAGGCGGAGCCGATCCTGGCGAAATATCTGCGGCTGCGCTACACGCTGCTGCCGTATACGTATTCGGCGGCCTACAAGAGCTATCAGACGGGCGCGCCTTACATGCGAGCGCTATTCATGGACTTCCCCAATGACCCGAAGGCGGCGAACATTCCAGACGAGTACATGTATGGACCGGCCTTCCTGGTGGCTCCGGTGACGGAACAGGGCGCGACCAATCGAACAGTCTACCTGCCGGCGGGCTGCGACTGGTACAACTACTGGACCAACGAGCGGCTGCACGGAGGACAGACGATTGAGGCGGACGCTCCCATCGATACGCTGCCCTTGTTTGTGCGGGCGGGAAGCATTGTGCCGCTCGGCTCAGAAGTATTGAGCGCGGACGAGCCGCAGTCAATCGCGTCGGTCCGCGTCTATCCGGGAGCCGATGGCAGCTTCACGCTCTTCCAGGACGACGGCACGACCTACGGCTATGAAAAGGGCGCGGGCGCGGTGACGAAGTTCTTCTGGGACGATGCATCGCACCATTTGGTGCACATAGGGCCGGGGACCGGCGCGGATGCGGCTGTGGTGACGGTGGTGGGAAAGTAAGCGGCATCCGAGGAAAACGAAAGCCGCAAGGCTTGCGTGCAGTCCGGAATAGAAAGACGGCGGGGCTGGCTTGGCTGCCAGAAGACTCCTTGGGGAAGCCTTCCGGCTGATACACTGGGCCCATCGGGAACAAACCCGGTCCCCCTCTTTGGAAAACCTATGGTTGAGCTGTTGCCATCGATTTTGTCCGCGGATTTTGCCCACCTGGCCGACCAGGTGGCGGCGGCCGAACGCGGCGGCGGCACGACGATCCATGTGGACGTGATGGACGGGCATTTTGTGCCCAACATGACGCTGGGACCGCCGGTGGTCAAGAGCCTGCGCAAGGTCACAAAGCTCCCGCTGGATTGTCACCTGATGATCGACAACCCCAATGACTACATCGCGGACTTCGCCGCGGCCGGGGCCAACTGGGTGAGCGTGCACTACGAGGCTTGTCCTCACCTGCATCGGACCCTGCAGCTGATCCTTCACCACGGCATGAAGCCGGGCGTCGTGCTCAACCCGGCCACGCGGGTGGAGTTGATCACCGAGATTCTGCCCATGGTGCACCATGTGCTGATCATGAGCGTGAATCCGGGATTTGGAGGGCAGGAGTTCATTCCGTTTTCGCTGGACAAGATTCGGCGGCTGGCGGAGCTGCGCAGCGAGCTGGGCTTGCAGTTTAAAATCGAGGTGGACGGCGGAGTGGCTCACGACACGGTGGCCCAAATCGTCCAAGCAGGAGCGGAACTCCTGGTAGCAGGCAATGCCGTGTTCGGTGCGGGTGAACCGGAGCGGGATGCACGCGCCCTTCTGGCAGCGGCTCGCGCGGCTGCCGGTGAAGAAGACTTAAAGTTGAGGAAACGGCGAATTCCAGCCCCCAAAGGCCGGCGCCGCAATGAGGTTTTATGAACCGGTTCGTCCCGAAGTTTGCCGCGCTGGCCCTGGCGGCGTTTGTATTTTCTGGAATTCTGGCTGGGACTTCCGCGCAGGGCGAGGATCGGCTGAAGCCAAAGAAAAAGAAGCAGGACTTGGCCGCCAACCCGCTGGCGGGAGTGAACTCCAAGCAGCCGGACAAGGAGCTCTTCGACAAGGCGATGGTGGCCATGAAGAAGGGCCGCTACGATGTGGCGCGACTTGATCTGCAGACCATGCTCAACACGTATCCGGAATCGGAGTACCGGATGCGGGCCAAGCTGGCCGTGGGCGACAGCTGGTTCAAGGAGGGCGGAACCGCGGCGCTGACGCAGGCTGAAGCCGAGTACACGGACTTCATCACCTTCTTCCCTAACGCGCCCGAAGCAGCGGAAGCGCAGATGAAGGTGGCCGACATCTACTACCAGCAGATGGAGAAGCCGGACCGGGACTACAACAACACGCAGCGCGCCGAGCAGGAATACCGGAAGATGATCAACATGTTCCCGGACTCGACTCTGGTGCCGCGGGCCAAGCAGAAGCTGCGCGATGTGCAGGAGGTTCTGGCCGAGCGCGAAACCGACATCGGGCTGTTTTATGAGAGCCGCGACAACTTCAACGCATCCATTGCGCGCCTCGAGACCGTTGTGGACACCTACCCGCTCTACTCCAAGAGCGACCAGGCTTTAATCGGCATTGGCGATGACTATGCAGGCCTCACGAAGAACATCCAGAACTCCAAGCAGCTTTCAAGCGCGGTGAAGGAGCGGCTGGTCTCCATTTACATGGACAAGGCCGCGGAAGCGTATGCCAGGGTGATCACACGCTATCCGATGGCGCCGCACGTTGAAGATGCGCGCGACCGCCTGGTGGCCATGAATCACCCGGTTCCCGAGCCGACCCAGGATGCCGTAGCCGAGAACGACGCCGAGCAGCGCAGCCGCCAAGACTTGCATTTCACCGATAAGACCTTTGGGTTCATCAAGCATGGGCCTACAGTTGTCGAGGCTGTGCACGTCGGCGAGCCTTCGCTTGACGATCCCAAGCGGACCTTCGCCCCGGAGATCGCCAAGGCGAACGTGGCCATCTTCACCACGGCCGTCAGTGCGGGCAAGCCCGCGGCCGCCACCGTCGCCCCCACACCGACCGGCGTGAACGAGCCGCCCCGCAGCGATCAGCCTTCGCAGGCTCCCTTGCAGATGGAACGGCCCGGCGGAGGAACCGGGGTGGGTGCTGAGATCCTGTCGACGGGACCGGCCGCGGCTGCCGATCCCAACGCGGTGCTGAAGCCGGTGGTTCCGGCGCAAACGGATACGGAAGCACCGGCCGTGGAGAAGCCCGCTGAGGCCCCGACGCAGGTGAACGAGATCAAGTCGACGGGAGCAACGGCGACCCCGGTGAACGACGGCAGTAAGAAGAAGAAGCCCAAGGTCGACTCGGACGAGTCATCGAGCAAGAAAAAGAAGAAGAAGGGGCTCGAAAAGCTCAATCCGTTCTAGGAAAAGACTTTAGGTGAGTGTCCAAGGGCCGCCAAACTGGCGGCCCTTGCTGTGTGTGGGCCAAATAATTCAACTGGTATTACAATGAAAAAATGGTAATACCTGGAGGGGGAGATGGAGACAACGCTCACATGCAAAGGACAGGTCACAATCCCCAAGCACATCCGCGACTCTCTTAAATTGGAACCGGGCTGCAGGCTGGTCTTCGACATGAATAGCGACGGCGAGGTCGTGTTGCGCAAGCCGAAGTACATCCATGAACAGCGGCCGGACCGCTTTGACCGCGCGGTTGGAGCTGCTGAAATCAAATGGGATGGCACGACCGACGAATACATGGAGCTGATCCGCGGCTACTCCGATGATCCTCATTGACGCGAATGTGCTTCTGGACGTATGGGATCGCGACGTCGTCTGGTACGTATGGTCAAGAGACCAAATGCGAAGACTATCCGCCTTAGACGATCTGGCGATCAATCAGATTATTTATGCGGAGATATCCGCAAGATTCGGCACCTCAAACTCACTCGATGAAAAACTGGACGACCTGGGTGTGATCTTCGAGAGCATCCCGCGTAGGGCAGCCTTCCTAGCCGGCAAAGCCCACCTGCAATATCGCCGCCAGGGTGGGACGAAGAGCAACGTACTTTCGGACTTTTTCATCGGCGCACACGCTGCGGTTCTCGGCAGTCCTCTGCTCACGCGCGATACGCGTCGCTACACGACCTATTTTCCGATGGTGCGGCTGATTGCGCCGTAAGCAACTGCCCCTCTGCTAAAGTTGAAGAGCAGCCTGATCCCGAATTGCCCGCTCGAATGCCCTTTCCCTTGCTGGGCTTGGCGCACATTTTCAACGCCTTACGGACCCCCATGCCCCACGAACTTCCCAAAGCATACGACCCCACCGCGATCGAAGATCACTGGGCTGAGTACTGGGTTCGCGAGAACCTTTTCACGCAGCCGACGCCGACCTCTGCTTCCGACCAAAAGGCCTTCACGGTTCTGCTGCCGCCGCCCAATGTGACCGGTAACCTGCACATGGGCCATATGTTCGAGCACGGGGAGAGCGACATCCTGGTCCGCTGGCGGCGCATGTGCGGCGACCGGGTGCTGTGGATTCCGGGCACCGATCACGCCGGCATCGCCACCCAGATGCTGGTGGAACGCCAGCTGGCGACGGAGGGCACCTCGCGGCAAAAGCTCGGCCGCGAGGCTTTTGTGGAGCGTGTTTGGGAGTGGAGGCGCCATTACGGCGGAGCCATTCTGGGGCAGATGAAGCGGCTGGGCGAATCGGTGGACTGGCAGCGCGAATACTTCACCATGGACGACAACCTGTCGGCGGCCGTGCGCGAGGCATTCGTTCGCCTCTACGAGCAGGAGCTCATCTATCGCGGGGCCTACATCGTGAACTGGTGTCCGGGATGCCAGACGGCGATCAGTGACCTCGAAGTGGTGCACAGCGAGCAGAAGGGCCACTTGTGGGAGATCAAGTACCCGGTCATCGGCCCTGCGGGCGGCGGCGATTCGGACGAGTTCCTTACAGTTGCAACGCCCCGCCCAGAGACCATGCTCGGCGATACGGCCGTGGCCATCCATCCCGATGATGAGCGCTATACACGTCTACATGGCAAGAAGCTTCGGCTGCCGCTCGTTGACCGCGAGATTCCCGTAGTGCTCGACGAATGGGTTTCGCGGGAGTTCGGAACTGGCGCCGTAAAGGTGACACCCGCGCACGACCCCAACGACTTTGCCCTCGGGCAACGCCACAATCTGCCGTCGATCAACGTGATGGACGATACCGGTCACATCAGGATCGAAGACGGGGCGGAAGGCGGCGCGTATGCGGGCCTCGATCGCTACGTGGCCCGCAAAAGGGTGGTTGCCGATCTCGAGGAGCAGGGCCTGCTGGGCGCGGTGAAGGACTACACCAACAACGTGGGCCACTGCGACCGCTGCAAGACGGTGGTTGAGCCGCGCCTGTCGACGCAGTGGTTTATTGCCGTAAACAAGAAGGCACGAGATCGCGGCGCATCGATGGCGGAACTAGCGATTGCCGCGGTAAAACCCGGGCCCGATGGCAAGAAGGCGATCTGTATCCTTCCCGAGCAGTACGAGAAGGTTTATCTCGACTGGATGACCAACATTCACGACTGGTGCATCAGCCGCCAACTGTGGTGGGGTCATCGCATTCCGGCATGGCACTGCGGCACCTGCCACAAGATGACTGTGGCCCGCGTCGATCCGACGGCCTGTGCGCACTGCGGCGCGGCAACGCTCACCCAGGAGACCGACGTTCTCGACACCTGGTTTTCGTCGGGGCTGCTGCCGGTCTCGGTGCTGGGCTGGCCGCATATCAATGACAAAACGAAGGCGGAATTCGAGGCCTTTTATCCCACAAGCCTTCTGGTCACCGGCTTCGACATCCTGTTCTTTTGGGTTGCGCGGATGATCATGTTCGGCTGCTGGTTTTCGCCAGATGTGCCGCTACCTGACGGAAGCGCCCGGCCGCTTGAGGAGTCGGTCCCCTTTCGCGAGGTCCACATTCACGCGCTGGTGCGCGACGCCAACCGCGAGAAGATGTCGAAGACCAAGGGCAACGTGGTGGACCCGATCGAGATCGTCAAGCAATATGGCACAGATGCGGTGCGGTTCACATTGGCGTCGATGGCTTCACCGGGCACGGACATTGCCTTCAATATCGCGAGAACCGAGGGTTACCGCGCCTTCGCGAACAAGATATGGAACGCGGCCCGCTTCATCTTCATGAATGTGGATCGCGCCGCGGAGATGGGCATCAAGGTCGATCCGTCGGTTCTGGGACGCATGCCAGAGGCGCCAGCCGATGCGCCGCTCGAAGCGCGCTGGATTGTTGCCGAACTGAACGACACCGCAGCCAAGGTGAATGCTTCGCTCTCTGAGCACCGCTTCGATGAGGCCGCCAACACGATCTATCAGTTCTTCTGGGGCAGCTTCTGCGACTGGTATCTGGAGATCGTCAAACTGCGGCTGGACTTTGGCGGGAGCCTGGTCACGAATGGAACGGCCGGCCAGATTGAACGCGATCTGGAGGAGACACGGTCAGCGCTCACTACCCTTGTCTCGGTCTTCGAGGCTTCGCTGCGTCTCTTGTCGCCCATCATGCCGTTTCTGACCGAAGAGCTGTGGCACGCGGTGTACGACGGCAATCCGCCGGCGAAGTCGATCGCGTTGACGCGGATCCCTGTAGGCGCAGCTCAGGCGGATGGACGTGCCATCGCCGATCTGGACCAACTGCAGAGCCTCATCACCGAAATTCGCGCGCTGCGCAAGGAGGCCGGTGTCGAGGAAAAGGCCGTCGTCCCGGTCGAAGTCCGCGCGGATGCAGATCTGAAACGGATTGCCGAAGAAAACCGAGACATCATTGAAAAACTCGCGCGCGTCAGTGAAGTCCGCTCTGTCGACGCGATCACAGCCGGCCTCTCCAAGCACTCCACGCCAACGTTCGATGTCGCTGTTGTCTATGAGCGCACCATTGATGTCG
>Ga0181520_10009217_pt1 | contig 13699 bp, 14 predicted proteins | sample PEATcosm2014_Bin_29_FD_132451 | JGI IMG/M metagenome (GOLD analysis project Ga0181520, IMG submission 132451) | Peatland microbial communities from MTU Mesocosm Facility, Houghton, MI, USA - PEATcosm2014_Bin02_30_metaG | ecosystem: Environmental > Terrestrial > Soil > Wetlands > Peat | place... | reverse complement strand
GCGGTCTCTTTTGGCGGTCTTGTGGGGGAGTGCTTGGGAACTGTTTCAGTGTTTGTTTTTACGTACAATCAGGCTGGATTTTGTTGCCTGATCAGCAAAAGAGGGTTTTTCAGGAACCCTTATTTTCAATCGTCGCACAAACTGTTTGCAAGTTGCGTAGAAAACGATATCAATCGTCGGAAGCTTTGTTTATAATCGTCAAATTAAATGTTTACAACTGTCGGAATCTTACCAATGTACATTAATCCAATCGGCCCATGCATCAATCGTACTACCCTTTATGCTGTTGGCAATAGACTCCATTTCTTCAATTTTGGACGCATCATCCATGCCAATATTGTCATCCAGAGTTAATTGAAACCTATTGTAGCGCTCTTTTGACAAAAGATGCTTGCATTGATAGTCCGCAATCCCGACCGAGCCATCCATGATTATCTGCAAAATCTTGACATTCCATCCAAAGATACCCCATCGAATATTCTTTTGCCCGATGGACTTTGGCTCAACGCCAGTTCCAATGGACAGCATGTATATTTCCGATACGTCCTTTCTGTTTTCCGTCCTGGTATCGAGCAATTGAGCGATGGCACACATACTTGGATTATTCGCGCACACTCCGCCGTCGATGTATCCCTCGACCGATGGAAGATATGTCGGCGCCGCGCTTGTATATAGGCCAACTTCTCTTACCAAATCCGCATCTTGTCCTTCACCCTTGATATTGTGAAATATCTTCGGGGCCCACGACGCCCGTTTCCCTATCTTTTTCTTCAAATCAAAAGATACTACAAGGACATCTTTTTCAATATCCGTCAGTTTTTTATCGCCGAACATCAGACCAAGGGCCTCCTCGAGATCCTTGTTTTCATAGCCGATATGGAGTGTACGAAGAATTGATGAAATGTACAAAAGAGTATTTCTGTCGAATATTCTCGGGCCATTCGTCGTATAAAAACTTTTGATCTCTTCGACACTTTTCCCCGCCGCCAGGCCGAGCGCTATCAATCCGCCCGTCGACGTACCGGCAAACATATCCGCTTGCTCTATCCATGAATCGCTTCCTAGTTTTTGCGAAATTCTTTCCATCATCCCGAGACTTAGCAATCCCCTCAGTCCGCCACCATCAAAGGAAATAATTCGATATTTGCTCATGATTCCCTCCTGTATTTTAAAAGTCCATCTTCAGCTGGACCCTTGTGGCCCGAATCAGCTTGAAATCATACCACGTCTTCGGAAATTCTCGACCAAGTCAGTAAGTATGCGACGGACAGAAAACGCTCAGATTTCATTGGATATCGAAGACCAAAGCCAAGCTTTTCGGATGCTATGCTTTCTTCACCTTCAATCCCGGCTTCTCTTCCATTGCGTCAAAATCTTTGTCGTTGTGGATCAACTCTAGGTCATTCTTGATGCAGAATGTCGCAATAGGAACGTCAATTGTCTTTCTTACCGTGACGCCAGCCTTCCTGAGGGTTCTATAGTTCTGAGAAGCGGCCAGAGCAATGTCTCTTCCGGCGAAATCGCGATATTCCAAACTGTCCATGATTCGCTTTGCTTCTATATATTCTCTTTCGTCTCGAAATCCCCGGAGAAATTCTGCGATGATGAGGTCACCGGTAACGACGCGGTTTCTTGCCAGTTCAAGATCGAGCAAGTCCTGATTGGCCAGTATCGGCAAGCAGGATCGTGTCGGAAAGAGGCTTGTCTTCTCTCGTAGTTTATCAAGAGGATTCTGCCGCATCCGTTGATGCTCGTCCCGCTCTTGCCATGGCTGCGAGTGTGGAATTTTATTCAATTAGTTGATGATGCATTGGAGAAATTCAGAAAGCGTTTGCGTCATTTGAATCGAAGTATTCGCTCGAATTGGGGCTAGCAAATTATCAGCTTAGTGGATAAACGGTACTGATGCAGAATTCGTCCTTTAATAATTATTAATAGTATATGATATTATACATTTTATCTGCATATTGCACCGAGTGACTAAAGAAAACAAAAAATTAGGCAGCGAGAGAATTTTAAATAAAAATTTGGATTGACAGGTTCTATAACTGAATATACTCTCAGTTCCGAAAGCGCTTGCATTGATTAAAGGAAAGATCGGGGGGGGGGAGAATGTCATCGCTCAAGAAGATACTTAACATAAAAGAGACCGGTATCTTCATCCCTCTCGCTCTTCTTTGCGTCTTAATTGGAATAAAGAACCCCGTCTTCTACTCGCTCCTCAATCTAGTCGACGTATTGCGCAATACCTCCTATATCCTGATTATCGCGATCGGCATGACCTTCGTATTGATCGCCGGGGGGCTGGATCTGTCCGTGGGTTCCTTCCTGGCGCTGTGCGGTATGGTCTGTGGCCTGGGTCTTAAAGCTGGCTGGCCGATCCCGGTGGCCATTGGGGCTGGGCTTGCCGCAGGAATCGCCGGAGGCCTTCTAAATTCCCTCGTTATCGTAAAACTGTCGATTCCCCCGCTGATAACTACGCTTGGCACCATGTACATGGCTCGCGGCCTCGTCCTTGTCGTCACCCGCGGCACGCCGATCTACCCTCTTCCTGAAGCTTTTAGCGAGATGGGCATCGGAGCCGCGGCGGGGATCCCTTTTGTCGTGCTAATTGCTATTGTCCTGTCACTCGTCGCCGCTTGGGTGCTAAAAAATACCATCTACGGACGGCAGGTATACGCGATCGGGGGCAATGAGGAAACCTCACGGTTTTCCGGGATAAACGTCACTAGAATTAAGTCCTCGGTCTACGTGATCGTCACCGCGCTTGCCGCCCTTTCCGGGGTCCTGATGAGCGCGCGCTTGGGATCGGCCCAGCCGAGCATCGGGGACGGCTATGAGATGCAGGTGATCACCGCCGTGATCATCGGCGGCACGAGCTTGAGCGGCGGATCCGGAACGATCTTGGGAACCGTCCTCGGGGCTCTCTTCATGAGCGTCCTCGCAAACGGCATGAACCTCGTTGGAGTGTCGGTGTACTGGCAGAAGTTCGTCATGGGGACGATCATCATCGTCGCCGTCGGCCTCGACCGCTATCGCCGGTCGACTCGGAGGTCCTGATGGCATCCCCCGCCGTCTTGACAATGATCGACATCACCAAGCGCTTCGGGGAGGTCACGGTCTTCGACAAGATAAGCCTCGATCTGAAGGCCGGCGAGGTCTTGAGCATCGTCGGCGAGAATGGCGCCGGAAAATCGACTTTGATGAACGTACTCAGCGGGGCTCATCCCCACGGAACCTACGACGGACGTATCATGGTCGATGGGATCGAGAAGGCCTTCGCAGGCCCTCAGGAATCGCAGCGGGCCGGCATCGAAATGATCCATCAGGAGATCAGCCTCCATTTGGACCTTTCCGTCGCGGAAAACGTCCTGATGGGCAATCTGCCTCGGCGATTCGGCGGGCTGGTCGACTGGCGGCTCGCGATCGATCTAGCCCGCCAATGTCTGTCAGAAGTGGGTCTGGATGTGCCCCCGAGAGAGGAACTCAGGAACCTCAGCACGAGTCAGCAGCAACTGGTCTCGATCGCGAGGGCACTTGCCAGAAAGCCGCGCATCCTCGTGCTGGACGAGCCGACCTCGGCCCTCACGATCTCCGAGACCGAAAACCTCCTCGGCATAATCCGAAGACTCGCCGCTTCGGGCATTTCGTGCATCTACATCTCGCATCATATGGAGGAGGTCTTCAGGATTTCCGACCGGATTCAGGTGCTTAGGGACGGCAAGGTTATTTCCGTCTATTCAAAGCCTGAATTTGACGAGAACCGCATCATCGAAGACATGGTCGGACGAAAGATCGAAACCATGTATCCGAAGGAGACGGTCCCCCTGGGGCCGGAAATCCTTCGGGTCGAAAACCTGACCGTTCCTCACCCGTTCATGCCGCTCAAGAACATAGTCGAGGGCATCGGCTTCCGGGTGCGAAGAGGCGAGATCCTGTGCATCGCAGGGCTCGTCGGGGCCGGTCGCAGTGAATCCGTAAATGCGATCTTCGGGACCCAGAAGAGGCTCTCCGGAGAGGTCTTCCTTGAAGGAAAGCCGGTCAAGGTGCGCTCATCCCTGGATGCGATCGCGGCGGGAATCGGCCTGGTCCCGGAGGAGCGCAAGAAATCAGGCCTCATCGCAGCTATGAGCATCAAGGAAAACATGACGATCGCCAGCCTGCGTGCGATTTCGTGGAAGGAGGTCATCCGGAAGAAGAAGGAGCGCAACCTAGCGCGCCGTTTTTTCGAGCGCTTGAAAATCAAGGCCCAGGGAATCGACGCGAACATCCTCAGCGTCAGCGGGGGAAACCAGCAGAAGGTAGTCTTGGCCAAATGGCTGATGAAGGACCTCAAGGTCCTTGTCCTCGACGAACCGACCCGTGGAGTCGACGTCGGGGCCAAGGTTGAGATTTACCACATCATTGCCGAGCTCGTGAAATCCGGGGTCGGCATTGTCATGGTCTCCTCCGACCTGCCGGAGTTGCTGGGTCTGGGCGATCGGTTCATAGCCCTCGCCGATGGGCGAATTCGCGCCGAAATCGAACGCAGGGATGTTTCCCCGGAAAGGATCATGAGAGCCGTCACGGGAATCCAAGAAACGATGGAGAATGAAAGGGAGGAGTAACGCGATGAAAGGTTTGGCCAAAGTCTCTCTAGGGCAGATGCTCGTTCTGATTGCGGTAGTCGTTGCGGTTGGGCAGCCAGCGCTCGCCCAGTCCGGGTCGGAGGGAAAGGTTCCCTATGTAATCTTCGTTAATCCTCTGGTAGGTAATCCGGTCTTCACGGCTGAGGAGAATGGCTTCAAAAAGGCCGCTGAAGAGTTCAAGTTCAAGCTCAAGATCATAGGGCCGTCCACCATCGATGACACACAGATGGTACAGGCCGTCGAGACCGCGATCGCCGAAAAACCGAGCGCCATAGCGACAGTCCCGTATAACTTCAGCGCATTGGAGAACACCTACAAGAAAGCCGCCTCCCTCGGGATCCCGATTTTCAATAGCAGCAGCGATTCGTCCGAGGCGACGCGTGTCATGTATGTCGGCACCGACAATACCCAATACGGAATCATGGCCGCAGATTATCTTGCCAAGAAGACGAGCTCCAGGGCCCAGATCGCCATTATGCTCGTGCGCTTGGATATATCGAATCAGATCCAGCAAAAAAAGGCCTTCGAGGCCCGGATCGCCGAGAAATACCCCAATATGAACGTGGTTATCACCGAGCAGGATAACGGGGACCCGATGGCGGCGGTCCAGAAATTCCAGGACATCTACAAGGCCCATCCCGAGGTCAACGCGATCGTCTGTCTCGACTCGGTTTGCTGTGACGCCGCCGCCCTCGTGACCAACGAAATGAAGCTCGCCGGCAAGACGACGATCCTGGCCATAGACGACAACGATTCGACCCTGGATAACATTCGAAAGGGCATAACGTGGGCGACCATGGCTCAGAAATTCTATAGGATGGGCTACCTGTCCGGCAAGAATATCGTGGATAAGCTGAACGGGAAGGCCGTGCCGTCCTACATCGATTCCGGCACTGTCCTAATCACAAAAGCCAACGTCGATACATACAAGGAAGAGATGCTAAGATAATGGCCAAGGATCCGGAAGAAGCTCGAGCCTCTTCCGGATCCGTATGTCCTGCTCTTTATCCTTCTCGTAAAAGGAATGCGGCACTGTGATAACCCTGAAAGACATAGCCCTCAAAGCCGGGGTCAACGTTTCGACGGTCTCCAGAGCCTTGAACAAGAATAGCGACATCTCGGGAACGACCCGGGAATCGATCCTCCGGATCGCGGCCGAGCTGGGGTATCGCCCCAACTACGCGGCTCAGACCCTGGCCGGCAAGGCCTCGAAGCTAGTCGGAGTGCTGATACCCGACATTCGTAGCGGCTACTTCGATACGATTATCGGTTTCCTGGAGGAATTTTTGACGGCCCAAGGTTATTCCCCGATACTCGCGATCACGGATTTCGACCTAAAGCGCGAGATCGAGGCCTTGGAGCTGTTCTGCAACAGGCAGGTCGACGGCATCCTGGTCTCCCTTCCGACAAACGCCGGGATCCTCCGGCATATCGACGAGGTCCGGGCCACGTATCATATTCCCGTCGTCCTGCTGGAGTCGCTGACGCACTGGGACAATTACGACGACGTGATGGTGGACGACGCTTTCGGGATGACGGCTGCCGTAGAGTACCTGAAGGGAAAAGGCCACACGGACTTCGGGTTCCTCACCGACGAGACAAACTACCCGATCCGCTTTCCCATGTTTCGCGCCGCCCTGGAGAGCAACGGACTGGCGGTCAACGAGGACTTCGTCCGGGTCTCGACCGAGCGCTTCGAGAAAGGCGGCTATCTTGCGATGAAAGCCCTTCTGGCCTCGGGAACTCGCCCGACGGCCCTTCTGGCGGGCTACGACAGCATCGCGATCGGAGCGATGCGCGTTATCTACGAGGCTGGGCTACGCATCCCCGAGGACTTTGCCATCGTCGGCAACGACAATATCCCGGAGGCCTCCTTCCTTTATCAGTGCCTGACGACGATCGCGCCGCCTGTCCGCGAGCTGGCCCGGATGGGGACCGAGCTTTTGCTGGAGAAGATCGGGGATCCGGAGAACAAGGTCGTACATAATATCAGACTGCGCCCGGAGCTTATCATCCGCGAGACGACATAGGTCCAACATGAGGCATCAAAGGTGACGGACCCTTCGCTCCTGTTTACGTCGCGGCCCATAGGCCCCGGCCTCACCCTGATCGAAGGGGTGGCTCGCGAATATTGCTACTTGGTTGAAGGTGAGCGGCAGGCGCTCCTCATCGATACCTTGTCGGGAATCGGGGACCTCAGGGCCTATTGCGAAGGCTTGACGCGACTCCCGCTATCCGTCGCGAATACCCATGGGCACTTTGACCATATCGGCGGGGACTTTCAGTTCAACGAGGTGAATATCCATCCGGCCGATGTGGGCCTCCTGCTTCGGAATTGCGACATCTCGACGCGCTTCCGGTTCGCACTGAGCCAAGTGAAGTCGGATCGTCCGTTGGCCTGGTCGATGGAGGATGTCATACCGCCCCGTGAAATCGCGTACCGTCCCCTGGCCGAGGGGGACGCCATCGACTTGGGCGGCCGCGTATTGGAGGTGCTGCATTCGCCGGGGCATACGCGGGGTTCGGTCTGCTTCCTGGACAAAGAGAACGGCGTCCTTTTCGCGGGAGATACCTGCAACACGAATACGCTAGTCCACCTGGAGGAAAGCACCTCCATCCAGGAGTTCCTCCTCACTCTCCGCAGGCTCAAGGACATGGAAGATTATTTCGACGTCTTTCTGATCTGCCACGAAACCTCGCCCTTGGACAAATCCTGCCTCGATGACGTCATCGAGTGCTGCGTATCCATCCTAGACGGCACCGACGACGGCGAAGAGGCCGTCAGCCTAGGGCATATTTGCCGCTACGCGAGGACCCGTGGCCCCAGGCGGCAGCGACTCGATGGGCGGCTGGGTAACGTGGCTTACCACCCGGGCAGAATTCGAATAGCCAGCGCGCCGAATGACGGCCTACCAGATATACGGAAGTAGCCGATGTCGAATCTTCTTGCGGTAGTCGTCATACCCCTTAAGCCCACGTAGCAATACTTCTTCCTCATTCTTAATCCGAAGATACAACCATGGGATAAAGAAAGCACAAGGGATAAAGGCCCAATATGAACCCAACGCTAATGGAGTAAATAAAGTCATCAGCAGCATGCCCGAATACATTGGATGCCGAACTACGGCATAGGGGCCTGTCGAAATCACATTCTGCTCATTTTCCAATTTTATGACAGCTGAAGCGTAGCTATTTTCCCTGAAGACTACGATTATGAGGACATAACCCAAAAAAACGACGATATTGGCTACGATGACCAGCCATGGGGGAACTGCCGACAAGCCGAAACGAAAATCCAAACCGGGTACTATATATATAAGCAAGAAGAGATTAAGGAAAGCTGGAGTTTTTCGCCCCGTGGTCTGTTCCTTGAGGTCTGTTCTTCTTTTAAGAAGGTCAGGGCTTCTCTTAGTGAGATAGATGACCATGAACAAGGTTAAGACCGAAAACTGCGCCAGATAAATCCAAGCCTGCCAAAACCCTAACGATCCTGCAACCAGAAAAAAGACCAAGCCCAAAACGACAGTAATTGCAAACGGCATTATGTATGCCTTTAAGCTTGGAGCTGTTTGGCTATCCATAAATCAACCCACCTCATATTCGTTTCTCTACTCTGCTGTTCAACATCTAGTGTAAACCAAAAGGGTCAAAACACCTCAAATACCTATTTTTTCGGCCTACATTGAGTTGAGCCGTGAGGCGACTTGTCCGCCGAATCGGCTCGAACTCGTTGTTGGGCGATTTTCATTTCCAATCTTCCAATACTAATTCCTTGATTCGACAGAATTCTTTAGTGTTATTTGTTACCAGCCTTAGTTTTTTTGATATTGCCTGTGCTGCGATCAACATATCATAAGGACCAATTAATCGTCCTTCCTTTCGCAGATTTACTCTAAGCTTTCCAAACTTTTCGGCGTCATTATCATCAAATGGTAGTATTTCAAACGGCGCTAAAAACTCTGTTAACGATATTCTATTCTTTTCGATATTCGTACTGTTATATACTCCATACTGCAATTCTGCGACCGATATGCTCGATATATAAATCTCCTTGTCAATCATCTTTCGCAGTCTCTCAAGCACTTGAATTGGCTTTTTGTTTTTAATGAAAATACACGTATTAGTGTCAAGAAGATACATCTACAGACCTTCTCTTTCCTGCATCTCGGGTTGTTCTCTCCCATTTGCTAGAAAGTCGTCCGTAAATCCGAATAATCCATGTAAAAACGTTTCCCAAACCTTATCTTTAGGGAACAGAATTACAGATTCTCCTACTTTCTGAATAAGCACATCTGTTCCAGGGAAATTATACTCTTTGGGAAGCCGAACAGCCTGGCTTCGGCCGTTCTGGAATAACTTTGCAGTTTGCATATTGCCCTCCAATCAATAATATATATCGCGGTATATATCTCGTCAAGTCCCAAAGGCGTCCGCCAAACCAATGCTTAACCGGACAGCAGCGGAAGTGGATAAAAGGTAACAGCTATTGACATCCTATAACGCAAGTGTTATTATCAGGTACATACAGTGAATACACTGCAAACAAACTTTTAGTGACGAGGATGAGTCTATACTGAGAATCATCATTAGAAATACATCTGGTAAACCCATTTATGAACAAATTAAAGAACAAATAAAGGAAGCTATACTCAGCGATGAACTAACTGAAGGGGAAGTGCTGCCATCTATCAGGCAACTTGCCAGTGAGTTGAAAATAAGCGTTGTTACTACAACAAGAGCTTATTCGGATTTGGAGCAAGAAGGTTTTATTGTAAATATACAAGGTAAAGGCTGTTTTGTTTCTCCAAAGGACAGCGAGTTAGTACGTGAGCAGCTGCTTCGTAAAATTGAAGATGGTTTTACGGTTGCCATTAGCGCTGCAAAGATTGCTAAATTGCCGCAAACCGAATTATTCAAGATCCTTAAATCCATGTTGGAGGGAAATCAAAATGAATAGTGCAATTGAAATAAACATGCTTTGTAAAAAATATAGGGATTTTCAACTAAATAATATCTCCTTTTCTTTACCGATGGGTTATATCATGGGATTTGTCGGCCAAAACGGTGCCGGAAAGACGACAACGATCCGCTTAATCCTTAATATGATTAACCGGGATGGTGGTGAAATAAAAATATTCGGCCTGGATAATGTGCAGGATGAGAAGAAAATAAAACAGGATATTGCCGTGGTTTTTGATGACATCTATTTCGTTGACAACTGGAAGGTCCGCGAAGTGGAAAAAGCCGTAAAACGCTTTTACAATAACTGGAGCAGTCAGTCATTCAATCAATACATAAGCGACTTTAATCTTCCCGCGGATAAAAAAGTGAAAGAATTATCCCGCGGTATGAAAATGAAGCTAATGCTTGCCGTTGCGATGTCTCATGAAGCAAAACTACTGCTGCTTGATGAACCGACGAACGGTCTTGATCCCGTTGCCCGCGACGAACTGCTCGAAATAATGAGCAGGTATATCGCCGACGGGCAAAAAAGCATACTTTTTTCAACCCACATAACCTCTGACCTTGAAAAAATAGCTGACTATATTACGCTGATTGAACAAGGGAATATTTTTTATACCGGAACTAAAGATGATCTGCTGGAAAGCTTTTGCATCGTCAGGGGCGGCCCCCATGACCTGACGGATTCCTTGAAGAGTAAAATCATCGGGCTCACCACAAATATCGCCGGATTTGCGGGACTGCTACCGACTTCTGAGAGGAAACAATTGGCCCCCCAGATCGTCACTGAAACGCCTTCTATAGACGAGATTTTAGTGGCAATCAGTAAAGGAGGAAGAACCCATGAGTAATATTCTCAAATCGATAAAGCTCGATCACGATATCATGAGGTCGCGTTATCCAATGTTCATGATTGCTTACATTCTCGGGATTTTCCTCGCTGTGATTTCCAAAACACCCGTTTTTGGCGCCTTGGTTGTCATGATCATTTCGGCTCCCCTTATCGGTCAGTACTTTTCCATATATGAAAAAAACAACCTCGAAAAACTATATGGAGTATTACCGCTCAGGAAATCCGAAGTCGTCATAGGCAGATATATATACGCCCTGTGCATCGTCGTCATAAACGGGATCATCGCGGCGATAGTGGCATATATCATTTCGTTTTTAACCAACAAGGGAATGAGCAGCACTGAATCCCTGACTTATTTGTCCGCCGCCTTCTTTTATGTATGCCTGATGGTCGCGGTGATATTTCCGCTGTATTTTAAATTTCCATTCTCCAAAGTATATATCTTTTCCAACTTGCCGTTTTATTTGGTTTTTATAATCACCTTCGCCTTTACGAGAAAAACGAACGCTCTGGAACAGACGGGCCCAATGGCCCAGTATCTCGCTTCCCACCTGATAAATATCACGGCGATCGGGTTTAGCCTGGGGCTAATACTGCTGGCTCTTTCATGCCTTTTATCCTGCGCTATTACTGAGGGAAACCGGGCGGTAAGCCTTTCGGCAGAAAAACCCGGCAAACGCCTCTACTTCGCCGACAACCTGCGCGCGTGGATGGTGATACTCGTCGTGCTGCAGCACCTGGGCGAGATTTTCGGCTTGTATTTGTTCCTGATGCTGAACCAGGCATACTTCATGGGCCTGCTCTTCCTGCTCTCGGGGTATTTCACGCCCGGGTCGTATGAACGCAAGGGGCCCGGCAAATTCCTTATGGGCAGGCTGCTGGGGCTCGGCATACCCACGCTCGCTTACGTCTTCGTAATCAGCCCCCTGGAGGTCTGGGGAAGCCATCAAATAACGCATAAGCCCATCGGGAATCTGTTTGCCCTGGATCAGATGTGGTTCGTGGTAATGCTGCTCGTATTCGATCTGGGCTACCTCGCGTGGCGGACGATTGTGAAAAACAGGCCGGAGCGCCTGGCGGACGACGCGCCCACGAAGCTCACGTTCCCCAAAGTCGCCCTCTTCACACTGGCGCTGGCGGCGGCCAGCTACCTGCTGAGGATCGCCATTCCATACGGCATACCTGTGCTCGAATTCCCGTCGCTTGGGTACCTGGCCCAATACCTGAGCTTTTTCCTGATCGGAATGCTTGCCTTCCGGCAGGGCTGGCTCCGGTCGATTCCGGGTTCGCTCGGGCAGCTTGGCTTCGTTCTGGCCGTGCTCGCAACGGTCATACTGTTCCCTACGGCGGTGTTTATCGGCTCCGGCAGCACGTGGATAGGCTACGGGAGCTGGCAGTCGGCCATATTCGCTCTGTGGGATTCGATCTTCGCCGTGGGAATAAGCCTGGCAATGATTACTTTCTTCCGTCGCTTCCTCGATGGCGGGAAGAAGTTCGGCCGGTTCCTCTCCCAGCATTCCTTCGCCGTGTACGTCATCCATGTGCCGGTCATCGTTTTCCTGATGCTGGCGCTATCCGACTTACAGACGGCGACCCTGCTGAAGTTCGGCCTGGCGGCGGTCGTGTGTCTGCCGGTCTGCTTCGGCATAGCCTGGCTTATACAGAAGATACCGTATATAAAGAAAATAGTATGAGGAGGTTTTAAAATGACAAGGCACTCCTTCGCCACTCGCTCAAAGATGCCCATCGATATCGTGGCACACAGCAGTTGTTAGACGTTCCTTGCTTCTTCAATTGCGGCAAAAATCGTCTTGCCATTTTCCTTTATGTACCGAATGTCTTCATCCGAAGTGCTCTCGATCACGCCCTCAACTAGGTATTCCCATGAATCCGTAGAGCCGAACTTCTGTTCTGACCAATATTTTTCGGCGTACTCGACTACTCCGGTCTCAAGAAACAAATCAAAAAACTTCCTATCAGCTTTTGTGAATTTGATGGCAATCGGAATATGTACTTTAGCAAGATAGGTAGAAGGACCAAGCATCGATCGAATGTTTGCCGCTCCATCCGAAGTATCATCGGCAACCCAAAGGCAGCCCAGTCTGGAACAGGCATTTGGAGCTACTTCTCTTCGAACTCTCTCCAATTCTAACTCACCGTCTCCGATCCTCACGAGTCTATCCATGTCTTTTCTCGAATGCCACTTTGTATTGATCTGACCAACTCCTACATGTCCACCGGTACGAATAATGGATGCTGCCCATATAAACCAGAGGAACGAGGCGTCAGGGTCCCAGTGAAACAACCGGGGTTTAGCTCCAGCTCTTCAATCGAAATGTCTTCGATCCTTTTTTGATTTGAATATGATGGATCAACAAGCGGAAGAAGATTGGCGGCAACCAAACGCTTTGAAAGGGTGAAGTTCCAACACGCCATCCAATTGGTAAGATCAAAGCCGTGCAGAAAAGAGCCTTCCACTTTCTGAAAATTCAATTCCTCCACCTCCATATCTCAATGCGCCCGCAGGGTCCGTCTAACGCCAATATGACACACAATCGGGCTTGACCCGATTGTCGCGGTCGATTTTGATGTTAGAAGGCTCGACTTCACATTCTCATGCTCATTTGAAAAGCAATGCCCTGCTTGGTGGCAATAGTGTTCGAATCTTTTATAATTGCCTCCTTAAGCTCGTCGATATTTCTTTCGTCTTCATATGTTAGGCAAATAAAATCAGTACCGCCTCGCTTTCTACGATTCATTATGGCCAGAATGTCAGAAATTCTATTCCTGGTATCGCGCATAAACTCAATAGTCTCGGAATCGGTGAACTGATCCATCGATTTACTTTTCTCCTGTCCATTGATCTGCCCTTTCGAAATTAGCTCTGTAATTTCATTTAGCCCTTCTACCATGTCCAAGTAGTTGCCCTCAATCTGCATTCTATGCTTTATTGCGTTTCTATCGATCGTATTGAGCAGAATCGACAGGCAATCCCTATCGTCATACGGGTGAAGCCTGGAATAGTCAACATGCATCCTGACAGCGTTGACAACTTCTTGAATATCTCTAGTTGACTTTGCATTGAGAAGCATACCGACGAGATTGTCAATGTTAAGAATTTCCACGCCAGGTTGTAAGCGCTCAATTCTCCCCAAGTTGAGCGGATAGCTATGAGCCCCGACCATGGAGTCATAGGAGACACCATGGTACTCGCAAGGGATAAACGGATATTCGTACGACTGGGCTTCACCGACAT
>Ga0181520_10009216_pt1 | contig 13700 bp, 15 predicted proteins | sample PEATcosm2014_Bin_29_FD_132451 | JGI IMG/M metagenome (GOLD analysis project Ga0181520, IMG submission 132451) | Peatland microbial communities from MTU Mesocosm Facility, Houghton, MI, USA - PEATcosm2014_Bin02_30_metaG | ecosystem: Environmental > Terrestrial > Soil > Wetlands > Peat | place... | reverse complement strand
TTACCGATGCAGCTTGAGGCGGTTTGGAACCAACTCCTGCAAGTCGATTCCGAGGGGCCTGCCCTCATCTTCAATGAAGCTTGGCTCCCGCTCAAATTACAACGGTCGCTTTCGTAGCACACAACACGCGCTTTGCTTAGCACTTCGCTGGGCTCAAGCATAACCAGATCTCCGTGAATCGCATTATACCCCAGAAGACGTCCCAGCCGCCGGTTGCTGCTGGGTCATGCAGTGCAGCGTGCCCAGGCCCCAGACCAGGTCAACCGCATGGATCCCGATAACTTCGCGGCCTGGAAATAAGTCGGCCAGAATGGTCAACGCCACGCGGTCATTGGGATCGTTGAAGGTGGGCACCAGGACCAATCCATTGGCGATATAGAAGTTGGCATAACTCGCCGGCAGGCGCTGTCCGCGAAAGACGACAGGCCGCGGCAAGGGTAACTCGACCAGCGTGAACTGCCTGCCGTCGAGAGTGCGCGCGGCCTTGAGGCGGACCAGGTTCTCCTCCAGCGGCTCGTGATTGGGGTCGCTGGTGTTGGGCTCGACGGCGGTCACGATGGTAGTGGGAGCAACAAAGCGGGTTATGTCGTCCACATGGCCGTGCGTGTCGTCCCCGGCCACGCCACGGTCGAGCCAGATCACCTGCTCCATGCCCAGATAGTCGTGAAATACCTGTTCCAGTTTGACGCGGCTGACGCCAGGATTGCGCTGCTGCACTTCGCTCAGCAGGCATTCTTCGGTGGTCAACAGAATGCCCTCGCCATTTGTGTCGATCGAGCCGCCTTCTAAAACCAGGCGATGCTTCGCTCCGTTCTCCAGTTCAATCGTCGGCTGCCAGGACGGCAGACCGAGTAACTCCGTCACGCGCCCCGGCACTTGGTCGTCGAGCGGCCAGTCGGGATATTTGGCCCAGGCATTGAAGTGCCAGTTGGTGATAGCTACCTTGCCTTGAAGATTGCGCACGAAGATGGGGCCGGAGTCGCGCATCCACACGCGATTGGTGGGCCACACGTGAAAGCTCACCTGGTCCAAGTTGGCTCCGGCGCGCTCCAATATGCTGGTGGCGCGCTGTTGCGCCTTTGCGTCGTCCACGAGGATGTGAACCGTCTCCCGCGCCGAGAGCAGGCGCACAATCTCCGCATAGACCCACGGGATGGCGAGAAACTTGCCCGGCCAATCTTCTGGATTGTGCGGCCAGGCCAGCCACGTAGCCTCGTGGCGCTCCCATTCGGCGGGCATGATGTAGCCAAGTTCTTGCGTTGTCTCTGTCGTCATTGAAAACCAATCTTTGGTGAGTGAACCGGGAAAGAATCTAATTCCGAAGTACAACCGCAGATCCTTCGACTCCGCTGAAAAGCGCTTCGCTCAGGATGACAGTCCCGCGGCGTTGCAAAGAAACCCCTCGCTCAGGGGTTAAAGCCCACCGAGTTTTGTGCAACTTGCGGCACGACTAAAGTCGTGCCCTTTCAAAACATTGACTTATTCAGAGATTCCTTAGAGCGACAACCGCTACTTGGCGTTTCCGTCTGTTGGCCAGGTGCTTGCCGGATCCAGATACCGCTTGGTGATGGGCGCATAGGCATCGATGCGGCGGTCGCGCAGGAATGGCCAGTTGCGGCGCGTGTCTTCTATTAGTCCCAGGTCGATCTCGCCCAGCAGAATTTCCTCTTTGTCGTGCGAGGCCTTGGCTATTACGCGCCCAAACGGATCGGCCAAAAAGCTGCCGCCCCAAAACTCCAGGCCCAGGCCCTCGGCGCGATTGCCCTCGATATCGCCATGCTCTTGACCTACGCGATTCACCCCCGCCACATAGACACCGTTGGCGATGGCGTGAGCACGCTGAATGGTTTGCCACGCGTCATACTGCGCGGTGCCAAACTCGACCTTCTCCGCCGGGTGCCAGCCAATGGCGGTGGGATAGAACAGCACCTCCGCGCCCTGCAGCGCCGTGATGCGCGCGCCTTCGGGATACCACTGGTCCCAGCACACCAGCGTACCGATGCGGCCGTGCGCGGTGTCCACCGCCTGAAACCCCAGGTCGCCGGGCGTGAAGTAATACTTCTCGTAGTAGAGCGGATCGTCCGGAATGTGCATCTTGCGATACACGCCGGCAATGGCTCCATCGGCATTCAACGTCACCGCTGTATTGTGATAAAGCCCCGCCGCGCGCCGCTCAAACAGCGAAGCAACAATGACCACACCCAAAGTCCGCGCCACCTCGGCCAGCTTCGTTGTCGAAGGCCCGGGGATGGCCTCGGCCAGATCGAACAGCTTCGTTTCTTCGCGCTGGCAGAAGTACTGCGCGCGGAACAACTCCGGCAGACAGACAACATTCGCGCCCCGCCGCGCCGCCTCTTCAATGTGTCCCATCGCCGCGTCGAAGTTCGCCGCAGGGTCCGCGCCCATGCGCATCTGGATCAAGCCCACTGTGTATTTGCGTGCGTTTCCCATCTATTTTCTCAGCCCTTCCACTTCATTCTATTGTCCTACATAACAAGACCAGCTTTCGCGGACAGAAAGCGCAAAAAACCTTCCCACGTCCACCCAAACACCACCGCACGAAGTGCCTTATTCTTCCAGGATCAGTACCGCGGCGGCGATGGTGGTGGTCCACAGTCCGCGCTTGTCGCCCACCGCCGACTGCGTAATGTTGCTGGTGCGCACAATCTTGTTGCTGATGCGGTAGATCTCTTTCTTCTCGTCCCAGCTCTTGTCCGGATCGAACTCCACATCCAGCGTGGTGGCCAGCATCTCGGCGGCCAGTTCCTCGGCGTATTCCCCCGCCTGCTCTTCGCTTTCGCCAAAGCTGTGGTGCTCGCTCAAATAGCCGTACGCGTTCCGGTCGGCGGGAATGGCCACGCCAATGCTGGCCACCAGCAGCCGGTGCGGCTCACGCGTGGAGTTCTCCGCAATCACCGCAAACACCACTTCGCCGTGATCGAGATGCGTGAGCCCTTCCTTGCGCGGAATCACCTTGCACTGGGGCGGGAAGATGGAAGAAACGCGCACCAGGTTTTGCGAGGCGATGCCCGCATCCCGAAGGGCCAGCTCAAAGCTGGTCAGGCGCTCTTTGTGCCTGCCCACGCCCTTGGTGAAGAAGATCTTCTTCGGGACCATGCTCTTTCCCAATTTCGATGTGCCCTCCAAGGTCTCTTCAAGAAAATCGGCAGATCCGCAGGATCCACCGCATGAGTTTAGCGCATCGCAACGGCCACTGCAGGCCCACTCGCGATTTCATCGCATGTTCATGCAGAGCGCCATCGAAGGGGGCTGAGAATGCCCGGCGATTCCCGCGATTCAGAGGAATGGATTCACAACCTGAAGACTCCCGAAGCGTCGGCCGTGCTGCATGTCTTCCGTATACAGCACATCGCAACGCGCTTGGACGGCAGCCGAAACAATCAGCGCTTCGTACCAGGAAAGGCCGCCCTCAGCATGAAGATGCAAGGCTTCGACATAAAGCGCCTGCGAAGAATGAACGTTCAGCAAGGGGCGGAAGACCGTACTTAGATACTGCTCGGCATCTGCCGCCTGCATTGGCTTGGAAAACCGTCGCAAAGCTACGTTGAAGAATTCCTGCACCACCTGATAGCCGATGACACCCTTCTGCGTCGTCAGGGCGTTGCGGATGAGCTGCGTGGCTTTCCGGGACTTTTCGGGTGCGCTTTGATCGAATGAGTAGACGAAGATATTCGTGTCCAAAAAGAATCTAGCGCTCATTCAATTGGTCCCTGCTGAACTGCCCGCCGGCGTCGACATGCTGCAAGCGGCCCATCAGCGCATCGAACCTCTGGCCATCTCCCGCGCCCTGGGCGAATTGCACCAGCCATTCGCGGAATGCATCGTTCAGCGTCCTGCGCTGGCCGCGCGCAATCAGCCGCGCCCTCTCGATCAGGTCCTCGTCGGCACTCAAGGTGACGTTCTTCATACGAAAACAGTGTACACGAGTTTCGTGTCACCGCAGGGCTGAGCTATCCCAGCCAGCCCTTTCAAGGAACCACATATTCGGCCGAGGACACTCAGGCACATCGCTTTTGCGCTTCGACGTAGGCGCGAAGCACCGCATTCATGTGGGTCAAGTGTCCTTTGCCGCGCGACTTGAACCACTCCACCACGTCGCTATCCAGACGGAGGTGGATCGAAGTCTTTCCGGGCGGCAAAACCACACGCGCAGACTTCCAGAATCCCGCGCCGAGGGATTCGGCTGGCGGAGCGTCGGGGCGGGTCTTGTCGAGGCCGCACTCGCGCAGATCCTCGATCTCGCTAAGAGTATGTTTCACGATAGTAGATTTCCTGCTCATCTTGGCTCGCTTTCTGGGCGCTGACGATGCGGATGAGGGTCTCGCTGCGCCAGGTAAAGACAACGCGATAGACCTCGGTGCCGACCCGGCCAAGCGCTATCCAGCGAATCTCACCGTAATCTTCCCGGTCGTCGATACGCTCCAATCGCTCGTTGGAAAAGATCGCGGCAGCAGTCAGGAAGGAGACCCCATGCTTCTTCAGGTTGCTCCTGGCTTTTGCCTCATCCCACTCGAACTCGAGATCGCGTTCCATCGATTGCACATCATTATGTACACAAACGTGTATACATTTCAACTGAAATTGCGACTCTCTCTCGATTCGTTTGTGCCCCGGGGTTTCAGCACGGCAGGATCACACAACGCGAGCCATTTTCCTCGCTCGGCCTCCCGATCTACCATTACCGCGTATGAGATTCCGCTCGAAGCTAGTCGGGTCGCCATGGTACGTGGTTCCGTTGATAGGGTTCTTCGCGTTCCAAGCTGACTTCTCCTCTGAAAGAGGAATGTACCCTGGCTTCGCGTGGACGATGCTCGCTCTCTGGATTGCGTCTATTCCGTTGACCGTTCTCTCTTCCTCCCTTACATACTGGGAGGTCGACAGTACATGCCTTCGGCAGCGCAATCTTTGGAAGAAAAAAGAGATTCCATGGACAGAAGTAACCCGCGTCGGCAGGTTTGGATTCACAACTGACACCATCAAGATCTCCTGCGGTCATTCGGTAGAGGATTACGGCTGGTTGTACGCAGAGCCCAGGAACCGTTGCGAATTCCTAGATGAATTGCGCAGGTTTGCCCCTCACGCCGAATTCGGCTTGTAAGGCCTAGATTTCCGCTTGAAGCGCGATCTCAACCGGAAGGGTCGGAAGCCACGTCCCCAGTCGTATTCCCAGAAAAGCCGCAATGCTCCCTGCGCCACAGCCCCAGCGACCACTGTGCACTGACCACTGTTCACTGGCGCCATTGCCACCCCCGAATTGCAGGTGGTAGCCTCATGCTTGAAGACGCAAGGAAAGGTATCCCCACCCATGCAAAGCACCTATAACGGGCTCCCGCTGCCCGCAGACGGCCAGGCCATCGATTACAAAAACGGCCAGTTCGAAGTCCCCGACAACCCCATCGTCCCCTTTATTGAAGGCGACGGCACTGGGCGCGACATCTGGAAGGCGTCGCAGCGCGTCTTCGACGCCGCTGTCGAAAAGGCCTACGGCGGCAAGCGCGCCATCAAGTGGTTCGAGATCTTCGCCGGCGAGAAGGCCTTCCGCCAGTTCTCCACATGGCTGCCGGACGACTCGGTGGCCGCGGCGCGCGACCTGCGCGTGAGCATCAAGGGACCGCTGACGACGCCCATCGGCGGCGGCATCCGCTCGCTCAACGTGGCCCTGCGCCAACTGCTCGACCTCTACTCCTGCGTGCGCCCGGTCAAGTACTACCAGGGCGTGCCCAGCCCGGTGAAGCACCCCGAGAAAGTCGACATCGTCATCTATCGCGAAAACACGGAGGACGTGTACTCCGGCATCGAGTTCAAAGAGGGCTCGGAGGACGCCGCGCGCCTCATCTCGTTCATCAACGACGATCTGCTCAAGGGCAGCAAGAAAAAGATCCGGCAAGACTCGGGCGTCGGCATCAAGCCCATCAGCATCTTCGGCACCAAGCGCCTGGTGCGTGCCGCCCTCCGCGCCGCCATTGAAACCGGCCGGAAGACCGTCACCCTGGTCCACAAGGGCAATATCCAGAAGTTCACCGAGGGCGCATTCCGCGAGTGGGGCTACGAGGTGGCCGTCGAGGAGTTCCGCGCCGACACCGTCACCGAGCGCGAAAGCTGGATCCTGGGCAATGTCGACGCCAACCCCGGCATCACCGTTGAAGAAAACGCAGCCCTGATCGAGCCCGGCCTCGAGTTCGGCAACCAGGCCTTCCGCGATGCCCTCTATGCCGAGATCGAGAGCGTGCTCGACTCCATCGGCAAGACCCACGGCAACGGCGCCTGGAAGTCCAAGATCCTCGTCAACGACCGCATCGCCGACTCCATCTTCCAACAGATCATCATTCGTCCGGCCGACTACAGCATTCTGGCCACCACCAACCTCAACGGCGACTACATCAGCGACGCAGCCGCGGCGCAGGTGGGCGGCCTGGGCATTGCGCCCGGCGCCAACATCGGCGACGGCTTCGCGGTGTTTGAAGCCACCCACGGCACCGCCCCCAAGTACGCCGACAAGGACATGATCAATCCCGGCTCGGTGATTCTGTCGGGCGTCATGCTGCTGGAATTCATCGGCTGGAAGGAAGCGGCCAAGCTCATCGAAACCTCGATGGAAAAGACCATCCAGCAGAAGTTCGTAACCTATGACTTCGAGCGGCAAACGGCGGGAGCGACAAAGGTGGGAACGAGCGAGTTTGCGACAAGGATCATCGGCAACATGTAAACCGAGTTGTCAGTTTTCAGTAATCAGGTCTCAGTTTGAAAGCAGCAGCACGAAGATGGGTTTCCCACCCATCCGACGTTCTTTGTCGGATGGGTGGGAAACCACGAACCTCGACAGGTATTGAAGGGGCACGGCTTTAGCCGTGCCGCAATACACTCCCAATCCTACCTGCTTTTGAAGGGTATGGGCTTTAGCCCGTACATCAACCGCAGACGATGAAGTTGGGCTTTAGCCCCTGAGGGGAAGGCCGTTTTCATCGGGAAACTGCTGCACCGACCATTCATTGAAAGATCGAAAATGATAAATGTCGGCTGGCTCAAGTGTCGTACGCGAAACAGGATCTCTGGGTCGCTTCTCCAATGTGTTGTGTGGACTGTTCTTTCCATGCACGAATGGAGAACCCATCCCAACGGGCTATATTTCTGGCTTACCTCGGTGCTTGTTGTTGCCTCCTTGTTCATTCTCAGGGCTGACATGATCGTGCATATCAGGAAATCAAGTGCGATCGGTGTCTCCTCTTCGGCAGAATAACGAGGGACGGGTTTCGTTCCCTCAGGGGCTAAAGCCCCGACGGTTTCGCTCAACTTATGTACGGGCTAAAGCCCGTACCCTTCATCCGATTCAAAACGGTTTTTTCGAACAGATTCAACACCCCCAAGGAGATCGAAAAATGCGTAAAAAGGTAAGTATTGTCGGCGCCGGCAACGTGGGCGCCACGGCGGCCCACTGGATCGCGTCCAAAGAACTGGCCGATGTAGTCTTGATCGACGTGGTCGAGGGCATCCCCCAAGGCAAGGCGCTCGACCTGCAGGAAGCACTCCCCATCGAGAAGCGCGACGTCAGCGTCGTTGGCTCCAACGACTACGCCGCCACCGCCAACTCCGATATCGTGGTCATCACCGCCGGCATCCCCCGCAAGCCGGGCATGAGCCGCGACGACCTGCTCCACACCAACTTCAAGATCATGTCCGACGTGGTCACCAAGGTCGTGGCCCAGTCGCCCGAGTCCATCCTCATCATCGTCTCCAACCCGCTCGACGCCATGGCCCAGGCCGCCTATCGCCAGGCAGGCTTCAACCGCGAACGGGTCATCGGCATGGCCGGCGTACTGGACTCAGCCCGGTTCCGGACTTTTATTGCCGCTGAACTGAATGTGTCTGTCGAAAACGTCACGGCGTTCGTCCTCGGCGGCCACGGCGACACCATGGTTCCGCTGCCCCGCTACTCCACCGTTGCCGGCATCCCCATCACCGAACTGATTGCCCCCGAGCGGCTTGAGGCCATCGTCCAGCGCACGCGCGACGGCGGCGCGGAGATCGTCAAGCACCTCAAGACCGGCAGCGCCTACTATGCCCCGTCGGCCGCGGCCGTGGAGATGGTCGAGGCCATCCTCAAGGACAAGAAGAAGATCCTGCCCTGCGCCGCCTATCTGCAAGGCGAGTACGGCATCGACGGCTTCTACATCGGCGTGCCCTGCAAGCTGGGAGCGGGCGGACTGGAGCAGATTATCGAGATCAAGCTCACCCCCGAAGAAGACGCCGCCCTCAAAAAGAGCGCCGACGCCGTCAAGGAACTCTGCGCAGTCATCGGCGTCTAAAAGCAGCTTCTAGCTGCTAGCTTTCAGCCACCCGCCCCACGGAAACATCGATCCGTGGGGCGGTTTGTTTTTCGACCATGAGAGCTTCCGCCCCTGCAACAACATCCCTTTCGTCTGCATCCTAATTCTGCGTAACCTTTGGTGAAGATCTGTGTCTATACAGCCGGACGGCAACCCGAAGGATGTTTCCCAAGTGCTGCCGGAGAGAGTTTATGCAACCAGGAGGTTTTTTCATGACAACGACCATTCAATCAACCCGGACCGCCCTGTTCGCGGCCATTGTCGCAGGCGCTCTCTTGGGTCTTCCCCAAGGCTCAATGGCTGCTCCTCGCGGCGCTGGCGCACAAGACGATTCCGGCACCGCCAGCAGTGTCCAGAGCAAGCTCGATAAATCCCAGTACAAGAACGTCAAGGTGAGCGTGGAGAACGGTATAGCTACCCTTACCGGCACCGTCGATCTCTACGAGTACAAGGCGGACGCCGACAAGCGGGTTCACAAGGTGAAGGGCGTCCGGGCGGTGCGCAACGAGATCGAAGTCGCCGGCCCCACCGTCCCGGACCAGGAGTTGAAAGAGAAGCTGCTGAAGAAGCTGACCTATGACCAGGTCGGCTACTGGAACGTCTTCAATGCCATCAGCCTGGACGTGCAGAATGGCGTGGTCACGCTCGGCGGACATGCGCTCAGCTATGTGGCCCGCGATTCCGCCCTGGCTATGGTCAGCACTTATGCCGGCGTCAAAGACGTAGTCGACGACATTCAGGTCGATCCGCCTTCGCCCATGGATGACGGCATCCGCATGGCGGAACTCCGCTCCATCTACGGCTACCCGGCTCTGAACAAGTATGCGATCGACCCGGCCAAGACCATTCGCATCACCGTTGCCAACGGCCATGTGCAGCTTGACGGCGTCGTCGACTCGCAAGGGGACAAGGAACTGGCCTTCATGCGCGCCAACGGCGTGCCTGGAGTCTTCAGCGTAACCAACAACCTTCAAGTGGCCAACCAGCCCACGGAAGCCAACAAATAGGTCCTACTGTCCCGTTGTCCAGCGGTCCTTCGCGGACGGCGGTACGCGCTCCGCGCAGGACTTGCCGATCCACAGTGCTGAGTCCTTTCAAGTACACATAACCCAAATCAAAGAGCGGCCTCGGAGGATCGAACTCCTCCGAGGCCGTTCCTTTGTATTCTGGGAAGATCGCGCGTCCCGAACCTGGCCAAGCCGAAACCTGCGCGGCCGGTATGGCAGGGAATTCCAGCCTCTGAGCTCGAATCGAGGACTCGCAGCATCGCCTCGGTTGTAGTAAGTCCTTTGTTTTCAACGTCTCAATTTGAGCATTTCCGGCGTAACCTATTTGTTTACTAGCGGTTAGGCTGAAAACAGGGGAGGGGGAGGATAGGGGTGGGGGCAACCTGGAGTGTTTTCAGCGCCAAAACACCATTCAAGAATGGGCTTCGATCTCTCTATTATCTGCCTATCGGAACAAATTCTACGCAACGGATAGCGATCCGGTACCATCTTTTTTACTTGTACAAGGGCGGCATATCCCCAAGGTTATCCGGCGCAAAAATCGGCAGGATTCAGATGGGAGGCGCCGATCCCCGATGCTGCTCTCTGTTCGCCGATCTCCGCCCCCCGATCTCTGAGCCGGCTGATATTCTAAGAAGACGTTGCTCCGGCATCCCCTTTGTCCGGACCATGGAGGAAGAAAAGCAAGCATGATCAATTTGGCAGGAAAGACGGCCGTAGTCTTCGGGCTGGCCAACAAGCGTTCCATCGCCTGGGGAATCGCCCAAAAACTGCATGAGGCCGGCGCCACCCTGGCCATCTGCTATCAAAACGAGCGCATGAAGCTGGAGGCCCAGAGCCTCATCGACGAGTTGCCCGGCGCCAGCGGCTTTCAGTGCGACGTGTCCAACGACAGCGAGATCGAAGCCCTGTTCGCCGCGCTCAAAGAGAAGTACGGCAAGATTCATACTCTGGTGCACGCTGTGGCCTATGCCCCGGCCGGCGATCTGCGCGGCGACTTTCTGAACACCAGCCGCGACGGGTTCCGCATCGCCATGGACGTCAGCGTCTACTCGCTGATTGCCGTCACCCGCGCCGCCGTGCCCATCATGGACGAAGGCGGCAGCATCCTCACGCTCAGCTTTTACGCGGCCGAGAAGGTCGTGCCGCACTACAACGTGATGGCCGTGGCCAAGGCCGGGTTGGAGTCGACTGTGCGCTACCTGGCGTCGAGCCTGGGGCCACGGGGTATTCGCGTCAACGCCATCTCCGCCGGCCCCATCAAGACCCTGGCCGCGCGCGGTGTGGGCGACCTGGGCGACATGCTCAAGTCCCACGCCGCCCGCGCCCCGCTCGGGCGCAACGTGGACCAGATCGAAGTCGGCGGCGCAGCGCTGTTTTTGGCCAGCGACCTGGCCAGCGCCATCACCGGCGAGATCATGTATGTGGACTGCGGCTACAACGTGATGGGCTTCTAACCACCTGCCACCTGCGGTGGGGCCAACTGCCTTCGGCGCCACCTGCGGTGGGGTTAACCGCCTTCGGCGCGGAGATCTTGGGAACCTCTGAACAGGACCTTGCTTTGAAAGGGCACGACTTCAGTCGTGCCGTAAGTGCCAGAAAATAAACAGGGCTTTAGCCCCTCAGGGAAGTGCGCTTTGCGCTGAGGACTTGTTCAGAGGGTCCTTGGCGCAAACGGCTCTCCATCCAAAAAGCCTCCTTCCTTCAAAGCAACTCGGCCAAGGAGGAGGCTTTTTAGTCTTGACAAAGCGAAGATTCATCGAATCTGCTGGGTAGAGGTTCGTATGGCCACTCGACAAGGCACGATCGATTTCATTCTGGAGCAGATTGAGGGCGCTGGGGCGGTGAGCGCGCGGAAGATGTTCGGCGAATATGCGCTCTATCTGGGCGAAAAGACGGTAGCGCTGGTCTGCGACGGGCAATTATTCGTCAAGCCCACGGCGGCGGGCCGAGAGTTTATCGGGGAGGTGGTGGAGGGCTACGCCTTCACAGGCGCCAAGGCTTCTTTCCTGATCACCGGCGACCGCTGGGAGGACCGGGACTGGCTCAAGCGCCTGATCCAGATCACCGCCGAGGAGTTGCCGGAGCCGAAGAAGAGGGCCGCAAAAAAGAAAGCGGCGCTATGATCGATTGTCTCTTCGGGTGTTTGATTGCCTTTCTCTGACCCAGTGTTACGATGGAAGCGACATGGTCCAGCACTCATTGCGCATACTCTACGGTGTCCTTCTCTTGTGCATCGCAAGCCCGAATCTGATGGTGGCGCAAGCAGCGCCTTCCTCCAATCGACCGCTTCAGATATATATCACTGCATCGGGAAAGGATGATTCTTCGCCGATTCCTGCTCTGGCAAGATTGAGCGTCGCCATCGATAAACAAGCTTCCCAGATAACTTCTCTGCGTTCAGCAAGCTCGGATAAGATGCGGTTCGCATTGCTTGTCGACGCGAGCAATTCGGAAAGTAAGCAAGCCGAGTCGATACGAGAAGCAGTGCTTCAACTCTTCCAGGGTCTATTAGAACAGGGGAACGAAGGCTACTTGATTCTCTTCAATGAGCAGGTAATTACCAGCGGCAAACCACTGCAATTGTCCGAGGTGGGCAAAGCCTTTGAATCAGGGATGCGCCAGGCCCTTGATTGTGTTAAACCCTGCGGCGGAACAGCAATCAACGATGCGATTGCATTTGCCAGCCAGAAGCTTCTAGACAAACATGGAAATCCCGAAGCTCCCCGTCGGGCGATCTTCTTAATCACTGATGGGGAAGACAATGCCAGCAAAAACAACCTCAGCGAAACCCTAGACATCGCCAACGGAGAAGGGGTTGCGATCTTCTGTTTGCAAACTGGGACCTCCGAGATGGGAAGGATAGAAGGCCGTTATGCCCGCCTCCACTTGGAGTTAGCCAGCCTCGAGACTGGCGGCCAGAACTTCCGGCCCGAGAGAGTGGAGGACGGAGTGGCGCTTTTGCTCAATGCAATTCATAAGCAGTGGATTCTTGGCGTTGTGCCTCATCAAGTACCCGATCAGAAATTGCACTCTCTCTCGATCAAGAGTTCGGAGAAGAACGTTCAAATCTCCGCACCTATGCAAGTTTCTCTCGAATAAAGATTTACTTGGTACTATCGATTGGCGCGTGCCAGAGGTCTTATAGGCGATTCGAGACGCTACCCCGAATCGCCTATCCTGGCCGAATAGGCTTGCATTTGGTGCCTCTTCACTTGAATCATGAGGATCTGGCCCAGAAGCTTCAACGAAGAGCAACCGCAGATCCTTCGACTCGGCTGAAGGGCGCCTCGCTCAGGATGACAGTGGGTTTTGTGAAGCTTCTTTGAGTGACGCCCCCGTTGTTCCGGATACGTCGGGTAGGTTGTCCGGCACTCAGACTGTGCGTTTACCGCCGATCCGCCTCTTCCGGCGGAGCGTCGCTGACCTTTGCCAGAACGGCTCTAAGCTTCTCCAGCGAGCCGCGCTCGGCGCGAACATGCAGCCTCGACCAATCGTCGATCCGCTCGCTAACAAGGGTTGCCACCAGCCGGTCGACCGAGACATGGTCTGCATTCGCCAACTCCGCGACGCGGTCGTATAGATCTTCAGGAAGAAGAATGGTCTTCATGGCAGATCCTTCGCAAGTTGAATATAACTCGCCGAATTCTCATTACGCCGAAGACAAATTGCCGCATCGCAGGGGCTCGTTTGCAGACCGCGTGATTCGGTAATCGCTCTTGGGGAAGTGCGGGCGAGGACGCCCGCACCACAGCCGGCCAGGAGGCCGGCGCTACAATCCTGTCCTTACCAAATCATGGGGTCAGGATACTAGTTCATTACCGGCAATCCCGCCAGGGCTAGCGCGATCTCTTCTTCCGGATAGTCGTAGTTTTCCAGCTTGCCGGCCTGGTAGTCGAGATAGGATTGCATGTCGAAGTGGCCATGGCCGCTGAGGTTGAACAGGATGGTCTTCTCCTTGCCCTCTTCCTTGGCTACGAGCGCTTCCTTGATGGCGTGAGCCACCGCGTGGTTGGCTTCCGGCGCCGGAATGATGCCTTCGGCGCGCGCAAACTGAATGCCTGCGGCAAACGCATCCAACTGCTGCACGGTGGCGGCTTCGATCAAGCCCAGATCCATTACGTGCGAGACCAGGGGGCCCATGCCGTGATAGCGCAAACCGCCGGCGTGGATTCCGGGCGGCATGAAGGCGCTGCCCAGGGTGTGCATCTTGACCAGCGGGGTGAGGTGGCCGGTATCGCCGAAGTCGTAGCGGAACTGGCCCTTGGTGAGCGAGGGGCAGGCGGCCGGCTCGACGGCGACGATGCGCGCGTGGCTCTGGCCTTTGAGGTTGCGTCCGACATAGGGC
>Ga0181520_10009214_pt1 | contig 13701 bp, 14 predicted proteins | sample PEATcosm2014_Bin_29_FD_132451 | JGI IMG/M metagenome (GOLD analysis project Ga0181520, IMG submission 132451) | Peatland microbial communities from MTU Mesocosm Facility, Houghton, MI, USA - PEATcosm2014_Bin02_30_metaG | ecosystem: Environmental > Terrestrial > Soil > Wetlands > Peat | place... | reverse complement strand
TCTGTCCGCTCTGCAGATATATGAATATGGCAGCCAGGGCGCACGCCAGAGCCACCAGACCGATGATGGTCATGGTCAGGCGGTTCTGACCTCCTAAATGTCCGGTTGGAGGCAGGGTTTGTAATACAGCAGATGACATTTACATTGATATTATATATCTAACAAAGAGAAGTTTTTATACGAAATGTGGATAACCTCTGATAGTTTACTGTCGAGAGGCAATTTTCGCACAAGGGTAAAGTTTTCTAAGATCTAGACAAAATATGTCAGTTTGACAAAAAAACCTTTATACTATAGGATAACAGACATCAGTGAGTTCGCCGCGAGCGAACTTGTTTTTTTGAAAGAGAAAGATAAGAAGAATAAAAGAAGGAAAGACAAGCAGATCTTCCTTCTTTCTATCTTTGCTTCTTTCCTTGAATCACTTTACAAATATCCTCTAACCAACCACAACCACCATGTTTGATCTAAAAACCCTAAATTCAGTCCTTGCCCAGCTCGAAGATGAGCGTGGCATACCTCGCGCAAAAATGCTCGAAGCCATCGAGCTCGCCCTCGCAACTGCCTACAAAAAAGAATACGGCAAAAAAGGCCAAATCGTGCGCTGTGTCTTTGATATAAATAGCGGCAAGACAGAATTCTATCAGGTCAAGGTAGTGGTAGATCGCGATGGAGTCATAATGGAAGACGAAGAAGACACTCAGGACATTAAAAATATGGACACCGAGAATATAAAGGTCCGCTACAATCCCGAACATCATATCTTCACCGAGGACGCAAAAAGGATCAAAAAAGACGCCGCTATTGGCGATGAGATCATCTTCCCTCTCGAGGTCAAGGGCGATTATGGCCGCATCGCCGCCCAAACCGCCAAACAGGTTATAATTCAAAAGATCCGTGAAGCAGAAAAAGTGTCTGTTCTCGGAGAATACGGTCAAAAACAAGGTCAAATAGTCGCTGGCGTAGTTCAGCGCATCGAACGTGGCGCTATTTTTGTCGATATGGGCAGAGCCATGGGCATCATACCCTATGAGGAACAGATCCCTAGCGAGAGATACAAGCAGGGCGAGCGGATCCGCGCATATCTGTATGCCGTTGAAGAAAGCCCTCGCGGCATCCTATTGAAATTGTCTCGCGCACATCCTGGAATGCTATCTGAATTATTCAAGATGGAGGCACCGGAGATCGCCCAAGGCATTGTCGAGATAAAAGCCGTTGCCCGAGAAGCCGGCTCGCGTTCAAAAGTCGCCGTAGCATCAAAAGACTCTCATATCGATCCGATCGGCTCTATGGTCGGTCAACGCGGCGTCCGTGTTTCTACTGTGATGAGTGAATTGGCGGGTGAAAAGATAGACATCATCGAATGGAACGATGATCCTGCGAGATTCATAGAGGAATCGCTTTCTCCAGCTCAGGTTGTCTCTATAGAATTAAATAAAGAGGAAAAGAAAGCTACAGTGAAAGTCTCCGAAGACCAACAATCGCTTGCCATAGGCAAGGGGGGTCAGAATGTACGCTTAGCTGCTAAATTGACCGGATGGAAAATAGACATACAACCAGTCGGCAGCAAAGTTGCAGAGTCTGTTACAACCGATGAACCAGCTGAAAAATCTGCTAAGTAGTTCTATATTGTCATTATCGCGCATACGATTGGTAGAATCGTGCCTCTGGACCGGAAATCTTGTATAATAATATAGATAAGAAGATCCTCAGTCCGAGCAATGAGGTTATGCACGATTTTAATAAATCGGTCAGACATGATTCTCTTGGCTAGTATACTGAATCATCCGCTGATTTTTACTCGATAATGACGTGGATAACGGGGTCGCTTGTAAACTTACTCTTATTGTTATGAACCATTCTATGATAAAAAAAATTGTTCCATTGGTTTTTTTTACCACTGTTTTTCTTGCCCCATTTAGCGTCTATGCTCAAACCACATCAGGTATGACTAGCTGGTTATCAAAGATATTCAATTGGAAAACACCGATCGTGAGCCGCGTATCCAACATTTTTGAAGCCAGAAAAGACAATATAGAAAGCAATAATATCGCAAGGAACCGACTTCTCGATTGGCGGCAAGGCGTTGTCCCGATAGACGCTTCGTCATCTGACATATCGTCTTCGACTTATTCTTCTTCAACAATCTCAACCGATCCAGGCCTTGAAGCTTCCACTTCGCCGATATTGATTCCATATAATGTTTTCGAGGAAAAAAGGATCGCCATAGCAACAGAGCTCATGACAGCAGAAAATGATTTAAAAACAGACGAATCTGATCTCGCTGATTTTATCTCCGATTCGAGTGCAAATGGAAATGATATGACTGCCGCACAAAATACTCTCGATCAAGCGGATGCATACATAGATAGCTCGAGTCGCGCCATCGATACATTCATAAATTATGAGCCGGTCGTGGCGAGTTCTACCGACTTGATCGATCTACAGATTCCGCAATCATATCTAGATGCCGCTGTAACTGCTATACAAAATGCCCGCGATTCACTGAAGTCCGCCATTTCCTCAACTAAAAGTTCGCTTCAATAAAAATATAATGGAAAACCCAACGAACAATCCGCTAGATGTCGTAAGGGGTCGCGAATCAGAGATCGGCCCGCTTCTCGGCATTTTTATCATCCTTGTAATACTCATCGTCGGAGCGATTTATTTCTGGAGAAATGAATCCGCAATGAATTCGAAAAATCCGAGGACTGCTACGACTACTGAAATAATTATCTACAAAAATGCCCAGGCATCGACGTCGACAGGAATGATGGGCTCGTCGACAGAAGTGGCGGCATCATCGACCGACAGTGCGGAATTGAATATCTTGGAAGCAAATCTAGAAAGCCAAACTCGGGATGTAAATAACCTGAACTTTTAGAGATAACCGTATAGACGATTTGGTTCGAGCATATCCGTATCATATGCATATGCAGAACAAAATAAGCACCGAGAGATTTTTATCAAAAATTTGCAAATTTTCCCTTGACCATTTAGACTTCAATAATTATGAATACAACAAACAAAACGTACGAAAAATTTTCGATTAAAAATCTGGACAAGAGCAGGGTGGAAATAATCGCCTCCTTGCCGGCAGATATCTTTGACTCTCACCGCAAAGAAGCTTTGAAGAATCTGAACGAGAGCATCACCATCGACGGCTTCCGAAAAGGCAAAATCCCAGAGAACATCCTCATCCAAAAAGTCGGCGAAAAAACCGTCCTCGAAGAAATGGCAGAATCGGCTATCTCGAAAGCGTATCCGGAAATTTTGATCAACGAAAAAATAGATGCCATAGGTCGTCCGGAAGTCCACATAACCAAGCTCGCCGGCGGCAATCCTCTCGAGTTCAAAATAATCACCGCGATCGTTCCCGCTTTTGATCTACCAGATTGTAAAAATATCGCGAACGAGGAAATAAAAAAATCTTCAAAAAAAGACGATGATAAGGTCACAGACAAAGAGCTCGATGACGCCATATTGCACATCAGAAAATCTCGTGCATCGCACGATGGTCACGACCATGAAAAAATGACAGCGGAGGAGCATGAAAAAATCATAATGGATAATATGCCGGAATTGACCGATGACTTTGTGAAGACGATCGGTGATTTCGTAGATGTCCCCGACTTCAAGAACAAGCTCTCGACGATGCTGGCAGAGGACAAGAAAAACATAGCAAAAGAAAAACGCCGTGTCGCCATCGCGGATGCGATCTCTGATAAGACCAAGATCGACTTGCCGGACATAATGATAGAAAGCGAATTGAACCACAACGAAGCCCAATTCAAAGCCGATATCGAGCGCATGGGTCTAAAGATCGAAGATTACTTGAATCATGCAAAGAAGACCATGGACGACCTGCGCGTAGAATGGCGTCCGCACGCTGAAAAGAAAGCAAAGCTTCAGCTCATTTTAAATGCCATCGCAGAAAAAGAAAAACTCCATCCAACAAAAGAAGAAGTGAACTCAGAGGTCGAACATATCCTAGAACATTACAAAGACGCCGATCATGAGCGCGCAGAGGCATACGCTGAAACCGTACTGACGAACGAAAAAGTCTTCCAGTGGCTAGAGAAATAATCCGTCATTTGCGAGACATGTTTCGATTCTAAATTTATTTCGAGCTTATCAGAAAAAAGATACTAGTCTGATGTTAAAAAACAATTCTTGACAATGCCGCGATAGCCGCGGTCTCAGCACGTAGAACCTGCTTTCCGAGCGATTTCATCGGAACTTCTTTTTCATGAAACAAATCGACTTCTTTTTCGGACCAACCTCCTTCCGGACCGATGAATAGGGCGATCGATTTTTCTTTATCCAAGACCATATCTCGGAACGGCTCCCATTCCGTGTGAAACGCCAGGACCTCGCGAGGTTCCGGCTTGACCTCGCGAGGTTCCGCAAACCCAGGTTTCACATACTCAATAGCTTTGCCAAGCTCCATAATAGGGCAAATCGTCGGTATATTTCCCCTTCCGCTCTGCTCGCTTGCCTCGACGATAATTTTTAAAAGCCGTTCCATATTCAAAGATTTCTTTTCGCTTCTGTCTGACAAAATCGGAATTATATTAGACACGCCCAGCTCGGTCGCTTTTTCTACAATCCATTCAAAGTGATCTTTCTTGATGATAGACGCGCAAAGCCATATTCCCCGACTAGGTATGAATCGACTGGGATATGATTTATTGATCTGCAAAAAGACCCTGTCCTTTTTGAATCCTTTTATAAAACATTCATGATCTTGACCGTCACCATTAAAGACTATGATTTCGTTGCCGATCTTGAATCTAAAAACTCTTTTCAATTGGTTCACGAGGTTTTCATCGACCACATCAAAAACGCCTTCCGAAAATTTAGAGGGCTCTCCGCCGGCTACGTAAAAACGTTGAAGTCTCATCGCAATGGTAAAAATATGAAACTAAGAGTATTATAACCACATAACATTATAAATAATAGTCAGAAGTTGAAAGTAGAAAGTGAAAAGCATAAAGCAGAAAAAAGATAAAATATCGCATCCACTTTATGCTTTCTACTTTAGAACTTTACACTTCTTAATACCATGTCAATACTAATCCCAACCGTCATAGAAAAAACAAACTTCGGCGAAAGAGCTTATGATATCTATTCACGCCTTTTAAAAGAGAACATCGTATTCCTTGCTGGACCGATCGACGACAATGTCGCAAACATAGTCATCGCCCAGCTTCTCTTCCTCCAATCTCAAGATCCAAAAAAAGACATCTCATTCTATATAAATTCTCCTGGTGGTTCTGTCACTTCAACAATGGCTATCGTGGATACGATGAATGATATAAAAAACGAGGTAGCTACCTATTGCGTCGGCATCGCAGCTTCTGGTGCCGCCATGATCTTATCGGCCGGTGAAAAAGGCAAGCGCTTTATCCTTCCAAACGCCGAGGTGATGATCCATCAGCGGCTCGGAGGAGTCGAAGGCCAGGCCACCGATATCGCCATAACCGCAAAACATATCCTCAAGACCAGAGAAAAATTGAACAAGATCCTTGCCGACAACACCGGTCAGCCTCTTTCAAAGATAGAAAAAGACGTCGAACGCGATTTCTTCATGGACGCAAAGGAGGCAAAGGAATATGGTATCATCGACAAGATCGTGTGATCTTTTCATAGATTTTTATCAAAATGGCGCCCCGTACCTGGGCGCCATTTTTGCATGTAGCACCACTTGCAAAAAAGCGGGTATGTTGTACTATATGTGCATTACTTAATTTAAATTTGAAACTCGCTTTTAAAGGACTTTATGAAACATTTATCATTGGAACGAACGGAAAGAGAACAGAAAAACATGGCTAGGAATTAAATTGCTTCAAAGAGGCCTGTAAAAAGGCGGTTCGCAACAGAATATGGTATCAAAATTAGTGGTCCTCATCTGCGCGATTATCGCTGGATTGATCGGGCTAAGCATCGGATACTATCTGCGCTTCATTATTTCCCTAGGAAAAAAGGGTTCGATGGAGCTCGAGATAAAAGAGATGCTTTTAGCCGCAAGAGAAGAAGCGAAAAAAATCACTGCGGATGCAGAATCAAAAGCCAGTATGACCCTCAATGAGGCCCACAAGGAAATAAAAGAAAAAGAAGAAAAGCTAGAGCAAGCAGAATCAAGGATCATAAAAAAAGAAGATCTGCTTGATAGACGTCAAACAGATATAGATAAAGAGGCAGAGATTATAAAAGAAAGAGCCGTAGAAATCAGACAAATAAGGGAGCGTGCCGATAGATTGGAAGACGACAAGAAAAAAGCCCTCGAACGGGTGGCTGGATTGTCTATGGAAGAAGCAAAAAAAGAGATAATGAAGACCGTTGAAAAGAATATGGAGGCCGATATTCTCACTCGAATACAAAAACTAGAAACAGGGGGTGAAGAAGCGCTCGAAAGAAAAGCGCAGGATATTTTGGCTATGTCTATACAGCGCATGTCTAATTCGGTTGCCTCTGACATAATGTCTACAGCTGTCAGCATCCCCTCTGATGAGATCAAGGGGAAAATCATTGGCAAGGAGGGTCGCAATATCAAGGCATTCGAACGTATAACGGGCGTTGAAGTTCTGGTGGACGATACTCCTGGAATGATAACGATCTCGTCTTTCGATCCGGTGCGCCGCCATGTTGCTAAACTTGCCCTTGAAAATCTAATAAAAGACGGTCGCATCCAACCGGCAAAAATAGAAAAAATAGTGGAGGATGCCCAAAACGACATAAATAAAATAATCAAGCAAAAAGGCGAGGAGGCGGCTTATGAATGCGGTGTAGTAGGATTAGATCCGCGCGTTCTCCTGATGCTCGGTCGCTTGCATTTCCGCACCAGCTACGGACAAAATGTCCTTCAACACTCCATAGAAATGGCGCATATCGCCGGAATGATAGCTGAAGAAATAGGTGCCGACGTAGCCGTGGCAAAAGCAGGCGCGCTCCTCCACGATATAGGCAAGGCATTGGATCATGAGGTGGCCGGTACGCATGTTGAAATTGGCAGGCGTATTTTGCAAAAATTCGGTGTAAGCGAAGAAATAGTCAAGGCGATGCAAGCGCACCACGAGGAACACCCATATGAAACTGTCGAGTCTCGCATCGTTCAGACCGCTGATGCCATATCTGGCGCTCGTCCTGGAGCCAGAAAAGACAGCGTGGAAAATTACCTTAAACGTCTCGGCGATCTCGAAGCCATAGCAAACTCTTTCAAGGGCGTCGAGAAGGCCTATGCGCTCCAGGCCGGTCGTGAAATTCGTATTTTCGTCAAGCCGGAGGATCTTACCGATCTTGAGGCAAGAAATACTGCCCGCGATATAGCTATTCGCATTGAAAAAGACCTGAAATATCCTGGTGAAATCAAAGTCACCGTCATCCGCGAGACCAGAGCTATCGATTTCGCTAGATAAGAAGCTTACACATGGCACATTTTCACAAATTGTGTCGTAATTTTGGCTCTATTGCGCGGATTTATGGTAGTTATATAATGTACGATAGGTCAATATCCATCGCTTTGGCGCTGGAAATGGCAAATTTTATTCCGACAAGCGAGGGTCATGCGGACACAAGCGTACGCAATGTCCGAGCAAAGGCGGAAAAAAGTAACCTTTATAAGCATAATAATAATAAATATGAACAAAGCAGGAATTGTTGAGGCTGTCCACGCAGTTTTGGGCGGCACAAAGGTCCAGGCAGAGCAAGTAGTCGAAACGGTTCTCAATACTGTTATCGAGTCGTTAAAGAAGGGTGAGGAAGTCTCGATCGCAGGACTTGGAATTTTTTCGGTCAAAATGCGCGCCGCACGTGAGGCACGCAACCCTCGCACCGGAGAAGCAATCAAGGTTGCCGCTATGAAAGTACCAAAGTTCCGCGCCGCAAAAGCTCTCAAGGACGCTGTGAAATAGTGTTTTTCTCACTTCTCGTAGGGTTTTATAAAAAATAATAGGAACATAAAAACCGCTGATTATGGCGGTTTTTATGTGTTTGTGCGCCACAGGGGTCTCGGAATTAATCATGTAAGACAGTGTAAGGTTTTTGAGCGAAAACACAATCAAAATATTGAGGCATCAGCATAGGGGTATCATTTTCCTGAAATGGGACAAATGGGACAGTTTTTAGATGTTTTAGGGGTGTCCCAAAACCCAAACAAACCCAATATTTTAAGGGTTTAAGATAGGTAACATAAGGACGAAATGGCTTAGGTACGCCTCTGATAGATATACCTAGCAATCTTATGTTTCAAACTATTGGGTTTTAGTAGGATAAGAGCTTTCAATTTTATTCTTCAGCTTTTTACTATTACCATGACTTATCAGGCCTAAATAAGACTGAACCGTGGCAGACTTACCGCCACAAGAGTGTAATCGTCGGAACATCCGCCTCTTTGCACTTGTTCGTAAAACACGGTGATTTGGAAAATTAATCCATCCAAGATAGTCGTTACCGGAGGAGACGGTGCGTATGGAAATTTTCTTCGGGTGTAGTTGAAGCATTAACTTACCCTTTAGAAAATCATTAATCAATGAAATAGTTAAATGTAGCTGAGTTCGATCCGATGAGAATACTACAAAATCATCGGCGTAACGGATATAGTATTTCATCTTTAACTTATGCTTCACAAACTGATCAAACTCATTCATGTAAATATTCACAAGAAGTTGAGAGGTGAGATTACCAAGTGGTAAACCTATACCTTTTTCTGTAGAAGAGAAACTGCTCACAATTTCTGAAATGAGTGCAATTATCTGCTTGTCCAAAATATATGTTTCTAGAATACTAATCAAGGTCTCCTGATTAATCGAAGCAAAGAATTTCCGTATATCACATTTGAGCACCCAAGCTGTTTGAGTATGATTTAAGGTTATTTTATTAGAGAAAACCATAAATCTATTGATTGCTTTGTGTGTTCCTATTCCTAGTCTGCACGAAGTAGAGTCAGATATGAATGTACGATCAAAAAATGGATAAAGTATTCGATAAATAGCATGATGTAATAATCTGTCACGGACAGTTGCTTTATGAATATCTCTCGACTTGGGATCATGGATTTTAAAAGCTTCATATGGCGAATGTGTATAGACCTTGTTTGCAAGATCAGTGTGTAATGAGATAACATTACTCATCAAATCACGCTCAAATTCTTGAACATCTTTTCTTGATCGTTTTCCTTTTCTAAATTCCTTCCATGCCAAAAGAAGATTTTCTATAGAAATGATATCATCATACGTATGAATCAATTTAATTCTGGACATGTTCGCAAGGAGGAATCATCCACACACACACACACACACACACACACACACGACTACTGCCTGTCTTACAGAAAGTGAAGGATTCGTACATCCTGTGGCATAGCTACTGTTCAGATTTACCGAAAACAGAAAGACATTCCTTTGGTTATCGTATTGATTCATTGTTTATTGAAATAATTGAAGCTATTGCCGCTGCAAGTTTTCTGTCGCCACAAGAGAAATCTCCATATGTCCGCCTAGCTATACGAAAACTTGATGCACTTAAAATATTGCTCATGATTCTCTGGGAATCAAAATCATTAGATGATAAAAAGTATATCGCACTATCAGTAAAACTCGATGAAATCGGTCGCAATCTAGGTGGATGGAATGGACAGCTTATAAAACAAAACTCCCCCACAAAAGCAGGAGAGAAATGAAGAGAGTTGCGTGGCGGAGAGCCGGGTTGTTGCTGTTCCAATTGTTGTCGAGCCAGTTCCAATTGAGAATCACCTTGTCACCATTCTGGTAGAGATACGGGACGTTGAGGTTGCCATTGCGGTTCCGCACGTATATGCAAAACACCTTCCATACCACCACCCTTCGAATACTCTCAGGGTTGAATCGAATTTGGCATCATAATGCCCTAGTATTCTGCACCAAGTATCTTCAATTTTTGAAGTGTCTTCATACACCACTCTATCCGAAGCCGTAACCGCGAATATTCTCGATGTATGGATACTGGATTCGGCCGCCGGAAGCCGGTGCCCCCGGCAAGATTCGCCTACTACCGTTTACAGTTTACCATATGCAGAAAACCCGCACGATTTCGTCATGTGGGTTTTGAATGTCAGCGGCTCATTCCATGCCGAGTGATTAGATCACCAAATTTTTAGGACAAAGGTCAAAGTGTAGAAAGCGCACAGTGACTTAGGCCTGAGTGCTACTTGCGTGGCGGAGAGCCGGGTCGCCGCTGAGCCAACTGAAGTCGAGCCAGAACCAAAAGAGAAACACCTTGACACCATCCTGGTAGAGATACGGGACGCTGAGGTCGCCATTGCGGTCCCGCACGACTGATGCCCAACCAAATACTGCTTTACCAGCGAAGTGTTTCCGGAAATAGGCAATGCCTTTCTTCTGGATTTCTTCGAGGTCGCGCAGTCCAAGACAAGTCTTCAGTGTGTCAGTCTTCTTGAGATGAGCGTAGATCTTGTTGCCTTCGATCCACTTTCCATCCTTCTGACCGTCGTGAAGCCACTGCTCGAGCTTGGTGCCGTCATATTCGGCGGGACCAATTGTCTCCAGTTCCGGATGCATCACTTCTTTCATCCAGTCGGGATACGACGGACGAATCGAGCGATTCACACGGATGATGGAGTCAATCACTTGTTCCGGTTCAGGGACAGGTTTAGTCTTGAGAACCAATTCCGCTTCGCCTCGGGCGAGCAGAATGACTGATTTGAGGTTATCACCGGTAGAAAGCCAATCCAAATCGGACGTGGTTCCATCGTTGCGTTGGAAAGCGAATTCCAACTTCTGACCTGCACCTTGACTCATTGTGAACGTGCTATTCATAATAGCTTGTCCTTTCTTTGTTGTGAGCGAGCCTCGAAAAGCATGCTCGTATTTTTATTGATGCTGGACTCTTCGCCACAGCATTCAAAGACCTAATACTTAAGCCTCTAAATGCTGTGGCGAACGCAAGTAGATATCAAAGATCTTTACTCTGGCATTATACCGCATTGTTCAATATTAGTCAATACTAACAAAATATGGCTCTAAATGGGGCTATTCGTAAGATTAATTGTGCTGGATTAGAAACCTGTAAATATCCATTTATCGAAGTGGTATTTAAGAACTGACACGAGAATCGAACTCGTATCTTAGCCATATTTGACTCTTACCGAATCTGCTGTGTGGCTGTGTTGAGCCATGCATCAGCATCGGCCTTGATTGTGCGGGATGGGAGAGTCGAACTCCCCACCACAGTTTGGAAAACTGTTATTATACCGATTAACTAATCCCGCTTTTCATTTTTATCGAGCATAGGAAAAATGAACTGATCCGCTCCACTCGCGTTGCTCCTTTCGGAGCGCCGGGATTCGAACCCGGAGTCACCTCTTCCCAAAAGAGGCATGTTAGCCGTTACACCACGCTCCGGTGTGAAAACATCATAGCACGAAGGATAATTAATTAAAAGAAAACCAGCAAGTCAGGTTATCTCAGCAAATTTTTAAAATTATTTAAAAATAAAAACTAAATAATGACGTTTTCTTGTATAGAAACCGAGTAAAAGCCGCTTTTACCTGTTGTTTGACCACTATTGTCTAGCATTTTCCCAAAATTAACGATAGCTAAATCAAAGACAAAAGGATGATCAAGCCCATATTTTTTGTCTTCAAGATATGTAGCAACCATTCGCCGTAGGCGTCTTTGCTTTAAATTATGCATTAATTCCTCAGCACGATACCCATCATTACGATTTTCTCTGAAATCGCTTTTGACTTCAATAAAATGGATGCTCCCCTCTTTGATAGCCACGATATCCAGCTCGCCCCATCTACGAAAATAGTTACGATCAGCGATCTTGTAACCTTTTGAAACAAGAAAATCACAGACTATCGATTCGGACAAGTTACCTTTTGATTTCGTATTCATTCTTTAATCATACAGACTAGTTATTAAGAAAAATTAAAAAAGTTATGAACAGTAGTTTCTCTAGACAACTCATAAATTTTACACATGATGTGCATATCATATATTTCACGTGAAACATTAAAGGACACTACCCCACGATTTTAAGCCATATATTTTGTCCTTTATAAACATAATCCACAGACTTATCCACAGTTTTAAACAAAAACCTATATTTTAAGCCGTTTTTAAAAGACGCCAAAATATGTCCTTTTATAACGCAATTTGATCTTATAGCACATATTTAAAGCTCCTATAGAACGCCAAGCGAGATCCTGCACTGTTTCGTAATATTCTCTAAATAAATGCTCGATTCGAGGAATATGGGTGGGAATAATTCGGTCACGAGTTCTCGCCTATTGACTCGACCAGCGACCCCGTCTAGTGCCGGCGCGCCTCGGTTTTCGACTATCCCTACACAAACTGCTGTTTGTTATTGCGAAACATATTGACGTAAAACTAGTGCGCCATGTGGGAGGTTATTAGGACAGAGCTATTGAATAAACCGGTTTGAGTTATTAACACTGTGGGTTCACTGTTTGAACCATTATGATGTATTATAATACCCATTATGAGTAAATACGTTATTGTCGGCTTACTCGTCATTATTTTAGCAGTGTGGATTGCTTTCAATGTTTACAAAGCATATAAAAGTGGTGTTGATAGTGTTAGGGGTGGTGCAATCAACAGAGAAGACAATCCGACATCTTTTTATACAACTACAGTGATGCAGTCAGTGTTGTCTGTGGCATTATTCTTTTTTGGATTATACTTGCTAATCCATGGATGACGAAACAAAAAACGGTGTATTTTTATTAAAACCGGGAGGTTCGGCGATTATTGGCGCAGGGTTCTTATTCCTACTCGGCTTACTTTTCTTTTATTTGACTGTCTGTGATTTTTTGCAAAACGGTATTTCGTGGGCTCAACCAATTTTGTTAATTTTTGGCTTGTATTTCTTTGCAAATGTATGGCGCTATTTTCATTATAACAAAATCCGATTGAGTAATGATAGTCTTGAGACATATGTACAAGGGTTTGGAAGAGCTCTTTTCCAGTTTGGTGCAGACTCACCGATGTTACCTACCAATCCAAAAGAATTAAGACGTACATTATTTCCTAAATATTCTTATGTCAGCATAGATTTATCTAACATTCAACACGTTCTGATTAGTAGATTGAAGGAATTTGAGAAACTATCATCACAACTTAATAGCAATGAAGTAAATGAAGCTATTGTATATTGGCATCAGATATTAGTCGGTCGATTTGGTGCGTTTCCACTTTGGGTCGCCGCACAGTTTTCTCCAGAGATGTTCATTAAAGTTAAATCAGGAAATCCTATCTTTATGTCTTTAAAACCATACTCAAAGAATGGATTCAAGAGATTTTTGGCGGAGCTACAAAAAAGAAATATCTCTTTTACGGTCGAACCGTCTCTGCACTTACTGTAGTTGCTCTATACATTGACTGTTCAGAATGACTAAAATTATTATTCACCGCCCTACCGCCTTGGAGAGCAGGTTGGTGCAATGAATGCGGCCTCAGGAAGCGGTGTGTGGACGCTTCTTTTCTATAAGGATACCAATCGCGCCTAGCGCATATTGGTATTGCGGATTTTATATCATTAGTAAATACCTTGTACGCGCATAGCAATTCGAATATGCGCGTATAAGGCGCGGTTATTGACTCTTTACGTGAAGCGGACACCACAGCTTCCATTCTTTTTGTTTGATGGATAACAAACCGCATCCGCGCACTACCTGCT
>Ga0181520_10009213_pt1 | contig 13703 bp, 13 predicted proteins | sample PEATcosm2014_Bin_29_FD_132451 | JGI IMG/M metagenome (GOLD analysis project Ga0181520, IMG submission 132451) | Peatland microbial communities from MTU Mesocosm Facility, Houghton, MI, USA - PEATcosm2014_Bin02_30_metaG | ecosystem: Environmental > Terrestrial > Soil > Wetlands > Peat | place... | reverse complement strand
TCCTGCTTCTCGCATCAAACTATACCCGCCAACAGGTATAGAGTGGCTATGGCGGAACCGCTGCCCGCAACGTTCCGGCTAAGGCTCATATTTGAACGGGGATATTGTATTTTTCCCGATTGCAACCGATTTTCCGATAAAAAAATCCTAAACCAGTAATACCCGGGTCCCCCTTTAAAGGTGACAGCAGTTTATCGCTAAAAAATTACTGGAGTCTTATAAACGCTTTCGGGGAGAGCCCGAGTTCAATTCCCTCAGGGAGGATTGCCTTGCCGCTGTCTGCATCCTGAGCATATGCGATCACTTCAACGGTGTATGTTCCCGCAGGCAGACTTGCGACATTCCAGTCATAGGTTTGCGTTGAATTCCCCGGATTGACCGTCTGCTGATATATATACCTCCATGTCGGGTCGCTCTCGGAGTTATAGTATACTGTTTCAGTGGCATACTGACTGCCCGGATAACTGATATTCCACTGGAGGGGTACCACGTTTGTGACGCTATTATTCTGTAGTGCTTGGAGATTGGTTATGCTGATTGTCGGCATTGAAAAACCGGTATTGGAGTAGTTATAACCGCCGTTGATGGGGCTGCCTGCTGTTGGTTCACACTCCCCTGTATTAAAGCAGATTGATGACTGGTTTCCAGGAAAATTCATTGTTCCTGGCTGTAAAAGTTTCATTTCAAAAGTTGTACTCCATGTTTGCCCTGTTGTCATGGTTCCGACATTCCAGATCAGGGTCTGGTTGGTAACCCATTCAGCGGTCTGGTTGAGGTTATAGGTGGGATCCCCGTACTGATCTGTGATCATGGTTGACTTTTGGGGATCATACACATAGGCAAACACCTGGTTGCCCGGAGTTATATTTGTGACATTGTTATAGGTAACGGCAACACTTTGCAGGTTCAGTACCATTGTAGTATTGATTCCGGCCGTATTCTGAACCCGCCCCTCTATATTCTGGAAAATGGAGCTCATATTGGAGGGGTCAGGAGTGAAATAGTATGCGCCTGGGGACGTCAAGCTCTGGAAAAACGGCATATCGCTTTCCAGAACGTTTCCATCAGCTGTGTTTGGTGTGGAAAATCCGATACCGTAAATGGTGATATTCTGGCTTTTCGCCCGGTTTGCTGCGTCTACGGAAGCCGCTTTTCCGATATCACTCTCATCAAAGTAAGTAAGTGAGGCCCGGGGGTACCAATCTGATGGCCAGTAGGATTCAAGGGATCCGGGTGCAATCGGTGCCATCATGTTGATGCCATCACCCATAATGATGATCGTCTCGTTATGTGACGGGTTCCCGTGAGTGTTAAGCTCCTGGATTGCACCGTTAATCCCTGCCGCATAGTCTGTCCCGCCGTAGGAAACGTAATTCCCAATATCGCTGATCAATGTATTTCGGTAGGTATAGGCGCTTCCTGCATTCATGAGATCACTTACTATTTTCGCATCTGAACACGGATTGGACCAATAATATGTTGGAGGTGTTGGGGCTGTGGCATTGACACAAGTTTGGTTGGGGCCATGTGAAGGTGTGAAACAAACTGCATCAGGTGTTCGGATACCGTATGATCCGTACATATAATCTGCAGGATCGACCATACTGTAATCGGTCACGGATCCGTACGGGTTGAATGGTCTCAGGGTCCAGTTTTGTTTCTGTTCATTCCAGAGGTTTATGGTATCGTTTGATGCGTAGGGCGGACCGTTTGTATTGGGACTGTTACCAAAGGTGACAAGTGAGATATATGTATCGTTCGTGGCATTTTTCACGAATCCCTTTTCGGCCGCTGTTGTCTGCGTAAGAAGCTGAGTCCCACCAATTCCTCCCGCAAGATCCGTGACGATCACGATATCCGCAGGGTGAGCGGTTAGATTAAATCCATCTGCGGAAAGGCTTATGGTTACAGAAAAATTGCTGCCTACATTCATATTCTGAGGAGTAATTGTGGTCTGCTCGCTCAGGTAGGGATAATTCTTCCAGCTCAGCTGGAGTGGCTGCTGGATAGAATTCCATGTTGCAGTTGCAATAACCGAACCTGTATCCGTGGGATCGTAGGTTACATTTGATTTATTGGTATCGAATTTTCCTGGCTGGAAAAGAACGGTTGCTGTTCCGTTTGCATTAGTGACTGCTGTTGTATTTAGGAGAGCGGGTCCGGCAATTACACAATTAGGATAAGTATATGTAGGCGCTCCAATGCTAAACGTTACCGTCTGATTGGCTACCGGGTTTCCCATGATGTCTACCACTTTTGCAATGAGTTGTGAAGTCTGTCCGGGGTTGACCTCTCGACTAGGCATAACCTGTGGTGTTGCTGAAAAGAGCATATTTGTCGCGTTGGTACTGAAAAAATCGACGGATTGGGTAGTACTTACCGATGCATTGGCGGCCGCTGTTGCCGTCAGCTTGACATACCCGGAGGCGCTATGAGGTCCGTAAGTATAGATAACCTGTCCATATGGATTGGTAATCATATTCCCTGAAGAATCCCCAGACCAGTCCGACTGGATGATTACATTCTGATTTTCTGTGGGGTTTCCATACTTATCGTACAGAGTATCGGTGATAGTAAAATGATGAGCCGGTAAGTTATCGGCAGGCTCGGTTAACGTAGATGGTGAAATTGTCTGAGTCATTCTATAGGGGATACCGTTATTTATACCGTAGATGAATTGCGGCACCCCCCACGGGACACCCACATTGCCAAATTTGGAAAGAAGGATTTCATTCTCCCCTGGGGCTGTATCCGTTACTACCCTGACTGAAACATTTCCGTTGGCATCAAGCTCCTGAGAGGTAGACGGGACATGGCTTCCGCTGATATTGAATGCTGCCACATTGTCGGAGGATGCCGATATCCACAATGATATGATGGGGGGATTATAGGGATTCCTGTTATCAATCGGGTTACCGTACTGGTCGGTAAAGCTGATGTTGAAGGGTGTTTCTGTTCCCACGGTCACTTCATTCTGGAAATCGAACACGGCATTCTGTGCAACATCGTGATCGATATTCTGGGTATAGACTTTGGTCACCGAAACGAGGTTTCCATTATCATTGTAGGTGATTATGGCCGTGATATTGACTGCTCCGGTTTTTGTTCCTGCCAAAAAAGGAAAGTTTACCTGGCCGGTGGTATCCGTTGTCCCGCTGCTTACCGTCAGCGATCCCAGAGTTGTCGAGTTAAGCGTCGCCGTTACGGAGGCACCCGGGACCGGAATGGATGATGTTGTATTGAGTGCCGTAATGGTGATTGTTGCCTGGTGATTCACCACCACCCAACTGGTACTGCTGGTAATTGTTGAATTTTGATCCGGTATCGCTGCGGCACTGCCCGCCCCTGCAAGCAGGAACAGTCCGATAATCAGGATCATGAAACGATAAATCTGCATGCCCCTCACATGTAATGGGTATTGACGTGATCATTATATAAAAATTATTATTTGTATCCCCTCCGAAATCGGGGCCGCATAAGGAAACTAAAGCGAAAACGGGCAGTTTTCCACAAAACCGACTTGTGAATATGTATGGGTTTTATGAGTGGCCGGTGTTTTTTTGCGCTCCCGATCTTTTGAATCTTCCAAAAATGGATTACCCGGCTGTTGTCCGGAAAATTGAGAGGTTTTTCCCGAAGTTACGGTTCGTTACACGGATTCTACAGAAACCTGGTACTGGTAAATCACGACGTTAGTTGGCCGGGTTGGATCCAGGGGCCATTTGTACTCAAAGGGTGTTGCCGTAGACGCCAGATTCAGAGTACCGGTAAAGTAATTTTCCCATGCCGCGGAATAATCCGCATTGTTGTTTGGCAGGTACTTTACGTAGAGCATATTTCCGGCCGGGAGATTATACGAGGTATAATTGGTCAGCCCCAGGACCATTCTCACAGTACCTATGCCCGCCTGCGATGCAATATCTGTGGTAGGGGTGGTAAACCCGATAAGATAGATCACCGCCGTATTGGTCTGGCTGTCATAGTACCACCTGGGGGGTGCAAGCATGGCCGACCCGCTCTCGGCAACCATTCTTTTGACCACTGCACCATTCTCCAGTGAAATGCCGGACTGGGCACTGGTTGATTCATACCGGAGATCCCCGGAGGGGAATAGTAACGGTGCCCCCGCTGCAGCACAATTCCCCAAAGAATTTTTGATACAGGTGTTGATATCCGTATCATCACTGTAAACTGAAAAGTTCGATTCCGTGGCGTTATCATAGGTCATGTTGTATACCGTCAGCGCACCACTCCCCACCTTCAGTGAGGTTTCCGTGTACGGTACCGTTTTGTACGCAATGCTCTTGAGATCGTTTTGCAGGACGATCATATTCTTTTCCATGATCTGTTCGTCCGAACTGACCTGCTGCTGGACGAGCATCGGGTACCCGTACATCGTCACCATCCCAATCCCGGCAATGATAATGCCAAAAACGATGATAAACCCAATCGCTTCAGATACTGCACGATCCGAGTCGTGCGTACGTTTCCTTTTCTGCTGCATCGTTCTAGAACCCCTCTGAATCATAACTTATCTGGTTTATGCCATTGCCCGTTGTGTTCCCGCTCACATTCCGTGTGGAGCTGATCCCGGCAAGACTGATGTTGCTGGAGATCGTGCCCTGTGAAACAAGAACAAATTGATCCGCAGGTGTGGATCCTGTATAGATCTCCACGAAATAGTTTTGTCCTCCCACATCGTCTGGCAGGTTAAACGAACTGGTGATGTTCCCGGTATCGGGTGCAATAGCATACAAATCGACTATACGGGTAGATACCCCGTTGCCGATATCCGTAAATGCATTGTACTGCAGGGTTTCCTCCGGGCCCTGCATGAAATTGGCATTCACCGAAAGAAGCACCACGACAAAAAGAATCACCACAATCGTGGTGATCATAACGTACTCGATGAGGGCACTTACTCCGGCCTCGGTCTGGCGGTTACGATGACACCCAGGTTTCATTGTATGCCGTCACCCCGTTATTGTAGTGGATGTCTACATAAGTATGCGAATCAGCAGGAAGATTGGGCGGTGTAATCTGATAGGAGATCACCGCCTCCTTCCTGCTCATTTCTATTGCTCTGGTATCGTTCAGGATAACTGCAGTCTGGCCCGGAGATATTTTGCCGGTTGAGTTCAGAATTGCTGCATCAATGATGACGCTCCTTACGTCACGGATATCATTTTTCGGGAAGTCGAGCACGCTTTCGGCAGTTGTCTGTCCGACCACGGTGGACTGGTTGAGTACCATGGCAAGGAAGAACAGGCTGAAGCTCACGACAAATCCCATCATTACGATCCACTGCGCATCATCCTTTAGTCCCGCCATAAGAGCACCTCCACAAGCACCGCCCGGGGTGTATATCCGCTCCCCCCCGGGAACTGCTTATTTGCAATCACCAATTCGGTCACCCGGACCGGGTGTTCGACTCCGCTCAGGTTCCGGTTGAACGCAAAGGGGGGGAGGGTTACGGTGGTTTTGTTGAGGATATCATAATAGGTGACTGACGCAGTATAATGGAGGTTATCCGCTCTCGAACCGGTTTTGTTATTGACATAATCCAGAAAAATTGTGTTAAACAGAGGGCCGTTGTTACTCTCCACGATCTGCTGGAGGAGGCTCTCCGCAGTCCCGTTCACCGGTGTATTCATCATCTGCAGGGCATCAGTACCTGTCTGTTCGAGCTGCATATCGCTGATATGGCTGTCCCCCGGGGTATACACGGATGTTGCCCCCAGGACAAGATATGTCGTAAAGAGCATAATCATACCGGCGGCGATCCCTTCGATCGTGTAGAGCTGACCCCGATCATTTACCATACTGCCACCTCCATGACCCCGTTCTGCAGGTAGGGCTGGGTGATGTTGGGATTTGTGTAGTTGTACTGGAATGCGCCGTAGGGAGCGACCTGGGTTGTGTTGAGGTACCGGTCCGGCTGATTCAGGGTGAACTGCATAGTGATATTCAGCAGAGTACTGCTGTCACCCTGCCCGACAAAACTGAGCAGGCCCGGGGGAATAAAGAGGGTGACATTATCCGCAACCGGATAAGGCAGCATTGTGACAGGCGTAGTGTTGCCATCAACATAAATTATCGTTTGATTAATTGTGTTCGGAAGAGGGCCGACAAACTCTGATTGGCCGGTACCCAGTGGAGCTAAAGAGACCGATCTATACACCGATATGCTCGACAGATTCACCGTCGTGGTGACGCCGCCCGGGTTCTGGGGAATCTGGTTGAGGCCGGTAAGATTGACGAGCACCCCTTCACCTCCTGTAATCTGACCAGAGCCCGACGGGGAAAGAGGGTTAATCTGATATGTCGGGTTGTTGTCTGCGGGACCGTTATCGAGCAGATCCGTGTAGTTGAAGTACAGCGAGAAGACCTGGCTTGTAGCATTATTGGTTGAAGCATTGGTCAGCACGTATTGTGAAAGGGGTCCTGCCCCATTGAAATTGGAAAAATCCAGTGTGGCATTACTGTGCTCTTTTACCTTGATCACCCGGCGGCTGTAGCCATAATCTTCTGGAAGGACGTCTCCCACAGACTGCGTCACATTCGATCCTGCCATCTGAAGCGAGATATTGAACAGGTATGGATAGTCCCCGAAGACTGCCCGGGACTGGTAATCCTGTGGGTAAACAAATTCCGTGGTACAGAAAAACCGGTTTATTTTTTCATACGAAAGAATATTCGGAGTGTCTTTTGAAAGTGCAAGCCCGAACCTTAGGATCTGGCTGTCGGCAACGCTCGGAGATTCCCATGAGGGATTGTAGGGCATGCCGGGATCTTCGGTGAGGACAACGCCGGTCCGGTACGCAACTGCATCGTAATCAATGGAACTGCTCTGGAGTCCGATAAAAAGGCCCGGGATCAGGGTTGCCACGTAAATGAACGTGATCATAAAGATGGTGAAACCGGCCAGGAAATCGATGGAAAGGTTTCCGGCATCATCAGCCATGGGTGGAACTCAACTCTCCTGTTGTTGCATTGATGGTAATTCCCTGGCTGGATGATGAGGGTCCGGTGATCGTATATTCCCCGTTCATCAGTTGTAATGTAGCCATCCCGTCGGTTAAATCCACGGCTCCGGCTCCCGATGAGGAATCAGCGATTTTAAGAGCATCTATCAGGGACAAACCCCCGACAGGTACGTCTCCTTGGATCGGTAAACCGGGCGGCATAGCTACGGTGGAAACTCCGTTTTTATCATAGACCTGCATCGATGAAGTATTCCCTTCATGCACCCCGAAGATCCAGCGTTCCGCTTTCCCTGAACTGTCAACGTGTTCTCCCCGAAGATAAAAAAACGACTGGTTTGCCTGGAGCGCAGCGGACTCTGCCTCTTCAAGGGTGAACCGTTCTACCTGGCTGCCGTTGGCAATTGCCACCGCTGAAAAGCCCCCCGTTGCCACGGTAGCGTTTTCTGTTGCCGGGGTCTGGTTGGACTGCCCCGAAGTACATGCAGCACAGAAGAGGAGCAGAACAAGCAGTCCGGCAGCGGTGCCGGAAAGGAAGGGAATACGCATCATTTTCACTAAAGGGCTATAGTCGGTTGAACGGATATAAATATTGTTTTTATTCGTCCCTTCTGAATAGAGAATGCCGTAATTGCGGAAATACGGGGAGGATCCTCTCTCCTGTTACGGCACAATCTTAGCAATCGGGATCTCAAGAATATCTTCTGCCCCGCAGGCCTTGAGCGTTGGGATCAGGCCGTTTACCGCATTTTTCTGCACAACCGTCTGGACGCTGTAATAATCGATGCCATGGAGCCGGCTCACGGTCGGCTTTTTCATGGCCGGGAGCGCGGTGACAATCTTTTCGAGCGCAGCGGTGGGCACGTTCATGGAGAGGAGAACCCGGTGCCGGGCATCGAGCACCCCGAAGAGCAGGGTTCTGATCTCCTCGATCTCGCGCCTTTTTTCGGGATCCGCCCATGCTGCCCGGTTCGCAATGATCACCGTGTGGGACTCCATGATCTGCCCGATGATCTTGAGCCCGTTTTTCCGGAGAGTTGTCCCGGTCTCGGTCAGGTCAACGACCACGTCCATGAGGTCGGGCACCTTTGCCTCTGATGCCCCGTAGGAGTGGAAGAGCTGGACCGGGATCTTCCTCTCCTCGAAGTACTGTTTTGTGAGCTCGGGGTACTCTGTAGTCACGCGGCTGCCGGGCCGGATCTGTGCGGCATTCTCGATGGGCTCGTCGCGGTGGACCGCGATCACAATCTTCACGTTCCCTTCGCCGGTCTTGCTGTACGTGAGGGCGGCGACCTCCACGACATCAGCGCCGGTTTCCCGGACCCAGTCAAGGCCGGAGATGCCAAGGTCGAAATAACCCTTGTCCACGTAGGTTGGGATCTCCTGCGGGCGCAGGATCTTTATCTTACCTATCCGGTGGTCGGCAATTGCCGGGTTGTAGTCGCGGTCAGTGCGCCTGACTTCAAGGTCGGCCTCCTTGAAGAGCTGGAGAGTCTGCTCTTCAAGGCTGCCCTTGGGAAGTGCGAGGGTGATCATTACCTACACCCTTGAGCCTGCAAAAACAATAAATGTTTCAGGTCTGCCCCTGCCCACATGCGCGTATTTTCACGCAAACGAGTGGATAACAAGACCCGAGAGGAGTTTTGGTTCAAACCATGTGGACTTGGGGGGCATGACACCGCCGGCATCGGCTATGGAGAGCACGGTTGCAACCCGGACCGGCTGCATGGCAAGCGCGAGCCGGTAGGTACCGGCATCCACAAGCTTTTCGAGATCGGCTACCGGCCGGGCACCGCCGAGGTACTGGAGCCGGGCATCGCCCCGGGGATCGGTGATGCCGAGCATTCCTTCGAGCACGAGATTCTGGAGGACCGCTACATCGAGAATATCGAGCGGGCCGGCGTTTGGATCAATGGGCCGGGCGCACTCGTACCATTTCCCGTTAAGGTACAGGTGCATGACGTGGAATTTTTCCGGGTGGGTGATATGCGGCGGGATGTTGAACCCGCTCCCGTCCACGGTGCCGTACGGGGCGACCGTGTACAGTTTCCCAAGGCCCGCAAGGAACGTCTCCGTGGTATAGGAACCGAGATCGGTCAGGAGCCGGCTGTACCCGTGGATCTTCACCCGCTCGTACGAGAAGAGCACGCCCATGAACCGCCCGACCTCGCCATCAGCCGGCTCTCCCGCCGCCCGCAGCCGGTCGGCAAGGTTGACTGCAGCCTTGGCACGGTGGTGGCCGTCAGCAATGTACAGGGAGGGGATGTCCCGGAACCGGCGTTCGATCTCATCGAGTGCCTCCGGATCGGTGACCGCATAGATCTGGTGGATGCCACCCTGCGGAGTGTGGGCCTCTGCATCCGGATTTTTTCTTGTGGCAACCAGCGATTCGATGAACGAAAAAAGCGTTCCGGGATCGCGGTACAGGAGCACCACCGGGCCGTCATGAGCCTGGACGGCCTCGATATGCCGGGTCCGGTCCTCTTCCTTGTCGTACCGGGTCAGCTCGTGGCGCCGGATCCGGTTGGTGCGGTAGTCCTCGGTATCCAGGGCGCAGAAGATGCCCACGAAGGTGTCGTTGTCCTGCCGGATCCGATACACGTACATTGCGGGCTGTCTGTCCTTTACCAGTCGGCCGTTTGCAAGAAGGGCAGAGAAATTCTCCCGAGCCCGTTCGTACACCTGATCATCGTGAGGTGAAAGGCCGGGAAGCTCTGCATCGGACCGGCTCACGGTAAGAAAGCTCTTCGGGTTTTGTGCAATGATCGCCCGCGCCTCGTCTGCGGTTACGACATCGTACGGGACGGCTGCAATAGACTGTGCCTCGCCCGGTGCGGGACGCACCCCGGCAAAACGATAGACGCTGACCATGGTACCAACCGGCGCCTGCAAAAATAGGCGCCTTTTCTGGTACATTTGGGTGCAGTCCCATATATAACCGGGGACACTGTCCCCGTGTATGTGCCTTACCGCGTGCGCAATGCTTATCGGAGCGCAGGGTAACTGATGATATCACACGAACTGGACCCGGTGCCCATGATCCGATCCCTTCCCGGTGCGTTTTCCCCCACGACCCCGCTTATCCGGCCGGCCACCCCGGCCGATGTCCCGACAATTGTTGCCATAGAAAAAGATGCGTTTGCCGACCCGTGGGATGCAGAGATCTTTACCGAGGCCCTTTCCTATTATCCCACGACCTATCTTGTTGCTGAAGTGGAAGGGACAGTAGCCGGATTTATTGTCGGGGCATTAGAGGATACCGGGGAAAATATCTACGGCCACATCTGTAATTTTGCGGTTGCCGCTCCTTTCCGGAGCCGGGGGATCGGCCGGCAGCTTGTGCTCCGGCTCGAGAACCAGTTTGCGCTGGAACGTGCCACCGGGGCACAACTGGAGGTCCGGGAGTCCAATGCCCCGGCCCAGCGGTTCTACCGCCGGCTCGGGTACCAGAATGTCTTCTACGTGGGCGGCTATTACGCAAACGGCGAAGACGCCTTTGTAATGATGAAGTGGTTCCGGTTTTAAAAAAAAAAGTTTTTTAGCGCTTTACGCCCCGGCCCAGTTCCTGGTGGGCACGGGCGAGGTGCTGGGCAGCCAAAGCCCCAATCAGGGAGAGTTCCCCGGCAAGAACACCGGCTGCGATGATCTCCGCCAGTTTCCTTGCATTGGCTCCCGCGGGCGATCCGCCGCCGGCCACTCCTAAGATCTTCAGGCACTCCTGCTGTGTATCCACACTCGTCCCGCCACCGACAGTACCGACCGGGAGCGAGGGGAGCGTGACTGCAACGTACACCCCGGATTCCGTGGCATCGATCGTGGTCATGCAGGTGCTGCCGTCAATGGCATGGGCCGCGTCCTGCCCGCAGGCAATAAACATCGCGGCAACAACATTGGCTGCGTGGGCATTGAATCCCATTGCGCCCGCCCGTGCCGAGCCGACGAGGTTTTTGCGGTAATTTACCTCGACCATCGTGGCCGCATCGGTCTTGAGGATCTTTGCTATCTGCTCATGGGAAAGGGCGACTCCCGCGACAACGCTGCGCCCCCGGCCCATGATTCCGTTGATTGCGGCCGGCTTCTTGTCGGAGCACATGTTCCCCGAGAGTGCAATCAGCCGGGCGCCTGTGGCCTGCGCTATTTCATCGGCAATTTTTGCGCTTGCGATGGTGACCATGTTCATGCCCATCGCGTCCTTGGTGTCAAATTCGAGCCGGATAAATACGCTCGTGCCCGTGACAAAGGTGACAAGGCCGGTCATTTTCCCGTGGTTGGTGGTAGTCGCGGCAATCGCGGCGAGATCATCGAAGTGGGCTTCTGCCCAGTCCGCGATCTCCTTTGCGTGCCCGACACTCTTTGCCGCAAAGACCGGCGCCCGGGTCATCCCGTCGTGCAGGATGCGCACCTCGGCACCGCCGGCTTTTGTGATCGCTCCTGCCCCGCGGTTCACCGAGGCGATGAGTGCTCCCTCGGTGGTCGCAAGGGGCAGCCAGAACAGACCTTTCGCGTACTCGCCGTTAATGGCCAGAGGCCCGGCAACGCCGACAGGTACCTGCACGGTGCCGATCATGTTCTCACAGTTCCGGGTGGATGCCCGGTCCACATCGATCGAGAAGATCCCGATGTTTTCGAGTGTGGTTCCGGTCTCCTCCTCAATGAACTCCCGGCGCACCCTGACAGCATCAACCGGGGGGAGCTGCTTTTCGAGTTCGTAGAGCCGGACCGAGCCGTCCCTCAGCTTATTCTTTATCTCCGCTTCCTTTCCGTGATCCGGGCCGTCCCCTGCCCGGGCCGGATCGCGGTGACCCTCATCACCAGCCATGAATACCTGTTGCACCTAACCTATTATCAAGTGCAGTGGTGGCGCGCGATGACGGCTGAGCAGTGGGGTGTGCGGGTTCCGGTAAAATCCGGTGAGGGGACACGGCAGGCCCTCCTCCGCGAAGGGGCGCTCGACTGTACGCTTAAGGTGCTCCGCGATGGCGGCGATCTAATTTTCCCGGTGAACGCAGAGCGGGAAGACACAGGAAGGTTTACGTTCGAGGAGCAGCCGGGGCGGGAAGAGCTTCCCCGGCACGAGCTCGTAGGCGGGATCGCGATATTGCAGGAGAACGATCCTGCCGGTGCCGCCCGGATCCTTTCTGCCCGGCCATCTCTTCATACCGTTCTCTTTCCCACCAGTGAGGTTACCGGTGAGTTCCGGACCCGCACGTACGCGGTGCTCGCCGGGAATGATACGACCCGGACCGAGGTGGTGGAGCACGGGCATTGTTTCGCCGTTGATCTTGCCGGGGCCTACTTCTCCGCCCGGCTCTCGACCGAGCGCCAGCGCATTGCAGAAAAGATGGGGAGGAACGAGCTCGTGCTCGATATGTTTGCCGGGGTCGGCCCGTTTGCAATCACGCTTGCCCCCCATGCCGCGCTCGTGGTGGCGGCGGATCTCAATCCCCGGGCGGTCGCGCTCCTCATGGAAAATATACGGAACAGCCGGGCCACCAACGTCCTCCCCCTTCTCTTCGATGCCCGGCGGCTGGATGCGATCCTGCCGTGGAAATTCGATCGGATCATCATGAACCTCCCGCTTGCCGGCACGGAATTTTTACCGGAAGCGTTCCGGCTCATCCGGCCCGGGGGCACGATCCATTTCTATTCCCTTGTCTCGTGTGAAAAAGAGCATATCGACCGGATCCGCGAGCTGGGCGGCGCTGAGGTGACCGAACGGGTAGTGCGGTCGTATTCTGCGGAGAAATGGCACGCTGTGTACGATATCGCGGCACGGTAATGGCTGGCATCTCTTCCGTGAACTATTCTCGTTTTTAACCACCTGCCTACAATACATATCTCTATCTCCTGATGGCCCAATGAGGAGTACGACTTGGCGGGACGCAGCATGACCAGCGCTCTTTTAGAATGGTTCAGGGGAAGAAACAGGGAGGACCGGGGTTCGTATGATTTTACCGAGTCTCACCCGGTATGGAAGACATGGTGGTTCTGGGGCGTTATTGTGGCCGCATGCATTTTTATTGTCTGGTTTTTCCGGGCTGCATAGGGAAAATATCCGGTTTTTTTATGGAAGTCTGGTATCCCGGACGCCCGGGGGCTGGCCCGTGTTACTAAAAAAAATTGTATTATGCAATAAAATGGGCCGGTACCGGGAAAATACCCGAAAAAAATGCACCTGAAAAAAATTATGCACGTATTGTACGCTGTACGCCGGTATCGGTTATCTCGTAGGTGATATCCTGCGTTTCCTTTTTTAACTGCCTGAGATCAGTCATTATTTCCTGTAACTGGTACTCCCGGTCCCGAGTTGCAATCGAATACGGCTTGTCCGGCTGGTGATTTTCCGGGGTGATGGCAAGGAGTTCGCACGAATTGCGCTGCCGGGTAATTTTAAATTCAGAAATTTTGCTGAGATCTATGGATAAGGAGTCGCCGGTGTGAAACACCCCGACATGCCTGAATTTTACCAGTACGCTCATATGGATCCCCAGCCGGCCCGGTCTCTATTTCCTGTATGCTGCATGCTTAAATCGTCCCTCATTCCCTTTGGCATGCAGCCCATGCCCTTTGGCCCAGGGGTGGAACGGACCGCTGTTCCCACGGTTTTTGTGGGGGTAATGCTGCTGCTCAGGGTATCCCTGCCCCGGTTCCCTGGTATTTCCTGTTTTAAGATAATAATTGGCTTCATGCCAAGCTGTGACATTTTCTTCCTCGTTTTTT
>Ga0181520_10009210_pt1 | contig 13710 bp, 4 predicted proteins | sample PEATcosm2014_Bin_29_FD_132451 | JGI IMG/M metagenome (GOLD analysis project Ga0181520, IMG submission 132451) | Peatland microbial communities from MTU Mesocosm Facility, Houghton, MI, USA - PEATcosm2014_Bin02_30_metaG | ecosystem: Environmental > Terrestrial > Soil > Wetlands > Peat | place... | reverse complement strand
TCTCACGCCGCGCGCCCATAAACGAGGAGGCCGCATGCCAGTCAATAGCCTGCAACCCCGATGGCTGTGGATAATGCTGTCTGTCGCCATCGCCTCGGCCGCCGTTGCGGCTCGGGGCGGGGTGGTATCGGCCGATCCTCTGGCCGATATGCCCGATGCCTCGCACGTCGCGATGACCGTGGTCTCGGCCGATTGCCGCAATGTCGCGATGATCGTGGATAACGCACCGGGCAAATCGACTCTGTTCCTCAACGGCAAGACCGTCGCCAGCGATCTGGATATATCTCTGGCGGCCATCAGTCCCGATGGAAAGCGCCTCGCCTACGTCGTGCGCGACAGCCCGGACAACTGGCATGCCGTTGTCGATGGGATCGCCAGCGAAGCTTACGACGTGCGCGAAACTTTCTTCACGCCCGACGCCAGCGGCAAAGTTGTTGAAATGCTCGGTCCGGTGACCAAGTTCGCCATGAGAATCAACCCCTTTACGTTTAGCCCAGACAGCAAGCACATTGCCTACGTCGCGAAAAAGGCCGGCAGGGTATTTGTCGTCAGGGATGGGGTGGCTGGCTCGCTGCATCATGACTTGGACGACAGGCTGGGCGGCAATGCACACTACTTGCTCTTCAGTCCCGACAGCCAGCATCTCGCCTATGCTGCACTTGAAGAAGGTGTCGGGCCTATAGTGGATGAAAAGATCCCCATCACCGACGGTAATCTCGACAGCATCCGTGACCTGTCGTTCAGCCCGGACAGCAAACGCATGGCGTTCAACTCAACGCCCAACGGCCCCGGCGGCGTGCGGCAGAAAGTGCATTTCTTCGTCGATGGCAAAGATGTTGGGAACGCGGACGCTGGCACGGGGCCGGTGTTCAGCGATGACAGCCTGCATGTGGCCTTTGTGGCAATAACGATCGGAAGCATTGAGGGAGATGCCTACGATACCATGCGCTTGGTCGTCGACGGTCATGAAGGGCCGCCCACACTCATTTTTGGAGGGCCTGAGTTTACGCACCCGTCGCAACTGACATTCGGCCGCGCCAGGGTCGGTGGAGATCACTCTACCACGGCGCCCAGCGGCCCGGCAGTCGATCGGGAGCTTGTTGACTTGAGAACAAGGTTTTGGACTCAATACCAAGCGACGGACATCTACGTTACGGCAGAAAAGGAACGCGACCTGGCACTGGCGGCGTACTTCGCCGCCGATCCGAGCAGGCGCGGCGGGCTGGCGACGCCCGCGCAAAATCAGACGACGAACGATGATTTTGCCAGCGCCAAGGTGCGGCTGGATGCCGCATCTCAGGCTCTGGAGAAGCTCAAGACGGATTTCGATGCCAGCCTTCCAAATAACCCCGATTTCCTAGCCGCCGAGGCGAAACTCAAAACCGATCGCGCCGCCTTCATCGCCAACCTCAATGGCTTGCAATTGGCGTTCGTTCTGCAAACCATTATGGGCGCGTCTGGTCGGGCCACGTCGTCCAGCCGCGTCGAGGTAAACCTCGTTGGCGGGAAGACGGTCAGAGATGTCAGCGACCTCAGCTTCAGCCCGGACGGCCGCCACGTTGCGTATGCCGCCGGCAGCTTTGTGGCCGAACGCAATCGGGCAGCGACGGGCTGGATGACCGCGCTGGACGAAAAGGAAGGGGCGGTTTACGAGAAGGTTCTGAGGCCGCTTTTCAGTTTGGACAGCAAGCACCTGGCATACGCGGCGCTGGAACATGGACATTGGCTGATGATGATCGATGGTCACGACCTCGCCGGATATGAGCCGGTCGTTTCGCAAGTTGGCGACCCGGACGACACTGAAAATGACGTTTTTTGCACCCCATACCGTTTCGACTCCGACGGCAATCTGATCTTCCTCGGTTCCTCCGGCGGTAAGATCTTCCGGGTGACGTGGAAGCCGGATGGATCGCTATCGGCGGCGACGCGGCCGTGAGCGAACCGGTGGTCGCGCAAGCGGCAATCGACCCGCGGCCCTCGTGTTACCTCTCGCCAAAGAAATAGCGGAGCGTGCATCGCCCACCGGACCGCGGCGCCGGCCGGGAGATCAAGGTGACAAATTCGCGAAAAGCGCTACCTTTTGTCACTCTCTGTCCGAATTTATGGAATCGCGCGGCAAATCCGCCGCTGGGGGATTGGGTTGGCCGGCGTGCCGCAAGTTCCGGGCGGCGGGTCAGCGGTGATCGGGATGCTCGATAATCACGGTCCGGCCGTGGTCATCGTCATGATCATGGCCGCGGCGGTCATCGACGATGCAGCCGGTGACGCGGGTCAGCAGGAGCAGGACCAAGGAGAGCAGAATCAATCGGTTTCGCATGTTGTCACTCCGATTGCAGCATAGACCACCGGCCGGCAAAGGGAACGGCGAAAATATCGGCCTGTGGTCGCGGGCCCGGAAATTCAGAATTTGCAGCGGGGATCGCGGAGGGAATGCAAACGCGATGGGACCAAAGAAATGATCTCACGCCAAGGCACACCTGCGGGGAGCGACGTCCAACCGAATAATGTTGCATGCTATGCCGACGGTCGGCATGACAGCCTATACTCAAATCGGCGATTTCCGCGGTGGCCCTGTCTGTTCGTGATTCGAGGCAGCGGTCGCAAGCGTCAAAGTGTGTGGCTCGTGGGAATCAATCTGTTGCATTGTCGCTGCCGTGGGAGCCGATTGTGATAACAAGACGCAAGGCCGTGCGGTCCGAGCCCATCGAATTCCTGGAACGGCGGCTCTTGCTCAGCATTACGCCTGCCACTCTCTATTCGTTCACCGCCGCCGCCGACGGACAGGCTCCTGAAGCCATCACCGTGGGCGCCAACGGCAACTTGTACGGCACGACCGAAATCGGCGGCACCGACAGTGTCGGTTCCGTCTGGGAAATGGACCAGGGAGAGAGCACGGTCTCCACGCGGTACTCCTTCACCAACAGCACGGATGGCGAATATCCGCGCGGCATCGCCGTCGACAGCGCCGGCAATCTGTACGGCACGTGTCAACTTGGCGGAACCTTCGACGTTGGAACGGTCTGGGAACTGGCCAGCGGCGGCACCACCGTCTCCACGCTCTACGCCTTCACCAATGGCAACATCCATGCTGACGGCGCCTACCCGCTGGGAATCACCATCGACGCCAGCGGCAATTTGTACGGCGTGACCGAGACCGGGGGCGACGACGGCCTTGGCACCGTCTGGGAACTGCCCAGCGGCGGGGACTCGGTCACCACGCTCTATTCCTTCACCGGCGGCAGCGACGGCGAGTATCCGGTCTCAGTCACCATGGACGACAGCGGCACGCTCTACGGCACGACCGCGCTCGGCGGCAACGGCGGGGATGGCACGGCCTGGAAACTCCTCGGCGGCGGGGACTCGGTCACCGTGCTCTACACTTTCCCCGATCAGGGCGGCAGTCCGGTCTATCCGAACGGAATCACCTTCGACGGCAGCAACCTCTTCGGCACGACAAACTACGGCGGCGCTGATTCCGATGGCACACTCTGGCAACTGATCGACGGAAACACCTCGATCAACACGCTCTATTCCTTCACCAGCGGGTCCGATGGCGGCGGGCCGGCCGGGATCACGTCGCTCGACGTCGGCAACCTGTTCGGCGTGGCGCAATACGGCGGCGGCGATGGCTACGGCTCCGTTTATGAAGTGCCGGTCACACCACTCAACGGCCAGTTCATCGGTGATATCCCGGCCACCGCCGAGCTCGGCGACACAATCTCCCCCGATCTGCAGATCACCGACCCCGCCGTCGGAGCTTCCGTTGATGGCGATGAGGTCACCAATTATTACATCTCCACCACTCCCAATCTCGCCGGCATCGTTGGTCAGCCGGTGGACACCAACGAGTACGAGTTGAGCCTCAGCGCCGGCGACTCCTATGCCGAAAACGAGGATGTGGCGATCCCCGACGCCATCAATTCGGGCACGTATTATCTCGTGGCCCAGATTGACGCGAACCAGACCGTGGTCGCCGTGGATACGAACGTCATTGCCGTCAGCGACCCGATCCACATTGGTCCGGTGCTCAGCGCTCAATTCATCGCAAGAATTCCCGCATCGGTCAGCGCGGGCCAGACGATATACCCGGGTTGGGAAATCACCGATGCGCCCGATGCCGCACCGGTGAACGACGGCCTTGAATACACCGACTATTATCTTTCCACCACGCCAGATCTTTCCGGCATTGTCGGCCCTGCGCTTGTGACCAATGAGTACATTCTGAACCTGGACCCCGGCGACTCGACCTTCGAATCGCCGGATGTGACAATTCCGGACGATGTCGACGCCGGCACCTACTATCTGGTGGCGCAGATTGACGCGAACCAGACGATCAATCCCGGCGACATGAACAATATCGCCGCCAGCACGGCTTTTTCCATCGGCGCGGATATCTCCGGCGGCTTCTCCGACCAACCGCCGGATTTGGCCAGTCCGGGTGATTCGGGACAGATTTCTTTCTTTCTAAGCAACGCCGCCGGCTCCGGCGAAGCAAAAGGCTCATATTCGGTGACGTTCCTACTCGAGAATGGCGCCCCCGATCTGGGCAACGGCGATATCCCGGCCGGTTCCGCCAGCGGCGTGATCGATGTGGCCGGCGGCGACACGTCCGATCCGATCCTCGCCAACCTCAATTTCCCCGGCAATATCACCACCGGCTTCTATTACGTTGTCGCCACCATCAATGACAGTGGCGGTGGCATCATTGACGGCGACACAACCGATAAGACGTTCACCAGCGAACCGATCCAGGTCCACGGTTCGTATATTTTCCAGTCGGTCTATTCCTTTACCTCCGATGATTATTCCCTCGACACGGAAGGCGTAGGCGGATTCGCGATGGACAGCAACGGTGACATGTACGGCACGACCAACGGCGGCGGCGTTTACGGCGATGGCATCCTGTGGGAGTGGGCCAAGGGAAGTGATACGGCCGCCACGATCTATTCCTTCAGCCTCGCCGATGGGGAAGATCCGCTCGCCGTCGCCGTGGACAGCAACGGCAATCTGTTTGGCACGACCACCGGAGACTACAACAATGACAGAAGCGGCGGCGCTGACGAATTTGGCACTATTTGGGAGCTGCCAAAGGGAAGCCATACGCTCACAACGCTCTATACATTCGGTCAAGCTCCCTATGTCAATGGCACGGGGATTGATCCATTCGGAATCACCATCGACAGCAATGGCAATCTGTACGGCACGACCGAATACGGCCTTTTCATCAATCCCTTTTCCAATGTGAATGGAGGTGTCTACTACGAACTGGGGGACGGCAGCATCTGGGAATTGCCAAAGGGAAGCAATACGCTGACCACGCTTTATACGCCCATCGACGACCCCAACTTCAACAACGCCGGGCATCCGTTCCAGCAAATGTACGAACTCACCATAGACGGCAACGGTAATCTGTACGGCGTCAACGATGGCGGCGGCGTTTACAACGCCGGCAGCGTGTGGGAGCTCGCCAAAGGAAGCGATACCGTCAGCACGCTCTATTCCTTCACCGTTCCCGGGATTGTCGGGAGCTCGCCTCGCGGAATCGCCCTGGACAAACAGGGCGATCTCTTTGGCACAAATTACGGCAGCGGCGCATATGGCTGGGGCGATGTATGGGAATTGGCCAGGGGAAGCAGTACGCTCACCAACCTCTTTTCCTTCCCCTATATACCGGGTTACGTCACCGGCGAGGGACCCTACGGGATCGCCATCGACAGCGGCGGCAATTTGTTCGGCGCGTCCGGCGGCGGCGCTGATGACCCCGACGGCGGCATTTTTGAGTTGCAAACGGCCGTGCTCACCGGCCAGTTCACCGGAGCAATCCCTTCCGCCATCGAGGCCGGCTATGCCATCTTGCCCGCCCTCCAACTGAGCACACCGGCATATGCGGCCGGACCCATCACCGGGGACGAAACCACCGACTACTACCTCTCGACGACGCCCGATGTTTCCGGCATGCTCCTGCCGCTGGCGGAAAATGAGTATGCGCTGGATCTCAACCCCGGCAGTTCCGACACCGTATCACAGGATGTGACCATTCCCGGCGACGTCGATCCCGGCAACTATTATCTTGTGGCCCAGATCGACGCCGACCAGGCCATCAATCCGGACGACACGGATAACATCGTGGTGAACGGGCCGATCAAGATCGTTGCTCCGTTTACGAATCTGGCCGGCGGCGTACTGACCATCTCCGACCCGGCCGACGATGGCGGCGACGACACGATCACCGTCAGTTCCGATGGCACGGGCGTCACCGCTGATTTCAACGGCTCGGCATCAATGGTCTACCAGCAGTCGAAGGTCGATGGCATTGATGTCTCCGCCGGCAATGGCAACGACACTGTCAACATCGGCACCGGCGCTCCCCCCGTCAGTGTCCAGGGCGGCACCGGCGTCGATACCGTCAATGTCGGGCATTATGACGCTGCCTACTATTACGACGACGTTCCCAACAACTCCACCGCCGGCCTGGTTGTGCAGGGCTCGGGGACGGTCACGCTGGCGACATCCAACACCTATGGCGGAAGCACAACGATCGACAGCGGCACCGTTGCCGTCACCGCCGCCGGCGGACTGCCCGCGGGGAACAACGTCGTCAACAATGGCAATCTCGACATCGATGCGAACAGCATCGTCGGGCAAATCTCCGGCAACGGCACATTGACACTTGATCCGGCCACCCTCCAACTGGCCCAGAATTCGCCCGGCATCACGAGCACCATCGGATTGCTGATCATCAACACCGGCAGCACTCTGGATATCGCCAACAACGCGCTGCTGGCCAATGAAAGCGATGTGACCCTTTCACAGATCGCGGCGTGGGTGCAAGACAAGACCATCACCAGTTCGCTGTTCAGCGGCCCGCACGCTATCGCCAGTCGCGCGATCGGCTACGGCGACCATAGCGCCGACCCGCTCGCTGTTCCCGCCGGGGATGTGGAAGTGAAATATGTGCCAACCGGCGACGCAAACCTGGACGGCGTGGTGGACATCAAGGACCTCACGCGGGCCATCAATGACCTGGGCTTATCAACCGGATACTCCGGCGGGGATGTCGCCAATCAGGGCATCGTGAACATCACCGACATCGCGGACATCATCAACGACCTGGGTGCCACCCTGAACGCCGCCGGCGACGGCGCGGCGATCGTGCCGGCTCATGGGGCGATGACGCCGCCGGCCGCGGGCGCGGCGGGTGGGTCGCTGTTTTCGGATAGTCCTGTTCAGGCCGATTGGTTGGAGGGTGGGGGCTCGATCTTGTCGGAATGACGCGATCATTTGCACCCGCAGGTGTTATGGCCGATAATCGCGGCGGAAATGGCCGTACAGGGGGCGCCGTCGGCTGGTTTTTTGTGCTTTGAATGCGTCGAATCGGGCGAAAATGTCGGCCAGGGGGTTCGCGATCGCACTATGCCGTCGAGTCGCTGGAACGGCGCGTGCTCCTCAGCAGTTCGATCGAGCCGTTTGCGCAGGTGGCCAAGCTGTTTGCGGCCGATGGGGAGACCAATGACTATTACGGAACATCGGTTTCCATCAGCGGCGACACCATGGTGGTGGGATCGCCGTATGCGGTCATCAACGGCAACGCGGCGACGGGAGCGGCCTATGTGTACACGGTGGCCGGATCGAACGTGACGCTCGACGGCAAGCTCACCGCCTCCGACGGAACCGGCAGCGATTTCTTCGGGTTTTCGGTTTCGATCAGCGGCAACACCATCGCCGTCGGCGCGTACGGCTGCCGCATCAACTACAATTTCGAGCAGGGCGCGGCGTACGTATATACCGAACCGGCCGGGGGCTGGACCACCATGACCCAGACGGCCAAGCTGACGGCGTTCGACGGGACGGCCAGCGCGCAGTTCGGCTCGTCGATCTCGGTGAGCGGCAACACCATCGCCGTCGGAGCGCCGTATGCCCTTGTCGGGACTGGCTCGGTGCAGAGCGGCGCGGCGTATGTGTATACCAAGCCCGCCAACGGCTGGGCGACGACCAGCGTGTGTTCCAAGCTCGTCGCCAGCGACGGCGCGACCAACGACCAACTGGGATCTAAAATCGGAATCAGCGGCAATACCGTTGTGGCCACGGCCGCGGCCGCCGCCGTCAACAGCAATGCGGATCAGGGAGCTGCCTACGTCTACACCCAACCGGCCGGTGGTTGGGCGAACATGACGCAGACGGCCAAGCTTGTCGCGTACGACGGAGCGGCGGGGGACTATTTCGGGTGGTTCGGCGCGATCAGCGGCAACACCATCGCCGTCGGCTCGCCCTACGCCACCGTCAGCGGAGACACCGACGCGGGCGCGGCGTATGTCTTCACGGAATCCGGGTCCAGTTGGGCCAACACGCCGACGGTGCAAAAGCTGACGGCGGCCGCTCCGCTGGCGGGCACGAAATTCGGCGTCTCGACCTTTGTCAGCGGCAGCACCATGATGATCGGCGCGGACTGGGAAGCCGAAAATGGCACCTACCGACAAGGCGCGGCCTACCTGTTTACCGATTCCGCCTCCGGCTGGGCGCAGACCGTGAAGTTCACCGCCGCGGATGGCGCGGCCGGGGATAATCTCGGCTGGTCGGTCGCGATCAGCGGCGACACCGTCATCGCCAGTGCGGCCCGCACCACGATTGCAGGCAACCTGAATCAAGGCGCGACGTACGTCTTTATGGCCAGTTTCGCAACGCTGTCCGGCGGCGAGCTGACGATCAGCGGCACCGATGGCAGCGATACGCTGACTCTCACCCAAAGCGGGACATATCTCGACGTTGCACTCAACAACATCCCCGCCGCGCCGGTCTTGCTCTCCGGCGTTACATCCGTGCTGGTCGAAGGCAGCGCCGGGAATGACACCATCACGATCGGCACCGGTTGGCCAGTCAGCACAGTACAGGGCGGCCAGGGCATCGACGCGCTGGTCATCGCCGGCGGGGATAACGTGACGTTTACCGACCCGGTCGCGGGCGATTCGTCGGCCGGCCTGATTGTTCAAGGCACGGGAACGGTGACGGTGGCGGCGCAGAACACGCCGGGCGCCGCGTCGCTGAATTACGCGCTGGGCACGGTCACGGTGGCGGCCGGGGCGGAATTGGCACTGGCGCGATCCGATTCGCTGACGGATCAGACCGTTTTCGATGCCAGCAATCTTTCTGTTGCCGGGACGCTGGATATCGCCAACAACACATTGCTGGCCAATGAGACCAACGTGCCGGTGTCGCAAATCGCCGCGTGGGTGCAGGCCGGCAGCATCATGAGTTCGCTGGTGACCGGCCCGAATTCACAGGCCAGCCGGGCGGTCGGATATGGCGACTGGAACGAAGACCCGTTAAGCGTCGTGGCCGGGGATGTGGAGGCGAAATACGTGCCGGTCGGCGACACAAACCTGGACGGCAAGGTGGACATCGCGGACATCGGGCGAGCGATCAACAACCTGGGCCTGTCGCCGGGCTATTACGGCGGGGACATCCTCAATCAGGGCTTGGTGAACCTGACGGATATCAGCGCCGTCGTCAACGACTTGGGCGGAAGCCTCAGCGCCAGCGGCAATGGCGGCGCCGGCGCCAATGCAGCGGTCAGCGCCAGCGGGGCGGCGGCGGTCGCGATACCGGCAACACCGCCCATTGAACCGACCGCGCCGTGGTTTTCGCAGACACCGATTCAGGCCGATTGGCTGGCGGCGGAAATCTCGGATTTTTGTTGATTCGTCCATCGCCGGAGGGCATGATTCCGACACGGTCCTATAATATCGTCAAGCTGGCGATCTGGTGCCGGCGACGTGGGTGAAGTTGCGGCCGGATAAGGAGTTGCCCGCGGCTTGCGCTTTTGGGCCGGTGGAGTTTGCCAGCGGTTTTCTCTAGTGGTGTGCGACCGGCGGTTTTGCCGGCCGGGATTCGGAAAGACGCATTGCCCGATGCCGGCTCACGGCGAGGTGGCACTCGGGGCAGGACGTAAGCAACATGAAGAATGCGGGCGGGCCTGCGAAACCCCGGTTGATCCGTGCGCGCCGTGGGCGTGTACGGCCGATTGTTGAGTGCATGGAGCGGCGGGTGCTCCTGGCGGGGACCACTGCGCCGGTGGGATTGACGCCGGCGCAGGTGCGGCATGCGTATGCGGTCGATCAGGTGACGTTCGGCGCTGTGGCCGGGGATGGGACCGGGCAGACCATCGCCGTCGTGGGCGCTTATGACGATCCGAGCGTGGCGACCGATCTGCACGATTTTGACGTTGCCTTCGGGTTGCCGGACCCGCCCAGCATCGTGCGCGAGAATGAGTACGGCGGGACGATGTTGCCGGGCCTGGACCCGGCCGGTCCGGGGTTTGGTTGGGAAATCCAGGAGGCGATGGATGTTGAATGGGCGCACGCGATGGCGCCAGGTGCGAGCATATTGCTGGTGGAGGCCAACGCGCCCAACGATACGGACATGATCGTCAATGCGGTCAACACGGCGCGCAACGCGCCGGGCGTGGTGGCGGTCATGACGGGTTACAATGAGCCGGAGGAATCGGGCGAGACGAGTCTGGATCAATACTTCACGACGCCGGCCGGGCATGTGGGTGTGACGTTTCTGGCGGCGACCGGCAACGGCGGGGAGCCGGGAGGATATCCGGCGTACTCGCCGAATGTCGTGGCTGTCGGCGCGACAACGCTGTCGACCGATGCGTCGGGGGATTATCTTCAGGAATCCAGTTGGTACGACAGCGGCGGGGGGATCAGCAAATACGAGAGCCAGCCGGCGTATCAGAAGGGCGTGGTCACGCAGAGCACAACCAGGCGAGCGATTCCCGATTTCGCCTTCAATGCCAACCCGATCACGTCCGGCGTGCCGATCTACGACAGCTATGATTTCGGAAACTCATCGCCGTGGGCGGAGGAAGGCGGCACGAGTCTTGCGGCCGCCTGCTGGGCGGGGATCATCGCCATCGCCGATCAGGGCCGGGCGCTGGCCGGGTTTGGTTCGCTGGATGGAGCGACACAGACGCTGCCGCTGCTGTACGCGGCGTCGGGGAACACCATACACGACATCATCAACGGATATCTGGCGGGTCCGGGTTACGACTTGATCAGCGGCCGGGGCACGCCGATCGCCAATCTGCTGATTCCCGATCTTGTTCCGACCACAACGACGGCGGTGGTGTCCAGCGATGCGTCGGTCGTCTATGGGCAGCAGGTGACGTTCACCGCGACGGTATCGCCGGCCGGAGCCGAGACGGGAACCGTGCAGTTCCAGGCGGATGGAAGCAATCTGGGGGGCGCGGTGTCTCTCGGCGGCGCTACGGCGGCATATACAACGACATTGCTGAACGCCGGCAGCCATTCGATCACGGCGATCTACAGTGGCGATGTGAACTATGCCACCAGCACAAGCCCGGCGATTGGCGAGATGGTCGCCATGGCGGGGCCGGCCAATACGCGGAACGTGTGTACGCTGGCGTCGTTCAATGGGGCCAACGGCGAGAATTCCGAAGCCGGCGTGGCGGTGGACTCATCCGGCGATCTGTTCGGCACCACGACTTCGGGCGGGAGCAATGGCGATGGCACGGTCTACGAAATCGCACACGGGAGCGGGGCAATCACCGTGCTGGCCACGTTTAACGGCGCCAATGGAAGTTCGCCGTATGGCGGCCTGGTCTTAGACTCATCCGGCAACCTCTTCGGCGCGACCTATTCAGGTGGAATCAGCGGCTGGGGGACCGTTTTCGAGATCGCATACGGCAGCACGACCATCACCACGCTGGGCTCGTTTAATGGCACTAATGGGCAGTATCCCTACGACGGCGTCACTCTGGACTCCTCCGACGATCTGTTCGGCACGACCTATTACGGTGGCTACGGCACGGTCTTTGAATTCGTCCATGCCACCGGAGTTCTCACCAGCCTGGCTTCATTTGGATACAGCAACGGTGCCTATCCCTACGGCAGCATCGTTCTGGACACATCCGGCGATATCTTCGGCGCCACCGCCGGCGGCGGCTTCGGCGGCGTGGGTGCTGTGTTCGAGATCGTCCACCGCACCGGCATCCTCACCATCACCGGACTGGCGTCGTTCAACGTCGCCAACGGCCAAAATCCGGCCGGCACCGTGATTCTCGACTCCTCCGGCGACGTTTTCGGCACGACCGGATACGGCGGGGCGTCCAGCGACGGCACGGTCTTTGAAGTCGCCAATGGCAGCAGCGCCATCACCGATCTGGCCTCGTTCAACGGCGCCGACGGCTCCGACCCCTACGCCGGTGTGATCATGGACTCCTCCGGCAACCTCTTCGGCACGACCATCCAGGGCGGCGCCGATGGCGACGGCACGGTTTTTGAAATCGCACATGGCAGCGGCGTCATCACCACGCTCCTCTCCCTCAACGGCGCTGATGGGGCGATGCCCTACGGCGGATTGACCTTCGACTCCCACGGCAATCTCTTCGGCACGACCTTTCAGGCCGGCGGCGTCTACGACGCCGGCACGGTCTTCGAACTCACGCCAACCGGCACCGTCGTCACTTCCAGCAACCTCTCCACCGTCATCGGTCAGGCGGTCACGTTCACGGCCACTGTCACGCCCAATATCGGCGCTGGCCCGACAGGCACCGTCCAGTTCCAGATAGACAACAGCAATGTCGGCAGCCCGGTGCCACTGAGCGGCAACTTGGCCGTCTATACGACTTCAGCGCTGGACGCCGGCAGCTATTCGGTGGCGGCCGTGTACAGCGGAGACAATAACTTCGTCGGCACGACCAGTTCCGCGATCGCGCAGACGGTTGCGGCTGGAGCGCTGTCCCTGGCCGCCAACACCGTCTATTTCAAGCTCGATGCCGACGGACGGCACACGGATATCTGGAACAGCGCCACGGCCGTGGGTCCGCCGGCCGAGTCCTTCCTCGTCTCCAACATGTCCGCCGTGACGTACGCCGGTTCCGCTGGCGGCGATCTGTTTGTTCTGGACCTTTCCGCCGGTGATCCGCTTCCGGCCGGTGGGTTCTCCTTTGCCGGCGGATCGGGTCAGAACACGATGGAGATTATCGGCACACCCGAAAACGACACAGCCATCGTGACCGGTTCGAGCATCATCCTCAACGAGCCCTTCGGCACGGTCCCTGTTGCATATAGCGTCGCGACCACCATCATTTTCAACGGCGGTTCCGGCGGTGCTGACACGCTCATACAGGCCGCCCAACCCGGCGGCGGGGCCAGCGTGGTTTTCGCCAACCCCACCGCTCTGGACACGCTGGATATTGATACTGGAACCATCACCGTTCCCGCCAATGCTCCTGGCAACGGCCCGCTGCCATACACCCTTGGCACGCTTTTGATCGCCGGCGGGGCCGGTCTGGCACTGGCGCCGTCCGATTCCCAGGCGGATCAAACCGTTCTGAGCGTCAACAACCCGTTCAATTCCGGCACGGTGGATATCGCCAACAACACGCTGGTGATGAACGAGAACAATGTGCCCCTGTCGCAGGTGACGACCTGGGTGCGCAATGGCGATAGCGCACCGGGCATCTTCAGCTCTCGCGTCACCGGGCCGGGCGCCGTCGCCAGCCGGGCGATCGGCTATGGCGACCATAGTGCCGACCCGTTAACTGTCCCGGCCGGGGATGTGGAAGTGAAATACGTTCCCACCGGCGACACGAATCTGGACGGCGTTGTGGACATCACCGACCTGACACGGGCGATCAACGACCTGGGCCAGCCGGCGGGTTATTCCGGCGGCGACATCCTCAAC
>Ga0181520_10009209_pt1 | contig 13711 bp, 6 predicted proteins | sample PEATcosm2014_Bin_29_FD_132451 | JGI IMG/M metagenome (GOLD analysis project Ga0181520, IMG submission 132451) | Peatland microbial communities from MTU Mesocosm Facility, Houghton, MI, USA - PEATcosm2014_Bin02_30_metaG | ecosystem: Environmental > Terrestrial > Soil > Wetlands > Peat | place... | reverse complement strand
GTGCGGCCCGAATAAGAAATGGCGACTTCGTAAATCCGCACCTTCAAGCGCGCGACCTTGGCCGTGATTTCCGGCTCAAAGCCGAAACGGTCTTCCTCAATTTTGATTTTCTGGATGATTTCGCGCCGGAACGTCTTGTAGCAAACCTCCATGTCCGTCAGGTTCACGCCGGTCGCCATGTTGGAAAGGGTGGTCAGGATTTTGTTGCCGACCGAATGCCAGTAATACAAAACGCGGTGGCCGCTGGGGCTGCCCAGAAACCGCGAGCCAAACACCACGTCCGCCTTGCCGGACAAAATCGGGACAAGCAGGCGGAAATATTCCGCCGGATCGTATTCCAAATCCGCGTCCTGAACGACGACGATGGCCCCCGTCGTCCGCGCAAAACCCGTCCGCAGCGCCGCGCCCTTGCCCCGGTTGACCTCGTGGCGGACGAGCCTGATGCGCGGCTCGTTTTGCGCGAGCGGCTGCAATTGTTCCCAGGTGCCGTCCGTGGAGGCATCGTCCACAACAACAAGTTGCCGCACGGGCCGCTGCGCCAGCACGTTCTTGGCGACGTCCGCCACCGTGGCCGCCTCGTTGAAGACCGGCATGACGACGGAAAGGCACGGCTCGATGTCGGCGTTGGATTTGATTTCGGTCATTGGCGATTCGTCCAAATCGGTCCGGTTTGGCGGAAGCTGGCAAAAATGTTCAAAACATTCAACCAGCAAATGCGAGCCGGCGCGGTCATCCAGTCCGCATCAGCCGCGTATGCAGCATTTTCAAGGCTTGATTCGCCGTGTCCCGCTTGAATTGTTCGCGCCCGGAGGGATTCATTTTCCGCCCGACCGCCGTTTCGCATCCGTCCGCCAGCGCGATGAAGACCGTTCCCACCGGCTTGCGTTTCGTCCCACCGCCCGGCCCGGCAATGCCCGTGACGGCAATCGCAAAATCCGCGCCGAATTTCTTCCGCGCGCCACGGGCCATTTCGCGCGCCACCGCCGCGCTCACCGCGCCGTGCCGCGACAGGGTTTTGGCCCGGACGCCGAGAAATTTTCGCTTCGCCGCGTTGCTGTAGGCGACCACCCCGCCGGGAAAAACCGCCGAAGCGCCCGGCACGTTCGTCACGCGGTGCGCGAGGCAGCCGCCCGTGCAGGATTCCGCCAGCGCCAGGGTTTGCCCGCGCTCCGCCAGCAGGCGGACGACGGCTGCTTCAATTTGACGGCCTCGGCGTTCTGGGGGTGCGGATGTCGGCATTGAAGGTTCCGGCGACGTAGCTTTTCGTTTCATCCGGCGCGCAGAAATAAATTTTTCCCGAAATGCGGGCGCCGGAAACCTGCCCGAAGTTGAGCCGCATCGCGTAGCCGCCGTCAAGATTTTGCCGCGCGGTCTGGCCGCCGTCCTGCCAGATCAATGTGATGCGCGCCGCCGTCGGCGTGTTCGTGGTGATGTTAAGGGACTGTCCGGCGAGGGTTTGGGGTTGCGCGCTTCCGAAATTGATCAGGACGCCGAACGTCACCGCCCCGCGCGTGCCATACCGCAGGGTCAGCGTGCCGTTCTGCAACAACGCGCGCTCGACAACGAAATCCTGCCCGTGAATCCGTCCCGCCGCCGTTGAATCGGGAATGGCCGCCGTGTTGAGTTTCAACGTCCAGTTCGTGTTGTTGGCGGGCGGCGCGGAGAGCGCGGGTCTGGGGCGGGTTGGAGTTGGAGTCCTGGGCGGCGTCGGTTGTTCGCCCGATCCGGATGCCACTTCGTTGGTCGGCGCGCCGCCGCGGGCGGATTTGAAAATTTTTCCGCGAAATGCGACAACCGCCGCGCCGGCGGCGCAAACCAGCGCCAGCAGGATTATCAACGCCGCAATCGGAAATTTATTTCCAGCCGCCGCCGCCACCCGGTCCTCGGGAATGTTCGGCGCGGGCCGCTCTCCGACCTTGGTGCCGGTGATGATGAATTTCTGCCCCGCGATCGAGGGCGCCTGCGGCACGGTGATCTTCTGGAAGCACGTCGGGCATTCCATCTGCGAGCCGGCCTGCGACGAATCGCACTTGATGTGCTGGCCGCACACCGGACAGGCATATTTGAACTCGCTCATGGTTTGACAGAACATTTCACATTCATCGCCGGACGGCAACGCTGATTTTCAGCGCCAAACCTCCTCGTCCCCGCAATCGGGAGCGGCAAGGCCGGGGACAAGGATGGAAACGAGGACGAAAATGCCTTTGCGTCTTGGCGTCTTTGCGTTAAAACCTGACCATGAGCATGAACAAAAAATCTCCCGTTTCACGCAGCGGACGCTTCGCCGGCGGTCCCGCCGCCGATGCCGCGCAATTCACCGAGTCCATTTCCTTCGACTGGCGGCTCTGGCGCCACGACATCCTCGGCTCGATGGCCCACACGCACATGCTCCACAAAATCGGCGTGCTGACCCAAAAGGAATGCGTCGCCATCATTCGCGGCCTCGACGCCATCGGCAGGGAAATCCGCGCCGGCAAATTCAAGTGGAAGCCCGAACTCGAAGACGTCCACATGAACATCGAGGCCGAGCTGACCAAGCGCGTGCCCGCCGGCGCGAAATTGCACACCGCCCGCTCGCGCAACGATCAGGTGGCGCTCGGCATGCGGCTGTGGCTGCGCGATGAGATTGTTCTGCTGCTCGGCGAAATCGCCAATTTGCAGCGCGTCCTCGTCTCGCTCGGCGAGAAAAATGCCGGCGTGCTGATTCCCGGCTACACGCATCTGCAACGCGCGCAGCCCGTTTATCTCGCGCACCATCTGCTCGCCTACGTCGAGATGCTGGAACGTGATTGCGAGCGCCTCTGGGACTGCCATTCGCGCGTGAACGTCTGTCCGCTCGGCAGCGGCGCGATTGCCGGTTCCACACTGCCGCTTGACCGTGTGCTCGTCGCCAAGCTGCTGGGCTTCTTGAACGCCAGCGGCAAACCGCAACTCACGCAAAATTCCATGGACGCCGTAAGCGACCGCGATTTTGCCGTCGAATTTTGCGCCGGCGCCGCGCTGCTGGCCGTGCATCTTTCGCGGCTCGCGGAGGACGTGATTCTCTGGGCGAGCGCGGAATTTAATTTCATCAAGATTGCCGACGCCTATACCACCGGCTCGTCGCTCATGCCGCAGAAGAAAAATCCCGACATCGCCGAGCTGGCGCGCGGCAAGACCGGCCGCGTTTTCGGCAACCTGATGTCGCTGCTCGCGCTGCTGAAGGGCTTGCCGATGACCTACAATCGCGACTTGCAGGAGGACAAGGAACGGCTGTTCGACACCGCCGACACCGTGCGCGCCACCACGCGCCTCATGGCCGCGATGTTGAACAACACCAAGGTGAACAAAGCTGCTTGCGCCGCCGCCGCGAGCGATCCGGCGTTGCTGGCGACCGACCTCGCGGATTATTTGGTGAAAAAAAGAATGCCGTTTCGGCGGGCGCATCACGTCGTCGGCGCGGTCGTGGCGCTGGCGGAAAAAACGGGCAAACCGCTGAACCAACTAACGCTCGCGGAACTTCAGGGCGCGGACAAAACCTTTGGCCGCGACGCGCTGGGCGTGTTCAATCTGAAAACGGCGATGGCGAAACGCAACCTGACCGGCGCACCGGGAACAAAGGAAGTGGCGAAGCAACTGGCGCGCTGGCGGGAACAGCTTTCGTGAATCTTCCATGAAAATTATTACGCAGATAATCTTATTGCTTCTGGCAGTTGTTTTGACTGGATGCAATCGCAATGGCTCTGCAACAAATCAACAACCAGCCACAAATGTAAATGCGTTGTCAAATCCGACGGTGGTTGCAAGTGAAATAATTCCGCCACTCGTTCCAATTGAAGGTTTGTTCGGAGTAAAGCTTGGCGAACCATTGCCTTCAAGCTGTCAAATTACATCTGCAAGCGAAACTACTGGTGGGTTTTACGCGATAATTTTCACTCCACCAGAAACCAATTCGGTCTTTGATACTTATGTTGTCTATTTAGATGCAAGCAGACGTGTCGTAGCTACCATTGATGGTCAGGGCAAATTCTATGACGACAGTTCGGAATTCGACCGAACTAGAGACGCTATAATTGCCAAATTTCGTGAACGCTATGGCAAAGAAGAAATGGGTGGTAGCGATGGGGACTATTGGTATACATGGAAACGCGGAAACCGCGACATTACATTGACAGAATTCATTAAATTAAATAACCTTAACCTTTCATGCACTGATAAAGACCTTTACGATTCTGTTGAGAAAGGTAAGCCACCAGTTGACACTCGCGGATTATAAATGTCTGCACACCAAAAATTGCCGACAGAATTAACAAAATTTGAAACTCGAACTGGCGGCGCAAGTTGAATTCTGACGATTGGCCGTTTCAGATTCCACGGCACCAGAGCCTATTGCAACTGGACGACGCGATAATACCGTTGCGGGTCCGTCCCGATGGGAATGGATATGGCGCCCGCTGAATTGGTCATGGTAACGGCGGGCAGATTGACCCAGACCGGCTGGTTGATATTGGTCTTGTATTGCACCTGATAGGTGTGCCCGGCCTTGGCGCTCCAAGTGAGCGTCAGCGCGGATCCACTGGCGATTTGCTTCACCAACTGAACGACCGCCGGTGCGGGCGGCGGATTGGACAACGGTGTCCCTCGAATGGTGTTGTTGATTGAGTCCGCCACATAGACGTTGGTGCAGCTGTCCACCGCAATGCCATAAGGCCCATTGAACCGCACGGCACTGCCAAAGCCGTCAATATCGCCGGCATTCCCGTTCCCGGCCAGTCCCGCAACAGTGAACACGGTGTAATTTGTCCCCGCGGGCGTCAGCCTGCGAATGGTGTTGTTGGCCTCGTCCGCCACAAAGACATTGCCGCCGCTGTCCACCGCGACACCCGTGGGACTGTTAAACCGCGCGGCGCTGCCGATGCCATCGGCACTGCCAGATTTGGAAGCCTGCCCGGCAATGGTGCTCACCACCCAGTTGCCTCCAGTCGGCACAAGTTTGCGAATCGTGCAACTTAACATGTCAGTCACATAGACATTGCCGCTGGCATCCACCGTAATGCCACTGGGCTCGTTAAACTTGGCGTTGTTGTTGTTGCCGTCGGTGCTGCCACCATTCCCGGCCAGCCCGGCAATGGTGTTCACTGTCCAGTTCGCCCCTGACGGCGTAATCTCGCGAATGATGGAGTTGCCCTCATCTGCGACATAAATGTTGCCGCTGCCATCAACCACCAAGCCTCTGGGATAACGGAACCGGGCACTGCTGTTGTTACCATCGGCACTGCCGGGACTCCCCGCCAGACCGGCGATCGTGCTGGACACCCAATTTGTCCCCGCCAGCGCGAGCTTGCGGATGGTGGAACTGCCCGTGTCCGCCACATAGACATTGCCGCCGCTGTCCACGGCAACGCCATAGGGCCCGTTAAACCGCGCATTGGTATAGGAACCATCGGCACTGCCGGGATTCCCCGCCAGACCGGCGATCGTGCTGGACACCCAATTTGTCCCCGCCAGCGCGAGCTTGCGGATGACATTGTTATACATGTCCGCCACATAAACATTGGTTTTGGCATCCACCGCAATGCCGAGCGGATGATTGAACAGCGCCGCGCCGTTTGAGCCATCGGTGCTGCCACTGGCGCCCGCCATTCCAGCCAGAGTGGTGATTGAAATAAACGGAGCTACGTTCACCACGAGGACCGCCGGCGGAGAACTTGTCACGCCGCCAAAGGCATTGGTGATGACACACTGAAATGATTCGCCGCTGTTCGTGAGGGGCGGCTGAATCACCGTCAGGGACGCCGTTGCTGAACCGGAATAATTTGGGCCGTCGCTCAAGTTAATCCAGGTTGCGCTGCCGACGGGCTGGCATTGCCACTGGTAAGCCAGCGGCAACAGGCCATTCGTGACAATCACGGCAAATGTCGCGCTCGATCCGACGGTAATGGACTGGCTGTCCGGCTGCGTCCCGATCATCGGCGGACCCACCGCCTCCACAAGGGTGAAATTGGCCCCCCAGACATTGCCGCTGTTGGTGTTGTTTTCAAATGAAAGGGTGGTGCTGTAATTGCTGCTGGCCGGAAAATAACCCATGCTGGTTACCGTAACCGTGTAGGCGGAGGAGGAAGGCACTTCGGGCAGGGCGTAGACGCCGTTAACGTCCGTGACCGCGGTGTATATGCCGCCCCCGGAGCGGGTGGCGGTGACACTGGCGCCGGCTATCGGGTTCGTGTTCACGTCAACCACGCGCCCGCTGATGATTTCCCCGCTGCCGTTCGTATAGATGTTGTAAACGCAGGATTGCAGGGTCAGAAAAGTGCCGTTGTCGGAGGTGTCAATGATTGGCAATGCATACCAGGCGTTATCGTCTCCGCCCCAACCCATGTTCAAGTGGTGATACAACGTCACCATGCTGTATCCGTAACCATCGGCAAGAACACAATGGCCGTTGCCCGATGTGTCAATGATGCCCAAAATGACCGGCAACCGCGCATCCAGGTTGGGATTGACCATGCCAATAAAGTTGTAGCCCACGTTGATGGAGGCGGCTTCAGTAATGACCGCATTGTTGAATTGGAACGTGCTGGTGAGGGCCGATTGGGCGTCGGACATATACGCGCCAGAATTGTCCAGCGTGTATTGCATATGAACCGCGACACCCGCGTCCGCAGTGAGCGCGCCAATGGCCTGATATTCGGCGGACGGGTCGCTGTCACCGGGCACCAGCGTCATTTGGTTCCACTGGTAAGGATCCCCATGTCCATCACCGCCGCGCAATGAACGGGTCATCTCCACCCCCGCATACGTGATGGTGAACGACGGCGTTCCCACGCCAACCGATGGATATTGAAAGTAATACATCAGTTGGGCCAGAGCGGTGGCCACGCACCCGCAGACAGAATTGCTGGCGGTGCCCGCCGCATACGGAGGGGTGAAATAATTGTAACAAGCCGGGCCGGTGGAGGTGTTGTCCGCTGTCCACTGATTCCAAAGCGTTTGAACAAACGGGGCAACCCGGAGATCATCAATGGAGCCGCCCTGAAGCACCAGCGGTTGCGGCCCTCCGAGCACGATTTTCTGCAACTTCTGCCATTTGTCCCGAGCTTTCAACCCGGCCGCTGTAACCTTGAAACTCTGCGCACGCACGCGTGCCACACGGGCTGGTATGTCTTTGCCGACCAAAGCCCCCAAGGGATTTTTCAGGGATGGATCAAAGCGACCCTTCGTGGCAAATGCGATGATGGGTTCCACCTGATCTTCCCCCGACACAATCACAAAGCCCGATGGATCCAGATAAACGACGTGATACAAGGGAAGACCGGCGTCATCCCTGAATGTCTCAACTGACTTGACCCCGCCGCCCAGCGGTTCACCCAAAGGCGAATGGTCGAGTTGAAGCCAGCCTTTGACCGTTGCGGCAGCGGTTTCGGAATTGACCGGTGTCCCAATCGCCTGCCCCGCAACCCAGAGGTAACACGTCAGCAGCAAAAAAATCTTAATTGGTTTCATAGGTCTTTTGTCGCTTTGACCAGTCCATGCCAACTTCATTGCGTATGCACGCGGTAATAACGGGTCTTATTCGTCGGTGAATCGTGGATTTCCATGTAACCGCCAGTGCCGCTGTTGGTATAAATCGGCGTCCAAGCCTGCGGGAACAAAGTGGCGGAACGCTCGACAACATACTGTTTGCCGCTCACGCTTGGCCAGCTGATGACGCTGTCCTGCTGGCTTTGCGCCATGGGCTGGTCGAGGCCGGCGGCCAATATGGAGGTTGGATCCGTCGGGTCGAGACCGGCGATGTATTTCTGCCAGTTATTGAAGGGAGTGCCGTCCGCATCGGCATTGGAAACAGAGAGCAGGTTGTTAACGGTGCCAAAGTAGCGCAAGCGCCATGAATCCGGGATGCCGTCGTTGTAGGTGGAATTGGCGCGGCTGGACAAAGTGATCAGGCCGGTCAGCGTGCGTTTGGGGAACGACGCGAAGCCGCTGGGCGAGGCCGAGGCATGGTCGAAATGAATCGCGTAAGCAGACAAGCTTGTGGCAGCCGCCGGGATGGTAATGCTCAATGTCCCGATGACGGCCGTGCCCGACAGCCCGGCGTTGGTGCTGTTGAGCCAGACAGCGGAGTAATTGCCGTTGCCTGTGGAATAGGCGGTGTATGGCGCGCCGAGAACAGACGCATTTTGCGTGAATTGCACCGGGGAGGTGAGCGGCGGCGAGCCGTCGAGCGGCACGACGCTCAAATTAAGCATCAGCAAGCGCAACGGATACTGGCCAAAGACCGTGGCAGTAACCGGAATCTGGACGGTCGAACCGGCGCCGGCCTGATAATCACCGGCGGCAAAATTGACCGATGGCGTGTTGGTGATGGAAACCGGCGCGGGATTGGCGCTGACCGCCGGCTGAACCTTGGCGCCGGATGATTGTTGGGCCGCACTGGCGACCGCATTGGGGACAATTTGCGCGACGCGAACGCCATTCGTCCAGAACCGTTGAAACCAATACAAGCTCGGATCCAGCGACCGGCGGTAGGTGACATAAACGTCGCACACGTCCAGAACACCGTCGCCGAAGGCAATTTGGTTGATGGTCGTGTCATTGCCATCAAACAAGGCATTTAGCGCGGTGGGGTCATTGACCGGGTTGTTATATTCCAAATATCCGTGCCCCAGATCCACATAAGTGGCGCCGCAGGAATCCATGGCGTCGAAGAAATCGCTGCCCTGTGGCGGATACCAGACTCCGTAAATGGCGGACAGGAATACTTGTTCCACATCAGCGCTTCCATAGGTTATCAAGTCACCTGTTCCGAAGTCGCCGGCGTTAAACCAGCCGAAGGGATACACGTCGCCGACGATGTATTTGATCTGTCCCATGGTGACGTTTTTGAGGGCATTCAGTGTTCCGGCGCCCAGGGAATTGTTGGTTGGCGCATAGATGAACACGCCCGAACCCGGCAAGCCGATGCCATCGTCTGTCGCCGAGGGCCGTCCTATCTGGATTTGGTAGGCTTGACCGGGCGCGGCATTGACCGGCACCTGGAACGAGTAACCGCCAACAATCACTCCGTTGGGCTGACCGGCATTGGGGAAAAAATCAATATGAGCGGCGGAGAACGTGATCAAATCCTGTGAAAGCGTGTCGTAAAGGTTGGTCTGGTAGTAGTTTTCCATCCAACCCACGCCCAGCAGGTTGTTCGCGGTATTGGTGAACATCAGATTCTCAAACCAGTTTCCCTCATACGAGACGATGCTGTTGGTGGTGGCCGGCGGCGGCGGGCCTGGTCCGTCTGTCACGAACATATACGGCGGAATGGGTATATACAATAATGGCGAAGATCCCGGCAACGGCTTCAGGAGCATGGATTGAAAGCTGAACGCATTGGGAGTTATGGGAGGGGCGGAGCCAAGCTTGTTGACCGTGAGATTGAACTGCAGGCTGTAAATCTTTTGGCCGGGGAGATCACTCAAGGTCACAGGCGCATAAAAGGTCTGGCCGGGCGACGCGACAAAAGAGCTGGAGGCCTCGCCGGAGGCGAAGCCGAAGCTGATGGTGTTGGGCACGAAATTGGACGGCGAAAACAATTGCTGGGCAAGTCTGCTCGGCGAAAAGCCATCGCGGAAGGCAATGGCCTGGAAAAGAACGTTGCTGCTCCCATTGATGGAAAGCGTCACCGGATTGCCATTGGTGATTGCAACCGGCCCGATGCTGGGCGGGGCGTTGGTTGGAGTGGTGCCGTCAACGGTATACCAGAGCGTCACGTTGGTTGTGATGTCGCTGACCGTGAACCGCGCGGCGTTGTTTCCGTTAATCGTCAGATCGCCAACTTGAAACTTGAACTCGGCGGTGACAACCGGGCTGCTTCCCCCCGGACCGACATTCACCGCCTCGATCACCAAGTCCGGCATGGGCGGCACGAAATCGGGCACAAGAGACTGCGCGTAAAACAGCCCGTCCTGATAAACCGGCGGCGGAGTGATTCCGTTGTTTGTCAAAAAGGAAACACTTAAAGCAACCGGCTGCGGCCCGTTGGTGTAGATGTAATAGGTCGGAATGCCGTTTGTCATCGGATCAATGGCCATGTTAAAAAAATTGTTGGCGGTATAATAGTTCGCTCCGCTGACAGGATGGATCACGGTCAGGAAGCCGGTTATGTAGTTCCCTTCATAATCAAACCAGCCGATTTCCGGCGCTGGTGGCGGCGGTATCGTCGTCGTGTAGTTCGTTTCCACGGAGTTTGCACCCTCGCCGCCGGCATTCAGGGCTGAAACAACATAATAATACTTCGTCCCGGCGAGCACGGTCGTATCGGTGTAACTCAAGCTGTTCGTGTTGCCAATGGTTGTTTCGCCGCCGCTGGAGGTGGCGCGTTTTACGTTGTAGCTGGTTGCGCCGGCGGACGCCGTCCAGGTCAAAATCACCGGCCCGAAGTTATAATTGGTGATGGTCAGGATGGTTGGCGGGGGAGAAAACAGCGGCGTGGCGCTCGCTTCCGAAGAGTTTGCACCCTCGCCGCCGGTGTTCAGGGCGGAAACAACATAATAATACCTCGTCCCGTCGAACACGTTTGCATCGGTGAAACTCGTGCCGGTCGCGCTGGCAATGATCGTTTCGCCGCCGCTGGACATGGACCGTTTTACATTGTAGCCGGTTGCGCCGGCAGACGGTGACCAGGTCAAAATAATCTGCCCGTAGTCGTTGGTTGTGACAATGGGCAGGATGGTTGGCGGAGGAGAAAACAGCGGCGTGGCGCTCGCTTCCGAAGAGTTTATACTCTCACCTCCGGCATTCATCGCTGAAACGACATAGTAATAAATCGTGCCGTCGTCAACGTTGGTGTCGGCATAACTGGTGGCGGTGGTGCTGCCAATGGTTGTGTAAGGACCGCCGGTGGTAAGGGAGCGTTTCACGTTGTTCGTCGCGCCGACACTCGAACTCCATGCCAAACTTATCTGCCCATAGCCCCCCGCCGCGGTCAAGTCCGTCGGCGGAACGGGCCAGGGAAGCGGCGGCACAATGCCGGCTCCCGCGACATCGCGGATGATGTGGTAATAATCCTCGGTCGTATAAAGAGTTCCGTCAGGCCCGATGATCACGCCAAAAGGCATCCGCGCCTGGACGTCGCCAGTCGTATCAGGCTGCCAGACAATCCCGTCCGACCAGCCCGGGAAACTACCCCACCAGTCATTCGTGATGACACCATACAAATTGGTTGTGATGCCGACGGGAGTCACCACTTTGACGCGATTGGTGCCGTAGTCGGCAACGATCAGGCTTCCATCGCCCGCCTCGGCCACGCCGGCGGGCCAGAAAAATTGGGCTTGGGCGTTCAAAACACCCCTGCCATTAATGCCAGTGTAATCGCCCGCGCCATTGAAACCGGCATTGGTGGTGACGATGCCGTTGGTGGGATTAATAAGATAAATGCCATTGCGTCCGGAGTCGCAAACGGCCAGCAATCCGGCGGTCGTCCCGCTTCTTTTCACGACAATGCCTTGCAGGAAAGTGCCGGCATTGGTGATGGTAACGACGACATTGCTGACGCCAGCCGGCGTAATCTTGAACACGGTGTTGCTGGTGGTTACATAAATGTTCCCCACGGTGTCCAGCGCGATGCCGCTGGCGTTGGTCAACCCCGTCATGTTGGTCACGATGGAACCGTCCCAGTAACCGTCAAAAAAACCGAATTCGACCACGTTTCCGTTGGTGCCCTTGCCGCGGTTGAGGACGAAGACGTCGCTTAAAGCGTCCACCGCCACCCCCACCGGCTGGGAAATCACATTGGTCGGGATGTAGGGGGGATAGGGAGCAAATGTGGTCGTCTGGCTGGTGATCTCGTCAGAAGGACTGCTGATCAGGCGAATGGCATTGTTGTCCCGATCCGCCACATAGAGACAATCCCAGTAACTGTCATAGGCGAGGCCGGAAGGTGTGTGAAATTGCGAATAAAGAGTTCCCCAGACACTGTTGGTCGAACCATAAGAAGTATTGTCGTTGGCAAATTCATTCGGCCCGCCGCCCAAAGTGGCGACGGTTGTTGCCGTCTTTGATGATTGCGCCTCGAGACTGGCGGCGCCCAGCAACAACCCGGCAATCGCCAGAAAACCACACAGGCGCATGGAGACGCTTCTTTGTTCGCCGCGCAGCAAAGTTGCGATTATCATAAAACGACCTGGGTTTTTGGCTTTCAACACATGCTGAATCATCCGGTTCACAAAATTCAACGATTCAAGGCGCAGACGCCGCCTTGCCTTCATTTTGACTTTGGGCATTGCCGTTCTCATCCGACAAAGGATTGCTCCATTCGCCCTTCGGCTGGGCGCTGTCCAGCCAGGTATGCATGTCCATGGGGTCTTTCATGGTTCTCGGCTGGCTGTCGAGAAAATGGGACGTGGCCGGTTTGAAATCCGTCTGTTGGACGATGGTGGGGGTGATGAAAATCAGGAGATTGTCCTTTTCCATGCTCTTGTTTTCGCTGCGGAAGGCGACTCCCAAATAGGGAATGTCGCCCAGAATCGGCACCTTGGAATATTGGGCGTTCGGGTTGTCCTTGACGAGGCCGCCCATGACAAGGGTGTGGGCGTTGGGAATGAACACCTGGGTGTCAATGGTGCGCATGTCAAATATGTCGGCCGTGTTCAAGACGCCGTTGATGGTCTGCTTGTCCTGCCCGAAGTAGCTCGACACAGTGGGACTGACCTTCAGCCAGATGTAGTCGTTCGCGGAAATGCGGGGCGTAACCAGCAGAATGGTGCCCAAATTGCTGTATGTGATCGAAGAGCCGCCCGCGGTGTTCGCCGTGCCCGCCGAGATGTTCATGATCGGAAACGCGCGCGTCACGGAAATGGTCGCGGTTTCGTTGTCCAGCGTCACAAGATTGGGCGTGGAGATGACCTGCCCCTCGGAGGACTGGTTCAGGAACGAGAGGACGGCTTTGAGGCCATCGGCGCTTAGAAAGCCGATGCCCGGAGTCAACCCGCTGGCGGTGTTGGCCGCCAGACCACCGGCAAAGAGCGAACCCGGGATCAGGCTGTTCAAAGTGGTGGTGGTGGTGGAGCCTGGCGTGGTGGTGGTGGAAGGAGTTATCACAGCTCCACTAGGACTGGTCACAGCCGGTGTGGTCACGGCTGCGCCCGGAATGGTGGTCGTTGACTGCGAAGAAGATTGCAACACGCCGTTACCAAAGGAAACGTTCTGGGCCTGCAACGTGCCCGACCAGTCAACGCCCTTGGTGGTGCTGGGATTGCTGGACAGCTCAATCAATTTGGTTTCAATCAGCACCTCCCGGGGGGGGGTGTCGAGCCGGTCCAACAGCTTGTCCACGTCCGCCTGCTCGCTTTCCGTGGCGACCACGACCAACTGGCTGGTGCGCGGGTCGGGCATCACCTTGCTGCGTTTATCAACCAACACGCTCGCAACCTCGCTCACCATGTTGGAAGTGCTGGCGTATTTCAACTGGATGACCCGGGTGGTCATCAGCACAGGCGCGGTGGGGTCCTTGAGCGTGATTCTGTAAATGCTGGTTTTTGGATTTTCGACCAGTTGCAGACCGTAATTGTCCAGCAACGCCTCGAGCGCATGAGCCGCCGTGACATGATCCCAACGAAGGGACAGAGTGGGTTCGGGCTTGATCAAACCCGTGGCATCCGGCTGGCCGTAACCGATTTTCGGGTCGAGCAAATAATTGATGCCCGCCAGCCGCGCGAGGGTTTCAATGGCCGTGGTGATCGGGACGTCC
>Ga0181520_10009208_pt1 | contig 13712 bp, 10 predicted proteins | sample PEATcosm2014_Bin_29_FD_132451 | JGI IMG/M metagenome (GOLD analysis project Ga0181520, IMG submission 132451) | Peatland microbial communities from MTU Mesocosm Facility, Houghton, MI, USA - PEATcosm2014_Bin02_30_metaG | ecosystem: Environmental > Terrestrial > Soil > Wetlands > Peat | place... | reverse complement strand
TATCTGGTCGGCAAAACGGATGCGGACGTCTTTTCAGAGGAACGCGCCCGTTCCGCGCATCAGGACGAGCAAAGAATCATCAGCACGGGCGAGCCGCTGGTCAACCGCGTCAAACACACCACCGAAACCGATGGCCGGGTCCGCTGGCGTCTGACCACCAAAATGCCCTGGCGGAACGAAACCGGGAACATTATCGGCATATTCGGGATTTCACGGGACATCACCGCGCAGAAACAAACCGAGCAGGCACTGGCCCAGGAGCGCGATCTGTTGCAGGCGTTGATGGACAATCTGCCGGACTACATTTATTTCAAGGACGACCGCAGCCGCTTTATTCGCATCAACCATTCACTCGCCCGTCATCTGGGACTGCCAAATCCGGAAGCGGCCGTGGGCAGGAGCGACGCGGATTTTTTCCCCATTCGCCAAGCGCGGCAGAAGCTGGTGGATGAACGCCGGCTGCTGGCCACGGGCGAGCCGATTCTAGGTCTGGTGGAACAATCCGATGCGGTCACCGGTGAAAAATGGGTTTCTTCGACCAAGGTTCCGATTTATGGAACCGACAGGCAGATCACCGGGTTGGTAGGCATTTCACGCGACATCACGGAAATCAAGCAGGCGGCGGAGGAGTTGCAGCGCAAAAGCGCCTTTCTGGAAGCGCAATTGAACTCTTCCATTGATGGAATTTTAGTGGTGGACGAACAGGGCAGGAAGGTGCTGCATAATCAGCGGATGACCGACCTGTTGAAAATTCCCCAGTCCATCGCGGATGACAAAGACGATGAGGTTCAACGCCGCTGGGTCGCGGAGAACACCCGTGATCCCGAACAGTTCATGCAGCGAGTCCGCCATCTTTATTCACAGCCGTACGAAACCAGCCAGGAAGAAATCGAAATGAAAGATGGCACGACGCTCGACCGCTACTCGGCCCCCATGCTGGGAAAAAATGGGACCTATTACGGCCGGATGTGGACCTTTCGCGACATTACCGAACGCAAACGGATGGAAGAGTCATTGCGCCATTCCGAGGAGAAATTCCGCGGCCTGGTGGAAAATTTCCGCGATGCCATCGTGACGGTGGACCCGGCCACGGGAAAATTCAGTTCGGCAAATCCCGCCGCGATAAAAATGTTCGGCGCGAAGAACGAGGCGGAGTTGCTGGCCTTCGATCCTGGCAGTTTGTCACCGGAACGGCAGGCCGACGGCAGCCTTTCCGCCGAAAAGGCCAGGCTGGTGGCAGCATCCGTGAATGACGGGGTGCAGCACTTTGAATGGATTCACCGGCGAGTCTCCGGCGAAGAGTTTTTTGCCGATGTGCTGCTGACCCGGATGGAGCGCGACGGAAAACCAGCCATCCTGGCAACCGTGCGCGACATCACTGAACGCAAGCTGGCGGAGGAGGAATTACGCTGGAAGACTGCCTTTCTGGAGGCTCAGGTAAATTCCTCACTTGATGGAATTTTGGTGGTGGACGAGCAGGGCATGAAAATTCTGCAAAACCAGCGGATGACCGACTTGTTCAAGATTCCCCGATACCTCGCGGCCGATAAGGCCGCCGTCACCCAGCGGCAGTGGATTGCGGACATGACCATTGACAGCGAGCGGTTCCTGAAAAAAATCCATTATCTTTATTCTCAACCAAATGAGATCAGCCGCGATGAACTGGAGTTGAAGGACGGGACAATTCTGGATTTATATTCATCTCCGGTGATTGACCAAGGCGGAAAATATTACGGTCGAATCTGGGCGTTCCGCGACATTACGGCACGCAAACGTGCGGAAGTGGAGCGCCAGAGAATGGAATTGCAACTGCGCCAGTCGCAAAAACTGGAATCGGTCGGCCAGCTCGCCGCCGGGATCGCCCATGAAATCAACACCCCCACACAATATGTTGGCGACAATACCCGCTTCGTCAGGGATTCCTTCGCGGCGGTCGCCAAAGTTCTGGACTCGCATGAAGCTCTGCTCGCCGCCGCCAAAAGCGGCACCGTCACACCGGAACTGCTGGCCCGCAGCGAGGAAATCCTGGCGGCCGGCGATCTCGATTATCTCCGCGGGCAAATTCCGCAGGCCCTCAATGAAACCCTCGAAGGCGTGGAACGCGTCAGTAAAATTGTCCGGGCGATGAAGGATTTCTCACATCCAGGCGGCAGCGAAAAAAGCCCCGCCGACCTCAACCGGGCCATTGAAAGCACCGTGACCATGGCCCGCAACGAGTGGAAATACGTTGCCGACCTGAAATTGGAACTGGATGCCGCCCTGCCCTTTGTGCCGTGTTTTCTGGGTGAATTCAATCAAGCGGTGCTAAATCTCATTGTCAACGCGGCGCATGCCATCGGCGACGTCGTCAAAAAACATCCTGGCACCAAAGGGTTGATTACCGTGCAAACCCGCCGTGAGGGGGATTACATTCAAGTGCGGGTGGCCGATACCGGCACGGGGATTTCCGAAGCCGCGCGGCCCAAGATTTTCGAACCATTTTTTACGACCAAGGCCGTGGGCAAAGGCACCGGCCAGGGGCTGGCCATGGTTTATGGCACGGTCGTCAACCGGCATGGCGGCACCGTGACATTTGACACGGAAGTGGATCGGGGCACCACCTTTATCATCCGCCTACCGTTGAAACCCAGGCCAGGAGCAGAGGCAATTTCGCCGCAACCACAAAATATTCCGACGATATGAAAAATCTATTGTTTGTGGATGACGAACCACGGGTGTTGCAAGGATTGCAACGCCAGTTGCGACCCATGCGCAACGAGTGGAACATGCATTTTATCGAGGGCGGAAAACAGGCGCTCGAATTCATGGTGGCGAACCCCGTGGACATCATTGTTTCGGACATGATGATGCCGGGCATGGACGGCGCGCAACTGCTCACCGAAGTGCTCAAACGGCATCCACAAACCGTCCGCATCGTCTTGTCCGGCCACGCCGAGCGGGAGGCGGTGCTGCGGCTCGTCGGCCCGGCCCACCAATATCTTTCCAAACCCTGCGACGCCGACGAATTGCGCAAGGCTGTCGTCCGCGCATTTGCGTTGCGCGACCTGCTCGGCAACGAGCGGCTCAAAGAATTGACGGCGCGCATCAAAAATTTGCCCACCCTGCCGGCGCTGCAAAACCGGCTGACGGCGGAACTGCGCAAGGATTCGCCCTCCATGGAAAACGTCGGCGAAATTATTTCGCATGACATCGGCATGACGGCGAAAATTTTGCAACTGGTGAACTCGGCGTTTTTCGGCCTCGCCCAGCCCATCAACAGCCCGGCGGAAGCCGCGGCCTATCTGGGCTTGAACACGCTCCGCGCGCTGGTGCTTTCCCTGGAAGTGTTCGCGCAATATGACCAGAAATCCTGCCGGGCATTTTCACTCGACGTGCTGGCACAACACTCCTGGGTCACGGGCGCGATGACCAGGATGATCGCGCAAGTGGAGCGGCTGGAGATCAAAATCGTTGACCAGTGCTTTCTGGCCGGGCTGCTGCATGACGTCGGGCAACTGGTCCTTGCCTTCGGTCTGCATGAGGAATACACCCAGGTCATTGTCCGCGCCAAAGATGAAAATCTGCCGGTCTGGCAGGTGGAACAGGAAATTTTCGGCGCCACGCATGCGGATGTTGGCGCCTATCTGCTGGCACTGTGGGGGCTGCCCAATCCCATCATTGAAGCCGTGGCCCAGCACCATCAGCCGGCGCGCTGCGCCACGCTGGAATTTTCACCAGCCATCGCCGTGCATGTGGCGGATGCCTTCGCGCACAAACTGGTGGACTGCAACACCGAGGTGCCGCCGCCGGAACTGGACATGGTGCATCTCACCCGGCTCGGCCTGGACGGCAGAATTGACGGGTGGCTTGGCGCCTGTAGAGAAATCATTAAAAATAGAGACACAAATTTATGACTGAAAAAGTTTTATTCGTGGACGACGATCCCAATTTGCTGGCGTCGTGCGAACGGAATTTTCGCCGCAAATTCACCATGGAAACCGCCGTGGGCGGCGAGGCCGCGCTGGAAAAAATCGCGGCCCACGGGCCGTTCGCCGCCGTCGTATCCGACCGGCAGATGCCGGCCATGGACGGCATCACCCTGCTGTCGCTCATCCGGGAGCGCGCGCCCGACACCGTGCGCATCATGCTCACCGGCAACGCCGATTTGGAAGGCGCGATCAAGGTGGTGAACGAAGGCAACATTTTCCGCTTTCTGACCAAGCCGTGCCCGCCTGAAGTCCTCGGCAAGGCGGTCGAAGACGCGCTGGCACAATTCCGCCTGATCACCGCCGAAAAGGAACTGCTCAGCAAAACCTTGAATGGCAGCATCAAGCTGCTCACCGACATCCTTTCCATGATCGAACCGGAGTCATTTGGCCGGGCACAGACCGTGCGTGGTCTGATCGCCGACGTGACTAAAAAATTCCATGTGGATAACGACTGGGAAATTCCGCTGGCGGTAATGCTTGCGCCCATCGGCAACGTCACCATTCCGCCCGACCTGCTGCTTCGCGCGCGTGCCGGCGCGGCCCTGTCCAAAGTTGAAGAACAACTGGTGGAACGGCTGCCGGAGACCGCCGCGCGGTTGCTGGCCAACATTCCCCGCCTGGAAGGCGTCGCGCGCATTGTGCGTTATCAGCATAAACATTACGACGGCTTTGGCACGCCGCCGGACGCAAATAAAGGCGCGGCGTTGCCGATGGGTTCACGGCTGTTAAAAATCCTCACCGACTTTGCGCAACTCCAGAGCGAGAACTTGAGCCGCAGACAGGCGCTGGACAAAATGCAGGAACGCCTGGGCTGGTATGATCCCATGCTGCTGGACGCCGTGCGGGAATATTACGGCATGGCGGCAGCCTCCCGCGACGCTGAACGCCCCGCCCTTTCCATCTCCCTTTGCGACCTGGCGCCGGGCATGGTGCTGCGCTCAAACGTCGAGACCAAGGAAGGCACGTTGATTTTGTGTGCCGGTCACCACCTGACCGAGATGACCCTGGAAAAAATCAAAAACTTCGCCCTTGTTTCGGGCATTCAGGAACCATTGCAGGTGGAAAGCCCGTGTCCCGCCGGTTCGCCGATGGACGCCTGACTCCCCTGCCCGCTTGAAGCGGCCGGGCGCGAGTACACAGCTTAGTTCCATTGCATTTGCCGCGAACTCACGTTCGCAGCCACGGATGTTACTGCTTCCCTTTAACGAGGGCATCCACCACTCCCGGATCGGCCAGCGTGGTGATGTCGCCGATCTGGTCGGTCTGATTTTCAGCGATTTTGCGCAGGATGCGGCGCATGATTTTGCCGGAACGGGTCTTGGGCAGACCGGGCGCAAACTGAATTTTGTCCGGCACGGCAATCGCCCCGATTTCCTTGCGGACATGCGTGGCCAGTTCTTTTTTCAACTCTTCGCTCTCGGCAATGCCGTCCTTGAGCGTCACGAACGCATAGAGCGCCTGGCCTTTGATGTCATGCGGCATCGGCGCCACGGCGGCTTCGGCAACTTTTGGATGGCTCACAAGCGCGCTCTCGACTTCTGCCGTGCCGATGCGATGGCCGGAGACGTTCACCACGTCGTCCACGCGGCCCAGCAGCCAGTAATCGCCGTCGGCGTCCACCCGGCAGCCGTCGCCGGTAAAATACATGTCCTTGAACGTGGAAAAATAAGTGTTCACGAAGCGCAGATGGTCGCCCCACGTGGTGCGCATGATGCCGGGCCACGGATGTTTGATGCACAGTTTGCCACCCTCGTTGGGCTTGCATTCGGTGCCGTCGTCGCGCAGCACCACCGGTTCCACGCCGAAGAACGGACGGCTCGCGCTGCCGGGTTTTAAAGTGTTCACGCCCGGCAACGGCGTTATGAGGTGTCCTCCGGTCTCGGTCTGCCACCAGGTGTCCACAATGGGGCACCGGCTCCCGCCGACGTGCTTGTAATACCAGATCCACGCTTCGGGATTGATGGGTTCGCCCACGGTGCCGAGCACGCGCAGGGAACTTAAATCGTATTTGGCCGGCCACTCATCGCCCAGGCGGATGAGCGCGCGAATGGCGGTCGGCGCGGTGTAAAAGGAATTGATCTTGAATTTCTCGACCATTTTCCAGAAGCGTCCGGCGTCCGGGAAGGTGGGCACGCCCTCAAACATGAGCGTCGTGCCGCCGTTGCAAAGCGGGCCATAAACGACATAGCTGTGGCCGGTGACCCAGCCGATGTCCGCGGTGCAGAAATAAACGTCGCCGTCGTGGATGTCGAAAACATATTTATGCGTCAGCGCGCTCCAGAGCAGATAACCGGCAGTGCTGTGGACCACGCCCTTGGGTTTGCCGGTGGAGCCGGAGGTGTACAAAATGAACAGAAAATCTTCCGCCTTCATTTGTTCGGCGGGACACTCCGCCGACGCTTTCGCCATTAATTCGTGATACCACAAATCGCGGCCCGCGACGAGGTTGCATGGCTCGTCGTTGCGCTTCACGACCACGACTTTTTCGATGCTTGGCGTGTGCAACAGCGCGGCATCCGCGAGGGATTTGAGCGGCACGGATTTGCCCGCGCGCAGGGAGACATTCGCGGTAATGAGCAGTTTGCACTCGGAATCATTAATGCGGCCCGCGAGCGAATCCGAACTGAAGCCGCCGAACACGACCGAGTGAATGGCGCCGATGCGCGCGCAGCCGAGCATGGCCACGGCGGCTTCGGGAATCATGGGCATGTAAATGGCCACGCGGTCGCCTTGCTTGATGCCGAGCGATTTCAGGACGTTGGCGAACTTGCAGACCTCCGCGTGCAATTCCTGGTAAGTGATGCGCCTCACGTCGTCTTCCGGTTCGCCCTGCCAGATGATGGCCGTTTGGTGGCCGCGCGTTTTGAGATGCCGGTCGAGGCAGTTGGTGGTGACGTTGAGTTTGCCGTCGGCAAACCAGGTGTGCTCGACTTTGCGGGCGGCGGTGTCCCAGGTGAATTTCCGCGCGTGCTTTGGCGCTTTGAACCATTCCAGGGTTTGCGCCTGCTCCAGCCAGAATTTCTCCGGCTCGCGCAGCGAACGCTGATACAGGGCGGCAAACTGGGCGGCGTTGAGGTGCGCGTGTTTGACGACCCCGGGTGACGGCGGGAAGGTGCGGCTTTCCTGCGACAGTGAATCCGTGGAAATGGTTTTGTCTGTCATCTGATGATTGGGATTAATTTTGCACATTTCCGCAAAATTGCAGGCGCGTGTCAATTCAAGCCGGACAAAAGCCGCGGCTTCTGAATTGCGGAGCGCGGCATTGGCGCTGCAAAGCAGCCTTATAAACAAGCAGCTTGCAGGCTGCCAGCCTGGTGTTTTACAAGCCCGTCGGGTAATCCAAAAATTGCCAGGGCAGATGAAATTTTTTTGAAAGCTCCGCCGCCAGGGCTTTCACTCCGAAAGTTTCCGTGGCGTAATGGCCGCCGTAAAAGACATTCAGCCCGAGCTCCTCCGCCAGCGCAAACGTCCAGTGCGGGCCTTCCCCGGTGATGAAGGTGTCCACCCCTTCGCTGGCAGCCAGGTTCAAATCGCCGCCCGCGCCGCCGGTGACAATGCCAATCCGCCGGCAAATTTTCTTCCCGCCGGGAATCATTATAGGCTTCACACCGATGGCACGCTCCAGTTTTCGGGCAAGGTCAGCGCGGGAAATTTTGGTCTGAGATTGAAAACCGATGGGCTGGCCGTGACTCGTAAAAAATGGTTTTAAATTTTTAAGTCCCAACGCGGCGGCGAGCCGGGCATTGTTGCCCAGTTTGGGATGCGCGTCCAGCGGCAGATGCGAGCTGTAGATCGCGACGTTGTTTTCGAGCAGCAGCCGGAGCAATTCGTATTTCTTGCCGGTCCACGGATGTGATTTTGACCAGAACAACCCGTGATGGACGATGAGGCAGTCGGCTTTGGCGGCGATGGCCATTTTCACGGTGGCCAGGCTGGCGTCCACTGTGGCCGCCAAGCGGGTGACCACGCCGGAATTCTCCACCTGCAAACCGTTCACCGCGCCTTCATAATCGCCGATTGTTTCAACGCGCAAAATCCGGTCAGAGTGTTCCACGATGGCAGCCAGGGAAATTTTCGGCATGGCGCGATGAAAGCAAATCACCGTAAAACTGCAAGCCGCGAATGTCCCGAATCAGAAAGTTTCAGAGGTGAACTTGGTTTCGCGGCATTGGTGGCGATGGTGGAGGGCGTTGTCTGGCGGCCATTGCCATCCGGAGCACTGCTCACATCAGATGGAGATGGGCTTCCCCGGGATGTTTGTAAAGAATTGTGGTGTCGCTGCTGGCCGGCGCGCCTTCCAGCCGCAACATCGCCTGACACAAGGTCTGGTTGATATTAAACGGCTGGCCATGAAGCTGATAGCCGGCTCGTAACCGGCGATTCACTTTTTCGGCAAAATGATGAAAACTGGCGTGATAATCGTCTTCATTGCTGACAATGACAATAAAATCAGGCGCAACAGGTGAGGACTGCGTCGAATGCGTTTGTGACATAAGGCTATGGCAGATAATTAACATGAGATCGTCCCGTGACAAATAAAATTTAATAAAAAGTGAAAAAATTTAAGCCGGCGGCATTTTTGACGCGGAAATTTCCCAAAGGCCGCCGCCGCCGGATAAACCGCGATCGTCCGTCTCTGCGTGGCCAACAAGAATAATACTGCCCGAAAAATCCACAGCTAAAAGTTGCCCACGGTTGCAGAGTGCGGCAAAATAACCTTTCATGGCTCGCGCCCACAATGAATCCAGTTCTCTGCGCTTCGGCCGCCGCGAAAGCGAGCGGGTGATCGCAGCCTTGCTGATTTCTGTGCTGGTGCATCTCGCCGTGGGGGGCGGCTATTACGCCGGCAAGAAATTGGGCGTATGGCAAAGATTGCATTTGACGGGACGGCAGCCGGCGGCAAAAAAATATGAATTGCAGGCGCAAATCAGCCACGCGAACCAGCAGGATCCGACAATTTTTGTGGATGTTTCCCATGCAGACGCCGAAGCGCCCGTGAAGACGAAGTATTACTCCAATAGAAATTCCCGCGCTGCCAACCTGGACGAGGCCAATGAAAACGTGCCCAAAATCACCGGCTCGCAAACGGAAGTGCCCAAGACGGAAGACGTGCCGAAGCTGGCCAAAAAAGCCGCCGACTCGCCTCCGGCCTCCCCCAAAGACACAGCCAAAGAACCGCCCAAAGCCGACCACGCACCGCAACTAACCAAGCTTGAGCCATCCATGCCGCCGCCATCGCCCCTGCCACCAGAGGTGCCGGAAGCCCCCAAAACGCCCGGCGACCTTGACGCCCGGCCCCCCAAGACCGAGCCGCAGCCGGAACGGCCCCGCACACTCCGGCAGGCGCTGGCCCAGCGCGACCAGTTGCCCGGCCAGCAAATGCAGCAGGCCGGCGGCGTTCGCCGGCGCGAGCTGTGGCCATCGCTGGATGTCAAGTCCACGGCTTTTGGCGATTATGATCGCGATCTCATCATGGCGGTCTCACAGCGCTGGGACGACCTGCTCGACAACCACCGGTACGCGCAGGATCGCCAGGGCAAAGTTGTCCTGCAGTTCAAATTGAAACCGGATGGCGCCGTGATTGAGATGCAGACCCTCGAAAATAGCGTGGGCGAAGTGTTGGGCTACCTGTGCCAGGAATCGGTCGAGGAAGCCGCGCCCTTCGCCAAATGGCCGCCGGACATGGTGCGCATGATCGGTGCGAATTATCGGGAAATTACGTTCACCTTTTACTATTATTGAATTTATATATTTTATGGATAAAGAACTTGTCGTTTACGTGCTGCTGACCCTGACCTCGGTTATCGGGCTCACGGTCGTCCTGTGGCGCTCCTGGATGCTTCGCTGGAGCAAGGTGGCGCCGCCGCAAGTTTTGGCGGCGCTCGCGGAATGCCACAGACCTGCCGATGTGGCCAGAGTCCGCGAAGCCTGTGAAAAGCATCCTTCGCCCCTCGGCCGCCTGCTGCTGTTCGCGGCCAATCATCTGGATTGGCCCAAGACGGAAAACGTCAGCTCCCTCGAAACCGCCGCGCGCCGCGAAATCGTCCGGCTCGAACGCGGCCTGGTGGTGCTGGAAATCATCATCGGCATCGCGCCGCTGCTCGGACTCGTCGGCACCATTCTCGGCATGATGGACGTGTTCAAGGATATCGGCGAGGCCGGCCTCAACAACGCCTCCACCCTGGCCCATGGCATCAGCGTGATTTTGAACGCCACGCTGATCGGCCTGCTCATCGCCATCCCGGCGTTGGTGGCCTGGGGCTATTTCAGCAAAAAAGTCGAGGTGCTCGCCGTGGAAATGGAAACGGCGTGCGATGAATTTGTCCGCCGCCAATACGCCGACCGAAAATGAAATTTGTCATCCGCAAACGCCGCACCGCGCCCACGGTCATTATCGTCGCATTAATTGACGTGTTGATTGTGCTGGTGATTTTTCTGCTGGTCACCACCACGTTCAAGCAGGTGCCGTCGCTCCAGCTCGCCCTGCCCCAGTCCACCCAGGTATTAAAGCCCGGCGTGAATGACAATCCGCCAATCGTCGTGACCATTGCGTCACATGCCGAGGGAGACGGGGTGTTCCTGGGAAAATATCCTTACACGGTTGATCAGTTGCGGGCCCAGCTCATTGCCGAGGTGGCGAAGAATCCCAATGTGAAGCTGGCCGTGCGCGCCGACAAAGACGCCGCCTGGGGCCGGATCGTTGCGGTGATGGACGCGGCCAAGGCCGCGCACATCAAACTGATGAGCGCCTACACCAAGGAACCGGGCCGGCAATAAGCGCCTGCTGGCACTTTTTTGGCGCCCCCTAACCCTCCTCCAATCGGAAGGTCTTGGCTAGGGGTTTCCCTTAGCGGGCTAATTTTTTACCACCTATTACAATCAGGCATTGTGCCAATTGTAGATTCTCCCTGACTTACCGTAAATTGCTCCTATGCAAACAATAATTGCTAAAGCGGTTCCAGCGATGAATGTTAACGAGCATCAGGCGGCGGCCGGCGGTTTTACCCCCGACAAGGCCCCTGAAAACGGCCAGGACAACCAGTCCCTGGTGGAGGCCCTGACCAACTCCCGCGTCTATCGCGACTACGAGCGGGCGTTCAGCGATCTGACCGGCCTGCCGGTGGCCTTGCAGCCGGTCGAGACCTGGCAACTGCCCCATCATGGCAAACGCAATGAGAACGCTTTTTGCGCCCTGATGTCCAAGAAAAACCGCTCCTGCGCCTCCTGCCTGCAAATGCAGGAACGCCTGTGTAAATCGGCTGCCGGCGAGGCGGAAACCGTCACCTGCCCGGTGGGATTGAGCGACAGCGCCATTCCCGTGCGCATGAGCGACCGGCTCGTGGGCTATCTCCAGACCGGCCAGGTTTTCCGCAAGAAACCCACCGAGGCGCAATTCAAAAAAACCGTCAACCTGTGCAAAAAATGGGGAGTGGAGACCTCCACGGAAGAGCTGCGCAAGGCGTATTTTTCAGGCCGGGTGATTTCGCCCAAAGAACACGATTCCGCCGTCAAACTGTTGACAATTTTTGCACAGCATTTGTCAATGGTGAGCAACCAGGTTTTCATCCAGCGGGAGAACGCCGAGCCGCCGGTCATCGCCAAAGCCCGCGCCTACATCCAGGAACATCAGACCGAGGAGCTGTCCCTCAGCCAGGTGGCCAAGGCGGTAAACATGAGCAGCTACTACTTCTGCAAGATGTTCAAAAAGATTGCCGGCATCAATTTTACCGACTACGTCGCCCGGGTGCGCATTGAAAAATCCAAGAACCTTTTGCTGAACCCGAACCTGCGCGTCAGTGAAATTGCGTTTGAGGTGGGTTTCCAGTCGCTCACGCATTTCAACCGCGTGTTCAAGAAAATTCTCGGCCAGTCGCCGACCGAATACCGCGGACAGTTGCTGGCCCATTAAACAGTCCGATCGTTAAAAACTTGGGGGGACATGCCTTTAATTGAAGTTGGCAGCGAAGCCGATTTCGCGGATAGTTTCTACATCCGTGAGATGAAGGACTATCGCAAAATGTCCCGAGCGGAGCTGCTCGCCTGGATTGAGCAGCTCAAATCAAAACATGCCCGCCGGTCCAAAACGCAAAAGCGCCAGGCGGCGGCGGCGCTGCAGGACCGCGAGGAGCGGTTGCGCGCCATTTTAGACACGGCCGTCGAAGGCATCATCACCATTGATGACCATGGGATCATTGAATCGGTGAACCCGGCGGCGGAAAAAATCTTCGGCTATCCGGCCGCTGAACTCACCGGCAAAAACGTCAGCATGCTCATGCCCATGCCGCATCACGCGGCGCACGACGGCTACCTCGCCAATTATCTCCACACCGGCCAGGCCCGGATCATCGGCATCGGACGCGAGGTGTCGGGGCTGCGCAAAGACGCTTCGCAGTTTCCGATGGACTTGTCAGTCAGCCAGGTGAAGCTCAAGGACCGCATCCTGTTCACCGGCTTCATCCGCGACATCAGCGCGCGCAAAGAGGCGGAGAAGGCGCTGTTGCATTACGCCGCGCTGGTGGAATCTTCCGAGGACGCCATCATTGGCAAGAGCCTGGATGGTTACGTTACCAGTTGGAACGCGGGCGCGCAGACCATCTTTGGCTACTCCAGCGCCGAAATGGTCGGCAAACACATCTCCATTCTGATTCCTGAAGATCGCAAGGGGGAGGAGCCCGCCATCCTGGAAAAAATCCGAAGGGGCGAATCGGTGGACCATTACGAAACCCTCCGACGGCGCAAGGATGGCCGGCTGATTGACATTTCGGTGACGATTTCACCCATTCGTGACGCGGCCGGAAACGTCATCGGCGCCTCCAAACTGGCGCGCGACATCACCGGCCGCAAACAGCTTGAACGGGAACTGCTCGAAGTGAGCGACCGCGAACAGCGGCGCATCGGCCATGATTTGCACGACGGCTTGTGCCAGCACCTCGCGGGCATCGAAATGATGAGCCAGGTGCTGGAAAAAAAACTCCTGCCCAAATTCAAGGATGGCGCCTCCCGCGCCGCGGACATTTCCCGCCACGTGCGCGAGGCCATCACCCAGACCCGGGCGCTGGCGCGCGGCCTTTCGCCCGTCACGCTCGAATCGGAAGGCCTGGCTTCGGCGCTGCACGAACATTCCGTGAATCTGGAGAAAATGTTCGGCGTGCGCTGCCGCCTGGATTACGACTCGCAGGTGTTCGTGCGAAATCACGCCATGGCCACCCATCTGTTCCGGCTTGCGCAGGAGGCGGTTTCCAACGCCGTCAAACATGGCCGGGCCACCGAAATTTCCATTCATCTCAAGGCTGATCCGGGCTGGATTTATCTCGGCGTCTCCGACAATGGCGCGGGTTTTTCCCCGGAAAAAACCCCGTTATCCAACGGCATGGGCCTGCGCATCATGAAATTCCGCGCGGGCATGATCGGCGGCACGCTCACCATTGAACGCAATCCCCAGGGCGGCATGATTGTCATGTGTACCGCGCCCAATCCGCCGGCGAACGGCAAATAAGGCTTGTCATGGCTGTAAAAACCGCAAAAAACAAAATCTCCCACAAACGGCTGTTGATCGTGGACGACCATCCGATGATGCGCACCGGCCTGGCCCAGTTGATTGACAGCGAGGGCGACCTGAAGGTCTGCGCCGAGGCGGACAACGCCGGCCAGGCCATCAACGCCGTCTCCAAACAAAAATTTGACCTCGCGCTGGTGGATATTTCATTGCCCGACAAAAACGGGCTGGAACTGATCAAGGATCTT
>Ga0181520_10009206_pt1 | contig 13714 bp, 11 predicted proteins | sample PEATcosm2014_Bin_29_FD_132451 | JGI IMG/M metagenome (GOLD analysis project Ga0181520, IMG submission 132451) | Peatland microbial communities from MTU Mesocosm Facility, Houghton, MI, USA - PEATcosm2014_Bin02_30_metaG | ecosystem: Environmental > Terrestrial > Soil > Wetlands > Peat | place... | reverse complement strand
TGGCGATCGTGCCGCAGGTGTGCGATGCCCTGCAATACGCCCACGATCAGGGGATCGTCCATCGCGACATCAAGCCGGAGAATATCCTGATGGACCGGCGGGGGAAGGTGAAGGTGGCCGATTTCGGCCTGGCCAAGATCACGGGCCAGGGCGAGCCGCGAGCCTCGGCGCAGGCGGGCGGTTCGTCGGGCACGGTGATTACGGAAGTCGGCAAGGTCGTCGGCACGCCGCAGTACATGGCGCCGGAACAGGCGAATGATCCCGGCACTGTTGACCATCGGGCCGACATCTACGCGCTGGGCGTCGTGTTCTATCAGATGCTCACCGGCGAGTTGCCCTCCCGGCCGGTCGAGCCGCCGAGCCGCAAGGTCGTCATTGATGTGCGACTGGATGAAGTGGTGCTGAAGGCGCTGGAGCGCGATCCAGGTCTGCGCTATGCGCAGGCGACTGAGATCAAGACTCGCTTGGAGACCATCGTTTCCACCCCCGGAGGAGCGAACCCGACGCCTCGACAGCCGGGCGCTGTGTTCAATTCCAAGGAGCTGGTTATCGCCGGCGTGGGAACGATCATTCTTGTGGTGTGTATTGTCGTGCTGAGCCTTGTATGGGACGCGTATCCAAGTCAGGCCGGGCTGGTCTGTCCGATTATGATCGCCGTGGCCGTCATCGGACTGGGAATCTGCGGCCTGACCCTTGCGGGGCTCTGGCCGTTCCCGCCGCTGCTTTATCCGGGGCCGAGGTTCAGTTCCCGAAATCTGTCGCGGTGGCGCGAGGCGCCCGCGTTTCGAGACGGCCAATCGCGATTCTCGCGGAAGGCGATCATTGGTGCGCTCTGGGCGGCCGAGGCGCTGCTGGCATTTGAGTGGCTGTCGGTTCTCGGATGGACGCTATTGCCATGGACGCTCGTGCTGCCTATGGGTCGCTTGTCAGCACCGGAAATGTTGGTATTTCTCATCACCGAGGCGGCCGGAGTTGTGGGCGCCGTGGGCGTTGTTGGCGCAACGGCTCTTGGCTGTTTCGCTCTGGTGCAAATCCGCCGGTCGAACGGTCGTATCCGGGGACTGTGGCTGGCGTTGGCCGATGCGATACTCTTCCCACTCTTGGAGTTGGACTGCCTGATCGTTGGGTCGATCATGTCGGTCATGGCGAGTCGAAGTCGCGTTGCCATTCGCGTGGGGCAATCCTCCTCGCGGGTCGAATATAGCGGCGCTCAAATTGTGCTTTTCATTCTCCTGTGCGCCGCCGTGGATTTTCCGATTATTCGTCTGGCGTGGCGGGCGGCGATCAAGCCGTCCGGCGGCGCGACAATTCCCCAGACCGGCCGGCCGGGACGCGGAAAATCAGCTTTGCTCTATCTGCTGAGCGCCCTGACGGCCGCTGTTGGCGCGGTTGCCCTGCTACTGATGCCACATTTGATCCGCATAGTTCTCAGCGAGGTTGTGCCGACGCCGCAAGCAAGCCGGGCAGTTGTGATCGCGGGTGCGCCAACCTCGGCCCCGGCGACAATGTCATCGTCACCGCATTTCCAGTTGCGTCTGGTTCGCCTCCCGAACGACACGACCACCGCCGTTGACGAGATCACCGATGCCGACGGCCGGAAATCTGAAGTGCTCAAGGCGGTTCTGCTGGATGAATCGGCCATCGACTGGGCCGCGTACGACCCGAGTCCGGCGAACATCGGCCCCAGTCCGGTGTCGGTCAACGTTTTCTTTACCGCCGCCGGCCGGGAGAAATATGCGGGTGTACCGGGCAACAACCAGGCGCTGGCGATCATCGACGGGCAGGTTCTGCACGCCTGGCGCGACGACTCCGATACCGCTCGCGGACACTGCGTTTTGCAGCTTCCCGGCCCCGGCGCCCGTGCTGATGCGGAGAAACTCGTCGCCAAGCTCAATGCCCTGGCCGGGAAAGCGGCGATGCCGCCCAAGATCTTCCATTCACCGGCGGAGGTTCTGGCTGGTCTTGGGGCCGAGGCGCGGCCCGATCCGGCGGAAGGTTGGGACGAATTCACGCATCCCAAGGCGGACAAGTGGATGGACGAGAACGTCTCGGCGCGCGGCTTCCAGATCGAGCTGGAAGCGACGGTCAAGAGCGCGGATGTGCAGCGAATCTCGCCCAAGGGCCGGCTCGACCAGACGCTTCGCTGGGATGTGAAACTGCTCCTGGACGAAATCCCTTTTGAACTCGATGGGCAAAAGGCGATGCTGAAGCTCAACAGCTATGACCCGATCGATCCGAACGCCACGACCTTCACTCTGTATGAACCTCGCTCCGTCGTGACAGTTTCCGGTGATGAAGCGTTCGCCCGCTGGGCAAAGACACTCAAGGCCGGCGACAAGCTCTCCATTCATGGCACGATCTCCAAGGCGGTGACATGGCCAAATTTGAATAAGTTGCCGCCGGAAATGTGGATTCTTCTCAGCGACCCGAGCGTGGTCCGGCCGCCGGGCTGAAGGGGGCGGCGGAGCTCTGGCCATGCTCCTGTGGCTGGCCGCTACCATCTTCTTATGGCGAGAAACGCCGCTGGAGCGCGTTGAGCGGATGAGGGGTTCGAGCAAATCGGCCGTCACCTGTCCGACGTGCGGCTATAATCTCACCGGTTTGAGTGAAGCGCGATGCCCGGAATGCGGGAGCAGGTTCACTCTGGATGAATTGGCGGCGCTGCAACCCAGCGCCGACAAGGACATCGAATAGACAACTTCAATCTTGCGGAAGGCGGATGAATGAAGGTCAATCGACGGAAGATGTTGCCGGCGATGCTGGCGGCGTGGGTGTGTCTGCTCGGTTTTGTTCCATCGCTGCACGCGGCGGCGACGGCGGTGCAGGTGTTGCTCGACTGGAAACCCGAGCCGGAGTTCGGCGGGTTTTATCAGGGGCAGATCGGCGGGGCGTTCGCCAAAGAGAATCTGGATGTCACGCTCAAGTCGGCCGGGGAAGGCGCGCCGACATGGCAATTGCTGGCCACCGGAAAATGCGATTTTGCGACGACGGCGGCGGATCAGGTGCTCATCGCCCGCGGTCATGATGCGGATATCGTCGCGGTATTCGCCGTCTATCAGACATTTCCGCAGGGGATCATGGTCCACAAGGCGCGTGGCTTTAAGTCGATCCAGGATGTGTTCACCAGTGCCGGAACTCTCGCGGCCGAGGATGATACCTGGCTGCATTTCCTCATGAAGAAATACCCCAATCCCAAGGTGCAGATCGTCTCCTATTCCGGCGGGATCGGGCCGTTTCTGGCCAAGGCGGATTACTCGCAGCAATGCTTTGTGACCTCCGAGCCGATCCTCGCCGGCAAAAAAGGCGGCGATCCGCAGACGTTCTTGATCGCCGATGCCGGATATAACCCCTACACGACGGTTCTGATCACCAGGTCGCAGACGATCAAGCAGAATCCCAGGCTGGTGGCGTCGATGGTCACGGCCTGCCGGGCGGGTTGGCGTGCCTATCTGGACGACCCCGCCGCCGCCAATGCCGCGATGGGGAAACTCAATACGGACATGGACGCCGCCACGTTCACCGCCGCCGCCGCCGCGCAAAAGCCCTTTATCGACACCGATCCGGCGCATCCTGCCGCATTGGGAACCATGACCCGCGACCGCTGGGATCAACTGGCAAAGGCGCTGGTCGATCTCAAGGTGATCGACAAGCCGCCGGATGTTAATGCGGCATTTCAGAATCCGTGACGGCCTGGGAAAATCCCCTGCCGGCCCCGTGCGATGCCCGGCGGCCCTATCAGAAGTGGTGTCAAAAGCCTTCTTGACATAGTGTCATAATGCCACTACGAGGTGTTGTATTATGACAGGCCACCGCTTGCGAGAAATCTCGCCGCGGCTGGCGCCTGGGTCGCGGCGGTGGCGGGCTACAAGGGGAAGGAAGCCGTGAAGCTGCTCACTCGTGCCAACCCGGACCGGTCGGATGTGCTGCGGTCGTCGGCCGCTCAACACTGACGAGAGTGCCCGATTTTCCGGGCAAACATGAGTCGATGCAGGTCAAGCTCTTTCCCCCTCCCCTGGTATTCCGGGGGAGGGTCGGTGTGGGGGCTGCCTGCGGCGACGTTTGATGCAGGTCAAGCAATGGAGCGCCGCGCGAAGAACCCCCACCTCTGTCCTCCCCCGGAATACCAGGGGAGGATGAAAAGGTGGCATTCCCGGAAAATCGGGCACTCTCACCCTGACGGGGGCGAAAGATTGACTTGACCGGTCGCTTTGACAGCGATTACACTGCCGACTGGTTAATGCAGGCGGATTTTTTCCCCCCGGAGGCTGACGCGCCCCAGGCCAGTGCCGGCCAGACGCTTTGGTGCCCGAACCCCACCCTTGGAGGTCTGCTATGCGGTCCGGTTTGATTTCGGCCGTCGCCATCTTGACGATTCTCTTCGTCGCATCGACGATTTTCGCGATTTATTACGGTGTTCAGGCCGGCAAATCGTCGGACGAGGAAGACCGGATGCGATTGGAAATCGCCTCGGTGGCGACCAATCCCAACGCGGACGAGGTCAGGGAGTTCAAGCAGGATCCGGACTTTGGCGGGCGCACGACCCCCGCGATCAATACCGCGTCGCTGGTGGTCAAAGCACTGGTGCATCAGATCACCGGCGGGGACAAGTTGGACGAGAAGGGCGCCCGCGATGCCGCCGCCACGGCCATTGGCAACGCCCAGAAAGCCATGCCGGCCGGGGTGCAGTTGCCGCAAGACCTCGATGGCGCCCTGGGCATGGTCACGCAACAGCTTGTTACCGCACGAGCCACGATTGACACGCTCAACAACGACAAGAGCCAGGACAAGGCCGCGCTGTTGGCCGAGCAGAAGAAGTCTCAGGCCCAGATTGCCGCCCTGCAACTGCAAGTCAGCCAGGCGATGGCCGACAAGCAGAAGGCGATCGACGCCGGCATGGCCCAGCAAGCCGCCAAGGACGCGCAGATCGACGCTCTGGCCAAGAACGCCGCCGCCGAACGTGCCACCCTGCAAAGCCAGACCGAGAAGATCAACGCCGCCTACAACGATCTGAAAACGCAGGTCGATCTGCTCAAGCGCCAGGTTATCGCCCTGGGCGCCAAGCTCGCCGGCAACCGCGTCGATGTCCGCCAGGCGGTCATCGATCAATCCGACGGCCAGATCGTCAGCGTCACCTCGGACAACATTGCCTATATCAACCTCGGAATCGGCGACCACATTGCCCCGGGCCAGACCTTCGAGGTCTACGATGGTCGCCTGCCGCTTCCCAAACTGCCCAATCTGGCCGACAACGAAACCATGCCGGTCGGCAAGGGCTCGATTGAAGTCATTCGCGTGGCCAACGGCGCCAGCCAATGCCGCGTCATCGCCACCCAAAACGGCCAAAACCTCTCCCCCGGCGACAAGATTCTCAATCTCGTCTACGACCGCAATACCAAATACAATTTCGTCGTCTACGGCGATTTCGATATCAACAACACCGGCAAAGCCGTTCCGCAGGACGCCCAGGTCATCAAACGCCTCGTGACCCAATGGGGCGGCACCGTCAAGGACCAGATCACGCCGGAAACCGACTTCGTCATCATGGGCAAGGAGCCGGAGGTTCCCCAATTCACGGCCGACGAACTGAAAGACCCGTTCAACAAGAAGAAGTACGACGACGCCAACGCCGCGGCCGACAAATACGACGATGAAGCCAAGCAGGCCCAGGATCTTTCTGTTCCGATCCTGAACCAGAACCGCTTCCTGTATTACGTCGGCTACTACGACACGGTCGGGCGGTAATCGCCCGGGCGCGCGTCGCAAGGGTCACGCGGAATTACCCCGGTGTTGCTGCTACCTGGCCGACAATCGCCGGCCCAGATCGGCCAGCAATCGCTTGTCCAGTTTGTCGGAGTCGGCCGTCCGCAGCGCCAGTGTCAGCACCGACGGGCACAGCAGCAGCACGACCGGATTTTCCACCGCCGCCCCGCGGGCCAGCAAGCGCAACTGGTGAACCTCCGCTTTGGATAAACCCAGCGCCCGCGCCAGTTCCTTCATCAATTTGCCCGGATGGTTCACGGTGCCCGGTTCGGTCTGGCGCTGCCGCCGAAGATGAATCGCGACAATCAGCGCGATCAGTCCCAGCACCACATAGAAGAACGGCGCGGCCGAGTGACTCTCGCTGGGCGAACCGACGTTCTGCTCGATACTGCGGAACACATCCTCCTGCGTCGGTCCGGCCGCCGCCAGACGCGCGATCCCCATCGCGATCGCCGTCCCAATCGTCCGGCCGATCACTCGCCAACTTCGAGCAACGTGTCCAATTCCCCGCACCGAAGACGACTCGATGCCGCCCGCCTCTTTCTCCCTCTGCCTGTACGCAGGGGGAGGGTGGGGGTGGGGGTTGGCCGCTACGTCATTTATCACGCGCCCACCCGTGCAACATTTCTGGCGAAGAACCCCCACCTCTATCCTCCCCCTGAGTACAGGGAGAGGAGGAATAACAGGCTGATCGTCCATCGCACGGTTCCTTTCGCGCTCACGCCGCCGGGGCCGCCGCTCGCATCGCCGCCGCCAGTTCCTTCAGCACGCTCAGCGCGTAGCGGCGAACCCGCACGTTCGTGTCCGTCCGCGCCAGCCGTCCCACTTCCCCGCCCAAACGCCACCATCCGATTTCATTGAGCAGCCACATCGCCGAGATCCGGTGCTCGGGGCGGCTGTCGCGGAGCATGTTCAGCAATTCCGGCCCGACCGTTCCCAGCTTCATGCGATGCAGTGCCTTGATCGCATTGGCCCGCTCGCGATTGTGCGCCGATCGGGCCCGATGCAATAACACCGGCAGGAATTGCGTCGACTTCTGCGCCTCGAGCACTTCGATCGCATTGGCCCGCACGCGCCCATCCACATCCTCCAGGGCCCGCTCCAGCAAAACCTCCGGCTTCACCGACGTCAGCCCGCCCACCAGCACCACCGCCTTGCTGCGAACCTTGGGATTGGCATGTCCCACCAACGTCAGCAGCGGCTCGCGCAACGATTCGGCCAGCCCCAGTTCCTGTGCCAACTGCATCGCCTTGAGCCGCTGATCAATCGGCCCGCCCGTCAGCAGGCGCGTCAGCCGGGCCGTCGCATCCGGCAACAGCTTCAGCATCGCCTTGCCCGCCTGGCGACGCGTCGGCTTGTCCATTCGATCAAACCGGTTCCAGAAATTATCGAATCCCACCTGACCGATGGCCCGACCCACCACCCGCCGAACCGTCTCCCCCGTGCCGGTCATCAACTGCAACAGGGTGTTCTCGTAATCGGCCGGCCGGCGGCGAATCAGCTCCCGCGCCGCCATGCGCACGATGCGTTCGTCGGTGTCGGCCAGGAGCGACTTGAGGAAGCCGGTGGACGATCCCTTCTTGCGTGCCGCCGCCACGCGAAGCAACTGTACGCGCGCCCCCACGTCGGAGGCGCAATGTTTCCAAAGCCGTTCCAGCCGCTCATCCTGCACCAGATCGTGCATGCCCGACGCCGCCAGCCACTGGCCGATCCGTGCCGCCTCGATCGGCGTGCGCCCGGCCAGGTCGGTCAGCAAATCCGCCTCCGACCACCAGATTCCCCGGCTCACCTGGTGCATGCACAATTGCAGTTGCAAATCCTTCAGCCAATGCGTCTTGTCCAGCATCGCCCCCAGCACGCCCGCATCGGCGATGTGCGCGAACACCGATCCAAAATGCGTCCGAAGCTGCCCGTGCGATGCCCCCAGCAAAAATGCCGGCACATGCTGCGGCAGCGGCGGCTGCTGCAACCGCCTCACCAGCAGGCTCTGGCCCATGTGCTTGGCCGTCTGCAAGATCGACAGCGTCTTGCTCCCCGGCCAGTCGCACAACAGCAAGACCGCTGATACCAGTTCCTGCGTCTGACCCGCGCCCGGCCGGTGCCAACTGATCGCCCGCGCCAGAACATCTTCGATCTCAGTCCGGTTGGCGACGAGTTGCTGGTAGGCGACATAACCATCCCACGGCCGGCCATCGTCAAAAGCATCGGCCGTCGACTCCCCGGCCGGTGATAGTGTGGCGGGATTGTCCCATTGGGTTCCCGTATCGGGGGTTTGAGCCTCGTTCGCCGCGCCCGCGGCCGAGCTCACCGCGATCCGCTCGGCGTGTTCATCGGGAACCCCGCCCTCGAAATTGCCGCGTTGCAGCCTTCGCGTCTGTTCGGCCACCCATCCCGCCAAACTCACCAGCGCCTCTTCCGCCGCCTGCGCCACCGCCGGATCTTCCGACCCCATGTTCTCGGTCAGAACATAGGCCAGCTTGCCTTGGCGGCCCCGGCCGATCAGGTGGATCGCCGCCAGCCGGCGTTCGGACCGTTCGCTTCGAGCCGCCTCGCGCAGCGCGTGATGAAACCAGGAGAGTTCCTTGATCACGTGGGCCTTGACCTCGGGCGATGAATCGTCGAAGTGCTCGACCACTGTTCCAAGGCCTTCGGTGCTCTGGCGTTCGATCAGAACCGCCAGCGCCTCGCATTGTTCCTGCGGATTGCCCAGGCGTATCGCGTCCAGCAATGCCGCATCCGCGGCGTCATTCCTGCTGGCCAGCATCGCCTTGGCGAGTCGATCGAACATCAATCCTTGTTATCGGACTTTGGGCGTTGCTCCCATGAGGAATCTGACCCCGTCACCCTTGGCCTTTGGGCATCACCCGGATCGACAGCAAAATCCGGCCGTCCAGCAGGCCCGACAGGTCCGCGATTGTCCCTCGCGGCCGAAGCCACTTGTCGTCCTGGCCTGCTTTGGCGCGCCACAGGCACATGACCGCCGCTCCGGGGCCCACCACCATGCTCGCCGCCGGCCACGTTCCCCGATCCGCCACGACGCCGTCGAAATCGCCCGGGCCATGCAAGCGCAGCATCCGCCCCTGGAAATACGGCCGCTCGAAGACATCCACCCAACACCCGATCCGCGTCCTCCGCGCCGATTTTCGCATGCGCCATCCTGCCGTTTGCCCAGATCGTCCATCGAGCGGCGCCCGACCCGGCAGCCCCCCCAAGCCGCCGGTCGCCGGGCCGGCCACCGTTTGTACTCCTACCAGATTCGACTCCCCCGTCGCAATTACCCTAAACCGGTGAGCGCCCGATTGATCGCACCCCACTCGACCAGCGACCCAAAAGCGGTTAATGTCCCTTTCTGTACGAGTCAGGAGCCGCTCGTGAACAAACGCACCCCATCTCCGCGCCAGCCGCCTGGCGAAGTATCCTTACGGCTGAGCGCGCTGCACCAAGCCAGCGCCGCATCCCGCCGTCGCCTGGTCGCCGAGTTCTGCCGCTTCCTGGCCGGCCCCGGCGCCGCCCGCCTGGAGAAGACCGATCCCTCGCCTGCCCAGGGCCTGCCCCGTCGGCTGGCGCAGACCTTCGAGCGGCTTCTGGCCGGTGACAGCGAAAAACAGGTGGCCGCCCGCCTGGGACTCAGCCCGCACACCATCCACGTCTACGTCAAGGCTCTCTACAAACACTTCAATGTGACAACCCGTGCGGAATTGCTGGCCAGATACATCAGGCGATGACGCCGTATCGGCTGCTAACCGCCCTTGGCGTCCGCAACGCACCGGTAGATCACACACTGATTGGACATGAACGTGTCGGTCAGTGCCTCGGTCGCGGTTGCAGCGGTGAACGTCTGTTTCCGCGTGTAGCCGCCCTGGGCCAGGAAGTCGGCTTTCGGAACGACGTTGTAATCATCGTATCGCAGCAGGCTGTAGACGCGGCCCGGCGTCAAAGGGCGGATGGCCAGCGTCGCGTGCATGACAGCCGGTTCCTCCCCGGCCACCACGTACGGCTCGTCCCGCCGGTCGACTCCCAACTGGATGGGCACGGTTTCGTGGTTGGAATCGCTGATCCCCGTCACGGCGCAGCCGTAATCCTCCAGCCGCGGGACGTAGTAGGACAGGCTCCCCGCATCCGCCTCGGCTCGCGAGGCGGCGAGGGTCTTGAATGCGCGGGAGAACCTGCTGGTTTCGTAGTTGTCGTAGAAGAACAGCGTGTCATCGTCCCAATAGCCGGTCTTGTCGTGAAATGACTTAAAGCCGATGACGGGAACAATGTGATCGTAGTCGGGGAACTCGCCGCCCGGGTAAAAAACTGTTGCGATCACCGGATGCCCGGCGGCAAGTTGCTGCTTGATCCAGGCCAGATACGCCTTGAACTGGGGTACCGGTTGCCGCCGGCGGTCCCATTGTTGATAGGTCAGGCGCAGATTATCGAGCACGATGGTCTCATTGGTGCCGATCAGCACATCCTGCCGCTGATCCGGCCGGACCATCGCTCTGGCCTGATACTGGGAGATGTACGAGCCGTAATACATGGCCAGCGCCTGGATGCTGGCTTCGCCGCAATAGCCGAGGTTCTGATCCCATTGCAACCGAGGTGGGATGGCGAGAATGCAGCCCTGGGGCCCGGGATCGGTATCGCCGACGGCCGGGGCAAGATGCGCGCAACCCGACAGGGCCCAAAGAAGACAAAGCAAAACGAGGTAGGCCGCGTCCAGATCGCGCGACATTCGGCGGGTCATGGGGCAATTCCCGATCATGGAACCTCAAAAAGACAATGGGAAGCGACAGGTAGCGGTTTTCCCGCCATCCCTCGGTCGCCATCGCCGCACGCCAGAACGCGTGTTCATCCTACCATTCCGCCGCTGGGTCTTCATTCCCCGGCCCCACAGCATTCATCCGCCCAAATACGCCTTCTTCACATCCGGATGCTGCAACAGCGTGGCGGCCCGGTCGTGCAGGATTATCCGGCCGGTCTGCATCACGTAGGCGCGGTGGGCGATCGACAGGGCCATGTTGGCATTCTGCTCGACGAGGAACATGGTGACGCCGGAGGCGTTCAGGTCGCGGATGGTCTGGAAAATCGCCCGCACCACCAGCGGGGCCAGGCCCAGCGACGGCTCATCGAGCAAGAGCAGTGACGGCCGGCTCATCAGGGCGCGGGCGATGGCCAGCATCTGCTGCTGCCCGCCGCTGAGCGTGCCACAGCGCTGAGCGTGCCGCTCCTTGAGGATGGGAAACAGTTGGTAACACTTCTCCAGATCGACGGCGATGGCGTGTCGGTCGCGCCGGGCGTAGGCGCCCAGACGCAGGTTTTCCAGAACGGTCAAATTGGTAAAGACCTGCCGGCCTTCGGGGACGTGGCTGATGCCAAGGCGGCTGATGCGGTAGGGCGGCAATCGGCGCAGCGCCGTCTCGCCCCGCCAGATAATCTGCCCGCGCCTGGGGCGGATCAGGCCGCTGATCGTGCGCAGCAGCGTCGTCTTTCCGGCCCCATTGGCGCCGACCAGGGCCACGATCTCGCCCTGTTCGATATGCACGCTCAGATCGTGCAGCACGGTGATCGGGCCGTACGCCACGTCGAGATGTTGTGCCTCCAGCAGCATCATGGGACCGGCTCGCCGAGATAGGCTTCGATGACTTGCGGGTTGGACTGGATTTCCCGCGGCGTTCCGACGGCGATGGTCTGGCCGTAATCGAGAACCGTGATGCGCTGCGAGATCGACATGACCAGATTCATATCGTGCTCGATGAGCCAGATGCCGAGATGGAAGCGGTCGCGGATCATGCGGATCAGGTCCATGAGGCGGATTTTCTCCTCCGGGTTCATGCCCGCCGCCGGCTCGTCCAGAAGCAACACGCGCGGATGCGTGGCCAGGGCGCGGGCGATTTCAAGGCGGCGCTGATCGCCGTAGCTGAGGCTGGCGGCCGGCACCGCGGCATAGCGTTCCAGACCGAGAATGCCGAGCAGTTCGCGGGCTTCATATTCGAGCTGACGGCGCTGCCGTTCAAAGCCCGGGCCGTGGATGAACGCGCTGAGCAGCCCCTCGCGCGTGCTGTGATGCAACGCGACGGCGACGTTCTGTACGGCCGTGAGATTGCGGAACAGGCGAATGTTCTGGAATGTACGTGCGATGCCGCGCCGATTGATAACATCCGGCGGCAGGCCGTCGATGCGCTGGCCGGATAATTCGATAGTCCCCGCTGTTGGCGCGTAAACGCCGGTGACAAGATTGAAGGCCGTGGTCTTGCCCGCACCGTTGGGGCCGATGAGAGCGACCAGCTCGCCCGATTCGATGGCGAAGGAGAACCCGGTAAGGGCCACCAGCCCGCCGAATCGAACTTCGAGATTGTCGCAACTGAGCAGGGGCATGGGTCAGGCCACTTTCGATCGTCGCGAGAACATTTGCCGCACGCGCGGCTTGGCGACCATGACGACAATGAGCAGCAGCGCATAGACGAACATCTTGTTGTCGTGAAGCCATTTGGCCGGGGCTTGCAGATGCGGGAGCAGGTCCGGCGCATCGTCGAGGATATATGGCAGCATCGTCAGCGCGATCGCGGCGATGGTGGCGCCCCAGATATTGCCCAGACCGCCGAGTGTTACCATCACCACGATCTCGACCGATTTCATAAAACCGAACGAATTGGTGGCCAGATAGCCCTGCGAATGGGCGAACAGCACGCCGGCCACTCCCGCTCCGAACGCGCCAACGACGAACGCGAAAACCTTGTTGCGAGTCGTGTTGATGCCGCAGGCGGCGGCGGCGATTTCGTCCTCGCGCACGGCCGAGAGTTCCAGCCCCTGCGGCGAGCGCTGCAATCGCCGGGCGGCGACGAACATGACCAGCGCCGTCCCCGCCGCCCAGGGGAAGAAATATCGCGCCACGGTCTGGCCATCGTCCAAGTGATACACCGGCACCGACAACCCGCGCGCCCCGCCGAGCGGATCGCAGATGTTGATCAGGTCGGAAATGATCTTGGCGAACCCCAGCGTCGCGATCGCCAGATAATCGCCGCGCAGACGGAGTGTCGGCAACCCGACGAGAAACCCGGCCGCCGCCGCCATCGTGCCGCCGCCGATGAGCAGAACGATCATTGTCATCGGCCCGCGCCACGCTGCCGACAGATTCGCACCCGCCGCCGGCGCCGGCACGATCGCGAGCATGCGATTGAATCCGCTCCACAGCGCGTGAGCGCCTTGATACCACACCAGATAACCCCCCGGCTCGTCGACTCGTTGCGACATCGCCAGATCGACAAACACCCAGACGACCAGCACCCAGCACAACGCCGCCGGCAGACGACGATGCCATCGCCGCGTGTATCGCACCATCCACGCCAGCCCAATCACCACGCCCGCCACGATCACGGCCGTCACGGCGACGATCAGGAAATAAACCAGCACTCCCAGCGGATTGGCGAAATCGGCCGGGCCGTCCGGCGTCTGCACCGAACCGAACGTCGCCGCCGCGTAACCGCCCAGGTACGCCCCGACGGCCATAAACCCCGCATGCCCCAGTGAAAATTGCCCGCTGACGCCGTTGATCAGATGCAGGCTGACCGCCAGTGTGACGTTGACGCAGATCAGTTCGAGAATCTGCACGTAATAATCGCGATGACGAGCGGGGTCTTCCAGATGCCACGCCGCGAGCACAAGTAGCGCGATCGCCGCCGCCACCCAGGCGTTTCGCGCCACGCCCAGGAGCAGGCCACGGCCGTACGGAAGATCAGACTTTTTCGCTGACATGGCGACCGAACAGCCCGGTGGGCTTGATGAGCAGAACCGCGATGAGAATCACAAACGCGGCGGCGTCCTTGTATTCCGAACCGTGCGGCAGATACGTGACCAGAACTTCCGTCAGCCCCACAAGCAATCCGCCGGCCACCGCGCCGGGAATCGATCCAATCCCGCCCAGCACCGCCGCCACGAATGCCTTCAGGCCGGGATACAGACCCATCAGCGG
>Ga0181520_10009205_pt1 | contig 13714 bp, 4 predicted proteins | sample PEATcosm2014_Bin_29_FD_132451 | JGI IMG/M metagenome (GOLD analysis project Ga0181520, IMG submission 132451) | Peatland microbial communities from MTU Mesocosm Facility, Houghton, MI, USA - PEATcosm2014_Bin02_30_metaG | ecosystem: Environmental > Terrestrial > Soil > Wetlands > Peat | place... | reverse complement strand
GTCTTCAACACCCCTGAAGACAAGCTGCTCTTCGACGTCAGCCACCAAGCTTACATCCACAAGATTCTCACCGGGCGGCTCGACCGCCTTGAGACCATCCGTCAGCCCGGCGGGCTCAACGGCTTCATGCTGCGCACCGAGAGCGAGCACGACTGCTTTGGCGCGGGCCACGCCGGAACCGCCCTCTCCGCCGCTCTGGGCATGGCCGTGGCCCGCGACCTGGCCGGCGGCAAGGAAAGCGTGATCGCCGTGGCCGGCGACGCGGCCTTTACCAACGGCATCACCTTTGAAGCCATCAACAACATTGCCGAGCAGACCAAGCGCATGATCGTGGTGCTCAACGACAACGAGTGGTCCATCGACCGCAATGTGGGCGCCATCGCCAGCTACTTCCACCGTATTGTGACCAATGAGCACTACAACCGGCTGCACGACTCGGCCAAGCGCATCGTGGAAAAAATCGGCGGCAAGACGGCCCTGGAAATGGCGCGCCGCGCCGAAGAGGCTGCCAAGAGCATGCTCTGGCCCTCCATTCTCTTCGAGGAGTTCGGCCTGCAATATTTCGGCCCCATCGACGGACACAACCTTCCGCTGCTGGTGGAGACCTTCAAGTTCCTCAAAACCGTTGAGCGCCCCGTGCTGTTGCACGTGCTCACCCAGAAGGGTCGCGGCTTTCAACCGGCTCTGGACAAGCAGAAGAAATTTCACGGCCTTGGACCCTACGATCCTGATACCGGTCTCACCGCGCCGGCCGGCAAGCCCACCTACTCCGAGGTCTTTGCCAACACCCTCACCGCCATGGCGCGCCAGGACGAGCGCATCGTGGCCATTACCGCGGCCATGCCCAACGGAACCGGCCTTGACCTCTTCCGGCCCCATCATCCCAAGCGCTATTTCGATGTGGGCATTGCCGAGGAGCACGCGGTCGTCTTTGCCGCCGGTATGGCGACGCTGGGCTTCCGCCCGGTTTGCGCCATCTATTCCACATTTTTGCAGCGCGCCTTCGACCCCATCGTCCACGACGTCTGCCTGCAAAAGCTGCCGGTGCTCTTCTGCATGGATCGCGCCGGTCTTTCCGGCGACGACGGCCCCACCCACCACGGCCTTTTTGACATCAGCTACCTACGTGGCATCCCCGGCATCGTGCTGATGTCCCCCAAGGACGAGGACGAACTGGCCGACATGATGAAAACCGCCTTCGAGCTGCCCGGACCCAGCGCCATCCGCTATCCGCGCGGTACAGTAGTCGGAGTGACCCGCAAAGCCGAGCCGCAGGCTCTGCCCATAGGCAAGGCCGAGTTGCTCAAGGACGGCTCCGACGTGGCCATCCTTGGCCTGGGACCAATGAGCGCCATGGCCCAGGAGCTTGCCGCCCGCCTGGAGCACGACGGCTACTCCGCCGCGGTCATCAATCCCCGCTTCATCAAGCCTATTGACCGCGAGATGCTGGAGCTCTACGCCGGCCGCGTGTCCGCATTCGTCACCTTCGAGGATCATGTGAAGATGGGCGGTTTTGGCTCAGCCGTGATTGAGACGCTACAGGAGATCGGCAGCGCCGTCCCGGTGGTGCGCATCGGCTGGCCCGACCAGTTCATCGAGCACGGCAAGATTGAAGATTTGCGCGCCAAGTACGGCCTCACCGTGGACGAGGCCCAGACCCAGGTGCTAGCCCTGCTTGCCCACCGCAAGCAGCGCACGCTGGTGGCGCGCTAAAACGGCACCAGGAGCAAGCCGGCGAAGGCGGCTCAAACCGGGTCAGCGACCAGTTGCCGACGACCCAACCACAATGCCCTCTTGTTGCGATCATCCCCTACCCACAGCAGTGTCATCCTGAACGCAGTGAAGGATCTGCGGCTGTCTTTGCGAGCCTCAAACCGGCGCTACTTCCCGGCAGCCGACCCAACCACAATGCCCGTCCAGCACCATCCTCCTCCACCCACAGCAGTATCGTCCTGAACGCAGTGAAGGATCTGCGGCTGTTCTTGGCATCTCGAATTCCGCGAAACTTCCGCAATGGCGACAATACGACTACAAAGCCCGCTCGGCACGGTTCTGCCCTACCCACTGCACTGTCATCCTGAGCCCCAGGCGAAGGATCCGCGGTTGCTTTTGAGAGCTTCAAAGGGTCGTTACTTCCGAGTCGGCGACGATACGCCCGGAACTCGCATGACCGCGTCAAACCGAGATTGGAAACATGCCTTGGCCAGTTCCAGTAGGCTAATCTTTGCTACTCTGAGGCAACTTGGACTCGTAAAGGAAATGGCTTATGAGAAGCACTTGGTTGTTGGCTATGACGTTCTGTTTGTTGCACGGATCCCATGTGTATGGGCAGTTTGATCCCTCGCAATACCAGGACACACCGGCGGGATTGAAGCAGCTACTGTTCGACTCAATTGAAGCTGCACGCGCTCACGAGAACGATAAGCTGAATCGAATCGTGGACAGCATGCGAATACCCGAATACGCGCAATGGTTTGCGGATTCCGAATTCCACTCGGAAACTTGGGCCGAAGCATACGGTAAGCAAGTGGCCTCGCCGTGGTTCGGAGCCTCGCTTAAATGCAGACTTCACGAGTTCGCCGAGCGGGATGGGACGGTTGCGACGTTGAGAATCAATGACGGTCCAAACGCTCCTCACGGCTTTGAAGACGGCTGGATGCAAAACCTCAAGAAGCCGGTGAATATCTACCATGCAGAATGGAAGGACCGCGCCGCTGTAGAAGGTACCCGGTCGGATCTCATTGGGTACTTTGTTTATGTTGACGGGGCCTTTCGCTGGTATAGCATCATTCGCGAATCTGCCTTCAACCTGCCGCACGGATGGATGCCGCGTCGGGCGGCGACCCCGAAGTATCCATATCCACTGGATGGTCAGCACGCCAGCGGTGTCGTGCATCTGAAGTTCGTCGTCCGCGAGGATGGATTCGTCGACAAAGTGCAACCCATCCCCAGCTTTGATTCCACCAAAGATCAGGCTCTAATCAAATCAGCCGTTGAGGCCGTGCGCCAATGGAATCTGATGCGCGTACCTCGAACTGAATCGGCCGACCCAAACGTAAACGACTTCCGGATCAGAGTAGCCCCAGACGAGGCCCACTGAACTCAGTGAGCCCTTCGGATGCAGGGCGTTTTGGCTGTCGCTGTCGAATCACCGCCTATGGGGAAGTTTGGTCCCTGGGATGGCTCTTCGCGATCCGGTTCACTTGACGCATCCCCATCAGCGACAACAAACCAACAGCCTCGGCCCACCATTCGTTCCGCTACTCTGACAGCTACATCTGTGGGAGTTGGCAGGTAACCGCTGATCCGGATATGCTCCCATTTACCTCCTCGACAGCCCATAACGTGAATTGCAAGCGATGTGCCAACCGAAATCGGAACACAGTGACCGCCCATCTTCCCTTCCCTCACTTGCCGATAATTACCCGCCCCCGGCGCACACTGGCAGATAGGAAGAAACACGGTGCCTCAATCTGTCAGGCATGTAGCCAGTCAAAACCACCCCCCGACCCACCCCCCCAAGAAAAATAGGCGCCTTTTTCGGCTCCGGATCGCAGGTAAGTATATATAAATAAACATGTTACTGAAGAAGACCATTAACCGATCAGTAAACAGAACCGTCCATCTGCGAATCGTTTTTGCCTCGTTTTGGGCACTTTTTGCGCACAAAGCACCAATTTGTCGCGCAGAATCGCCGCTTTATCCAGCTTCCCGCATTCGTAGAGATAAGTCTCCCAATTCAGAGTTGCGATCGGATGAGCGCACGACGGCCGCGTGAGCAACGTTCCTGCGCCTCCATCCCGCGGGCTTCGGACCCGGATGCACTGGGAGTGACACAGCGCTCTGGCTTACAGCTTCCACCAGATTCCGCGTCGCGCTGGGTACCCTCGCGATTCAGCAAACACTACCCCTCGCGGAGTGTAAAGGACTTACGCCTCCAACCGAATGCGCCCTGCCGCACGCGCTTGAAGGGAGCGCGGTTTTTTCGCGACGAAAACGCCACCGGGTTGCATCCTTTTTGTTATCAACAGAATCGAAGTATTTGTAGCCGGTAACCGAAGCACAAATTTGGAGTTGCGTTCGAACCCGAAGTTGATGCGTGACACTTGTCGGCATCAGGGCTGCATAGGAGGTATTGAATGGCGCATCGGTCTGCGATTTGTCTCATCGTAGCGGTTTGCATGGTTCCGAATATTTGGGCGCAGGCACCGGTGGCCGAACGCGCATCGACAGGAGCACCCACGGCTGCTCCGGCAGCGGGAAGCGAGCTGAGGTCCTACACGGTTCCTGCTGGAACCAGGATTCTGCTTTCGCTGCGGCATGAGATCAGCACGCGCGTTGCAAAGCCCGGTGACGCGCTGTACCTCGTCTCCGACTTCCCGGTGGTCCAAGACGGAGCAGTGGTGATCCCCGCCGGCATGTATGTAAGAGGAACCATTGACCGCGTGGAACGGCCCGGCAAAGTAAAGGGACGCGCTCAACTGCAAATGCACCTCACGTCTATGATCTTTCCGAACGGCGCGGAGATTGCGATTCCGGGGCCGATCGACACCGTTCCCGGGTCAACCGGGGCGAAGGTCAAGAACTCCGAAGGCACCATCGAGCAATCCGGATCTGTCGGTCACGATGTGCAAACTATCACCACCACCACCGCGGAGGGGGCAGGCATTGGCGGACTCGTTGGGCTGGGGACTGGGAGCGTTGGGATGACGGCCGGAATCGGCGCAGGCGCCGGAGCCGCGGCGGGCATTCTGACCACCCTATTTACGCGCGGCAACGATATCGTCTTTCCCCAAGGGACCACGTTGGAAATGGTGCTGTCCCGTCCGATCGTGGTGCGGCAGGAACAATTGGCAGGCATTCCCGGCTCTACCGGGATGACCATGACCGCGCCAGTGGCGAACGGTCTGCAACAATCACAGACGGCAGGTTTTAGGCCGAGCAACTGATAAGAGCCTACGTGGAACGCCGGTAAGGAATCGCGCGTAGCGCCGGTAAGAGGTTGCGCGTAGCGCGGGTCTCCCGGCCGGCTGTCGTGTGGGTCTCCAGAGCCACGCGTTGCGAACCGTATCGGCGGCCATGATTCACCTTGCCAAATCTCTGAACCCGACTCAATTCATAGGACTAACGGCCTACCTTTTTGCCGCCACCTCCTGCACCGTTGCATGGGCCGCAAGCCGAAATGCTCCGCGCCCGAGCAGACTCGCCGCGGTCTTTGCTGTGCTTGAAGCAGCACTCGTTCTGGACATGGCGTTCAACATCCGTTGGCGGTTGCATGACGCTCTACAAGCCGAGGCGGTCCGGGCGGATCTATACACTCACCGCGCCGCACCGCAGCTAGCGGCTCTCGGTCTATTGGGTGTGGCTGCGGTCACCGGTATGGGACTGGCCTTTCAGTATCTTCGCGGCAGAACTGGCGCAACGTTGGCAACCTGCGGCGTCATTCTCTCCTTGAGTTGTTGGGGTGCGGAGGTCGTTTCCTTTCACGCTATCGATGCGGTCTTTTACCACACAGTTCACAAAGTCAAGATGGTGAGCCTTTGCTGGGTCGCATTTTCCATGATGACCGGCCTGGGTATTCTGTGGGAAGCGCGGGCGGCTCGATCCATTGCGAAGCAGGGCGCGAAGTCCGCTGCAAAGCCGCCCTCGTCGCTCACAAGTTCTTGATGAAGAAATCGGTGATTCGCTGAAAGAGGATCGTTCGCGCCTTGCGATCCTCGAATAGATCCCGCCGGTCTGGAAACAGCAGAATATCTGCATATTTTCCCTTGTCCAGTAGCTCATCCAACAGTCTGAGAGAATTCTCCTCATGCACTGTCTCATCGAGGGTTGCCTGCGCAAGCAGGAGGGGCGCTTTGAGATACTTGGCATTCTCAAGCGGAGAAGAGTTGAGCCACCCATCCTGATTGCGCTCGGGGTCCTCCAGATATCGCTCGCTGAAGACCGCGTCATATAAATGCCAATCTGTAATTGGGGAACCGGCAAAGCCCGCTTTGAAAAGCAATGGGCGGTCAAGCAAGCCATGCAGCACCAGGAATCCGCCGTATCCCCATCCGCAGATTCCGATTCGCGTCTTGTCCACCCAGGGCAGAGTGCGCAGATACAGGACCCCGTCGCGCACATCCGCCATCTCTGCCGCGGAAAGCCGCAAATGCACCGGCTCCTCGAAGAGGTGTCCGCGTCCACCGGTGCCGCGGTTATCGATAGCGAAGACAATGTAACCACTCTGCGCCATCAGAGAAAACCACATTGAAATATCGCCACCCCAGGCGTCGCGCACAATCTGCTCACCCGGCCCGCCGGCAACGTAGAAAATGACCGGGTATTTCCGCGTGGCATCAAAATCCGAAGGCTTCACCATCCAGGAATTCAGTTCCGTACCCAGGTGCGTCTTGACGGGGAGGAATTCCATTGGGCTGAGCTGGTTCGGTGGGCCCTTGGCAGTGTCATTGGCGCTGGGGTCAGAAATTCTGCTTCCGTCGGTTCGAATCAGCTCCTCGCTTGGTGGTGTGGAGTGGTTGGACCAGGTATCCACCAGAACATCGCCAGAGGGCGACAGGATCGCCTCGTGAGTTCCTTTCTCTTTCGTGATGCGCGTAAATCCGGTTCCGTCTAAATTTACGCGATAAAGTTGGCGCTCCATGGTGCTGACTTCCGTTGCCGTAAAGAAGACAGTGCCCGCTGCTTCGTTGGCGCCAACCAGCGAAGTAACTTCCCAGTTTCCCTGGGTAAGCTGCACGGGGGCCTGGCCAGAAAGGCCGTATAGATAGAGATGGCGATGACCTGAGCGCTCGCTGGACCATAGAAACCGGCGCGCGTCCTTAAAGAAGTAAAGATCGCTGCTCAGGTTAATCCAGTAAGCGTCCTTTTCCGTGACGAGCGTGCGCGTCTTTCCTGTTGCCGCGTCGGCCAGGAGAAGATCGAGAGTCTTCTGGTCGCGGCTCAAGCGCTCGATGGCAAGATGCTTGCCATCCTGTAACCATTGCACCCGTGGAATGTATGCGTTCTTGTCGCTGCCAAGGTCGATCTCGAGCGCCTTGCGGCCAGACACCGCTTTCACAAAAAGACGAATGGTGGGGATGGTTCCGCCCGGCTTGGGATAAGCCATCGCGTGTTCAGTGCCGTCGGATTCGCGCAGTGAGTATTTGTTCACGGCGCGATTGTCCGTTTCGATCCAAGCGATGGAGGAAGAGTCTAGCGACCACCAATATGCTGAGTGCAACCCCAGTTCGTGACGATAGACCCAGTCCGGTTCGCCCTCTCGTAAATCGCTGCTTCCCGCAGGTGCGAAGGCATGAGCAGCCCCGGTCGTGGCGTCTGCCAGCCAAACGGTGTGATCTTGTACGAAGCTGACGAAATGCCCATCCGGACTGATCTGAGGATCGCTCAAGTCATTCCGATCTATAACAAGAGGCCGGGATAAGTGAGTCCCGATATCGAACCATGTGAATTGACCGCTGCCGGCAAGCAACAGACTATGTCCATCAGAAGCCCAGGCATAGCTTTGAAGTAGCTTCTTGGGGCCCGAATCTTCCTCGTCCGGCGCCCCGTGTGGGTGATCGCCGCCCAATGCGGCAGTGACTTCGGTATCAGAAACAAGAAGCTTCCGCCCGCCGGTAGCCGCATCCATACTCCAGATCTCGTTGGACAGCGAACGATCTCTGGCTTTGCCCGGCCTCGGAGATGTCCTAACAAAAGTGAGAAGCTTGCCCGATGGACTCCAGGATAGATTTGTGTGTAGACCCTCAATCCGGTCACGCTCTTCCACGATGCGCTCAATCGTGAGAGACCCGGCAAGCGGCAGTTGTTGCGCTGCCAAGTTGCCAACTACTGCTAACAGAGTAAGTGGGGCTAGTGCGAGAATCAATTGCCGCGAAGACTTCCAGACTACCTTGCTCATTCGGATTCTCCTATTACGAGATTGCATGATTACGGCAATCGTGGCAAATGGAAGGTTGGTTGCGCTAAGCCAGATTCGGTCCCTCTTGACATTGCGCAACATCAACGCTCGATGTGAATTCATCGTCCTATCAGTAACTTGTTGATTGTTCACTTGATGGTTGAGGACAATAAATTGACGACTATCTCCACTCTACCTGATTACCTTTATGTGTTACTAAAATATTGTCAAATACTTTGATTCCGGGGTACAATCGCACCAGCCTGATTCCCGATTTTGCTTCAGGTAAACATTCCCCAATTCCCGAACAACCGCAGTTGACAACCTGATTTTCAGTGTTTGCGCTAAGTCAAACCGCAGGCATCGGGTAGTCTGCGCTCTTAGTGTGTGCAGCCGATAAGTATGTGCAAGCTTGGCTAAGTGATGAATCGAGATCGTTCTACGAGCGTTTTGCACCGTACGGTTTGCTTGTCTTCGGTTTCGCCAATCTTCCCTGGGGGCGAATACAAGGCGGCTGCAAGAGTGCAAGACAGGCAATGAATCTGGCAGAGGATACCGGTCTCGCCCGCATGGAGCGAAATCCGGGGAGGGCGAGGACACGATGCAAAGCCTTAATGAAAGCCACAAAGCCGCGGCAGGCTTGGGCAGCAGTCTGCGGGCATTCTTCGGAACGGGGCTCCTTTGGGCGGCCTGCGGTCTGGCGATGAATGCGCAGGTCAGCGTAACTACCTGGCGCAACGACATTGGACGCACTGGGCAAAACCTGAACGAGACCACCCTGAATCTATCCAATGTCAACGCTACGCAGTTCGGCAAACTCTTCTCGCAGCCAGTGGATGGGTATGTCTATGCGCAACCGCTCTATCTGCCCAACGTGACCATCGGCGGGCAGTCGCACAACGTGGTCTTCGTTGCCACCGAGCACGACAGCGTTTATGCCTTCGATGCGGACAGCAACGGCGGGGCCAATGCCAGCCCTCTCTGGTTTGCCTCGATGCTCACCTCGGCGCACGGAGCCGCGGCCGGAGCAACAACTGCCTCCTCGAATACGATAGGCACCGATATCATCCCAGAGTTGGGGATCACTGGAACCCCGGTCATCGATCCCACGACAGGCACGTTGTATGTGGTGAGCTTTACCCAGGAAGGCGCCAACTTCTTTCTGCGGCTGCACGCTCTGGACGTGACCACGGGAAACGAAAAGCTGGGCGGGCCGGTGGTCATCACGGCGACTGTTCCCGGCACCGGCAACGGCAGCACGGGCGGCACGCTGACATTGGACCCAGAATGGGCGAATCAGCGTTCCGGGCTTCTGCTGCTTAACGGCATTATCTATATTGCATTTGGCTCCCACGGAGACAATGGCCCATGGCACGGGTGGGTTTTGGGATATAACGAACAAACCCTAAAGCAGACCGGCGCATTCTGCACCTCGCCAAACGGGGTTGGTGGTGGTATCTGGATGGGGGGCGCGGGCCTAGCAGCCGATGTTACCGATCCGGTCAACCATCCATATGGCCGAATCTTCCTGGCCACCGGAAATGGCGACTATACGGCAACCACGCCGTATGCGGCCGGCATGGATTATGGAGACAGCATTCTCAATCTGGATCTTACAAACGGTGTTCCGACCATTCAGGATGACTTTACACCCATGGGTCAGGCCCAACTGGATGAATGGGATATGGACCAGGCATCCGGCGGCGTTATGCTTGTCCCCACTCAGACTACCGGAAGCAATCCCTATCTATTGGTCCAGACTGGAAAATCGGGCATAGAGTACCTGCTCAATCGCCAGAATCTAGGCGGATACAACTCCGCAGGCGACAAAGTCGTCCAGGAGTTGACGGGTGCAGTCGGTGACACGGGCGCTTGGACCACGCCGGCTTATTGGAATGGAACTGTTTATTATTGGGGGCAGATTGATACTCTAAAGGCGTTTCCGCTTGTGAATGGACTACTTACCGGCCCCACGGCAACGTCCTCTGAAAAATACGGCTATCCGGGAGCGAACCCTGTGATCTCGGCCAATGGGACAACGCAGGGAATTGTCTGGAGCGTCGAGACCGATGGCTATATGGACTCTGAACCCTCTGTCCTGATGGCTCACAATGCAACCAACATATCCACCACGCTTTACTCAAGCGCTACAAATTCCACGCGCGACAATCCTGGAAACGCGGTCAAATTCGCTGTGCCTACGGTTGCTAACGGCAAGGTCTATCTCGGCACGCAATACGAAGTGAGCGTGTTTGGCCTGCTGGGCGGAACGCCGACGGCATCGGCACCAGTGTTCAGTCCGGGAGCGGAGACCTTTAGCGGCACTGTCTCCGTAACGATCACCGATGCAACTCCTGGTGCAACGATCTACTATACCCTCGACGGCAGCACGCCAACCGCGGCATCCGCGGTATACTCTGCCCCCATCCCTCTCGCGGCAACAACTACGATTCAGGCGGTTGCAAGTGCTCCCAGCTACCTTCAAAGCGCGATCACTTCTGGAACCTATGTCGACTCCTTGCAGGTAGCAACGCCGACCTTTAGTCCGGGCAGTAGCACCTCCACGCAGCCTATTTCGGTGACGATTAGCGATACCACCGCAGGGTCGACAATTTACTACACAACCGACGGAAGCACTCCGACGACTTCTTCAACGCAGTACACCGGCACGGTGACTGTGAGCACTACCGAGACACTGAACGCGATTGCGGTAGCTTCCGGCTTTGTCAATAGCGACATGGCGAGTGCGACCTACACAATCGACACAGGACAGACAGGAATCACCTTCCCGTTGGGGTTTGCCTCCACACAGGGAATCATGATCCTGAATGGCAGCACCGACCTCGATGATTCGCGGCTGCAACTGACAACCGGAGAACAGAATGAAGCAGGGTCGGCATGGTATTACCAGCCGGTCAATGTTCAGGCATTCACAAGCCAGTTTAGCTTCCAGCTATCCAATCCAGGTGGAGAGGGTATAACCTTCGCCATCCAGGGAAACAACAACACGGCTTTGGGGGCTCCCGGATCGGGGCTGGGATATCAAGGGATCACGAATAGCGTGGCCATCAAGTTCGATCTCGATAACGCCGCGGGTGAGGGTACGGATTCGATTGGCCTGTATACCAACGGTGCAAGCCCCACGGTTCCCGCCATTGATCTGAGCACCACGGGCATCGACCTGCACAGCGGCGACACGATGGACATTACCGTGGCCTATAACGGATCCATTCTGTCGTTGACTATCTCCGACATCGTATCTGGAGCGGCCTACTCAACCAGTTGGCCCGTAAACATTCCCTCCATCGTTGGCGGCGACACTGCCTATGTCGGATTTACCGGCGGAACAGGCGGACTTACTTCAAGCCAAAAGATACTGACATGGGTTTATACCACCATATCGAATGCCCTGCCAGTAACGACTTCACCGATATTCACACCTCCAGGTGGACCATATGCCGCGTCGCAGTCGGTGAGTATTGCCAGCGGTTCCTCGGGAGCGACCATCTATTACACGACGAACGGTACTACTCCAACAACGTCGTCGACCGTCTATAGCGCGCCCGTTACCGTAAGTGCTTCGGAAACATTGGAAGCCATCGCCGTTGCCTCCGGCTACGGCCCAAGCGCAGTGGGCACTGCGGTCTATAGTATCGCTCCCATCCTGCCCGCTCCGGTTCTTTCTCCTCCACCAGGCACTTACACGGTGGCGCAGACGGTAACCATAAGCGACTCGACGGCGGGCACCACCATCTATTACACGACGGACGGAACGACACCCACAACCGGCTCCAACATCTATAGCGGTCCAATCGCCGTCGTCGCGAGTGAGACCGTGCAGGCGATTGCCACGGAAACTGGGTACAACAATAGCCCGGTTGGAGGTGGCACCTATGCCATTGCTGCGCTGCTTCCAACTCCCTCGTTTTCGCTTGCCGCAGGAACGTATACCTCTCCGCAAACAGTAGCCCTTAGCGACTCGGCAGTTGGCGCCACCATCTACTACACCACCAACGGGACCACGCCCACTACCTCGTCAGCTGTATACAGCACTCCAATCAATGTGAGCGCAACCGAGACGCTGCAGGCCATCGCTGTGGAGCCGGGCTACACCAACAGCGCCGTGGCCACGGCAACTTACACCATAAGTACGCCGGGCGTTACCTATATCAACTATCCCACGAACGGCTTCACGGCAACCGCACTGTCGCTGAACTATGGTGCAACCGTAACCGGCGGAATGTTGCAACTCACCGACGGAGGAACCAACGAAGAACGCTCTGCCTGGTTTGGAACCGAAGTACCGATTGGCAGCTTCATCACCAACTTTACCTTTGAACTGTTGAATCCTTCAGCGGACGGCATGACGTTCGCGATCCAAGGGGAAAACCAATGGGCGCTTGGCGATCCTGGCGGAGGTTTGGCTTATCAGGGGATCTCCAAGAGCATAGCGGTCAAGTTCGATCTTTACAACAACGCAGGAGAAGGCAGCGATTCCACCGGGCTCTATACGAACGGTGCCGCGCCTACGGTGCCCGCTGTGGATTTGAGTTCGACGCCTATCAACCTGCACAGCGGCGACATCATGAACGCCCAGATGCTCTACGACGGAACCAATTTGACAATGACGCTGACCGATACGGTGACCAATGGCACGGTCACGGAAGTCTTCCCGGTGAATATTCCCAGCATCATAGGAGGCAGTACGGCATATGTTGGATTCACCGGTTCCACGGGCGGGTCGACCGCTACGCAGAATGTGCTCTCGTGGACGTATGCCAGTCCGGCAGGATATGTTGCTGCCGCACCCACGTTTTCACCGGCCGCCGGTACCTACAGCACATCGCAGTCTGTGACCATCAGCGATACAACCAGCGGGGCCGCAATCTACTACACAACGAACGGGACCACGCCCACTACATCGTCGACTCTCTACAGCGTTCCAGTCACGGTGAGCGCAACAGAAACGCTGGAGGCTATCGCGGTCGAGTCGGGCTATACCAACAGTGCTATAACTACCGCCGCGTACACCATCGCTCCGGCGCTTCTCGCGCCTACATTCTCACCTGCAGCCGGTAGCTACACCACATCGCAGTCTGTGACCATCAGTGATGCTACCAGCGGCACGACCATCTACTACACCACCAACGGGACCACGCCCACGACGTCGTCGACCGTGTACAGCGGGCCGATTACCGTGAGCGCGACGGAGACACTGGAAGCGATTGCGGCCGAGACGGGCTTCAGCAACAGCGCTGTAGCAACCGCGGCTTACACGATTCCATCGGTACTGCCCCCACCAACATTCTCTCCAGCGGCTGGTACCTACACCACATCGCAGACCGTAACCATCAGCGATGCAACCAACGGAACCACCATTTACTACACCACTAATGGGACCACCCCCACGACCTCTTCGGCCGTGTACAGCGGCCCAATCACGGTGAGCGCGACGGAGACGATCAAGGCCATCGCGGTTGAGACGGGCTATACCAACAGTGCTGTGGCCTCGGCGGCTTACGTCATCAGCGCCGTGCTGCCCGCACCCACGTTCTCTCCGGCGGCCGGTACGTACACCACATCGCAGTCGGTGACCATCAGCGATTCTACGGCTGGGACCACCATCTACTACACCACCAACGGGACCACGCCCACGACCTCGTCCACCAAATACACAGGCACGATCACGGTGAGCGCGACGGAGACGCTCGAGGCCATCGCGGTTGAAACGGGTTACACCAACAGCGCGGTTGCTTCGGCGGCTTACATCATCGCTCCGGTTTTGCCCGCACCCACGTTCTCTCCGGCAGCGGG
>Ga0181520_10009204_pt1 | contig 13715 bp, 9 predicted proteins | sample PEATcosm2014_Bin_29_FD_132451 | JGI IMG/M metagenome (GOLD analysis project Ga0181520, IMG submission 132451) | Peatland microbial communities from MTU Mesocosm Facility, Houghton, MI, USA - PEATcosm2014_Bin02_30_metaG | ecosystem: Environmental > Terrestrial > Soil > Wetlands > Peat | place... | reverse complement strand
GTGTCCCAGATCTATGCGAAAGCCACCGTACTTCTCGAACATGCTCTTACGGAATGCCATATTGGCTCCGATTGGAGGCCGATCGAGAGAGCCGGGCGAATCACCGGGATCGAAATAGGCGCAGAGAGCTCCGAGGAGATTGAGGGGCCCCTCAATTGCAAGCCAGGGGGGGGGCGAAAAACCGGGTTCTGGCAGAACGCGTCCTCCGCAGCCGGCCCATTGCGTGTTTTGCATTGAAGCCGCGAGGCAGCCAAGCCATGCAGGGTCAACGATTACGTCGTCGTCGACAAACGCCACTATTTCCCCGTGCGCCTGGCGAATTCCAGCGTTGCGGGCATTCGAAAGCCCTTGTTGCGATTCAAAAATATAGCGTACCCTGCCTGGATGACGCCTACAGAACTCGTTGACCACTTCGCGCGTGCGATCCCTGGAGTTATTGTCGACCACCAGAACTTCCCACTCAAGGGAAGCGGGAACTTCTGACATAGCCAGGCTCTCGAGCGTTTTAGCTAGACTCTCGCAACGGTTATAAGTGCAAAGGATGACGGTAACATTCATGCCATTGTCATTGGGACTGGAGCGACTCAATTGGTCGATGTTTTGGGGAGGAAGGCGTAGTCACCACTAGACGTAAGGGCGTGGCCTATGTAATATTCGCCAGCCGGGAGCCCGATTGCTGCGTTCGGAAATAAGCGAGAGGTTCCGGTCCGATTCCGGCACTCGCTTACTTTCGGAGCTTCGCAACGGTATTTTGGAGGCTACGGTAGATTAAACCACCGTAGTATTTTACCTTGGCCTTGAGTGGGGCATTTCTTCGCCAATATTTCAAGTGGGCGAGATATGCCTGTTTGTCGTGAGACGATTTGAAAAACCCGGCACGGCTTAGTGCAACCTCGCACACGCGCCGATTTGCAGCCTCAGCATCAAACTCCTTAAATCTTTCCGCGAAGATCCTATTAATCTTTGCGCGGTCTGTTAAGGTTTCGCCAGTTCTAGCCAAACGATTTGTTTCATTCTGATTTGTAAGTCGATAACTGGCTAAAACATGCGGCGAGACTACAGCGCCAGCCTGATCAATGACGCGGGTCCACATCTCCCAATCCAGGGTGTAAGAGAGATCGTCTCGGAACTTTCCTAGCATCTCAAACGCTCGTTTGCGCACCACAACACCGGGACATTGAATCGGGTTGTCCAAAAGAAATTCTGAGACGGTTGAACCACCTTGCTCAAGACTGCGAATCCTCGGCGTAACTCCACTGATCACTGCCTCCTCATCAACAAAGAAGGAACGAACCGCAATCAATCCAACATCCGGGTGCAAAGCCGCAGTTTTCTCAACTTCCGCGTAGAAGCCGGGAAGGACATAATCGTCTTGATGAAGAATATGAACCCACTCGCCCTGCGCCCGCTCAATGCACTCATTCCAACATCCGGCTAAGCCAAGATTCTTTGGAGTCTGCGAAAAGTACACGCGGTCACCCGCCACGTCTTGGACTGCCCGCCTTACATCAACACTCGGAGAGCAGTCGTCCACAACCTCGATCTGCATTGCTTCGCTGCCCGGATCCTGCGATAGGACGCTCTGGAGCGCTTGCTCGAGGTGTTGCGGCTTCGGATCGTATGTCGGGATCATGACTGACCAGAGCAATGTCGATACCTATCAGACGGTCTCGTTCAAGAGGCGCACTGAGAATGAACACCTAATACAATCTGGTAGATCTCGTTGCGTCTCTTCCGAACCTGTTCAGGTGAATAGACTCTGGCCATAAGTTCCTTACCTGCAGTTGCCAACCGAGCGCGGAGTTCCAGGTCGTTTGCGAGTTCGACTGCGGCCGAGGTGAACTTTGCTGCGTCATCACGGATCAGAATCTCCATACCATCAGACACCGGGAGTCCTTCGCATCCAATCGATGTGCTGACGGCCGGGACCGCCTGTGCCATGGCATCCAGGAGTTTGACACGGATACCGCTTCCGATTCGGAGTGGCACAAGCATAACGCTCCCCGCAATTGCATTTTCCAAATCGGCGACATATCCCGTGAACTCGACGCCCGGCTTGGAATATCGAGTCCGGGAAGCTTCGCCCCATTGTCCAATTACTTTGAGAATGCTTCCCGGCACCTGTTTCGAGATTTCGGGCCATATCTCTTCCGTTAACCACTCTAAGGCATCTCGATTTGGGAAATGCTCTTCCGATCCAACAAATGAAAAGCGGGCTTGAAAGAATTTGTCAGAAATCCCAGAACTGCCCGAAATGGGGAAGGGACTTACATGCACTTTTTCATCTTCGATCCAGCCAGAAAGAGCGTGCTTATCTTCGTCGCTGAACACAACTACGCCGTCAAACGCGCGAAGGTATGTTTGCTCCTGGACAAGCATCACTTTCACAAGATACTCCGAATAGCTACCTAGCTTTCGAGCGGCGGAGAACCTTCTGGCGTATACGAAGTGGAGCTGATGATGAATGAAGACCTTGGGAATCTCTGTTGGGAGCCACGCACCAAGTGATAACATCTCCGCGAATTCAGCTTGTACTAAGTCACATCCTTGCGCAAGTTCATCAGCAACAGCAACCAGAAATGGCTCTGGTAGCGGGCCGAAGGGATAGGCAGGCACCGGCCGCTCTTTCTGCTGACCTGCATCTGGAGGTGCAGCATATCTCAATCTGCGATACTGCCTGGCTCCCCATCGCAGCGAACGCGTCAACAAATCTGTCTTGGAGTGATTTCGTTGTGCGGAGGCGCCGCAATAAACTGCCCGAACCTTGATCTCTGGAAAATGTATTTGGAGGGCAGCGGCGTCACTCATGCGCTTTTCGCTGTAAACCGGGCACACAAGGGCGAAACGATGATCGGTACGAAGGCACGCCAGCGAGGCGTATTGGGCCACCTTTCCTCCCGCATCGAGTGGCCAGGGCAGGTAGGGAGACACAACAAGAATGTTCATTAACTTATGTCACCGCTCTGCGGGAGCGAATTGCCTGAGCGAGCGAAGCTTCCTCTTAGTGCCTGGTCCCAAACTTCCGCAAGCGTACCAGCCGTACACCAAGCGCGGCATTGACGGGAAAACCTTTCTCTGGGGTCGCGAGTAAGAAGCCATTTTACGACTTCAGGAAGAAGGATCCGTAAGGCGATGTTCGGAAGACTAAAGAAGTAACGCGGGATTCCCCATACTTTTGTCCGGAGCCCTTTTTCTCGCATCTGCGCGCGGCCGAACGCGAACCAATATACCCAGAAGTACTTCTTATTTAGCCGCTCCTCTGCAATCGAATGGTAAACGATGGCTGAAGGCTCATAGCGCAATCGTTCGCCAGCAGCCATTAATCGCCTGCCAAATTCAGTATCCTCATTGCCGATAAGGCTCCCACCGCAGCGCCCCATGTCCACACGAAAGCCGCCATACTTTTCGAACATGGTTTTACGGAAGGCCATATTGGTCCCATAGGGCGGTTCCTCTTTGAGTTCCCCCGGGGTATCGCCGAAATCAAATTGTGCACACAGCGGACCGCCTTGACCCCAAGGGCCGCGAAGCTCAAGCCATGGAGGCGGAGCGAATTCCGTTGGCGGAAGAATTCGACCTCCAGCCCCAGACCATTGACCGTCGTAAAGATTGGCAGTCAGGTCATGCAGCCAGCCCGGTTCGACCGTTACATCGTCATCGACAAATGCCAGAATCTCCCCGCGCGCCTGGCCAATGCCGGCATTGCGAGCATTGGAAAGCCCCTGTTTCAGCTCAGAGATATATCGAAAGCGACCCGGATTACGCAAGCAGAACTCGTTGATCACTTCGCGCGTGCGATCTTTCGAGTTGTTGTCCACCACTAAGACTTCCCACTCGATCGACTGCGGCACGACCAGAGCAGTGAGGCTGTCCAGCGTCGTCTTCAAGCTTTCGCACCGATTGTAGGTGCAGAGAATGACAGAAATGCTCATGGCTTTCAGAGGGACTTTAATTCAATGCACCCTGGACGCCTGGCACTTTGCGGGTCTCCGTCTCGGCAGACGGTTGATGCCACATCTCCACTAATTGTCCCGCCGCATGCCAGACGACGCACTTACAATGAAATCGTTCCTGAGGGTCCCGAGCCCGTAGCCAGTGACGTATCTTCAGGGGCAGGAATTTTAGAGTGAAGTTTACAACTCTGAAGTAACGCCGCGAGATTCCCCACACCTTCGGTTTAGGTTTTCTTTCGCGAATTTCTGCCCGCCCATTGTCGAACCACCGCTTAAGGAGATACTTTTTTGTGGTTCTATTCTCCGGCACTTCGTGGTAGACGACAGCTGACGGCACATAAAGCAATCGCTCTCCGGCAGCAAGGAGCCTGCGCCCGAGCTCCATATCTTCGTTTCGTATTTCGCTGCCGGGCCGTGGACCTAAGTCAGTGCGAAAGAGCCCATATTTTGTGAACAACTCCTTGCGAAATGCCATGTTCGTTCCATAGGGGGGTATCCGGAGCTCGCATGGTTCGTTGCCGAGATCAAATTGCGCAACAATCATCTCTCCCATGCCACGTGGGCCATCGAACGCCAACCATGGGGGTAGCGAAATTTGCCGATCCGGCAATATTTTCCCCCCCGATCCTGCCCATTCGCCATTGCGTAGGACGGAGGTCAGGTTGTAGAGCCAGTCGGGTTCCACTGTCACATCATCGTCAACAAAAGCCAGGATCTCGCCGCTGGCTTCGCGAACTCCCGAGTTGAGCGCATGCGACTTCCCTTGTTGCGCCTCGAATAAGTAACGAAAATGCCTAGGATATCGGCGGATGAAGCCTTCGGTCACAGCTCTCGTCTCATCGCGCGAGTTGTTATCCACGATGAGAACTTCCCACTGATCCGAGTCAGGAAATACTGAAGCCGCAAGACTCTCCATTGCCTGAGCAAGCTTCTGGCACCGGTTATAAGTACATAAGATGGCGGTGACTTTCATCCGACTCCTTGGCCAGAATACATATCCCGATATGACCGGATCTTGCGGACGTAACCGGGCTTACATCAAGAATTGGAATCGATCGTTGCTTCGCGAAACCAATTCGAATAATCTAAACGACCGTAGTTATGCAGTCTTATTCTACGCTGCCCAATTTTGTCGTTGAATGCCCGGTCTCAGGCTGATTGGCGCGGATACTCTGGTTTTGCCTCGTTCCGGAAAACCAACACCGAGGCATTTCAACAATCTGCCCCATTTTCATCGAAGCCAGGCACCGGTGGTAAAACCTCTTCTTTGGATCTTTCGCCAACAGACCTTTCGCAGTGGCCTTCGGCCTGGGGAACCCGGAGAGGATGCGGCGGTATTCCGACAATGCTTGTGAGAGACTTCCCGATTTTCCTGACCAATCTTCTCGAACACTTGCTCGTCCGTGATCGTACCAAAACCTGAGGAAATAGCGCTTTTTCAGGCGTTTTTCCGGAACCGCGTGGTAGACGATGGCTGACGGTTCGTACCACAGACGTTCGCCCGCCGCCATTACGCGGCGACCGAATTCTGTATCTTCATTGCGAATTTCGCTGCCTGGGCACGGCCCCATATCGGTGCGAAATCCTCCATACTTCGTGAAAACTGATTTGCGAAAAGCCATATTCGTGCCAAAAGGCGGCGATTTCAGCTCTTCGCCACGATCTCCTAAATCAAAGAGCGCAAGCATCCCGCTCATAGAGTATGGGCCCTCAAGCGCCAGCCATTGGGGCACAACAAATGTCTGCTGGGTAAGAATGCGCCCGCCGGCGCCAGCCCATTCGTCTGAATCGAGAGGCTTGGTTACGCTCCACAGCCACGCGGGATCGACGATTACATCATCATCCATGAAAGCCAGAATGCTTCCGCGAGCTTCACGGATTCCTGTGTTGAGGGCGTTCGACTTGCCCTGTTCCCGCTCAAACACATATCGAAAACGGTCAGGATGCTTCCTGCAGAAATCTTCAACGACGTCCCGAGTCTGATCTTTAGAGTTGTTGTCGATCACTAAGAGTTCCCATTCGATCGAATCGGGAAGCTGGGAGGCCGCAACGCTTTCGAGCGCTTTCGCAAGGCTTTGACAGCGGTTATATGTGCACAAGATTACGGTGATTTGCATTCGATGGGGCCTTAAAGAAACAAACTGAACTGGCGATGCTCACTCACAATTCATCGATTACGAGACGAACTTAATGCCCTGAACTGTCTGATCGATTTCTTGATTGAGCTTCCGAATTGGCGGAAGCTGCTCTTCGGGACTGCGTTTGGCGCCTCCAATTCACCATTCACGCCGGAGCTCGCGGGCGAGATCGCCGAGCCTGCAATCGCTTTCTCTAGTTGGTCAAAGAAAGCATCTTCTTCGGCTGTGCTTCGCGAACGATCCTCCGGGGTGGGAGATTCAAAGAGGGGGCTGCCTTCAATCAAGTAGTTACAAATGCGATCCAGGGATGGGTCCCTACCCGCAGAGAGCTCTTCCTTTTGACTGTAATTCGGCTTAGCGTCAAATATGTCCAGCACAGTAATCAACGGAAATTCCATTTCGAATGTACACACCAAGCAATATGCAAGGCGGAATGCCTCACGCCGGATTTCACGATCAGGAGACGCGCGAAGGCATTTCTCAAGCATTTCAGGCAACGACTCCCTGGATCGAACCCTGAGAATGCGTGAGGCGTCCTCGTACCAAGTCCTTGACGCCAAGAGCACAGGCTTGCCGAGCATTGCCATCTCAAGCCCCATGATCGACCCGAAGGTCAAACCGACATCCGCATCGTTCGCCAGAGCATATGCGTTCACCGAGTCTTGCGGTAGGGCAAGGCGAACGTTTGATGGCAGCGACGACCTCATATCCTCATACATTTGCAGTTCGCCGGTAGCTTTCCCAATATAGCGGTTGCCACCTAAGTTCGGGTGTACTTTGATCACTAACTCAATGTCATCCCGTTGTCTGACCCATCGCACAACATCTTCAACATATGTAGCCTGGGACTCAAACGGCCCCTTCATCATCGGATCTCCCGCGGTTTCGTCGGTCGAAGATGTAAACAAAACCCACAAGCGTTTGTTCTGCGAAAGATTCAGCGTCTGCCGCATGGACTTTACTGGTTGAGAAAAGCTATTAAACGGGATCCAAGCGAGGTTGACACCCGTTTGTCGCTGATTCAACCATTGTTGCGTGGACTCAAGCAGGCCTCGGCTTAAAGGAACGTCGGCCCATTGGCTCCAGAGATCAAGAAATGGTTCCATGCTCATGCAATGGGCGTTTGGCTTCACATTAATATGGCCGCGCCTGTATTCTGCGCGCTCATGAGTCAAAACCCGGATGCCGTGTTCTCGGAACACCTCAAAGGCAACTCGAGTTGCGGACTGTCGCCCATTAAACAGAAGTGCAGAATCCACTTCATGTGCCGCCAAATAGCTTTTCAGCCCGACGAGTACGATCGCTCCGCTGTAGAGGAATCCTCTGTATACATTTACCGCGTGCCAGTCCTTCAAGTCGGGCGGGTACTGCCGAAAGTAGGAGATCACTGACTCTCGAACCCATTGCCCAATCGGTGCGGCTCGAAACAGAGCACCATCAAATTCCGAAGGGATTAAACTCTGCGCCCAGGCAAATGCTTCTGCTCTTGCCGCCGGACTTACAAAGTCTCCCAACCAGCGGTAGGGTATTCCGAAATCCTGCATCTCGGCCTTGGCGGTTGTCTGGCAACGCTTGCAAAGGTCGAACGGGCGCGGCGAGTTCTCTTTGGAATCCCAATGCTGATCGCATTCGGGGAGCAATCCATCACAAAGAAGATAATCCGCACTTGCGCCGCGGACCTGACATGCCTGCGCAATTGTCTTCTCGTAAATCGTATGGATCGTCCAGATTTGATAAGGAGAAAAGACAAGGATGCGCGTCATTTAGTTAACTCATTCGTTAGCATATTCTTGAGTTGCAGATTGAAGGTTTCTCTAATGCGTCGAGTATTTCGCTGAAGTTACGATGCTTCTCCCCAGATCTCTCCATGCGTCCTGATCGGCTTCCTAAGGATATGCTTATTGCGAAGCGGCTAAATCATTCGCGTTAAGCATATTTGAGTTGGGCCCGCAATGGTTCTGAATGCTCATATATGCCGCTTGTCCGGATTTGATCTGCCTTGCGACAGAATTGAGGATCGGCGTCCGAACTTCATCGGCTGATTTCCAAGCCTCTTCGATTGCGGCCTCTAACTTTTCTCCGCAATCCGGATCGTTGAGCATAACAGTCGTGCAGCCAACATCAAAGAGTTCTTCCAGGCCTTCAAACTTTGCAGAATAATACGCGGAATTACTCAAACCCACGACCGGTATGCCCTGAGCAAGCGCGAACACTGCAGCATGATATGCCCCTGTGACTACGACTCTGCACCGCGCGGTCTGCTCCATGATCTTGCGGGGTGAATCCAGAGTCGAGCCGCCGTCAGACTGGTCATCAAAACCCGCCAGGAGCTGTCGAATTGTTTCGTGATCTCTGGCGTATTCATGAAAAGCAATTGGGACTGGGAGAAGAGCGGCGTCGTGCAGCCTAGCCGAGCGGTGCAGGGCCGAGCGAACCTTCGCGACTGACTTTATATCAACGTCTGAATAGAATGCGACGCGCAGATTGATACCGATCGCGTTGCGCTGCACCGGCAGCTCGACCGAATTGGCGAGTTCAATCGCGTCGTCACCCGTGGTAACAATCTTAGCGGGATGAACACCAACAGCTTTGAGAAGCTCCTGCGCCCCTTTTGTGCCGCGCAATCCGATAAGGGTTACTCGTGGGAGGACCCGTCGTGCCCATGACAATACAAAAGGATCGCTGAGCGGTCCTATGCCCTGCCCGAACATGACGACTCTCTTGCCGCGCTTGATCGCGGTTCCCATTAAGGCGAGTGCAAAGAGATTCCATTCCCGGCAGCTATCCGCAAAACCGCCAGCTCCGCAGAGAACCAACACGTCACATTTGTTCTGAGCCTCTACGAGTGAACTGAGGCTTTCGTAAAATCCGCGGGGATCCCGATAGCGCAGCTTCAGCGCGGTCAGGCGATCCACTATCGTGGGCCAGCGGATTGCGATCGACATCTTCATGGCGCTCAGCCGCACTGAGAGCCATTTTGGCAACCTGCGGTGATATTTTCCGAGGAGAACGCCGTCCTCGATCCAACACACACATCCCTCGCGAGGGAGTGGTGAGGCGCCAGGACAATATCGGGCAAGATTGGAAGGAGAGTCGGTCAGTACGTCGATACGCGCGTCCGGCCATAGGTTCAACAATCGAGCAACTGCCGCTTGTAACATGGCGACGTCGCCCATGTTCATATACTCAGCCTGACCCGAATTCAGCCCTGTGGCGATAACAATGCGCATCGTTGCTCGATTTAGAGTCTGTTATTCGTAAGAGCCGCATGCGCTCTCGGCGCACTGTGAATCATTGCTCGGGGGCGGAGCTCTTGACTCCGGATATCTTGCCAGATGCCTCTTCCCTCTCCGAGAGTAGTAGTTCAGGGCACAGAGGAGGATCGCTATCGCTCGCCCATTTGTGCAGCTTTTATCTGACTTTGTTCTCCGGCCGGAATTGCGCCGTCTTGAAGTGGTTCCGACAATTGAGAAAGTGGAAACGCGTAGAAATTGGTGCTGCCCAAGGGTCGCCAGCCAACCTCTTGGGCCGGATCGGGCGGTGGCCTATCTGCGACGGCCATTACGGCGCCACTATGAGCCAATGCAGCCAGAACGCGCCGTTGGTCCACCCCGCTGAGCCGCCAGAAGTCGACATTCCAATCTGCCTCGGCCACTATATGTACGCGCGCCAAGCGTGCCCAGAAGACATTTTGACGGTTCGAATAGTAAACCGATCCGACTTTGTCGTTTGCACGCAGGCCTATTTCCTCGAGATCGTTAGCCACTTGCCACGGAACATTCGCATACGCGCTGTTTACCGGCAGATAGCTCGCCCCAAAGGTAGGCTCAGGAGCAAATATAAAGGACCATAGCAAACCAAGCGCCACGATACCTGCCACCATTCGCTTGCCATGGATTCCTACAGCCATATACGCAGCGAGAAACAGTATAGTTACAAACGCACCTATATATCTCGCTTCAACATGCACCGCGCTATAGAGCAACAGTGCAGCAATGCTCGCTACCCAAGCAGGCCACGTAAAGCCGAAACCACTGGCAATTTGCGATTTGTTCTTAGAGGCCAGGAAAGAAGCGGCCCATCCCAGCAGGAAGCCACCGCCCTGTATGACCAGCAGCTCCAATATCCATACGATGTTGCTCACTATTACTTTTGCTTCGTGCCTTAGAGGGATCCACACCCGTACGCCCTGGTACCAATACGCAAAATCGTACCAGATGGGATAGGTGGCCTTTGGAAAGGCGCTATTGAACTCATAGACCCGTGGCGAATCGAGCGCGATCCGGGGCGGGTGTAGAGGCATACCAGCCTTTGGCGGCCCCCCTTGCCACCATCTTTGCGCTACTCCGTCGACATACCACGAGTAATTCACCCGGCCAGTTTCGCCGATTGTCGGATGACCTGCGACTTTCGAGATCTCCACGATCAAAGGCGCTGAAATTATAGCGAAGACAAATATCGTAACCAGCGCTCGCTGCCACTTAAGAACGATCAATGCAATCAATAACAGAAAGAGAGCGAACGGGAACATTATGGCTTTGCTGTAATAGCCTGCGGCAAGCGTCAGGCCCAGAAGAATTGATGTCCCCGCGGATATGGTTTTCCTAGTGTGGGCGCGCAGGATCATCCCGAGAGCTGTGTAGATGCACGCCGAGACCAACATATCGGCGTTCGCGGTCCATGTTCCGATGAGGATCAAAGAGGTCCAGAGAAAGAGCCCATAAGCAATTACGCGGACTGCTGTTTCGTCGCCGCGCTTCCACTCCAACCATCCCTGGAGGAAGTACTCAAAGCTTGCTACAGCCAAAACATAGATCCCGTAGTTGAGTAATTGGACCGCCGTGAACTCCCAATACGGGGAAGGTCGAAAGACGAGGAAATCAAGGCAAATAAGCCACGCGTACAAGGGATTCCACGAAGTATTGAGCGCTACATGCCAGTCGGCGCGCAGATAGGCATCTGCCATGTCGAGGTAGGATACTCCGTCGTTCCCCATATAGAAGCGATTGGCCCAAACTTGAATCATGCCCAATGCCAATGCAATGAACAAAAACGGAAGTGCGGAGTTCCAGCCTCTGGGAAGAGGAAAGCGCATCGGCGGTTTTGATGTAGACTTTTCCGTTTGTGATTCCATTGGATTATCCGCAAGCGCGCCAAGAGCTCCCTGGGATCCCGATTCTTGTTGAGTGAGATTATTCATGCCGCAACAAACTCGACGAGGCCGAGCCTCCGTAGTTCCTCCACAACATGATTGGCGGATTCGTAAGATATGCCGGTGATGCGTGCGATTTCCGCAACCGATCTCGTCCCATCAATTTGGAAGATAATGTCAAACAAAGCTCGATTCCCCTCGGGATTGCGATAGACATCAATGTTTAGGCCATATCGAGAACAGAAAATCTCCCCTTGATAGAGGTTTCTAGGAATCTGAGTTCCTTCAAATGTATCGATCATCTTTAAGACAAGATCTCTTGACTCGGCGAGACGCCGCAAGGACGCGCGCTCCGGTGTATCTTCGCTGGAATGATACTCAGGATAATACGGCTCGTTACCCGAGTTTCGTCGCACGACTCGCGATAGCGAGAGCATTGGCACTCGAACGCCAGGGGCGTTAAACTGCCGCTCATCATTTCCCACTACGGTGCGAAAGCGACCGATCCATCCGGAGGAATCGAATTCCCCGAGCGCTCGACTCAGACATCGATCGATTTCTGTATCACCCGAAAAGGACAGTTGCAGGGCGTGGGGATTCTCTAACCCCAGCATCTCAAGGAAAAGGCCACCAATCATCTTTGGAATAAGCTCTTTTTGACGGCTGAGATATGCTACCGAACCGATCGTCTCTGGCAAGATAAGAAAGCGATATGTATATCGTAGATCTCGTCTCTTAAGCAGCTCCTGCATCACCTTTAGGCCAACGACGACACCCGATAGGTCGTCGTTTACCATGGCTGGGTGGCAAAGATGCGCACAGAATACAAACGAATCACTACTGCGTCCTGGCGCGATTACTTCGCCCACCTTCAAGGTTCCATAGCTAAAGTCGGACCTAATCACGACACGATAACGGTCGTCGTTCAAGGTCTTCTTAAGATTCTGGCTGCAGCATAGCCCCCAATTGCGCTCATAATAATTGAATACGAAAGGAATGGCATCTGGCAGCCGAGGATGAACGTGCAGGTGTTCAAATAACTCCTCCCGTTCGACTTCGCGATCGACGGCCAGAGAATAAGAAACCACGTGCAACGGGTTTTCATCGTAGGAGAAGATTCGGCGACCGTCCAGCGTTTCAAGCCAGGCTTCGTGGCAAGTCCATTTCTCGGGCACCAGCCAAGTCCAGCATTCTGCTCCTGTCGGGATCTCGTGGACAACCATCGGCACTTGAGTCGACAACGCGTGTAGCGCGGAATCGTATCCATCGGAGATGATGTCTCTTGGAAGGCGCCAGAGCTTGGAAATCAGCTCCTCCATCGGCGCATCCTCTGAAAGACGAATGTCGTAGGTCTTCGCATGGGTCCGATTGCTTTCCAGCTCAATTGGATCGCCTGCCGGTCCCCGTGCGGTAATCCAGGGATCTCGCGCGATCTCCCGTTTGACTAGTTCGGAGAAGGCGGCACAATCCACTGATACGACTTCGCCGGTTCCGACCTGGGCGACACGTGCCACGTTTTCCGACCGAGCGATTCTCTCAATTCGAGATCCTTCCGGGATACCGTTTGCAGCTTGAATGGGAACGCTCGTAATCCAACCTTGCTTTCTTGGCTGCCCGCTTTCAATGATCCGGCCGGTGAAGAGCTTCTTGTATCGAAATGGAACTCCCAACGTTTCTTCCATATAATGGAGAAACGGCGTATCTGCAAGACCCGCTCCAATGACGCAGATTTTTCCACCAGCGGCCAAAAGCCGGTCGTACACGCAATCCTTGCCATAGGTAGTGTTAGGCAATCCAGTTACAAGTTCCGTTGCCCTCGATCCCAGGGCTGCGATTGAGTAGTTCGGATCGCTTGACCTCACCACGCCCGGAAGCGTGCGAAAGTATTCAACAAAGCCGAAGGAGGAACCACACTTCCCTTTGGCACTCGGCGTGTGTTCTACGTCGAAGTCTTCATTCAATTCGAAGGAAAAGGAGGATGATGGAACCAGCAGAGTGCCATCCGGGCCGACGACTTCTCTCATGGCCGAGCACAGTAGTTCACTTAGTGCTTCTTGAGAGCAGCTGCATTCCGGTTTTCCCAGAGAATCCGGAGAAACCTGAACGTAGACCACACCCCCTTGACGCAGTCCGACTTGCTCGAGCGCGTTGACGAGACTGTCGCGGTTATATACTTCGTTCTTCGATTGCATGCACTTTTTATTCCGGCTGCTCGACAAGTAGCACGATCGACTGTATCAGAGGTTACGAGATCGCAGGTCTTCGGAGGGAGTCTGAACTAATAACCTGTAACGCCTTCTTCACTAGTGCGTGAATCCGCTCATGATTCACGCCTCTTAGACGCACCATGATCCCGTATTAGTTAGACCCGATGTAACATCTCGAAACTTGCAATTTGCCGAATTCAACGTTTTCTACAGAGGAGCAGTGTGTTTTCAGAAACTCCGGGATCGCCTGAACTTTCGGTGGCAG
>Ga0181520_10009202_pt1 | contig 13720 bp, 9 predicted proteins | sample PEATcosm2014_Bin_29_FD_132451 | JGI IMG/M metagenome (GOLD analysis project Ga0181520, IMG submission 132451) | Peatland microbial communities from MTU Mesocosm Facility, Houghton, MI, USA - PEATcosm2014_Bin02_30_metaG | ecosystem: Environmental > Terrestrial > Soil > Wetlands > Peat | place... | reverse complement strand
TGGTCAGCGCCAACACCTCGCCGGTGCGCACGTCCATGACGATGCCGCAGGCGCCGATGGCGCTGAACTCCTCCATCGCCTTCGACAACTCGTCGCGCACCACCGCCTGCACGCGCACGTCGACCGACAGCCGCAGCGGTCCGGCATCCTCGCGCAGGCGCTGGTCGAAGAAGCGTTCCACGCCGGCGACGCCCTGGCCGTCCACGTCGACGCCGCCGAGCACCTGGGCGGCGGTCCGGCCGAGCGGGTAGCGGCGGCGTTCGGTCGATTCGAAATAGATGCCCGGAATGCCCAGCGCGTTGATCTTCAGTTGTTCGCGCGGGGTGATCTGGCGGGCCAGATAGACGAACTGCTTGTCGGCGGCCAACCGCTGCGCCGCCACCGCCGCGTCCAGTTCCGGCAGCACCGACTTGAGCTTTTGGGCCGCGTCGGCCGGATCGATCATTTCGCGCGGGTTGGCATAGACGGAAGCGGTCGGCAGCGAGATCGCCAGGATTTCGCCGTTGCGGTCGGTGATCATGGCGCGTTTCGCGCGCAGCAGCGGCTCGGCGGGGGCACTTTGGCCATCCGGCGGCGGTTCGGGCGGGTACACCCTGGCCAGCGGCAAATTCGGCAGCTTGGGATCGATGATGGTGGCGTCCACCAACTTCAGGGCCAATGCGGCGAACAGCACGGCGAAGCCGGCCGCCGCCATCACCAGCCGCGCCCGCGTGCGTGCCAGCGTGGCGCGGCGCTGCAGGTCCGGCGCGGTGACCCGCACCGTCTCCATGCGCGGCACCGAGGCTTCGCGCGGCGCGCCGAAGCGGCGGGCCGGGCTGGACGGGGAGGGGGCGTCCGAGGTGCCGCTCATTGGTCCCTCGCCGCGGGCTGCCAGACGGTCGCCGCGCTGGCCGGGGTGACCGTCGGCGGCGTCATCGAGCGCGCCATGCCGAGCGCGGAGGCCACCGCCGGCATGGCGGGATCGATCGGCCCGCCGCGGGCGATGCGCGCCACCGCCTCGGTGGTGCCGCCGCTGGGCGGCGCGGGGTGGGCGGCCGGCGCGCTCACGACCGCTGGGCGGGGCGTCGCCGGACGCGCCGGCACTGCCGGCTGCGGCTGCGGCGAGGCGGACGACAACTGCTCCGTCAGCGACACCGGCGTCGGCGCCGGGCGCTGGGCGGGCTGGGTGGCCTGTGCCGGGGCGGGCCGCGGCGTGGCCGCGGGCTCTCGACCGGGGGGTTGGGCCGGCCGGGCAACGGACGCGACGAGCGGCCGGGTCGCCTCGGGTTTTGCCTCGGGTTTTGCATCCGGCGTGACCGACACCGCAGGCGGAGCCGTGGGCTCGGGCAGTTTCGCGCCCGGCGCCTCCGGCTCCAGCGGCGGCGCATCCACCACCGGCGCGCCCACCGACGGCAGGCGCTTCTCGAATTCGGCCCAGTTGGTGAACTGAGTCGGCGCGGTGGTTTTCAGCGACGCCAGGTGCTGGCTGGCCAGCTCCGACAGCCGCGACGGGTCGTTCAGCAGCGCGTATTCGGCCTGCAGCACGCCGGCACGCGCGCGCGCCACGTCGGTCAGCTTCATCGTGTGGGCGATCTCACGGTCCAACATCTGCGACTGGTGCTTGGTCTGGTAGAGATACAGGCCGGACCCGCCGGCCAGCAGCATGCAGACGCAGGTGAACGGGCGGATCATCGGCCGGACCCTCCGGGGACGACCGCGACCCGCTCGATGGCGCGCAGACGCGCACTGCGGGCGCGCGGATTGGCCTGGGTCTCGCTGTCCTGCGGGCGCAGCGCGCGCGGGGTCAGCAGGCGGAATGCCGGCACGCCGCGCGGTGCCAGGCCGCGCGGATCGTGGCGCGACGGCGAGGGCGCGCGACCCGAGGCCGTGGTCATGAACTGCTTCACCAGCCGGTCTTCCAGCGAGTGGAACGCCACCACCACCAGGCGTCCGCCTTCGCCCAGCAACGCCGCCGCCGCGCGCAGCGCCCGCTCGATCTCGCCCAACTCGTCGTTGACGCGCAGCCGCAGCGCCTGGAAGCTGCGCGTCGCCGGATCGAGGCCGGACCGCTCGGGCGGCACCACCGAGCGGATCAGCGCGGCCAACCGGGCGGTGGTGACGATCGGGGCGGTGGCACGGGCGGCGACGATGGCCTTGGCGATGCGGCGCGACAGCCGCTCCTCGCCGAGGCGGTACAGCGTATCGGCCAGTTCCTGCTCGGGCAGTCCGTTCACCAGGTCGGCGGCGGTCGGACCCTCGCATTCCATCCGCATGTCGAGCGGCCCATCGAAGCGGAATGAAAAGCCGCGGGAAGGGTCGTCGATCTGATGGGACGAAACGCCCAGGTCCAGCACCACGCCGTCGAGGGTGGCAACGCCGCGCTCCCGCAGCAGGGAAACCATGTCGCCGAACCGGCCCTGCATCAGGTGCAGCCGGCCCGGGTAGCGGGCGGCCAGGGCGGCACCGCGCTCGATCGCCTGCGGATCGCGGTCGATCGCCCACAGCGTGCACGCGGCGCGGCCGAGGATGGCACCGGCATAACCGCCGCCGCCGAAGGTTCCGTCCAGGTACTGGCCACCGTCGCGCGGGGCGAGCGCGTCCAACGCTTCGCGCAGCATCACCGGGACATGCCCGCTCATGCCGCCCTCCCGGGCAGCGTCAGCTTGCGCGCCTGCACCCGCGCGCGGACCTCGGCGAGGTGGCGCTCGCCGGCCTCCGGTTCCCAGATCTCGAAGGTCCGGCCGAGCCCGATGAAGGTCACGCCCGCGACCAACCCGGCGTGCTGCTTGAGGAGTTCGGGCAGGACGATCCGCCCCTCCTTGTCGCTTTCCAGCGGGAAGGCGTAGGCGAACAGCATGGCGGCCAGGTCGTCCTGTTCCTCGCTGAAGGTGTCGAGCGTTTCCAGCGGGGCGGAAAGCGCCTCGAACATGGCGGGCGGCCAGGCTTCGATGCAGGGACGTTTGTGCGAGGGGCGCAGCACCAGCTTCGCGATTCCATCGCCGCTCTTCAGCAGGTTCCGGAAGGGCGCGGGAATCGAAACGCGGCCCTTGGCGTCCAGCCGGTTCTGATGGGTGCCCACGAACTGGGTCATCCGGCCGTTCCGCCCTTCCCGCGTAGGTCTACCTGCCCAAATGAAGCGACACTGATGCGTTCCCAGGGCCGTACCTCGGCGCGCCCTTGGGAAACCATGGGATATCACGGGCTCATGTGGGCGTCAAAGGTATTTACTGGGCCGAACCGAAGTCGCTGTGGATATTGCGGTGGCCGTTCAAGGCATTAGCGGGTGGGGGGCGTCTGGGCTGCCGGTGGTGGTCTCCTTTCGCGCTTTGTTCTGGCCGGGGTGTGGCCAATTGGTGACGAAGGCAAGGCGCCAGACGGTCTGTAAGCCGGGTTCTGTCCAGTCTTGCGACTGGGACGGCCATTCCTCTGGGACGCGCCTCGCGGCGCGCCTCACGCGACCAACCCGGGCGGCGGGGCGGGAATGCCCTTGCGGCACGGCCTTTCGGCCGCCCGCCGGTCGCCCCTATTCGGTCTTGCTCCCGGTGGGGTTTGCCGTGCCGCCCCCGTTACCGGGGGTGCGGGGCGCTCTTACCGCTCCGTTTCACCCTTGCCCGCGGGGAGTTGCCTCCTGGCGCGGGCGGTCTGTTTTCTGTGGCACTTTCCCTGGGGTCGCCCCCGCCGGCAGTTAGCCGGCACCGTATTCCCGTGGAGCCCGGACTTTCCTCCACCGGGGTTTCCCCCGGCAGCGGCCGTCCGACCGTCTGGCCGGATTCAGATGCGCGCGCCGCGGTGCCGCGTCAACGCCCGTCGCACAGGCGGGCGACCGCCAGCAGCCGGGCGAGCGTGCCGGCATCGGCCTGGCCGGTCACCGCCTCGCCTCGCCAGTGCCGCTGGAAAGCGCGCAGCACGGTGGCGAGCGCCGGGTCGAGCGGCCCCTCCGGTGCCACCTCGTAGCCGATTTTCGCCAGTGCCGCCCGCACGTCGCCGAGCGCCGCCGCGTCGCGCACCGCGCCGCCGGTGCCGAGGTCGGGCACCCCCTCGGGCCACAGGCCGACGCCGTTGCGGGCCAGCCCCTCCCAGTCGAATTTTTCGCCCGGGTCTTCCTTGCGGTCGGGAGCGACGTCGCTGTGGGCGACAAAATTGCGTGCCGGCACCGGGTGGCGCGACATTATTTCCAGGCACAGGTCGCACACCGAAACGAGCTGGAACACCGGAAAATCGCGGTAGCCGAATTCGTGGCCGGGATTGACGATCTCGATGCCGATCGAGCGCCCGTTCAGCGCCCGCTGGCCGCGCCAGTACGACACCCCGGCGTGGAACGCCCGCCGCGCCTCCGGCACCAGCCGCAGCACGCTGCCGTCCTCGTCCACCACGTAGTGCGAGGACACTTTCGCCGCCGGATCGCGCAGCCGGTCGATCGCCTCGCGCGCGGTCCTCATGCCGGTGTAATGCAATATAACCATATCGATTGGGCAACCGTCCGGCCGGTCGTCCTGGTTCGGGCTCGGCATCTCCTTGATCGGCAGGGTCACAGGCCGCGCTCCCGTTTGATGCGGTCCCAGGCGGCATTGATGCGGGCCACCTTGTCGCTGGCGGCGGCGATGAACTCGGGCGGCACGCCGCGGCCGGCCAGGCCGTCCGGATGGTTCTCGCGCATCAGTTGCCGCCAGGTGGCGCGCACCTGCTCGTCGCCGGCGCTGCGTTCCAGCCCAAGAATCGCATAGGGGTCCTCCTCGGTCTGGCCGACCGGGCCGCGGGCGCGGCTGCCGCTGGCGCGCTCCCACGACGAATTGTCGAGGCCGAATGCCGCATGCACGCCGCGCAGGAAGGTCTGTTCGCTGACGGTGAGCGGCTTGTCGGCCCGCGCGATCAGGAACAGCGCCGCCAGCACCTCCTCCAGCATGCCGCGATTGTCGGCGAAACTCTCCCCCATCTGACGCGCGTATGCTTCATAACCATCGACGCTGGCGCGGGCCTGGTCGAACAGGCGCCCGACGTGGGCAGCCGCTTCGGGGGGGATGCGAAAGCTGCGCTTGAAGGCGTCGATCTCGGCGCGGTTCACCGGCCCGTCGCATTTCGCCAGTTTCGCCGACAGCACCACCGAGGCGACGGCGAAATACTGCTCGCGCTGACCGAGCTGCGCGGCCAGTCGCGCCGCGCTGAACTGGCTCGCGCCGGGCAGGCCGAATCGCATCTGGGCAAAGCCGCCGTTCTCCGCGGCATGGCCGAGCGCCGCCCCGACCACCGCCCCCAACGGGCCGCCCATGGCGAAACCGGCCATCGCACCGATGATCTTGCCCCACACGGGCCCTTGCACCCTCCGCAAAACGCAATGCCTCTATCATGCGGGTATTACCGGGAGCAAAAGACGGTTGCCCATCCGGGCCGACCCGGCCATCCTCCGGGCAATAAGGCATTGACGGAAAAGATGATGACAGCCTGGCAGTTCTGGATCGACCGTGGTGGCACCTTCACCGACATCGTTGCCCGCGACCCGCAGGGGCATCTTTCCACCCACAAGCTGCTGTCGGAGAATCCCGGCCGTTACCGCGATGCGGCATTGGCCGGCATCCGCACCGTGCTCGGCCTTTCCTTCGACGCGCCGATCCCGTCCGGGCTCATCGAGGCGGTGAAGATGGGCACGACGGTCGCCACCAACGCTCTGTTGGAGCGCAAGGGCGAACGTACCCTGCTGGTGGTCAACCGCGGCTTCGCCGATGCGCTGCGCATCGGCAACCAGGCGCGGCCGCGCCTGTTCGACCTCGCCCTCACCTTGCCCTCTCTGCTCTATGAGGAAGTGGTGGAGATCGGCGGGCGCGTCGACGTGAACGGCACCGAACTGGAGCCGCTCGATGAGGATGCCGCCCGCGCAGCCTTCGCCGCCACCCGGGCGAGGGGCATCGACGCGGTCGCGATCGTGCTGATGCACGCCTGGAAATTCCCCGACCATGAACGCCGCCTGGCCACCCTGGCGCGCGCGGCGGGGTTCTCGCAGGTCTCGGCCAGCTATGCCGTCAGCCCCCTGCTGCGCCTGGTGCCGCGCGGCGACACCACGGTGGTGGACGCCTATCTCTCGCCGATCCTGCGCCGCTACGTCGATCAGGTGGCTTCCGAGCTTCAGGGCGTGCGGCTCTATTTCATGCAGAGCAACGGCGGGCTGGCCGAGGCGCAACGCTTCCAGGGCAAGGACGCCATCCTGTCCGGCCCGGCCGGCGGCATCGTCGGCGCCGTCCGCACCGCCGCCATGGCGGGGCTCGACCGCATCATCGGCTTCGACATGGGCGGCACCTCGACCGATGTCGCGCTCTATGCCGGCAGCTTCGAACGCGCCTTTGAAACCGAGGTGGCCGGGGTGCGCATGCGCGCGCCGATGATGGCCATCAAGACGGTCGCCGCCGGCGGCGGTTCGATTCTCCACTTCGACGGCGCGCGCTTCCGGGTCGGGCCGGACAGCGCCGGCGCCAATCCCGGCCCGGCCTGCTACCGCCGCGGCGGGCCGCTGACGGTGACCGACGCCAATGTCTGTGTCGGCAAGATTCAGCCGGCGCATTTCCCCGCCATCTTCGGACCCGCCGGGAATGAGTCGCTGGACGCCGACATCGTCACGGCGAAATTCGCCGCCCTGGCCGACGAGATCGCCGCCGCCACCGGCGAACGGCGCGACCCTCGCGACGTGGCCGAAGGCTTCCTGCGCATCGCGGTCGCCAACATGGCGAACGCGATCAAGGCGGTCTCGGTGCAGAAGGGCCACGACGCCACCCGTTTCGCCCTGCAATGCTTCGGCGGCGCCGGCGGGCAGCACGCCTGCCTGGTGGCCGACGAACTCAGCATGAGCACCGTCTTCATCCATCCCTACGCCGGCGTGCTCTCGGCCTATGGCATGGGCCTGGCCGACCAGAGCGCGATGCGCGAGCAGGCGGTGGAGGTGCCGCTTTCCGCCGCCGCGCTGCCCGGGTTGGAAGCGCTGGCCGACCGGCTGGCGGGCAAGGCGGTGGAGGCCCTGCGCGAACAGGGCGCCGATCTGTCCCGGCTCGCCGTCGCCCGGCTTCTGCATGTGCGCTACGCCGGCACCGACGCGGCCCTGCCGGTCACGCTCGGCCCGGTCGACGCGGTGCGCGAGGAATTCACCGCGGCGCATCGTGCCCGTTTCGGCTTCGCCACCCCCAGCCGCGCGCTGATCGTCGAGGCGGTGGCCATCGAGGCGACCGCCGCCGGCGAGCAGGTCATCGAATCGCGCATCCCGGCGCGCGACAGCGGCGCCCCCGCCGTCATCGACACCGTGCGGATGTGGAGTGGCGGCGCCGAGCACACCACGCCGGTGTTCGAGCGCACCGCGCTGCTCGCCGGCGACGTCGTCGAAGGTCCGGCCCTGATCCGCGAGGCCAACGCCACGACCGTGGTCGAGCCGGGCTGGAGCGCCGAAGTGACCGAGCTGGACCACATGCTGCTGCGCCGGACCAAGGCGCGCGAGATCAGGGTGGCCCTGGGAACGCAACGGGCCGACCCGGTGCTGCTGGAGCTGTTCAACAACCTGTTCATGAACGTCGCCGAGCAGACCGGCGCCGTGCTGCAGAACACCTCGCAGAGCGTGAACATCAAGGAGCGCCTGGACTTTTCCTGCGCCATCTTCGACGCCGACGGCGGGCTGGTGGCGAACGCGCAGCACATCCCGGTGCATCTGGGCGCCATGGGCGAGAGCGTGCGCACGGTGATCGATCGCCGCGGCGCCACCCTGCGGCCGGGCGACGTGGTGGCCCTGAACAACCCCTACAACGGCGGCACCCACCTGCCCGACATCACCGTGATCACGCCGGTGTTCGAGGGTGAGAAGATTCTGTTCTTCGTCGGCAACCGGGGGCACCACGCCGATATCGGCGGCATTACCCCGGGCTCCACGCCGCCGATGTCGCATACGCTGGAAGAGGAAGGTGTCGTCATCGACGACTTCCTGTTGGTCGAGCAGGGGCACTTCCGCGAAGCCGAGCTTCGCCTGCTGCTTGGCTCGGCACGCTACCCGGCGCGCAGCCCCGATGTGAACGTCGCCGACATCAAGGCGCAGGTGGCGGCCAACGAAAAGGGCGTGCAGGAACTCCGCCGCGTCGTCGCGCAGTACGGCTGGGACGTGGTGCAGGCCTACATGCACCACGTCATGGACAACGCCGAGGAGAGCGTGCGGCGGGTGATCGAGCGCATCGGCGACGGTCACTTCGACTACACCATGGACAACGGCGCGAAGCTCAGCGTGCGGGTGTCGGTGGACCGCGTCGGGCGCACCGCGCTGGTGGACTTCACCGGCACCGGGCCGCAGAACGAAGGCAACTTCAACGCGCCCCCGGCGGTGACGCGGGCCGGTGTGTTGTACGTCTTCCGCTGCCTGGTCGGCGACGACATCCCGCTGAACGACGGCTGCCTGAAGCCGATCACCATCCGCATCCCGCCCGGCACCTTCCTCTCGCCGGTGCTGGGGGCGGCGGTGGTGGCGGGCAACACCGAGGTCAGTCAGGCCACCTGCAACGCGCTGTTCGGCGCGCTCGGCACGATGGCCTGCAGCCAGGGAACGATGAACAACTTCCTGTTCGGCGACGCCACCCGCCAGTACTACGAGACGATCTGCGGCGGCAGCGGCGCCGGCCCCGGCTTCGATGGCACCAGCGCGGTGCACACCCATATGACCAACACCCGCATGACCGATCCCGAGGTGCTGGAACTGCGCTACCCGGTGATCCTGGAAGAGTTTTCCATCCGCCGCGGCTCCGGCGGGGCGGGCCGCTGGCACGGCGGCGACGGGGCGCGGCGGCGCATCCGCTTCTGCGAGCCGATGACGGCGGTGATCGTGTCGTCGCGCCGCAACGTGGCGCCGTTCGGACTGGCCGGCGGCGCCGACGCCTCCCCCGGACGGCAGTGGGTGGAACGGCTGGACGGGTCCACCGAGACACTCACCGGCACCGACCGCGCCGAACTGCGCCCGGGCGAAGTGTTCGTCATCGAAACCCCCGGCGGCGGCGGGTACGGTGCCGCATAAGGAAGGAAGGCCAGGGGCGCTGCCCCTGGACCCTGCCAAGGGCCGTGAGGCCCTTGGAACCCATTACTTAAGTGAGGTTGTTGAGAGAGGGGGCTATCGAGATGTCGATGCATCTCCTCAGTCCCCTCTCTCAACAACCTTCCTGGTAGCGGGGTCCAGGGGCCTCCCGGCCCCTGGCGGGTCCAGGGCGGAGCCCTGGCCTTCCTTCTCCTGATGCGCCGCGCCCGCCTGTTACTGGGCGGGGTGGTTCTGTTGCTGGCTCTGGGGCTGGTGGCCGCGTGGGTTTTGCCGCCATTGCTGGACTGGAGCCGCTACCGCGATTCCATCGCGATCCTGGCGTCCGGGCGGTTGGGGCGCGAGGTGCGCATTGCCGGGCCGGTCTCGCTGACCTTGTTGCCCGAGCCCGAGTTGACGGCCGACGGCGTCAGTCTCGCCGATGCCGGCGACGGCATCGCCATCCGGGCCGCGCAACTGCGGTTGCGGGTGGCGCTGGGGGCCTTGGCGGCGGGTCGGATCGACGCCCAGGAGCTGGTGTTGCGCGGCGCGGAGATGCATGTGCCCTGGCCGTTCCGGCCGATCCGGATCGCCGCCGACGCGCCGGCCTGGTTCGCCGCCGCCTCGGTGCGCATCGAGGACGGCAGGCTCAGCATCGGCGCCCTCGCCTTCGCCGACATCCAGGCGAGCCTGACCACCGATGTCTGGACCGGCAGCTACGCCGCCGCGGGCACGGTGCAGTTCTCCGCCCGGCCCTGGCATTTCACCGCCCGGCTGACCCGGGCCGGCAGCGACGGCGCGGCGGGGCTCGATGTGTCGCTGGACGGGCACGCGGCGATGCAGGGCATCGGGGCGACGCTCACCGGGCAGTTGCAGGGCGACGGCACCTTCGGTGGCCGGGTGATGGGGCGCGGGCCCGACCTGTCGCGGTTGCTGCCCGCCCCCGCCGTACCGTTCACCGCCGAGGGGCGGCTGAGCGTGGCCGGTGGCCTGGCGGCGGCGGACGAGCTGGCCGGCGAGATTGGCGGCTCGCCGGTGACGGGGGCAGTGGCGCTGCGGGTGTTGCCGGCGCCGCGGCTGGATGTCGCGCTCACCGCCAGCCGGCTCGACCTCGATGCCTGGCTGCCGGCGCTGCTGCACGGCGGGGCGGCGCCGCTGCCCGTCGGCATCGACCTCTCGGCCGAGGCGGCGCCCTTGGCCGGCGGCACGCTGCGGCGGCTGAGTGGCGCCTTCGACATCGGCGCCGACGGCGTCGCCGTGCGCGAATTCCGCGCCGTGCTGCCCGGCGAGGCTTCGCTCGGCGCCACCGGGCAGGTGCAGCGGCGTGACGCGGGCGGGGCGCCGCGCTTCGAGGGCGACGTGGCGCTCTCGGCGCCGGCGCTGCGCACTACGCTGGCCTGGCTGGAATCGGCCGGGGTGGTGCCGGCCGGGGAGTTGCCGGAAGGGGTGCCGCGCAGTGCCGAGCTGACCGCGCGGACGGTGCTCGAGCCCGGCAGGCTGGCGCTGACCCGGCTGGACGCCCGCACCGATGCGACCCGCCTGTCGGGCAGCCTGGCGTTGCGGGCCGGCGCGCGGCCGGCGCTCACGGCGGTGTTGCAGGCCGACCGGCTTGAGCTCGATCCGTGGCTGCCCGCGGCCTGGCCGTCGCTGACCGCGATCGGATCGCGGCTCGGCCGAATGGATGCCGACCTCCGGCTGGCCGCCAGTCAGGTCGTGGTGCAGGGCGCGCCGTTCGGGCCGTTGGCGCTCGACGCGTCGATCGAGGGCGGACGGATGCAGCTGCGCCGGCTCGATCTGGCGGGGGACGGGCTGCGGGTGGCGGCCTCGGGCACGCTGGGCGAGGACGGGCGGATCACCGACGGGCGGCTCGACATCCAGACGCCGTCGGCCGGCGCGCTGGCGGGACTGCTGGCGCCGCACCTGGTGTCGTCGGTCGGGGCAGGGTTCTGGCGCGGCCCGGCGTCGCTGTCGGTGCAGGCTGCCGGCGCGCCGGATGCGTTGGCGCTGCAAGTGGCCGGCGACCTCGGCGATCTGGCGCTGGAGGCGCGGCCCGTGATCGACCTCAACGCGCGCCGCGCCGCCGGGGTGCTGACCCTGCGCCATCCCGGCGCGCCGCGGCTGGCGGAGTCGCTCGGGTGGCACGATGTGCCGTCGTGGCTGGGCGACGGCTCGCTGAGCCTGGTGGCGCAATTGTCGGTCCAGCTGCCGGAGGGCCAGCCCGGCCGGGTTGCCGCCGAATCGTTCGACCTCGCCGCCGGCGGCCTGCGCGCCGGTGGGGCGCTGACGCTGGACGGCATCGGCGGGTCCGCATCGCCGCCGGTCCTGTCCGGGCGGATCGTGGCCGATACGCTGCCGCTGCCGCTGTTCTATCCGCGCGCCCGCGAGCCGCTGCCCTTCGGCGTGCTGGCGGGCTGGCAGGCCCAGGTGAAGCTGGCGGCGGCGCATGTCCTGGCCGACGCCGCGCCGGTGTTGCAGCAGGCCCAGGCGACGCTGGAGCTGACCGACGGCAAACTGCGCATCGCGGGACTGTCGGCCCGGCTCGGCGGCGGCCCGCTGAGCGGGTCGGTCAGCGCCGACATCACCGCCGAGCCGCCGGCGCTGACCTTGGACGTTGGGGCGAGCGGCGTGGTGCTGACCGAGCCGCTGTTCGGGTTGCCGGTGGACATCGCGTCGGGCCGGCTGGATGCGTCATTGGCGCTGATCGCGTCGGGCTATTCGCCGGCGGCGCTGCTGTCCACGCTGGCCGGCGAGGCCCGGCTGCAGGCGGCGGACGGCACGCTCGCCGGGGTGTCGCTGGGCAGTGTGGAGGGGCGTTTGCCGGATGCTGCGGTGGGCACGGCGCTGGCCGGCGGCACGACGGCGTTCACCCGGCTGGAACTGGCGCTGCGGGCGCAGGATGGGGTGTTGCGGGTGGTGGAGGGGCGGATGACGGGACCATCCGGCGCCGCGACCCTGAGCGGCAGTATCGATCTCGCCGGCGATACGGCGGAGCTGCGGCTGGGCCTGCTGCCGGCGGTGGTCGATCCGCCCGAGATCGGGCTTTTCCTGGTCGGGCCGCTCGATCAACTGCGCCGCATGCCGGAACTGGCGGCGGTGGCGCGCTGGCGCGCCCAACATCCGGCGGTGCCGTAGCGGATAGCCACCGGCCGCGACGCAGAAGCCAGCCGGCGGTCAGGCCTGGTGGCACTGCTCCTCGAAGACGCTGTGGGCAAGCTGCAACAGGTGCTCGGCGGTGGCGGCACAGCCGGCACGATCGGCATCCTCCGCGAGGGTGAGCAGCCGGTCGCAAAGCATCAGCGGACTCGGCACCATCCTGGGTATGTCGGCAAACTGAAGCTGTAACATCTGAACGGTCCCTGGGTTCGGTTTTTACTGAACGGCATGGCGTCCAACTCAGAAGGGCCGGTATTTCCGGCCCGCGCCGATTTGACCGCGGAAATCTTGCCGAAATGTTAACGGGACTGCTGGAGCGCGTGGACCCGCAACGCGGAGGCCAACGGGTGCTCGGCGGCGCGGCCGGCATCGACTTCGGCCACGAGGGCCGACAGCACCAGGCCGCGCCCGGCGGCGAGCTCGGTCAACGCCGCCCAGAACTCGGGTTCCAGCGCCACGCTGGTGCGGTGTCCCGCGAGAGTGAAACTGCGCTTGATCAGGACGCTCATGGCCGGATCGATTATCTGCCTCGGGTCCGTTTTCCGGGTGCACCATGCGCCTCGGGCCGCGCCGCCACCCAGGCGACGATACGCCGGGGCCAGCGTGGCGGGGAAGGTTCTTGCACCATTGTCATGACAGACCAGCAGATTTAGCGTTGCTGCTCGAGTCGGTCGCGGCCTCCCGCAAGCGGGCAACGGCCCAGGCGGCTGCCTCCGCCACCACCGGATCGGGATCGGCGAGAAGCCGGGCGGCCGCCGGCGCCAGTGACGGGTCGCGCGCGTTGCCGATGGCGATGAGCACGTTGCGGACGAAGCGGTTGCGGCCGATGCGCTTGACCGGCGAGCCGGCGAAGCGGGCGCGGAAGGCCCCGTCGTCGAGGGCGGCGAGGTCGGCCAGATCGGGGGCGATGAGGTCAGGGCGGGCCTGCAGTTTCGCCTCCCGCGTGGCAACGGCGAACCGGTTCCACGGGCACACCGCGAGGCAGTCGTCGCAGCCGTAGATGCGGTTGCCCATGGCCGGGCGGAGATCGGGCGGGATCGGGCCGGGGTGCTCGATGGACAGGTAGGAAAGGCAGCGGGTGGCGTCGAGCCTGTAGGGGGCCGGGAATGCGTCCGTCGGGCAGGCCGCAAGGCAGCGCGAGCAGCTGCCGCAACGGTCGGCGTGCGGCCGGTCGGGGGGAATTTCCAGCGTGGTGTAGACCTCGCCGAGGAACAGCCAGGAGCCGTGGCGGCGCGAGACCAGGTTGGTGTGCTTGCCCTGCCAGCCCAGTCCGGCCTGCTGCGCCAGCGGTTTTTCCATCACCGGGGCGGTGTCCACGAAAACCTTCACCGCCGCGCCGAAGCGCGAGGCGATGAACTGTCCCAGGTGTTTCAGGCGCCCTTTGGTCAGCTCGTGGTAGTCACGGTGGCGGGCATAGACGGAAAAATTGCCGCGATCGGGGCGGCCAAGGGTGGCCAGCGGGTCCTCCGCCGGGGCGTAGGAGAGGCCCACGCAGATGACGCTGCGCGCCGCCGGCCACAGCGCTTGCGGGTGGCTGCGGGCCTCGGTGCGTTCGGCCAGCCAGCCCATCGC